>Ga0179593_1433265_pt1 | contig 24311 bp, 23 predicted proteins | sample CZODoug2_1_08_16_FD_185931 | JGI IMG/M metagenome (GOLD analysis project Ga0179593, IMG submission 185931) | Vadose zone soil fungal communities from Angelo Coast Range Reserve, California, USA - CZODoug2_1_08_16fungal (PacBio error correction) | ecosystem: Environmental > Terrestrial > Soil >... | reverse complement strand
TTATGATCCTTCGGACTTTCCAATATACATCGCCAAAGAACTGATCCCTGGAACCTCCTCACCGGCCCCGGCCCCATTTTCTATCAGGCAAGTTTTCAGATCTGATCCACCGAAGATTTCGTTTATATGAGTGAGGCCTCCCCAAGGTACACCCTCCGTTACCTTTGCCCGATTCCCCCCCCTTGTTCGGCCGCATCCAAGAACCCCCGATCCCCTTCATCGGACAAGCTAAAGCCCCGTAGAGTCCCTCAGATCTTTTCCCCAGATGTCAGCTTTTCGGTATGTGGACCTGGATTTGCAGGATGCCCGACGCCTGTTTTAGACTTTTGTTTGGCCCTGGGGGCGGGCGTGTTAGATCGCGTGAAGCCCTTACACCCGCCCCGAAAGACCTTTTGGTCGGCAGGGGGACCTCGACCAAGGTCCCCGTACCGCCCCCCTTGCGATTTCGCCGATCCGTTTACCGAGTGTTTAGTAGTCTATTTTGGTTGCCCCTTAAGAGGAGAAGACGACTACGATACACCCCCATCCTTCTCCCCCTCCCTTCCCAGATCTCGAGCCATTGGCGGGGGAGTGCAGATGTCGAGGTTTTCCGCCTCCGTACGTTCTTGAGCCCCATTTTCACACCAAAGGCCGAGGTTTCCAGGCTTGGCTCGTCGAATCCGGGACCGGCCCTCCGTTTTCGCCCGGCCTCCGAAAGCCTCGACCGATGAAGAAAAAGTGTATGAGCAAACTGCACGGGGCTTGATGCCGATCTGGGGATGCCCCTGCCGAATTTTTTTTTGCACATTTTATACTATTTCCTTATGGGAGGGTGCTCCCTTCCCCGATATGTTCCTAAGGCGATTGCGGAAGGTTGGACCTCGTCTGGGAGGGCATGTCGTCTTTGACTCATGTGATCTGGACTTCCGGAGTTAACACCCTTGGCTGACTTTGTGCCCTTTAGATCATGGGTGAAAAAAAGAACACAAGTCTGTTTCTGTGTGGAAGGACCTTTGATTCCCCGGCAAGTCCGTCGCCATCCCCCGAGGACCCTTCTGACGATCCATTCATACCGAGGTTCCACAAGGACCTTTTCTCTCTCCCCCTAATCCTCAGGGAAAAGAACCCAGTACTTCCCCCTATGACCCCTTTTTAGCGAGTGCCGCATCGCTCTCTTCTGGGAGAAGACACGATCTCCCTCCGTGTCGGATCGGTCTTCCCTACACATCAGTCCAGCGAGTCGTTGGCCTGCTTCCGCTTCTGGGGGATTTTCTTTCTCTGCCGGGACCGGTCCGTCGGCTGGTTAGCGGAAGACTCATCCGCTGAATTTAATCCCTATCCAACCGGCGGGCATCCGGTTTACCGGAGTTTTAGCTTATAGTCGTTTCCCCCGATTCTGATACGAGTTGTTAAGGGCCCCATGTGGCCCTGGTCGAATCCCCTTCCTTTTGCTTTGATGCTCTTCCAAGAATTCCAGCCCCATGGGTGGACCTCGCACCTCCTTCCCCCTTTGACAGTATTCGTTGCCCCCCTGGGTTTTTTCTGGTCCCGGTCTCTCGCAACGGTCTGCTGAGTAGTTAAGCAAGCTTTTCTTCCCTCCCCTTCCTCTCGTCTGAATGCGTGCAGGAGCACACAGTTCCCGCGCGCTTTCCACTCTTCCTCGCTGTGGTTAACAAGAATTCAACGCTTGCGAATGACCGGCTTCTTCAAGAACTTCTCCGACATACGCCCGCCGCAGAGGCAGATGTCCTTCGTTTCTGCTTTCCCTGCCCATCGTCCATGACCCTATTATCTAGGTTGAGGATAACGCCCTCACCGCCCTTCCTCAGCCCAGTGTGGAGGCCATCACGAAGCGTGTCTCCAGCTGTGTTGAGTGACCCAATGGGTCCCCTCCCCCATCGACTATACAGAACTTTCTGCCTGTAGGTGTCGCATCTCCTTGGATGTAACTTTTGTCGCGGAGGCTTCCTCGGTGCGGATGTAGTGGAACTCCCGCCCCTCGATTCTTTCCCCCACCGCCGACCGAAAAGCCTGGTAATAGGAGGATGATCAGGACGTTAGGCGCAACTAGAGGTTTTTTTTCGTCCCCCTTTTATCTTCCTCCGTCGCCGGGAGTTTTTCTTTTGGGAGGTGGTCCCTTTGTCCCCCCCCCCCCCCACGACGAGTTCTTACCACGAGATGCTCCAGCTATAGATGCGAACTTGAATTCTTTCTACGTCACCCAAATTCAGGGGAGCAGGCTCCGTGACTCCCGTTCTGAGGACCGGGCGTGGGATTCTCTTTTTTTCCACAGGAACGTGAATGGTATTTTTTAGAAGTTGCTATTCTCCCCTTCGTTTTCTTTCGTATGGCCGGCTTCGATGTCGAGGTGGTTTGGGTTCAGGCGTAACTCAGAACTGAGGCAGTCGGCCACATCCCGGCCCGTAAAAAAAAGAATTTAGTTTGACCCCCACGTTATGAATGTTTTTCCTGTCCTTAGGTCATCTCTATTTAAATCCCGTTTTGTTTTAGCTGAGATGACTTCATTTAAGTCAGCCCGGGGGGGAGGATACCCCCTGGTCGGGCTTGTTTATGGGGCCTCTTTAAGCACCAACCTACCAAAACACCACAAACACCAAAACAACCCCAACCCCCCCAAAACACCCAACCCCCCAACCCCCACCCCCCCAAACCACCCCCAACCAACCCACCACCCAAAACCCCCCCCCCCCCCCCCCCCCACACAAAAAACCAACCCCCCCCCCCACAAAACCCCCCACCCCCACACCCCCCCCCCCCCCCCCCCCCCCCCCCCCCCCCCCCCCCCACCCCACCACACAACCCCCCCCCCCCCCCCCCCCCCCCACCCCAACCACACCCCCCCCCCCCCACACAAACCCCCCCCCACACCACCCCCCCCCCCCCCCCCCCCCCCCCCCCCCCCCCAGGCCGTAGCACTCTGCCTCCCGCTGAACACCTCGACCGCAATCTTCTTTTGGGCTACCCCCTCCCTTCCTTCCCTCTCCAGGGAGTGAGGCAACCAGAACACAGTGAATCTTTCTCCTAAAGGTTTTCTTTCACACCAACTGGCGCGACTGCCCTCCCGAAGGAAGGTGGTGTCGACGGCCATTCTTTCAGTCGCTTCCCACTCCCTTCCAGGGCGCTGGAGAACCAGTCTTTTTGTCAACTGGTTTCTCCCATGCCCATCTCACCGTGCGACTTCGTCTCCTGGGGTGCGAATCGAGGGTCTCCTGACAATCTCCTTCAGTAGTCCCCTCTTTTTTCCTGAACGGAGTGAGGAATTAATTTTGGGGTCTGCGGAACGCATCCTTTCAACCGACCCTACAGGACACCTTCTACCCGGCCCTTCTCCCCCTTCTAACCCCTTGTAGGTAGCTATTCCTTCTATGCAGGGTTCCTTCTGTACCTACGAGATTGAGACCAGCGACGCTGGTTTCTGATTCCCCGCGGGGTCGGGTTGGTGTGTCTTTTGAGTTTCTTCCCTCCACCCGGGCCGTCTCCCGAGTCCGGCGGAGATCGTTTAGGGCTTCTCTAAATTGCTTTTCTCCACGGTCGGCGTTGGGTTGGGACGGTCGTTTTCTCGCCCTGTTCATCTGCCTTTCCCCGTCTTTTCGGATGGAAAAAGAATACAGCTCCTGTAGATGGGGGATTACTTGATGCCCCTTTGTTGGGACGCTCCTTCCCCGCTGCGTCCGGGTCCCCCGAGGCACCTCGAAGGGTACCCTGATTTCTTCCATCCTCTCTCCCCCGCTGCCTGATACAGGACCCGATGCCACCGACCTTGCCACAATGCAGTTTTTTGATAATTTTGGAGTCTCGGTTAGCTTTCCCCCCCTTCCCCCCATGAGAGTCGCTTATTTTCGCTTTTTTTCGTCACGCTTTGTCCCCGAACACCTGCCACGCGTCAAATTATAACGACTTTTCGGTTCTCCTCGTTGGAATACCACCGAAGCCGGCGCCCGGAATGTTCCTTTTCGTCTCGATGCTTGGCGGATGACGTCGCCTCCTACTTACGGACCGTTTTTCCAGACTCCCTTCAGGTGTTCTGCCCCCTTAGTCACCGACAATGACACCTCCTCTCTTACTTTGTTAAGTTTCTATCCTCTCTCCTGGAACAGTTTTAGTTCTCCCTCTGCCCAGGCGCTGCTGCGGCTACTCGCTGCACGCTCCTCGAAGGTCTTTTACAGTCTTTTTAGCGTCTTCAGCGGTTTTGCTTCCTCCTCCGCCGCATAGATGAAGGTACACTCGGAGAAATTCTCCTTCTATGGGGGTTCGAAGGGAAGGCTTGGAGGCAGGCATGCAGTCCCACGGGGTGGATGACAGCTCCATTATCATTCCCGTCGCCCTGGCCCCCCTTTTTCTTCCACGCATGGCACGGCTGAAAGGCTCGTTGCCCATTATACAGTACCTCCCATCCTCGGTCACCTTCCCGCCCGCCCTTATACTCGCCAGAGGATGTCGCGGGGGATTGTGTCAAGTCTCTCCCCCCTTCCGGCAATTTCGGTTTTCCCTGCGCGCTGAAGGTATCCCCAAGAATCTGGAATAGGACCTTGCAGTTTCTCTCAAAGAACCTTGTCGGCATCGCGTTATTTGTTCTTGAGTGGACTTTGAGCTTTTAGGTCCTTGTATCCTCAGTCCACGGGGATTTGTTCGATCTTCCTTTAGTCACCTCGTCCTACGTCGGCGGCCACCTCGCTCCCGTCCAATGGATCGGTCTTTTTCAGGGCGATTTCTACTCTTAGAGTTGGTTGATAGGGTTGATTTTTTCCCTTACTACTTCTTGGCCCCCCTCGATCTTGGGAGCTCCGGTGACCCAAGGATTTCCGATCCACGGCTTTCGGAACTGTGATAGGTCCCCCACCTCCGACCACTTCCTGGGTGTAAGGAACGTCTGCTATAGCCACAAACCTCCCCCCCCCCGACTAGCAAATTCAACAACAGTATTAGTTTTCGGTGATCGGGCCTTCATCATGCCACCATACGCGGCTTACGGACCCATCTTGTCTAATTTTTTCCTTCTTTGGAAGGCCCCTTTCGGCCTCATCGTATTGCGTATGTTCCTTTGAATCTACCGCGTGGAGGCTCTTCACCGACTTCTGCGGTGTCAACGCGGCCGGCCTAACTTCAGACAGTATCCCTCATCTTTTTTTCTTTGTCGCGCTGCAATCCTGATCTTGCTTGGTTAGGTTCCTCGAGGTGCGTATTTTTTACAGGCAGTGGCCTGCGGAAGGTCTTCCAGAGGATTTTTTTTGCCCCCAAGAATTACTATCTATCCTTTTACCCCCCCCCCCTTCCGTTTTTGTTTTGTTTCCCGGATGCTCGATTTGACACCCCCCTCTGCGATTTCGAACCTCCCATGCTCGGCCCCCCTCCGACCCCCCCGTTTCCGCGCCTATAGGAAGTTCAAGTCTCTCTCGAGAAGATGATATGATATGTGATTTTCCAGGTTAGGTTCTCCTCACCCAGCTGTCCCCCGGACGTTTTTTTTTGAACGACTCCTCTTCATCCGGCAGAAAAGATCCCTCAAGCCTGATTCCTCTCTCCCCCCCTCCTTCTCCTTATTCCCGTACCACGAACGATAGATGTTCCTGCGCCGGGGTGTGTCCTGTCTCCTTCGGATAATAGATTTTGTATATTTTTCCTCGTTTTCCTTTTTGGTTTTTGGCGAGCTGCCGCAATGACCCAGAAGACTTTGGTTTCTTCTTCCTCGGTGTTCCCCTCTTCCCCCCCTCCTGACCCGAAAAAGTGCTGCCTAGAAAGAGGTTTCCCCCCCTATTCCCCCTTCCGATCTTCCCGACCCAGTCGATTTTGTTTGATCCCTTCCTAGTCTGAGCGCACCCCCCCCAGATGATTGAGCTGTACCGATTCTGAGACCATTGGACTTTTTTTTCTGTTGAACGTTCGCGACGACGTAAGGGAGCGTTTATTATAGATCCCCAACAAGACGTCCCTTCCTCTTTGTTTTCTTGGGTTTCAGTTTTCCACGGTCACGTCTTCCCCTCCTCTCCATGTATTCAACCTCCTCCTAAGCGACGGCCGACCCCCGTTTGAGCTCCAACTTCCCCTTTTCCGATGCGATAATCCCTCTCCCTTTTTTGCGCATAATTCCCCTTCCTGGAGGGGTTTATACTTTCCCCCCGTCCACTACCTCTGCAGCCGTACTGCGGGTTACGTTGGACCTCGGCTGGTCTTTCCTTCCCTTGACCTGTGATCTCAGCCGGGTGGATTAAAGGTCAAGACTCTTTCATACCGTTTCGACTACGAGTGAAGAGCGTTCTTCAGAAATTTCGTGTGCTCTAATGACAACGCCAATAGACTTCCCCCTCCTAATGTGACTCCCACATTTCGTCCGTTTTCATTCCCCCTCCTCTCTGTCAAAGGCCCTTCGTCGTTATACACGATGCCCTTCGTTACACCTTCTCCCTAGCGATTCTTTTGGCAGGGTAAATAGAGCCTCTCCCGGTTTGGCATTCCCCCCTGTCCTGGTTTTCCTCTTTTCTATTCCTCCATACAAGCTCGTTGGCTGCCTCGCCGTCCAGGTTGGACCTACTTCTTTTAGGTTCGCCGGCGGAAGGGTCGTCTAGAGTTCGTGAGGACTACATCCCACGTCCTTCCTTTCTCCCTATCTCCCCGTCGTGGCTTTCCGGGCGCCCGGCCGTGGGCGCTTCTCGGTTTTTTTTCCCCACGCCCATTCCGTCAAGTCCTAATGAAAGTTTCCCGTTTCTGACCCTTTTTCCTCTGCTCGAAGTTTCCCCTCTCCCCCTTTGGTCATTCTCAAAGCAGGTGCAATCCCCTCCCCCCCCGCTTCCCCGCCACCTGACACTTGCTTGTTGAAGCTTGGGGTCGCGTGGGCAGGGTCCCGGCCCCCAGGTTTTTTCTGCTCTGTACACTTCGGGATCCCCCTTTATCGGCAGGCAAGAGTCGGAACCGGAGAAAGAGGGCAGTTTAGACACGCTCCCATCCTTCCCCCCCTCCCCCAAGCTTCTCTCTGCGTCCTGGTTGTCCTTTTTCATCCGTCTTTAGGCCTACTCCCCCTGGAAGTGAAAACGTGAAAAGAATCGACCATTAAGTTCCCCCTCCTCCCGCCTTGTCCTCCTCCGTCTTTTCTTCTCCGCCCTCGGAGATCGTGCCCTTTCCCCCTTTATCGCCCTTTTTTCTCCCCCTCCCCGAAACAGAAATGTTAGGACACTTAATTTCCAGTATCTCTGTTTCTCTAGTTCTTAGTGACTTTCCCGCCCGTGGAATCCCCGCCCGGGATTGGGGAGAGTAGCCCGGTTCATTTTCCCCTCGGCAGCTTCCTGGCTTTCTAAGGTTGGCTGAGAAGTCGCGTTTTTTTAACCTTCTCGTTTCTCTCCCCCCATCGAGGTTCCCCTCCACGACGATTCGCTGTGGTCTTGTGCTTCTCCCTTTCTTAGCGCCCGGGCAGCACCCTTGATTTCGACTTCGCCCTGGCCCTGATGTTTTTGGGATTTTTTGCCCCAATTAGAGAAAAAGAGCTTTCCCTCTAATTCGAAGGCCTGGAGAGTCTCCGGCCTCCCCTCTTTCTTTTCTAATCACCCCAACCACCGTCTCCGGCAGGCGCCCTGCGTTTGAACAGTGAGGAAGGGCGTGGTTATCGTTAATCTGATCTTCCCCCTCTTTGAAGGGTCTCCGTTTCTCCTGTCTTTTTTTCCCTAGAGTCTGTCCTTCGTCGGTGGTTACTTCTCGCGATTACTGCCCTTTCCCTCTTCCCTCCTTCCCCCCAAAGAAGGTTAAGCTGCTCCCCCCCCCCCCGTTCTTTTCCCTCGCTTCTTTTTCATCTCTATCTTCCCTCCTCTTTTTTTTTTTTTGAGCCTCTCTGACTTCATGTGGGAAGTTCTTTGTTCTTGACTTATTGAAGTAGGGCCGAAGTGGCCTTCTCACCTGGCTAAGTCCCTGAACAACTGGACGAAGGAAAAGATATCTTTTCTTCAACCTCGACCGATCTTTTTCTCCCCTGAAATTTTTACTCTCTGCAAACTGACTATCCAAAAGCTGAGGCTTCCAACAATGGCCTCTCATTTAGTTTCATTCCTTCCCCCTTTTGTGATGTATGTACCTTCTGGGGTGGTTTTTTTCTCATACCATCCCTCCCGTATCTTCAGATTTTCAGATTTTTTCCTCCCCCTTCTCCCTTTGTCCTTTTGGACATCCAACCAAATCCCTCCCCCCCCCCGGCGCCTTTCGCTACCTTTGCGAATAAGGGAATAAGTTTTGCACTCCCCGACTCCTAGTAACAATCTTGCTCCTTCTTCTTGATGTTTCCCTCCTCGTTTTGCGTCGGCCAACGTTACGCATTTTCAATCCCTCCCTAAAAATATTCTTCCTTCCTTTCGACAACCTAAAGTCAATGCTTCCCCTGATCACTTCATTTTTTCAGGGTCTCCCTCAACTCCGAGATTGGACAGCGCAGCGGTTGTTTAAAGAATGGCTTTATTTTTAGGTTCTTTTTTGTTCCTACACCTGCGGAATATACCTGTACTTTTCTTACCCCGGTAGGGTCTATGGAGGGCACTCACCTCCCGTCATTCGTTTAGACAAGTAGGCGGAGTTTGTCGAGAAAGTTTTACCTGAGGTGCTGTATAATATTTTCTTCTTCTTTTTTTTTTTTTTTTTTTTTTTTTTCTAGAGAATTGCCCCTTCCCTCAAGCTCGGTGGGGCTTCGTTCTCCCCGCTTTTCATTGACTCCCTCCCCCCAAGAATTTCTCTTTTCCTTCCCCCGAAAGCGTTAGACATACTCTGCTTCTTTCCCGAAGCTCTTTCAGACCCCCTTTTTTCCTCCCCTTCCTCTGATCCTCGTTCCCCCCTGAAATTAGTATCCAAAGGTGAAAGAGGTTGAGGTAGACACAAACCCAAATGGGCTTGGATGAGCATTCGATTTTCTCTCTTTTTCTTTCGCTTAGTTCTCCCACTCCCTTTTACTCTTCTCACATTCTCAGAACTGTATGGGGAGAAGTTTTTTTTCTCCAGCGCTAACACTCTCCTTTCAAGGTCCTGGACTTCCGTTCCCCCCTTCTCTTGTATGAATTCAGGAGGAATAAGACGAAGGAACCTTCCCTCCCCCCTTTTCTAGTCCCCCCCTTTCCTTCCCCCTGATCGCTATGAAGCATAATTAGTTTTCATTCGTTAATGATCTATTGAAACAGTCGCTTCTTATAGACGGTCTAGAGGCTTCTACTCCTTCAACGCTCCCATTCTTTGCTCCTGGGTCCGACCCCAGCTGATCTTTTTTAGACCTCCTCCTTCACGGGTTCCCCCTTCTTGAAGTTCTTAAATCCTAAGGAATTGTAGAAAGGATTTCCTCCTTGTGCAGGCTGGGGATTCTTCCCCCAGTCAACTCCCCTTTTTTTTTTTCTGACCAGATTTCTCTATGCAGGTCGGCTCCCGCTGGTACATCCCCTCCCTAGAGCCCCCCCTTCCTCCCTTCTCCAAAGGTAAAGTCAAAGAGATAAAGACTTTGTACTCACGTTTTTCTCCAGCTATTTTTTCCTTTATCTTTTTCCTGCCGCGACAAATGGTATGGTATTTTCACTCTTCAAGACCCCTTCATCCTTCTTAAAACGGAATAGGAAAACTGTTCTTTCCGCAATTGTCCCTGAACCCTGTTTTCCTTATTATGGATAACGGACAGGTCCTGGATAGTTGACCCCTGTTTCTTGACTCTAACCAATACTTTACCCCCCATCTTGAATGTCCTTCTTGGGATGATCATTTCCGCAAGCCCCTACCCTTCCTTGTACAAGCAGACCTCCCCCCAATGCTCTCTATTTCATTTCTTCCATCCCCCTCTTCGTTTTTTTTCCTGTGTTCTTTCTTCATAATTAAGCGCCCTCTATGTAGTTCTCCCTACCATCTTTCCCAGGACGCGATACAGGCTTCCTTCGGGTCCCTTTTTCCTTTACCCTCCTCCGACAAATCTTGGGTTCCATTTGTCCTTCCCGCTGATAGCAAACCACCCCCTGCCCAACGCTTTCCCCCCCCGTCACCCCCCCTTTTTCGGTGTATTTGCCGGCAACCCCCCCTTCGCTTTTTTGATCCCCTGGTCGCTTCTCGATAATGCACTCGGCTGCCGCCTCTCCTTTTCTCTGTTTTTCTTACCTTTCTCCTTCTTCTTTTCTTCGTACCCCCCGACGCCTGCTTGTGTTCCCCCCCCCCCTTGGTGCGGCCTCACCGGCACCAGCTCCCCTCTCCTCCCTTTTCTTTTTTCTCGTCTCCTGTCTTCTTGCACGCTTTGGGCTGGAGGACAGAAACTGCCGCCCCTACCACAGTTTTCTTCTTTTTCAACTCGCAGCTATCCTCTCTTCTTCTCCCTCCCTTTTGTTTTTTTGCTTCTAGATAATCTTTTAGTCCACCAATACTGAGAGATAAGGCGCCCCTGACATCTCACCCCTTCAGTCCCCTCTCCCTCCATCATGCTATTCTCATACAGTGAGTCTCTACTGGTCCCCAGGTTCGGTCGAGAAAAATTCTTCCCCCCCCTCCGTGAAGTCCCCTTGGTTGACCCTCTTCCCCGAGTGTTTCGGAAGGACCCATGTCCCTAACCCCCCCCTTGAAATTATTCCGTAAACGATCCCAGTTCCCTTCTCCCGTCTCCCTCTCTTTCCCCCGCAGACCCGCTTTTCGCGCGTTGTCCCTTTTATGCCCTTCAGTTCCCTCCGAGAGAGTGGGGTGTTAGAGTTTTTTTCCCGCGGGTTTCCCTTCCTTTTTTTGTCGATCTCATTTTTCCTCCGTACGCTCCCTGAAGTTTTTCGGTGCCGTCTTGTCCTTCCACACTTCCAAATGGAACGGCGATTAACCCCTCTCGTCCCCAAGTCGGTTTTTCCCCCCGATTTCTCTCGCTCCCTAATTCGTAAGTTCCTAAGGATGAGAAGACGTCAACCCCTCTTTTCCTTCCCCCCCCCCCTTCTCCTTCGATAACCTTTCACTAGAGAATTTTTCATGGTCTGTCTTTAACGAGTTTGACACCTACGTTAGGCGCGTCCTTGGCTCCTTTTTTTCGCTACCCCCTCCCCCTGGACTATTTTTTTCCCTGCTTTGGTTCCGATCACCTTCCACTAGAATTTCCCCCCATGACACAACCCTCCCCTCAGCCCCCCCGCCCCTGTCGACGCCCCATTTGATGAAATTAAAGGGTGATCTTTGGGTCCTCCATCCTATTTGTCCCCAGTCCCTCCTCTTTCCTTCTTTTTCTTCTGACGGCCCCCCCCCGACCCCTCCGCTCTCGATGCTTCAAATTTGGCGGGACTTTGGGACCCTTTCTTGTTGAGGAATGATGACATGGATCTGCGATCGTTGTCTTTCCTTGGACCTTGACCCTTCTGTGACGTAGCCAGCCCCCCCCTACTGACCCTCATTCTTTTTTCCGAGTCTTTTTCCCCCAACCCGAGTGTTTGGACGATTCCCTCCTTCCCCCCTGTCTCCCTGACGCCATTTTTCTCCTTTCCCTCCCCGTTCCTTGCTCGTGCCTTTCCCTCGCGGTCAAAATTTTATTTCCTATGCACCCCCGATTTTTTCGGAGTCTCTGAACCCCAGAGCACGTTTCCTCTCTTCTCAGAACCTCGAACTCTCTTCCGAGCCATCTTTCTCTCGGCGGAACCCATCGCCCCGCTGCGTTGGTCTTTTCAGCGGGGTGTGTGTGGCTGGTGTTCCCTCCCCTTCTTCTTCCCGGCCTTGACTTTCTCCGTTTTTTTTTATTTCCTCTTAGCGTTCCCTTGCCTCCGTCTTGAATTCCGATAAAAGGCTGGCGAAGGTCGTTGGGGCTAGGCTAGCTTTTTTTCCCCCTTTTTTCCGTCCACATTCGTTTTTTCCTCCTTTCCTAGTGACCTTGTTTTTCCTAGTGAAGAAATATTTCCCTTACTTAGACATGCCCAGCCACCCCTGTGTGGCAGGGATAGACCTTCCTTCAAACCCCTCTCCTCCCCTTGTTTTTCATCTTTGGCAGTCACTCGGGAGGACCCAGCGGTGTCTTCTCTCTTTTTTTTTCTTTCCTCTTCTTTACTTTCCCCTCCTCGGTTTCTTCCGCTCCCCGTTTTAGCTAATTTGTTCCCTTTGAGCGCGTTTCCAGGCCCCCACGAAGGCGTCGTGGTAGTCCTTTTTTTTTCCCCCCCTCCTCATCCCTCTCCCGTAGGGCGCTGGGTGCTTTTCCCTGCCACAGCTTCTGGCCACACGCCGCCGCAAGGCTCTTGACTTGTTTTCTCCCTCCCCCCTCACCCTCTCCCTTCCCGCGGCCCCAGTATTCTTTTTTTTTTTATACAAGCCCGAAACTCCCTGACCCTAGCCCCCGTCTTTTGCTTCCCCCCCCCCCCTACACATCCTTTCGTCTCACTTTCTCTTTTCTTTTTCTTTCTGTCCTCCGTGCAACGAACACTCAAGGGCCCCTTTGGGCGGGATATCCCGGTAGGTGTCGAGCGCTTCCTTTCCTTGATCTCCTTTTTTCTTGGAGGACTTTCCCGTCTTCTTCCACGGTAGTGCAGTCCCCTCCGATTTCGCCCATTTCAACTAGCAGTCCCTTTCAACTTTTTGGTACTCGGGGAGGAGCATGTGTTTTTGAGGCTCCCCTTCTTCGCACCTCCCCCTTTCTTGATGACCTCCGTAGAAGGGGCGAGTTGGGATGGATCACCCGTTCCCTACAAAGTTGATGCCCCCCTCCTCCTCTCGATCCCTCTGACCTTCTCTTCTTTTTCTCGGGGAAGCCCATTCTTAGGACAACCCCCCCGGTAATTAAGGAGGAGTCGGAGCGTCCCCTTTTTTCTTAGGGGACTGAGAGTGTCCCCCCCCCCACCCCACCCCCGGTCCCGCACGGTCTTTTTTTTGGAGCTTTTTAGTTTCTACCCTCGAGCTTGCAGGCGTAGATGCCAGGTGGGGCTGAGCGAATAGGCCCCCGTTCTTCCCCTCCTGCCAGACCGGACCCCCCCTTCCCCCCAGTCTTGGTTCTTCCCGGCCCCCTTTTCCTGAAGCGATCTCTTTCCCCCCCCTAGTTTTTGTGTTGATAGATGCCTTCAGAACGGGTGGGCCGGCATCAAATTCGGTTTCTTGGGCCTGGCCTTTTGCCTGCCCTTTTTCCCCTTTGGTCCCTCCCCCCTGCCCCCCTGGCCTCACCAACCGAGCCTTCCCATCTCTCTTTTGGGAGACCCCTCCAGGAGACAGAGAGTGGGCTGTTCTTCCACCTTATCCCCGACTCCCCCCTACTTGACCCCTCATTTTCTTTCCACCAACCTGTCTCTCTCAGTCCCCGTGTTTTAAGTTCTCCCCTTTTTTTTCGGGCAGCCCCCTATAGTAGATGGAGAAGCTAGTGTCGCACCCTTCTTCAGTTTTTTTTCCACCCCTTTTTTTCCTTCCACCACCCCCTTCTCCCCACTGGATGATGCCTGGGGACTTGGTTTTTACTTTTTCTTTCTCAATTAACGAGAGGTGAGTCTTCCCGACTCGGCTTTCCGTTTCCCCCCATCTTTTTTCCCTTCCCCCCCCAGCATAATTTTCCCCACTGCATACAGATATAAATTCGTTTCCCACAAGGGTTTACCAGTTTTCTTTAAAATGTCGTCCCAAACCCCTGTGGCTTTCCCTCTTGGCTCCCCCCCCCCCGCTCTTCTGACTCCCCGAAGTCCTTCTTTCCCCCAACGGGAAGTGAGGTGTAGCCGGAGTTGATCCTTACCGAGAAGTCCTGCGGCCGGAGTTTTTTCTTCTGGGTTTTTGATTTTCTCCCTCCAGCCGTCCTCTCCAAGTAGGCGGGGCGCGAGACAGTTCGTTTCTTCCCTTTTAAGTTCAATTTTTGGATCGGAGAGCTCCCCCTCTCCCGTGCAGGTTTTTTCCTTCTTTTTTCTCGTCTTCCTGCTTCTTCCCCCTGAATCGATTTAAGATGCCATAGACTTTTCCTCTTATTCCAGACTTCTCTAGTCTACCGGGAACTGCCCCTGCCCCGGCACCCAGTCTTCGCACGTCCCCACGTGACGGTTTTCCTGTGGCCATTTTTCTTTTTATTGAGGATGCGTCAAGTGTCCGCACCTGGCCCGACTTTTTCCTCTTTTCTACCTGGGCTTTGCTCTTCTCCTTCCCTTTGGGGACCCCCCGACCCCACGCGCCGGTAATGGTCCCACAGAGGTTAGGATAGCGGCTTAAGTATTTTTTCTTACTAGACGTCGAAGGAGGTCCCCCTTCCGCGGCAGACTTCTTCATTCCTCCTCCCACACCCCGATTGGAAGAGCCCCCTACATGATTAGCCTAAGCGATAGAATTCAAGGTGGAGGATCCCCTTCGATGTCTTCTCTCATTCATACTCTTTCACTCTTCCTTCCTTGGAGGCTTTAGTAGCCTTTTTTTTCTAGGTCTTTGAAGTGGTTTTCTTCACGGTCCCCCCCTTTGTCTTTTCCCTGGTCCTCTTTTAGGGGGAAGTTCCGACTTTCAAATCTAACTATTAGGCTCGAGTAAACAGTTCAGGAAACCCCCCCACCCCCCCCCCCACACCCCAAAACCCCCCACCCCCCCCACCCAACACACCAAACACCCCCACCCCCCCCCCCCCCCAAAAACACCACACCCCAACAACCCCACCCACCCCCCCCCCCCCCCCCCCCCACCATCCATGTAGATGCCATAGTCCCTAAGCACGGTGATTTATCCTAAGCTCCAGATACCCCCTATTCACCCTTCATAAATCCATCCCTCTTTCACCCCTCCCGCCTGAATTACGAGGATCCCTCGGTTTAGAGGTTTTTTTCCGGAAACGTAATGCCTGATGGAACCTTTGAGCTCATCCCGGCTGTGCCCTTTCCACCCCCCCCCTCTTATGAAAGTTGAACCTTTTCTGGGTCATCGGACTTATTCCCCGGTGCTTTTCTTCGCTTTTTTTTCTTTTGGATTCGACCACCCCCCAACTAATGGTTCGTCGTGGGGCCCTATTCATCAGGCTCCTCCCTCTCCTTCCCCAAAATTGACTCCCAAGTCAACTATGAAGTTTGCGATAGGGGGTTTGATAGTTGTTTAATTTTCTCCAGGAAGGAACCTTGGGAAGGCCGACCTCCGGTTCCCCCCTTAATCGCTTTTTCTTTATTAGTTTTTACCTGGGCAACTCTCCGAGAAAACTTCTTTTTGCTTCCCTTGTTGCAGTGATATACCCCAAATGCTGCCCCCCCCCCTCGGTCCCCACTTCCCCTAACCCCGTTCTTCTGCTTCCATCGTTTCCCTACACCCGAGTCCCCTCTAGGGTAGTCTGGAAGATTTTTTCAGTAGCGGGGCGCATCGAGGGGTGGTTGCTGACCTTGTCCTTTCAATCCCCAGTCTTTTTTTTTTTTGTTCGAGTGGTTTTTTTTACGGTGAGCCCGGACAAAGCCTATTCAATTAGTAGTCTCTTTTCGCCTTCCCTTCTTTTTTATGGGATTCCTTTTTTTTCCTTGAGGCTCATGGACCCCCTGCATGCGTGAAGAGATTTTCGGGGTTTTTAACGCCCAACGCTCCTTTCTTTCCCTGCCTCCCCTTTTTTTTTTTGCTATCCTCCCTCTCGTAGAGTTGCCCTTCCTCGTCTTCTCCTTTAGTCCATGCTTCGCCCCTCCGCCCCCTTTTTCACGATCCCTTCCCTCCTTTCAGTTTTTCGAGTCCCGCAGATGCGTGACTCTGGTGCCTTTTTGACCCCTTCAAAAGCAGGGAAGTGGTGACTTTCTTGCAGTTCTTTCTTTAAGCCCTAACAGAACCCCCCTAGCGTAAAATCCACTGTCAGGATACCAGTAAGAGCACCGCGACCACGTCTTATGAGCTCCTTTTTTCCCCTTGTATGCCGACTTCCCCGCACCTGAGAGTGGGGAGTTTGTTGCAGCGGTGGTTTGAGTGGTGGGTTCCCGAATTTTTCCTCCCATGCCCCTTAGCTTTGGGGGGAAGTGTCGTTCCTTTAGATTGCATGCAACGGTTTAACGCCCGGGATTGCCCCTCTCGCCAGTCCTTTTGTTGTCACTGATTTGTTTTTTTCCCAGCCTTTTTTTTCGAAATTTCTTAGGGGTCTCCCCGAAAAAGATCCAAACACCCGGAAGAGTCTCCTCCCAGATCTCGAGCCATGGACCTTTTTAGTTTCCAACCGACCTCTGTTGGACTAATTGGATAGGTTTCTGATTACTCGCCCAATGGAGTTTCCCCGGTTTTCTTGTCCCAGTCCCCTTTGGACACTCCCCGCAGACTAGCAATCCCCCCTGAAGTCCGAAGTGCCCGATGCCGAAAACGTGCGGATTTGCACGAGCCCTTTCAATCAATAAATGTCGCTCAAGGCATCCTTGGCGGGTGCGGTTCTTTTCACCTTACCATTACTCACCATTCAGTCGATGAGTAACCATGATTGTCTGGCCCGGTGGGAGGTGGCATTTTCCCCCCCCTTTGATCTTAGACTCTTGAATCGGAAGTTCTTTGGAGGTGACTCGCCCTGCATCTACGTCTTGGAGATTCTTGTCATCCACCCCTCCTTTGATTTGTTTTCCCTCCCCGCTTTTATCTTTGACGCCCGAATCTACCGTGAGCCTTCCGAGTTAGAACTTCGTGTACCCCAAGGTTCGTCTCTCCCCCTGATTTTTTCTCGGTTCCTAGGGAAGTCGCCCCGAGCGAGGATCGTTGCGACGCGAGAAGGCGCTTTGGGATAGACCGCCTTCCATCGTTCCGGATCGAGTTCTTTTCAATAGTCAGCTTTTTTGGGACTTTCTTTGTCTAGGGTCCGGACCCTCGTCGACGGTGTCTTGGCGAGTAGCCTGGCGGCCTCCCTCAAATCTTTTTAGTCCCCTCTCACCGGTTTTCCGGGGCTGTGGGAGGTCGAGGCCCCGACCGACTAACGTCAGTTCTGCCCCTTTTTTTCCTCGTGTTACCTTGGAAGCCCCCATTTTTCCCTTAGCTCAGAAGTATTTTGAGCCACCCAGGGGGGACCCACCGCGGAGGCCCTGATCCCCCTTCTGCTGTTGCCTTGCTGTGGCTGGTTTTCGTGGACCGCAACGCGTTGCTGACTGCTCCTCAAGTCTAGGTCCTTTGAGGTTTTCATCGTCGGTCTATCGGGGCTTTTTCCCTTCAAGAACCCTGCAACGCCTGCAATCTGTCTTGTCAGTCCTACTTTTCCGTTCTTCCCTTAAAACGTTGATGAATTAAACGAACTAGCTTTCTCCGTACTCGTACGAAGCTCGTCCTTTTTCGTTCGAGAAATCCAAAGCTTCAGCCCAGGACCTTTATCGTTTCCATTTTTTTTTTCCACTCCCGACACTCCCTCTGTCTGTAAGTCCAAGTTCAATCTAGTGAGGACGCCTCGCCCCCAGATTCCGTTTCTCGCTTAGAAAATTTATTTCGAGAGTTTTTTTTTCCGGTTAAGTGTTTTCTTCCTGAAGGGTGGACGGATTTGCCGTCCCCTTAGTGATACCAAGCTGCCTTACTCTTTGCGTTTGATTCCCCGTTTCTGAGGATCCCCCCTTTTCTTCTCCCTCCCCAGAGAACGACCTCTTTTGGCTGATTGTTGTTTCTGTATGTCCCAGTTGCCACCCTTCCTAAGGCAGAGCCGTGAGATCGCAGCCGATTGGGCGTCTTTCAAACCCATGACTAAGGCTTCGAATTGATCCCTCCCGGGTTGTCCCCTTTCCTTATTCTTCGGTTGGCTTAGATTGAAGAGAACTTGTCGGTCTCCGGGGGCGGAGTTTCGAAAAACCGAGTGGCCGGAGTCCCTCTGTGGTTCCCTTTCCTTTCTCCCTGATTTTTTCTCTCCACTTTTCTAAGGCACATAACTGAAGGGTTGAACCCGTTATGTCACTGAGGATACTTTTTCTCCTACGTGTTGTTGGTTAGAGTCTCTGCCTGCCAACTTTTTGGTCCTTTTTCAACCCCTATTGTTCGGTGGTCTTTTGCCTTCTTTGCCGCTGACATGGGCGGGACGGAGACTCTCTCCAGCATATTTTTTTTCACAGCCCAAAGGATCAACTCGTCTTGGGAATGACTTTTGCACCACTCTACCTCCCCCCTTTGCCTCAGAAATCACCACCCCCCCCCCAACACCCCCCCCCCCACCCCAACCCCCCCCCCCCCCCACACACACCCCCCCCCCCCTGGTCGTCTCTCCCTAAGGCCTTTTTCCCTTTCCTCATAGTTTTTAGAAGTAGCTTCCGGATGGCGCCTTTACGAACCTCCCTTTTTTCCCCCCCAGTTTCCCATCGACGTTTCTAGGTTGGCTTGTTTTTTTTTTTCGGTTTTTGAACCTTCGCTCCCGTACCTAGGTTTTGCACTGATTCGTTTCCTTTTCACCCTTTTTTCGTCGCCATTCCCGGTAAATTGATCCCTATACAGTTTTTCTCGGACGTCCCCACTTCCCTTTGATCTTTTGCCCTCGCATCCATCTTTTTTTTATTTCCTTTTTCCCCTCCTCGATGGACCATTCTTGGAATACGGGAATGTCTTTTGGCTTGTTTTCTTTCAAATTCGCAGCGACTATACATGTGCTCTTTGCCCTCTTCTTGAATCATAAATCTTCTTTCTCTCCACTCTGCTGGTAGCTTCTAGTTGTAAGCATCTTTTTCTTCCATCTGTTTTCTTCTCTAGGCTTTTTGAAAAAGGCCCTCCGACTTGTGTTTTCTCTTTACCCTTCTGTCTTGCCCTTCCCCTTATGCCCGTCTCCGACGCTTTCCCCCTCGTATAGGATCCGCCATTCCCAGCAGCGCTCAGAAAGCCTTAGTTCCCCCTGCACCCCTTTCAAACTCGGCCCTTATCCCCCTTTCAAACAAGCTTCTCCTGATAAATTCAATTTTTCCCTATATACACAAAATTTGATTGGCGCTTTTAGATTTTAGCTCTTTCCTCCCTCTTTTAGTACTCCCCCTAAATGCCTTATCAATACCTACTTATTAGTTTTTCCTTTTGAATAGACGTAACCCACCCCGAAGGAGCCCACTTCCTTCCCTCCTTTCTTTTTCTCGCGTAAACAGGAGTTAATCCCTTTTTCCACACAGCATTGACTAAGAATCACCCTTGGTCCTGTCCCCTCCCTTCCCCAGTCCTCTCGAAATAAATTGCTTCGGCTCAATACGCTACCTTCCGTCGTAGCTGCTTCACCTTTCTCTGACCCCTCTTTTTTTTTTTCCTCGCTGAATATAAAGATGTTTTCGTTGCCCCTCCCCCCTCTAGCCCGAAAGAGTCCCCGTTGATAGAAGCCTCCTCCTTTGTTTGACCTCCTTCTTTTCCCCCCTCGGCAGTCGCCTTGAGTCAGGTCTCTTCCTAGCGGCCCCCTTCTTGGTTGTTGCCTCTAACCCCCCTTTCTCTTCCCCCCAAGTCCCTCCCGGTCCCTCCTTCAAAGTAATTTCAAAGAAATCTCAATCGGTCATTCATACTCCCCACTGACTCTCCCATTACCCATCCCTCCCTTTTAATCCTCCTGATGTTCCCCTCTTCTTTCTTGTATTTCCTTTGAAGTAAGCATGAATATTCTGGTCCCTTCCCCTGATACTGTTTTTCAGCCTTACAATGAATTCGTCACGGACCTTTCTTAATTCCTCACTGGGTTTGATTCTTTTTCTGATGCTGTAGGTATTGCCTTCTTTATGGTCCCGTTTGTATTACTCCGCCGCTGGTACCAAATCGCTCTGGTTGAATCTCTCTTCCCCGTTGATCCCCCTCCTCTCTTTCTTTTGTCCATCCGTACTCTTTCTAGAGCGTCTCTCATGGGTTGTTTTTTTGAAGGTTTCCTGACTCTTCCGTTCCCACCTCGACTTTTTTGGCTCTCTCTCCCCCCCTTGACAAAGTCTTTTTTTTTCCCCCTTGGAACGGGACCCTTGTTATAGGTAAAGCCCACCCCCCCTTTTTCTTTTTTGTCAGTTTCCCTTCCCCCCCCGATTTCTCTGCACCCAACTGCCTGAACCCTCCGTTCCCCCCCTTTCTCGTATACCTCCCTTTTTCTCAATTTACCCTAAAGAACGCACTCTGTAGTTTTTCTGAGTGACCTGCCCTTTCCTGGTCTCTTCCATCGTACTCCTTTACCTTTCCTTCTCCTAGGCTGCTGGATCGCATTAATTGGTGAGAACCACTGGTGCTCTGCCCCACCGGCTCTACGAGAATTCCCTTTCTTCTTTTATGATCCCCTCTATCTCGAGGGAGGTCTGATTTCCTTGAATTTTTCTCCCTCTCTATCCTTCTTTCGACAGTCTATTCTTCCTCCTCCGTTGTTTTTTTTTGATCCTATCCTTTTCCGTTCCAACCTAATCTTCCCGCAAGTTGATACCTCCCCCCCCCCTGGAGACCTCCTACCTCCAGATGACTTCGGAGGCTTCTCTCTTTCTTGCTTCTTTTGATTTTTTTTTTTGACCAGCGTTTTTTCGGAAGGTTTGATAAGCACTCCCTCTTTCTTCTACCCGGTTCCCTAACATAGCCCTTACCCGAGTTCCAGCATTAGCATTTTTTTATCCCTTACTATGAGCAAAGCCCCTCTTTCTTGTAGCGCCCGAGGTTTGTTTCCCCGTGAAGAGTATGCCAAAACATTTTTTTGGTAGCGTGTTGGCCAGCTGGTCAGGCGGGGTCGTTCAGAGTGGAAGACACACACCCCTAAGCATTGGGTGCTTCTCTCTTGTTCTGAATCCAGGTCCCGGAGCCCCCCCTCCTCCCCGTACGGGGGCACCGAGGTCTTCTCGATAATAGTTCTTTTTTTGACTCCCGAGATCTCTGAACCTGACGACCCCGTAAACACACCCTACGGAGAGCTTCTCCATTCCCTATATATTCCGTTGGGTCTGTTGGCAATGGTGGCATTCGCCGTATGTCGGAGGTTTTATCGGATTCTAGCTCTATAAAGGCCAGCAGGTTTTTCCCGGCTTTCTCTTCCCGGGCCCTCTGACCGCCTGCGCCATGTTTCACTCCACCTTTTTCCTTCAGCTCTTTTCTCCTTTGAAAAAGTTTTGTCTTGACTGGGCTGCCAGTGGGTCTTCCTAGCTATCATGGCGCTCAGTTTCCACCTCTGTTCCGGCTGGCTTAGACTTCCCAGTCCCCCCGATTATTTTGAAACTTGTTCCGCCGCCTTCGTACAATCGGGGGTTACCTCGGCTGTGGGGAATGACGTGTTTCCCTATGTCTTTCGATCGTAATCCCTTTTCCAAATTAGTTTTGGTCCAGTGCCGGGCTGCATCTCCGAGGTTTGAATGAGTGTTCATCCACCCCGCCCACTTAGTTTGGACTGCGATGACTGACTTTTTTTTTAGGGCCGAAACCGGTTTCCGTGCCGAGTGGCAGAATCATCGAGTAAGACCTCTTCGTCTGCAGCACCCCGATTTTTTTTTTTTCTGCGGGATCGGAGAACGATTCCGGGATGTTATTTCGCCATCGAGCCGCTGCCTTTCGTTTCTCGCTTTCCCTTCTTCCTTCCTAGGCCCTTGCAAATCCATCCTCCTACTGTAGTTCGACATTTTCAGGGGGGACGAGGCTTTGGCCGGAAGACGGGTCTGCCGGCGGGACGGGGTCGCGTCTTAGCGTTTAGGGCCCTCCGTCATCCGTGAAGTTACACATCAGAAAACCTTTTTGAATATTTGGGTGGGGCGCGTCTGGGGGTTTTTTGCGGTAGCTCGTCCAAATCCTTCTCCCCTCTCCACGTAAGGTCTAATCATGACTCTTTTTCCTGTAAGACCAAAGCGTGACTAAGGCGCTTTTATTCGCAGCCAACCCCTGGTTTGTACTTCCCCGACACCGAGGAATGCCAATTTTTTATGTCTCTTCCATGAGGGTTCGTGGCAGCGTTGTCCCCTTTTTCTCTGTCCCCCCTAAAGAGTTTCGCCTTCCCGCAGACGGGATCTCCAGACGCGGGCGTTCGGTCTCTCCATTATTTCTTTTCTGCACGGCCAAGGACGGTCCGACTCCCCCAACGTTTTCTTTTGGGGCTTCCTTTCTTTTCATCCGACGCCGAGTTTCTCTCACCTTTTTCTTACCCTCCATAGAGATAGAAGACTCCCGATTGGATACCTCCCCCCTGCGTTGTTCCCCACCGTACGTCCGCATTTGTGGTCCTTCTTTTTTCCTCCCTTGACCCCCGGTTAGAAACTCCGAAAAGAAAATGCCAGCCTAGGGTTCTTTCCTAAATCCCCTTTCTTTCTCCTACATCGTAGTGAGGATGAAAAGTTAACCTCCACTTTCTCCTTCCCTTTGATCCTTGAAAACGGTTTTTTTCTTCATGAGGATAGAAGTTTGTTTCTTGACTTTTTTTTTGATGCAAGCGGTGGACTTTGTCTTTTTTCGAAGCCCCCCTCTGTATGACCCCGACTAGGTCTTAGCTGGAAAGCCGCCTCCTGCTCCTCCCCCTCTCTTTTCAATTCCCATATTCTGATTAGAACGTCTCTTTCGTATTTTCAGCTTTTTGCCCTTCCTCCCCCGTTTACCCCCCACTGGTTCTCCTGCGCTCTCCTTAGATTGATCTCTACGTCCTCCCCGATTACCCTTCGACGTAACACCCCCCCCCCGCATTCCGTCATTTCCTTGATAAATTGTTTTTCCCCATCTGGACTGTTTTTTTTCCCTCCTCTCCAATCTTTATTTTTTCGATTTTCTATGGGTCTGTATTTTTCCCCACCTTCCTTGGCCAGTAGAATTCTAGCTATTTGACCTTCTCCTTCTATGCCCGGGCGAGGCTCGGAAACAGAACCCCCGGATTGTTTTTTTTTTTACTCGGGCACCCCCCCCCTTTTTACTTTCGATGAAGAGGTCCAATTTATTTTCTTTTTTCCATCATAATCTTTTGTTTTTTGAGTCTATGCCTTCATCTTCCTTCTTTGGCCTGCCAGCTCACCCTTCTTTTAGGGATGGATGGGTTGGGTTCCTTTATTTTTGAACCACTCTGAATCTAAGCATTCCATTCTTTTTAGGACCCTATAAAAGGATCCCCCCCCCCACTTGAACGCCTTTCTTTTTGCGGAACCTCTATCCCCAAGAAGAAGGAGTTTAAAAACTAGCCGCTGCCTAAGAAGTTCCTTTTACGTCCTGACTTCCCTTCTTGATGTCAGCTTCTCCCCCATCGCCTTTCTCTTAGATGCGAAGCCCTTTTTAAATTTTTGACAGGGGCCATCCTCCCCCCCCTAGGGCGGACTATATAAGTCCGTGCTCGAGGGCTTCACGCCCCCTTCTCTCCCCTCCCCGTTTTCCCCCATCTTTTAAGACCTAGGATTTAATTTTTCCCTCCTTTGGCGTGCCAACGAATACGGTTCCATCTCATCTCCCTCCGCCTCTATCCCGGCCTTGCCAGGAGAGCCCACAGAGGGGATATTTCACGAGATCCCTTTCCCCGTGTTGTAGGGGGAGGAAAAAGACGTTTCTGATAAAGCACGCTGGTTCGTGATGGCCTCCTGGGAGTAGGTTTATTTGGTCGTTGTCTGAATTCCCACCAAGGTTTTTCTCTTCTGCTTTTTTTTTTCGCGGTGGCGATGGCGTGAGCATTAAACGAATCGTAAACCGTGCCTGTTGGGCATTAGCCATCCTCGTTTTTTAAGTACTGTCCTTTTTTATTGGGACTGTTGCAACCAGGCCTCCCTTTAGGCGTTGGGCTTCGGGGCCTTGGACCTTGACTAATGCGCATGTTCGCTCCGGGCTATGCCCCCGCTCCGTACTGGGATCCGCTTCAATCCTTTCTCTCCCGCTTGCGCTCTACCGGGACCCGCTGCCACCCCTATGGGCAACGAAGGCGTACTGATCAACGGTTCAGTCGTTTTCCTCGCCTTTTTTAAACCCCCCTTTTGTTGGCCTTCCGTACCTTGAGCTTCCTTTCTTTTCCTTCTTACTACTACCCTGCCACGAGAATTAGCCTCCTGTGATCTCTCAAGGCGTTTGGAGAGCCTCCCCCCTGGACGGCCGGCCCTCCCCCCCCCTTCATGGGTCGACAGTTTTATATGGTTTTGAGCCCAAGCGGTACGTGTCCACGATACCTAGACCTAAGGACCCGTTCCCCGCGGCAGACCGTCTGTCTTGGAAAACGACTCCCCGTGCCTGAAAGTGCCAATCCTCGTTGTACGCGGTCGCACAGATCTGAAAAGATTAGTTCTTCTCCCCTGCTGCTGGATCTCTTCTCTCCCTCTTGAAAAAGATCATAGATACTTTTCCTATTTCAGCTGAGAAGTCGGTGTCTCCCTAAGAAGGAATACTCCTCTTGAGACTGGCTTGAACGTTGCGCGTAGTTTTGGCGTAGACGGGGCGGGTTTAGGCCCTCTGAGTCAAAGACCTTGTTTGATGAAAAGGATCAACCCCCCCCCCTCGCGAGCCTCGAAGGCTTACCCCCGCAAGACGTCCTTACGATGCTGTAGAGATCATGCACCGTCCTCCCCTCCCTGCAGTAGGTACAAAATTCCCCCCGCCAA
>Ga0179593_1283828_pt1 | contig 24313 bp, 23 predicted proteins | sample CZODoug2_1_08_16_FD_185931 | JGI IMG/M metagenome (GOLD analysis project Ga0179593, IMG submission 185931) | Vadose zone soil fungal communities from Angelo Coast Range Reserve, California, USA - CZODoug2_1_08_16fungal (PacBio error correction) | ecosystem: Environmental > Terrestrial > Soil >... | reverse complement strand
ACCCAAGTTTTTTTTTCTGATCTATATTTTTTTACATCCTTGTTTTTTTTCTCTTTTAGGTAGTACTTGTTGAGGCGACTCCCCCCTTTTCCTTGAAGGAAGTGGCTAGATTTTTTCCCGATCTCGTCTTCTTTGGATGCCGTATGGATTTTTTACTTTTTTGCAACCAACTGCGCAGTCTGAGATATGGACCCCCACGCGAGATATGCCCTTTTTACCGGAAGCACCCCACATTCTACCCTCTGACCCATTGCATTTTCCCTCATTTTCTTTTTTGGGGGGCCTCGGTCGTCGGACCACACGTTCGCTTTCTTTTTCAGTGCCTAGTCCTTGAGTATCTATGCTCATTTTAGTTCCTTGGGAACCCTTTGTTTTTCTGCGTTCATGGCTGACCGTCTGCCAACTATCCTCCAGGCTTCCCCCCTTTTTTTCTACGAAGCCGAATTCTAGTCGTGCTTGGTACGTTTTTTTTTTTAAGTATCCTAGCTCTTTTATGTAATGCTGTCCCCCCCCCGCATGTTATCGTTAACTTTGCCATGCGTGATTGTTTCCCCCACGCTTGTCCCAAGGCGTGCTGCGATGGTTCGTCCTTGTCTCCTCCGATGACCCGATTTTCGCGCATCAACTCATCCCGTCGTGCCTGCTAGGTTTCACCCTCCTGAGTCCTCATGCACTTTTTTTTGTTGCCCCGACGCCCGCCGACTATGGCTACCATCCTTTTTTTTTTAGCACGTTCTACGGCCTGCCCTTGTGCAATTGGCGGGTTTAGTTACACCCTTTTCCCTCTTTTTAAATGTTGAACCAACTTGGTCTCGTGTCGGTTCTTTATCCCTTTCTCAACGCTCCGGTCCGCCTCCTACTTTTGATTTCCTAGTCCACGGTCTGGCTTTCGGCTTTTTTGCGCAATTGCCGCCCGAGAAAGGTCGATGTGCGAATTCCCTTGCGCTCAGAGCCCTCTCCCCCCCCTCTCCTCCTAGACCCTTACGACCCGCAGTTTTTAAGTTTTTTACCCACGCTGTGGGCTTGTTCCCAGGAATTCATAGGATATTCCTGAGAATGCAGTGTATCTCCCCCCCACCTCTCTCTCCTTCCGGCCACCACCGCGGGATTCCTTTCACGTCGTCTTTCCCTCTCCTCCCGACCCCGTGAAGAGTGGGACCCTCGTCAGCCGACAAATCGAGATGTTCTAGGGATTTAGGCCCAGATTTGCTGTGCTCGGTACTCTTTCTTTTTCCAATTCGGTTCCCCTTCCATCATGCCGTCGTTTCCTAGAGCCCAATGCGCCTCTTCTTCCCTGCTCCCAGTTGGTCCCACTTGATTTTTGTATCTTTTGAGATTATCCTTTTAGTTCTCCAACAACGGCGGACGCTTTCCTTGCCTTCTCCCCTCATGCTTTCCCGGTACGTACGCCAGCGACTTTCCATCCGTCTCTTTTCTTCAGTGGTGCAGCCGCGGCTATACGCATCCTCGGCATCCCCCCATCTCTCTCTCCTCGTGTTTTTGAGTGCTCTCTTTGATGAAGCGCTGCTCCATCTCGTTTGTAAGCCCGTCTGTTCTAAAGCTGTTCAATTCCGTTTTCTTTTCTTCCTGCTGATCGTGGACGTGCGCGATCGCGTTCCCGCGTTGCCTCCTCTCCTCGCCTGCTGGAATATTTCTTAACGTTCCGTGTTAATCTCTTTTAGCTGCAATGGCAGTAATAGCGCCTTTTTCAGTTACAGGATAGGCAATAGGAGGCCTCATGATGCCAGCTTACCGAGTCACGGCAATGTGGGTCTGGCTGGCCTCATTACCACTTTTCTTCGTCGTTCGTTCCTCTCGAACGTCTGTGGGACTTTTTGTCGTTTGAAGTATGTTTTTTCTGGTTTTCTCTCTATAGGACTGAACTCCCGTAAAGTGCAAGACCGACCTGTTGTTGTCCTGCCTTGTTTGCTTTTTGGGGTCTCTTCTCCCCTTTCACTCCATCTAGCCTCGTTTCCTTGCCCACGCCTCCCTTCCATTATGGATCCTGCCCCCTTTTTTTTTTTTTTGCTCGTGAGGGTGTGGTTGACTTACTCGTAGACCGTGCGCTGGGTCGTCACGATGCGACTCGCTGTCCCCCTCCCCTGCCTCCCCGTACATTTCTGCTTTCCTTTCGGCTGTTCTTGATTCATTCATTTTCTCGGGCAATGCTTGACGTGAAGCCCATGAAGCGGATTAGCGCCCAGCTGGTGGCCCTGATCGTCGTAGCTTTTTACTTCCGGTATCGGTCTTTCCCCCCCACCCCTGGCATCTTAGACGGAGTTTGTCCCCACCCCCCCTGTTTCCTTCAGAGCATAGTGACATCGGTTTTTTTTGCTTTTTTTTTTTCAAAGTGCGCTGTTCAATTTTTATCATCCTAGTGTGACCATCGTTTCCCTTCCCATAAGCTTTTCGTTTTCCATTGACGAGACATCCTTCTTGGCACCGCCCTTCCCCCTGACTTCACAGTTGCGCGGAAGGAACATTTCAATTCCTTGGCCCAGCTTCATTGTTCCTTGTTTTTTTTTCGCCATTTGAGAGGATGCCCTTCCGGGCGCTGCTCCCCTCTCTCCCACACAGCCTTGGCCCTCCTACGGTCTTTCGTCTCAATGAGCTGACGGCTTCGATCTCTGCTGGCATCGGCAAGTGCCCCTCTTTTTTTTTTTCCTTGACGAATGTCCTCCGTGTGCTGTTTTCCTTTTTGGGTTCATTGGAGTTATTTAGTGTCGGGTCGGGCGTTCGTTATGTTTTAAAAACGCAGTCTCCTCGCGTTTTTGTGGGCCCTTCTCCTGCGCCTCCCGCAGTGGGTGTTCCTCAGTTTATCTTCACAAGACCCTCGACGTTTAGACCTTTGAGTTCTCTCAATTCTGTGGTGTTTGTCTCTCGCAACCCTGAACTCACTTCGGCGCCCAAGTTTTTCCTTTTCCCGCGTACTTTTTCCGCTTCTGGTGGATCTTTTTCTCTTTTCCTTTCCCCCTCCCTCCCGTTTTTTTTGTTTCTCAATCTTTCTTTTCCTCGCTATGTTACAGGGTGGGAGCGGATGGATGTAGTACTTTGACGGTGACTTCTGCGAATAAACATGTAGCTGTATGCATTTATAGCGGCCGACTTTTTCTCTTTTTTCCGGCAATTTAGTTCGGGTATCTTAGCAACAACTTCGTTTTTGCGTGCTATTTCCCCCCTGAGCGGAGTTTTGCAGGAGAAAGCATCCCCCCCCTCCACTGCCCTTTTCAGGCCAGCACCACCAGAGCACACCCCCTACCTTCATGGCAATCGTCGGCGTGTCATTTCTGCTTACTATTTTTAGGAGTTAATGATCCATTTTCTGATTAACCGGTTTCGCCGGGCCCCCCAGATGTTGGTGGCGTTCTCCCCCCCCTGCTTCCTCTCCCTCGCTCTAAGTCTTCCCCCTGCTCAGTAGCCATACCTTGCCGTTGCACAGTGTGATCCGGTCTCGTAACCGTTTTTATGTCTGCCTGTCCTGATGTCTGGTCCCCTTTCTTTTCCCCCCACTCGCGCATTTCTTCAATTTGACCAGTGATTGTCCCCGCTGCCCCATGTTGCTTTGCTGGATCAGGACGGGGTTAGGCACCATCTCCTGTCCTCAAGCGTAGTCGGCTTCTGATAGCACGACAACTCAGGTCCTGCATCTTCGTGAGCTCGTCGTGTACATTTTTTGGTCAACCGCCGGAAGATTCTTGTTTGTGCCAGCCTGATTAAGATCTGATAAAAGACTGAAGCAAGGCGCCCCTTAGCTTCCCCCTGCTGGCGTAGACCTTCTCTTTTCATGGTTTGCTTTACCTGTCCTTTCCGTCAGTGTCCCCTTTCTCTGTCGTGTCTCATCGCAATGCGTGTTCCCCCTGGTCACAGCGACATCATGGGTTTTCACCTTCTTTTTTTTTCATATTTGCAGCCAGTGCGCACGGTTCGCGTCTCCCTTGGAGTGATCCAAGTACCCGTATCCCCTTTATCCCCAGCTCTGACCTACCCTCCTTTTTTTTTTTCCCAGAGATCTTACTGTGATTTTTTTCCGACGATGTATAGTTGTTAAGGACCTCCCAACGTCCCGTGCCTGCACAATCCTGGTCTGCCCTGGTTACTGGCGTCCCTTCGTCCGATCGGTCTCTCAAGAACCCCTTTCTCTTGCAGCTCTCAGGACCCTTTCCGCCGGCCCGCGAACTCCTTTGCGTAAATTTTTCGTTCTTTTCCCTTATCCTTCTGTGCTTGTGGTCAGCCTTTAGATCCCTTTTTCGGTTGCCACCATTTCCCGTAGCCCGTCCCGATCTTAGGCCTTCTCTTTCCTCTGCATCTTTTCGTCTAAGTTTATCCTCTGTCGTTCGATTAAAGACCCAAGCTGAGCGCAGCGCCCCCCTTCCCTCCCCCCTCTACGCGACGTCCTCCCCGAATCTTCCCTTCCCCCTCCCCCGATGTCCATTGTCACCCTCGTTTTCGTTCTTACTTTTGCAGGCTTTTTTTTTACTTTCTTGTGAATCTATCATTTTACGGTGGTGTTGTTTCTCTGTTGTTCTGCCTCTGTGCTGCATCAGAGACTTTTGCCCGAGGTTTCAGCTCCCATTTTTACTGACACGAGCGCGCTTGTGTCCCCCCCCTCCCTTTCTGGGCCTTGCGTACCGTTGCGGCGGGATATTCGATTGGTTTTTTCATCCGTTTGCGCTCGCTCTTCTTGCTGGCGGACGTACCTTTACAGTTGGCATTAGGAACCAATGGGGCTATGCGTTCCGGCCGTAGAGGCGTCATTTCGATATCTCACATTGATTCCTTCTTTTCCTGCGACATCTTCCTGTGTACCTGTAATACTATTTTTGATTCCAAAGTTTTTTCTTTGTCGTGATCATTCTGGTGCCGTTTCTGTGGTTCAGTATTCTTTAGTTGAGATGCGCCTGCTGCCACTTTTCTTTCGCGCTTATGTCTTTCCCTCCCAAGTACCTGACTGCCCTCGGTTTCCCTGCCTTTTCCTTTTTCGTTTTTATCTTGACGTGCGTCCTTTTGCATAAATACCTTTTGACCTTTTCTGCGTTTGACAACACTTTGCTGGGTACTGTCTGATTTGTACGGTTGTTCCCGGTGCGTGTTTGATCCGACATGGTCCTTTCTGCTTCTTTTTGCAGCTTGGGAGGCCCAATTTCGGTTACTCTCTTCCTCTCCTTCCAGGATCTTTTTCACTTTTTTTTTCCCCTCTGGAGCCGTCTTTCTTCTCATGCCCGTGCACGAGGACATTTTTTCCAATTTTTTAGGACGGTTTCCAGTTCCAACCCATGGACTCGTCCCTTCCTCCCCAGCTTTTTCAGGCCCTTCTCGTGCTGTTTCTCTCCCGTTCGGCGGTGCGTTGCCCCCACCTTTTTTCTTCGACTGCCTTTCCAACCCATGTAAGACGACGCAGAAACGACCAAGTGCTGTGCAGGACACTTGTTGTTTTTTTCCCTTTTTTCTTCTGCTCCTACGGTTGCGGCGCTTGTCTCTCTGTTTGTGTCCGACAAGCCCGGATCCTACTAGCTTTTTTCTGGGCCAAATATCGGTTTAAATTGCCAAGAGGACCCTGCGCGCGTGGCCAGCACGGACTCAGACCAGTTGTTGCGCAGGCATGCGACCCTTTCCCCCCAGATAACCCTGCCCTTTCTTGGTCCAACTGTAGGGCATTGGTTACCTTGAAGCCTTTTTTTCGGAGGGAGTAATGGATAACCAAGAGTTGTCCGGCGACGGGATCCGTCCTTCTATTCTTCGTGTTCTCGCATTAGTTTCCCCTCGGCCGTTTGCACAGCAAGATTCCTTCCGGTTGATCTCCTTTTTGTGATCTAGTGTGTCGTTCTTAGTGGGTTCTTCCTGGCAAATTTGCCATAGATACTGAGGTGTGTGTTGATATCTGCGCTGCCCGTGTTGTGAGGAACTTTGGGTTATAGCAAGTCTTTTTCACCATAGTCTTCTTTTTTGCCGACTTTTACAGTTGCGGGGTTGTTTTTAGTTGGCAAGCTATACCATTCCTTTTTCTCCTAAATGGGTCTCTGACTCAGCACTTCTCCCTGACTCGGTTTTGTTCTGTCCGTGTTTCTCGAAGGTATTATTCCTTAGAAGTGGGTTGGTGTTGAGAGGATCCCTGATGCGAGACTTTCGTCTCTGGCCACTTCAAGGGAACCGTTATTTTCTCCTTTGGTGATTTCTGTCGTTGACGTTTTGGAGCTCCACCCCCGTCGTTACTCTTTTCGTTTTCTCGATATCGTTATCGCGGGCCACTTAAGAGTGTTATGTTTAAGATACACCCTTGAGGCCAACCCAAAGAGGTCCCGTCCTCCTTCCTTTCTGCCCCCCGATCTGATGCGGTCTACCGATCATCCGAAATAACCAGCCAGAAAATAAGGAACCTCACGGGACTTCCCCGCATCGTCGGTTACACCAACCGTCGTCTGTCTCCCAAGCTTTTGTCACTATTCCCTTTCTTCTCCTCTCTGGCTAACGTCCTACAGTGTACAAGATGGTTGTTTGCTTCGCCCCCCTTGAGCATCGACTCCCTTGCATCTCCCATGCCGGCCCTTTCTCAGAATCCTATGATCCTGAGGCACGTCAAGGCTGTAGTGCTTGAGTTTTTCGCCAATGCTGCTCCCTTTGATGTCAGTCGTGTTTTCTCCCGTTGCATGCTCGGTCCTCGCGCAGAAGATTCTGTAGTTCACGATTTGAGCTGATACGTGGTGATTCCCCCCACCTTCTACGTCTTCCACCGTATCTCGCTCATTTGCTCTCCTCCCTCCCATTTATTCGATTTCTTCTTAGTCGTTGGCAAAATTGCCGTCCGAGAGCTTGTTCCTCGATACCGCGATATGTGCTCCCATAAGCAGTCCGTGTGCCTACCTCTTCCACCCTGTTGTCGCTCACTTCCGGTTTCTTGCGTAACGTCCTTCTTACAATGTTTCTTAGTTGTAGGTCCTGAGAACTAACTCCCCCTTAATTTTTCCTAGCATCCTTCCGAATTTGTTCCCGGCGACCCGGTCCTTCTCGGGCTTTCCGTTTTCTTCGTCCCTTTTCCGACTGCACTTAGGTTGCTTTTCCCTTTAGCTCTCTCACCCCGGAAACTCCTTTTACGATGCAGACGACCTCCCCCCTTTGGTTTTCCCGCTCGGATTCACTACACGCTGGCTTGGAGGATTACTTTTTTGCGAGATCTGTCGGATCTTCCCCAGAAGATAAGACTGGACTTCCACACGTGAACTTTGATGGCGTTTAAGCTTCTTCTAAAGAAACCCCTCAGCAGGCGCAGTCGTCCCTTCCCTACTTTTCGCCCGCCGGCACACCTTCCTTAGATCGACTGACTGGCAATTTTTTTTCTTCTGATTCGCCGGCCTTTTCCTTTAGTCTGTATTCTTGGGCTCTGCCACTCTAGCCTTCTAAGGCTTCTATCGCACCATTTTGTCGTCTCCAACTGCCCTCTTCTAACTCGGTCGATCCTCCTCAGTCCCTTTAGCGTCCCTCGTTCAGTTTCCTAGTCGCGAAGCCGGTACGCCACCGGACTTCCTTGAACAGCTCTGATCGTAATTTGCTGCCCGTGATTTTGATGCCATCCGCGGAATCACCTCCGTCTTCCTCCTCTCCTATTTGAGCGAGTTTCTGCCCGGTCTACACCCTTTTTGGCATTTGCCCCATTAATGTTTCCTTCCAGCGTTGTGCAATTGAAGTAAACTTTGATAGGGGCTTTTCCTGTTGAGCCTCCCTCGCTGGCTGCTGCGGGAATAAGCCCTCCCCTCCCTGCTTGCCGTGGCGATGGTCCCATGGTGAGCTGCTTTTTTCCTGCCCTTAGTTCTTTGCAATTGCCTATCCGACTTTCTGTCCCTGGATGCAGGTTTTTTTCTTTTCCCGTTTCCTCTTTTAAGGATTAAAACGGTGGCAGACTTCGGTGTTCGATCTAAGGTCTGTTTTCTTATGTTTTGATTATACTTGGATGTTGAATTTGCGCGTCCTTTGCGCTTATAAGGGGTCTTTTCTCCACCTCGGTCCTCCTCCCCTTCCGCACAGTTTGGTGGCTTATCTTGGTGTGACCTTTGTCGTTTCCCCCCTGTTGCTGGGCCTTCCTCCCTCGTGTTGCTCATCGCGTTTCACCACCCCGTTCGTTCGGTTCGTCGGTAGAGTTGCTGGGCGCTGGATTTTCCTCCGGATTGCGTGTCCATGTCTGTCGAGAGGTCCAGCAGACCTTCCCCAGCTTCTTCTTGACTCTCAAGTGTTATGGCTTGACAGCGCGTTGACTTCCCCCCGCACTGAACGAGACTTTTGCACCCTTGCTCGGAATCTTGGGCGACCCCCCTTCCTCTTTATAGCGCCCATTATGTTTTAATTATGCTTGCTTCGGACTTGGTCACACCCCCATGTCCTCTTCGACTGAGTTTTTTCCCCAAACCTGTATGACTGCAGCTAACGTCCCTTTAGGACCTTATTTTCGTGCTCGCTCCGCTATCCTATTCGGCTAATTGTCGAACGTCGCATCATTCCTGCTTTGCGGTTACCAATCGGGCCAAAAGAGTCTTTTTTTCAATTTCCGAGACTCGTTCTTTTTCCCTCAATGACCTGTACCTCCACTGTGCGCGTTGCCCCCTGGCTAATTCAGCTATTTATTGGGATTCTCGGCAAGTAATTGGCTTTCGTTCAGAAAGGGCTGCCTGGCTTATGCCCCGTTCGACTACACCCCACCCTCTTGTAACCGGCGAGGATTCTCTCCCTGATTCTTGCTCGCTCTGCTCTGATCTATTCGGGCAATTTCGCCCAGATGACTTTGTTTTCTCAGAAGCCCGTGTTTTTTTACGTTTGTGTGCGGACTTTCTCAGTACGTTCGTTCTCGGTTTCGTCATGTTACCCCTCTAGATTCCTCGTGTGGGAGATCTCTCGCTAAGTATTTGGTTGCTGGCTTTTTGGTATATCACCCCTTTTCCTCTCTAGAGACAGAGTATCGAGAACGCGACCAGACGAACATTTTGTTACTCCTCACCGTCCTCCTGACCCAGGCCGGTCCACCCGTGTGGTACTTTGGCAGCGTTTCACTGTCTATTTCTTTTTCCTCCATTGTATAAGTTGTTTGTTTCTCAACCCCTAGGTCTCTCCCTAGGCTTTGTCCCACGTAAGACGTGGGCTAAGGCTGTCCTTCTGTTCGTGCCCCCTTTTCTTATTCGGACTCCCCATGGTATTCATTGGATTTTTCTCTATCTCTTCTCGGAAAAGTATATTGTTGTTCCTTTTATAAAATGAGTGACCTCCACCACTTTCGCCCGCTGCCCATCTCTTTCCACCCCCCGAGCGCGTATGCGTTTTTACAGCCTACCCCGCCACGACCTCCAAGACGAGCCGCTCATCAACTACTTAAAAGGGCCAGCGGCGTCACAGTGCCATATGCCCCGCTGGCCGAGTTCGTGCGAGCATATTAAGTTTTTCCCTTGAGTCTGTCAACCTTCGCCGGTGCCAATTTGGGTGGTTTTTTTCGCAATGATTTATCAGTAGGCCCTGCTAACTAAGCCCATGACTGTTGAATCCCTTTGAGAATAACTCCGGTCTTCTAGGCTTGTGTCCCTTCTCTCCTGCATCTTTTTCCGTCGTGCCTGGGAAATGTATTAAATTTGTTCGCCGTTGATTGGTTCCCCCTCTTGTTCCCCCTGCGCTGCGATGGATCCATTGTTGTAGGCCACATCTTTCGCTCTTCCAACCTTAGCGAATCCGAAGCACCTACACTCTTCCCCCTTTCGTGAGCTCGTCTTAAGTGGCAACTCCGTAGTAACAATGTTGTTCTAGAAGTCCGTTGGCTCCCGGAGCAGCACGGCTGACTTCACCCTCACTTTTGGTCTCCTCTTGTCCCCTTTTTTTCTTTTACGGTCCTTCCGACATGTGCCAATTTAGAGTTTTTTTTTTTCCCCTCGACTAGTTTTTCGCACCTTTGCGAAGGTCAGGACTTTTATTTCGCGGCGACGAATCATTGAAGCCCCCCCCTCTACTTCCCGAGCGATAATGGGCCTCTTCCCCCTAGTCCCCTTCTTTCTGACGACGATCAGCCTGCACCCTCACCTTTGTGCGTCGGCTGTGTTTTTTTTTTTTTTGCCCTCACGCTGAAGGAGTTTCCGCCCCGAGGTTGTAGATCGAGGCCTTCACCGGTCTCTAAACCAACAGCCTAAGCTTCAGCCTGGCCGGACACCCCGTCTTTTTTTGCAGTTACTTGCCGTCATCAGTCGATCTCGCTACCTAACCCCGTCTCCGTTAAAGCCTTACTTTTTTGCAACATATTCCTCGCCTCCCCTTACCTCGACAGACCTTTCCCCTTTGTATTGATTTCGTTCCCCTTCTTTTGCTTTCTCGGTCAGGGCCTTCCAATCCATTTTTTTTTTGATGGCCTTCTATTTGTTCAATTGCGTCATTTGACGCAGCTTCACCGTGGGTAAAGCCCTCTTCGTTCTTTCCGACAGCAGATTGCGCTGAGCGCAAAACGGCTTCACTCGAGCGCGACCGGATCCCCCCCCTCTCAGTCGTACTCACGGCCAGACTTTTAAGTTCCTTAGTATTTGCCCGCGCAGCCGATGGAAGCCGCTTATCACCATATTACTCCCGTGTTGTGTTGTAGGAGGCCCTCTCTACTTGGGCGGGCAGCTGACGAAACCCGATCCGCGCTGTTTTGTCCTCCCCTTTGCCTGCGATACCGGATGACTCCTTTATCCTTTCATTCGGTCCGCGTTTTGTGAGCTCCCCCTTCTATTTTTTTTATGTACGACATTATTTTGGAGAATCATGTGAGCTGATTCAGTCTTTAGAGAAATTTGAATCCGGGTCACTTCCCCCCATGATGCCCTGCTTTATTTTCTGAAAGGTTTCCGCTGCCCATCCATAGGCTGGCCCGCACTTCCTTCAAATTTGTCGCGTAGCTTTGATCCCCCCGTTGTTTTACGGTTGCGTCTTTGAGGACTTGTTTTCTCTGCTGAGTTCGGAACTTCCTGACTTGAAACGCCCGAGTTTTGTTCCCCTTTTCGTTCCCTCTGGTGGATATCCTGACGTTGATCTCTCTCCGACCTAGGGGCTGGGTCCAAGTTTCGTTCTTTTCTTCTTTTTGATCCTCCGGAAACAGTGCGTGTTGATATCGGAGTAGGAATAGGGGGTCAGCGTCTTACCTCGCTCGACAGTTTCTTGGAGTACTTATGCGTACGCGCGGCATCTCTCCGACTGGGACGTCATGGACCCTACTTTCTTTTTGACGCCTGTCGTCTTTTACCCTCGACCACTTGAGTTTTGATTAAGACCTGACAAAATTGAAAGAGTACATTTCGTTCCCCCAGCTTGTCTTCTTTTTCTTGTCCCTTGGCTTCTGTTTCTCCCCTTTGTCGGCGTTATATATGGACACCCCCCTCTGAGGCGTTCAGACCCCGAGCCCTTTTTGACCGTAAGTTTCGTGCCTGCTATCGTTTTGCTCTTTTAGAGCTTTTTCCCCCCACGTCGAAATCTTTCTTTTTGTGAACCTCCTGGTTGCGACAATCAGCTTCTGGTCTCTTCCCTATACATGCGGCGCGTGTACCCTCCCCCCCACCCGAGACCCCTCGGGACCAACATATCCTCCTTTTATTTTGCGATTTAAGGGATTTTGATGTTTTCCTCCCATTTCCGCCTTTTATTCTTCTCTTATTCCCTGGGCCCGCCCCCCCCCTGTTTGGGCGGCGTATGCTTCAGTCTAACTTTCCTTTCTTGTTTTTTCGTCTATTTCTTCCAATTTAGAGTTGTGTTCCGACGCGGTCCTGCGTTCCCGTGCTTGAGTGTGCTGGCGCTGCTCTTTCTTTCTTTGTCGTTGTCGTTTTCCCCAAAGCCTCCGTAGGGTGTGCGGTTCCAGATGGCTAGCGCCCCTTTTTTCTTTGATATGACCAAGACCTCGACTTACCCAGTCTGAGACCGATCTAGCAATTCCCCTTCCCGAGTCCTTTTCTTTCTCCCCTCCTCCACGTAACGTCCTCTCTTCCGGCTCCCCGGTCTTCCCTTTGCCCCCGCCCGCCTCGATCTCTCCTCTGTTTAGCTTTCCTTTAATCATCCTCTTGAGCGATCCTCCCTTTTTTTATCTCGCCTTGATGCACGGACTGACCTGGTCTTCCTAATTTGTTAGTGTTTACTTTTGCGGAGGCGCCTCCAATTTTTCTGAATTTCTATGGCCCGCTCTCGTTCTTCTCTCGTCCCCGTTCGACGTGTCTGTTCAGATCCTCTTCAGTCACAACTGCGGGGACCCGCGTTTTCATGAATTTGACAAGGAAGAATGACACTCCCTCCACCTCCCCTCCCCCTCCACACAAGCTCCCCCCCTTTCTCCCCTTGATTCCGTCACCTTTCGGCGTTCCCCCCCTTGCTGCGCTTTCCTCGAGTCCCCATATGAGAGCTCTGCTCTTGCTTTTTCCCAATAGGTTTGTCCATTTCGTCCTCCCATCCTCCGGCCTTTTCCACCTGAATACAATTTTTCTTTCCGCCGTTGCGCCAGAAAGTTTCTCTGCTGTTTCCACCTTTTTAGCACTTCGCCTACTGTTCAGGTCATTGTTTGCTGGTATCCCTTCAATTCTTCCCTCCCTCTGATTGTCGCCCCTCTATGTTCCACCCTTCCTCTTGATTTCATCCCTCCTGTTTTGTAGGCCACAGCTCCGAGGCCTTCTCTTTTCTGAGCAACCTCAGGTATGAGATGCGGATCTTCTTTGTTGCAACTCCAGTTTCTGTCCCAATGTTTTCTTCTTTCATCGTACGGTTAACAGACTCGCACCGGGCGCCGAATCTTACCATCCTGGGCTTGCCTGCTCAGTTTTGTCATGGTCAACTTTTTAGTCCTGTGTTCTGTCGGTCTTCTCAATCTAATCCCGATCGTATCCCTCCTCCACTTCTTCGGTCAGTCCTCCACGACGGTCTGGACTCCCTCCCCCCTCGCCGTCTTGTTTTTTTCGCATTACACGGTCGAGAGCACTGGTGTTCCGGCTATCCAGTCACCCTCTCCCTCCTCCTCGCCACCCCCTACCCGCCCCTTTTGTGGTCCCGAGTCCAAATCCCAGTTTGCGGCCGCCCCCCCCCTCCTCCCGTCCGATCTTGTCATGAAAAAAATTAAGTTTAGCCGTGGCCTGCCCCAACGCGGTTGCGACTGATTTTTTATTCACTCTGTTTTTCCAGAACGTGGGGTTAGCAGCTTCCGGCTATGTCCCTAAGGACCCCCCCTGACTCGAGACTCCTTAGATGACCCCCGTGTTAGGGATTTCGGCCAGCTCCTGATTTCCGTCGCCGGTTCCTTCAATTTTAGGTTTTTACCTCATGCCGTAGCTGTCTAGACCTTCCCCTCTCTTCAGGACTGGTTCATTTCCTGTGGTAACGTCATAAAAGGAGGCGTAGTTTCTGCCCCCTCTTCCCTCCTCAGAAGCGAGCGAGCGCACCCTCGTAACTTGCGAGCGTCTCCGGATCCCTCTTCCCTGCCGTTACTCACTGGCCCTATGAAAATTTCAACAGACGCCTGGGAAGGTTCCTTTTCCAGGTGCCGTCTGACGTTTCATCATCCTTTTTGTTTTCTCTCTCTTTTTTGATGCCGCTTTTTGCCAGTCTATTCTTTTTCCGTGTCCCCCTTTCCCTGGCCTCCCGCGCGCGTGGTGGCAATTCCTTTTGGGATTGTCCGGCTGATCTGATCTTCTCTCAGAGTTGAGATTCCTGATTCTTAATTCCGCTCTTCAACTTGCCCTTTTCTACGGACCCTTTTGCGTTTTCTTGCAGTAGCTTCTCCCATGGCGATCTCGACCCCTTTTCCTTCCACTGTATGCAGGTCCGGCATTGATGTCCCGGTTTCGAGTTTTCAAGCCCCATTCTCCCCTCCCTTTCAAAAAGTTACGCTCGTATCGAAAGCCTGTTGTGTACTGTTTTGGTTCCGGTCATTTTCGTCGAGCTAGACTGAAGGAACAGTTTTCTTAGCGCGATCGGCCTCTCTTCCCCTTGCACGCGCTGTGGTTCTTCAATTTCTGTTTTTGGAGTAATGTAGGTGTTATCGTTAATATGTTCCCCGTCTCGGCCTAGTTTATTTTCCTTTCCCCTGTCCCCCCAAATTTTCTTTTCGGTCGCTCGTCGTGTGATCTGTGTTCTCGGGGTGCGATGGTGAAACTGTCCTAGAGTCCCGTGTTCGATTTCTTCCCTGTCCCCCGAGCCGGCAACCTCAGCGCCCTTCCAATTTTCTCGATTGTGTTCTTTTTCTAGATCTTCTCCCATGTCACCGACACAGAGCCTGGTCCAATATCTTTCAAGTCCCGTTTTGTCGCACCCCCCCACCCTCGGGAATTTCGCGCCCCAGTTTGTTCAGGTTTTTGAACCCACTTCATTGGCTGTTGTTAGAAATTGCTGGCACAACCCCCCTTTCCTCTTTTCGACGGTGTCCTCATCCGTTTAGGATCTCACGAGATGCCTTTGACCTGATTTGTTTTGCTGCGATAGATCCCTCTTTGCTTGGATGAGGTGTGGCATACCCCACCTTGAGTCTAATGTTTTCCCATCTTTTCCTCCCATAATCTTTTTTTCTCCCTTGTCCTCCACATTCTTCGCGTGTCCCCTCCCATGACCTGACCTCCTTGAGAGAAGGCTTGCATTTCCCCCTTCTCTTTATGGGTTTGCCTTTTCTTCGTTGACTTGATGTCTTCTTCCCGGTCTCTAGCTGCATGTTCTCTCCCCCTTTCTGCTGTCTTCGCTCAATTCGTTTCTCTTCTAGCATGATCCCACACTCCCGCGGGCAATTTCTGCCTTCGTTTTTTTCCTTCCCACCTGCGGCCAAGGGTTCTTGAGTTTTTGGCGATCTCTTTTTTTCTTGTCTGAGTTCGTCGCTTCAAACTCACCTTATCGTTTTTCTGCAGTCTAGCGTCATTTTCTTTTTTTTTCCGCCGTGTCCTTTGCCCCCGACTCTTCCATTCTCTCTACTGGATCGGCCCAAGATCTCCCAACTCCTTCCGCAACTGGTTGAGTTTCGCACGTTCCCTACCTACCATCATTTAAGTCCGTTTCCCCCCCCCTCTACGCCCTCCGCCCCTCTGTTTAGGTCTTCATCTACATTTTTTTAGTAGCCACCCCCCGGCATCGTCTCCCTCTTTTTCTAGACCGTTGACTTTTTTATGCGTTATGTCCGGTGCGGGAGCTCACTCCCCATGTCGCCTTTATTTCCTCGTTTTTTTTTCCCTTTTTTTTCTCGCAGACGGAAACAGAGTTTTTGGTTCGATACTCCCTCCCAACTGCCTTGGGCGCTTCCGATCTGGACAACCCCTCCCCCTCTCCGATTGCGTTTGTTCCGAAGCCACGACAAAACAGAACTGAGCCTCTTCACTAACATACCTATCACGATGACCCTTTTACCTGCCCTGCATTCTTTTGAGTTACACAACACGCGTTCACCTCTTGCCCCCCCTTTTGAGTCCACATCTGTCTTGATTCTTCCTTTTTAGCCAATGTAAGAAGGTCCACTCTTGTGTTTTGCGTCTCCCCTTCTGCCCTCGCCAGCGCCCTTCCCCTTTTTTCCTTCTTCGACTACTCCCCCCCCCCACCTTGAACGTTCCAGGTCGGACTCGGCATGTTCTCCCCCCATTTCTCCCTGGGGCGGTAATGATGTGCCACGCGCCTTCTCTTTTTTTCGCAATTTTTCTCCGACATGATTGAGCCCCGCTTGTTGCCCGATTATGGATAATACCTTTTTTTCAGTCCCAACCATCAGTCTCAGTATTCCCATTATGCCCAGCCTCACGCCACTCAGTCCTGACAGCTGCTTTCTCTTTGTGTACAGGTTTTCAACCCTCCTTCGAAGAGGCCCTGTTTTTGTGCTTCTTTTCCCCCCGCTACATGGTAAACTCCGCAGGCCGGTGCGATCCGACTGCCAAGCTTTTTGCGGACTTTCCCCTTGGTTCCTGTCCTTTCCGAGTTTGCCAAAATTTTTCGTGTCTTTTTCTTTGTTGAGAAATCGAAGCTCCACGTCTTCCGCCCCGACTCTCCCTTTCCTTTGCTAGTGCTTATTCGCTGCTCGAGTCACTCATTGCTCAAAGTATTTTATTCTGAGTCATGGTCTCTCAGTTTCCCCCCGAGGACCCGTACGACGCAGACTCCCCGACTTTTTTTTTTCTCGCCTCTGAGAACCTCAGATGGAGGTAAGGGTCCCCTCCCGAGGCTCGAGTTTTGATCCCCATACTCAGCATGCCTCCCCCACTCGGTGCTGCCGTTTGACTGGCCTCTTTTCCCTTCATTCAATCAAGTCCCTCAGGCAGCAGATCTGAAGGCACTTATTTCTGCACCCAGGACTTTCGATATTTACCTCCTCTCGTACCACTTTGTAGTGTTGTCCGTGCCAGCGTTTTGTCGGTCAGGCGGCTAATCTCTTCTCCTTAGCATGTTCTCTACACAAGCGTACGTTGACGCAATTACCAATTTTCCCTTTCCCGGCGTTTTTTTTTTTGCAGTATCCCTGCCCCCCAGGGCGCGCGGATCTCCAAACGCGGACCGCGAGCTCCTGAAAGGATCATCTCCTCTGTCCGCTGCCCAGACCAGAGCTTCGTTCGTCAGGTCTCTGCTGAAGTTAGATGGGCCGCTTTCACAATTTCCAATAAATTTTTTTTTTTTTCTAGAGATGGTTTTCTTTTCTCTTTCCCTCGATCCCTCGGATGGCAGCATTCCTGGCGCAACTGATCTCGTTGGTGCATTCCCAGCCTTTTTTGTGCTGGTCTTTTTCCTTTCGTACTGCTGCTTATTTTTTAATGCTATTCGATGGAGAGTAATCCTCCCTAGAATCCCTATGTTCGGTGAAGACCTTTTTTTTTCTCCCCTTCCTTCGAGTTTCGCAAATGGCCGTGTATTCTCCTTGATACGGCCTGGCATTCATTTTCCCCCCCTTTTTTTTCTCAGGTTTACCGCTTCCCCCGCGAATTGCTGTCCCCCACAACTGTTGGGCGAGGAGGCCTCTTCTTCCGTCCTGTGAACGTATGGGAGTCAGATTCCATTGCAGTCGTGATTGCTTCTGCAACGGTGCGTTTTTGATCTTGTCTCTCAGTCCCGTGACCAATGTCACGTACTGTTTGTGGGGAGATCCTGTCCGTGCTCATCCCTTTTGTTCTTCCCTCCCCCCATCCGTTAAGAGTGAGGTTTCTTCCTCTTCCCCCACTTTTTTGTCGGTCGCTGTATTTGGAGTTTTCCCCCCGGGTGTTTTTTTACAATGTGCCCATTTTTGACCTGATCTTTGAGGAAATGCCGACGATCCTTATCCTCCCCTCTCCCCCTTACCGGTCTATTCCTTTCCCTTCTTCTGTTCAGGAAGCTGTTTCTTTCGACATTGACCGACACTGATTCCCTTTGTCCCCCTTATCTTACAAAGGACAGGGTACCTGCCAAACCCCTCAATTCTTTTAATTTCTGCCCCTTTTTGCGTTCCTTTTTTTTTTCTTTTAGATTGGTATGGGGCACCACCGCGTTTGCAACTACCCTCCCTCTCACGCACCTGACTGTTTCCCTCTTTTGTCTGCGCTCGTCTACCTCTTTTTCGTCTCAGGAGAGTGTGTGGCCTCCCCCCCCCCCCCCCCGTCGGATCCCTACTCCTCTGTGGACTGGAGACAATCGTGTCTGATAAATTCCTTTAGGTCCTGTCCCTACCTCTGGAAGTCCCTTTTCCCCTGGACCAAGCACGACCTTCGGCCGCACTTCCGGGGATTTTTTTTTCTTTCGGGCGTTCTGACTCTGAGTATGCATTTTTTTGCAACACCATAGTTGGAACGGCGTCTGATTCCTTTAACTTCCGCTCTAGTTTTTTAATGCTGAATCTTGCAAGCCTTTCCCAGTTCAGCGACGGTTGTCCCCTGAAGCCTATGCGGCCCTCTTTTCCTTTCGTAGTTTGGAGTTGTTATGTGTAGTGTGTTAGTCACACTTTCTCCTTTTGGGAAAGATATCGAGTTTAGGGGTTTCCCCCAGGGGATCTAACCAGGACCCCTACCTTTTTCTCGCGAGACGAGCTTAGTTTTCGCCCCCTTTTTCCGCTACCGGTGAGTAGTCCTCCTCCAGACCCAATTCTTTTGCAAAGGTATGTTAAGTCAGTTTTAGTTTCCCCTTTTTTTTTTCATACTAACGGTGTTTTTTCTTTCTGAGTGCCCCCGGCGAGAATCTAGTCGCTGGCTGTACAGACCGTTGGCGCCGGCCTTCTTTGGTCATTCTGTTTTCTTTGCCCTTTTCCTCATTTCCCCCATTTAGAGACGGGAATGGTAGTTTCCCCTCTTCGAGGAACGGCCTTTCTTTTTTCATCTTAATGCTCCGTCCTCCCCACCTGCTGTGCTCGCGCGATCTCCAACCCCCATTTTTAGTTTGTCCCTTTCCTTTCAACGCACACGACCGCCCCTAACCCTGGGGGGTCTATCCGCAAATCCCCCCCTCTCCGAACTTGGCGGCCCTGGGTGCATTTTTTCTTCCCTTCGTCCCCCAACCTTCCTTGCTTCTTTCCCGCCTGCGATACCCTTCTTTCTCCGTTTCCGCTTGAGTTTTCATTTTCGCCTTGCCCCAACGCTGGTGGTGGTGTCGCGCCCATTGCGCAGCTTTTCCGATTTCCCTCCAGCTTCACTCCCTGCAGTTTTGCCGGTCTTGCTCAGCGGTCTCTTTATTTGGTCCCCTTTTCGGCATGCTCCGCTCTGGTCCATGTTCAGGTCATTTTTTTCCCCACCGGCGGCGTCCTGGTCTATTTTCATTTTGCGTCTTGATTGTACCCCCTGCCCCGATGGAACCCCCTTTTGAGACTCTGCGATTGTGACTCCCTTTTTTAGGCCCCACCCCTTGTTTTTTTTTCCAGGCCTCAATCAAGCTCTTCGTTTTTTCGAGTATCCGTTCCCAGCGGCCTATCTTTGTCTCCTTTTTTGCAAGCCGTTAAGAGGCACCTTTGTTTTTCCAGCGATCCTTCCCCGATGGCTAACAACCCACCTAGCTTCGCCTTCCCACTGCTGGGCGCCTTCCTTCAGCTTTCTGGTTGCGTAACAATCTCTAATGTTGCCCCATTTTTCGGTCATTCCTATTTTTCAGAAGAGACGGGCGTCCCCCAGCAATCACTTCCTATGTCCCCCTCAGGACGGTCCTTCGCGGCCCCCTCTTGTTGGTCGTCTTTCCTCCCATTTTTTTCTAGTAGTCCCCCCCGGCTCCCGCTAGAGGCAAGAAGAGCCAGTCTCCCCCCTACCCTTTTTGTGGTTTCCGCGTTTTTTTTGGCGCACACTTTGCCGGAGTCGTTACTTCCACAATCGGCTTTCCGGTTTTCTTCTCATAAACCGATCTTTTCGAATGGCCTTGAACCCAAAAGATTGCGTGATTCTAGTACGATCCTTCCTCCTGACCCCGTTTCAGCAGGCGGCCCGATCGAAGGCCCCTTCCCTCTTCTAGCCGCACAACCAGGTCCACGAACGACTTCCCTTTTGTGTACGTCTTATGTTTTGCTCCGGCTCTGTCTAGGATTCCTTTTCGGAAGAGCCTTTTCGAGATCGGCCCCATTTCGCTCTACGGCCTGCGTTTTCCCCTCTCAACCGTGGGTTTTCCACCTTAAAGCTTGATCGTCTACTTTTAGCCCAGACAGGCCCTAGCGAACCCCGAGGACCGCTTTTTGTTCCTCCCCTATTAATCGAGTACTCCAATTCCCACCCGAATTCCTTAACAGCTCGCCTCTTTTCGTCCCTGTCTTTCTTCCCGCGAAGGGGTCCGATTGCAGCTCCTTCCCTTTTTTTCCCTCTCTTTCTCTTTGTTTTTTGAGATTAGAGGGTGATGCCGAGGCCACTATTGGAGCCTTCCTGATGTAAAGGAGCGAGAGTTCAATTCAGTCTGGTTTTTCGTTCCCGGTGTCGGGGATCTCGCGCCCTCTTCCCTTGTTTCCCCTCTTTTCTGCTTCCGTCTCTTTTCTGACTTCCCGATCTATTTTGTGAGGACGTCCCCCTGGTGAGCTGCGTCAGTCCGTAAGAGGCGTAATTGGCTTCTTTTTTTCCCCCTGAATAGGCCATTTACTACATTTTCTGCCAGGATGGACGAGCCCCGCCAGAAGTCTTTCCCCCAATCCCCTACAACGGTGTCCTCCTTTATTCCTCCTGGTGTTAATTGTTGTTCTCGTTCTTTTTTCACGGGTGAGACCCCTAGTACGACGCCAGTCCGTTCCTCGCGATTTTTGTGGCCGGCTGTTTTAACTTCTTCGTTTTTATTTTTCCTGTTTTTCACCTTTCTCATCTCTCTCTTTTTGAGTTTTCCTTCTGCCGCCCAGTTGATTTGATCTTCTTCCCACAGGTGCGGGTATGTCCGATCGGAGAGGTGTTGTTTTGCGTGGATCGCCATTTGCCTAGCTCGACCAGGTTTCTTTGAGTCCCTCTGGACGTTCTTCCTCTCTACTCCTGACCGTCACTATGGATTTCCATGATTTATGATTTCTCCCCTTTTTCCTTTCCAGAGACACGGGAATTCTAGGTCCCTCAATGTACGCAACCCCAGATCCTTGAATTCGAGCAGTTCTGGTGAGGCTTCTCTCCAGTTATCCCATCCCCGGCGGGTATCGTTTTTCCACACCATTTTCTTTAGTTGCCACCCGAACTTTCAATTTGTCATGACTGTGTAGTATGCTCTCGTTTCCACCGAGTTGCGTGATCTTTCTCGATGGTTTGTTGCCTCACCCGTCGTATCCATCTCTTTTTTTTGCATGGGCCAGGTTGTGCTCTTTCTTTACAATGCGAATCCGACACCCTTTCGGCAGTTTTCCTGCGAACCTGAGGCCAAATCCCCCCCTCCCACCCCCAGCACGTCCTTCACGGTCCCGGATTGTAGAGGGCCGTCATGCTTCTTTGAGGAAGATTCCGAGACCACAGTCTTTTGACCGGACCACGGATTATCCTTCCCTTCATTTATCGGCTATCCTTTTGCCTCCCGTTTCCGTCTCAGGAGTGTGTACGCAGTCCTTTGTTTTCTGAATTGCGACCCGTGACGTTTTTTTTTTTTTCTTGCGCTGTAGTCTTTCGGTCTGGCTTTTCCGTCCCCTGTTACGCTCTCTCGTCGGTTTTTTGCCCACAGAGGCGCGGCGGGGGTTTTTCAGGGGATTGAACCAATAACGCGGCCTTCCCCTCGCGGACCGGAGATCGGCCCTATCCAAATTCCTTTCGCTACTGTGTGAGCGCCTCTCCCCCCCCCTTCACGCGTTCCCAGCCCTTCTGTCCCGTGGCCAGTCGACGTAGTCCGCGAGTGGTCTTTCTTTCTCCTCCCTCGTTTGTGGAGAGATCCAACGAGGCTTAACCTCTCCCGTCGATGGCCATGCCCTACTTTGGAGCCTCTGGATGTCGGTTCGTGACGTTTCTGCTGCCTCCCCTGTCGCTGCTTGTCATTGGCTAGCTGGCCGATCTCGTTCGCTGCGGAAAGTAGCTTTCTTGGTTCAGTATCCCGCGTCAATTTCCCCCCGGCTTCTTTACGATCTGGACCACAAAGCGATTATATTGTGTGTCCAGTACTGAACCTGACACTCACCGAACTAACGTTGACGTTTCGCATACCCCTTTTTTTTTTTCCCGAATTGGCCAGCATCCTGCGGAAACGCCCGTCTATGCGCTTTTCCCCTCTCCTTTAGCGCTTATTCATCTAATTGAGGACCTCAGTCGACTGTCCCAAACCTTTTTTGGCGTAGCACCTGCTCAGAGCAGACCGCCCCTCCTCCATTCCTTCCTTTTTTAAGATTTGTCATAATCCGCCGTGCGGCGCATTTCGGATAGGCTTTTGTCCCCCTTTTTCGAGCCGCCGGCTTCCCTGGTGGATTATTGCTGCCACGCCGCTGTTTAAATGAATTGACAGTCCTCTTTTCTTTGTCGGACGCTGTTCACCATTCCTCTCCGATTTCTCCTCCGTAGGTCCCCAAACCCCCTCTTCCCGTCACTCCACTATTTGAGCTAGCATAAAGTCCCCATGCCTGAAGGAGTGAGAATAGGAGTCACATGTTGGCCAAACGCTCCCCGCCGAGGACAATGTGTTTGTGCAGCCCTCTTTTTTCCCCTCCGCTGATGGTAACAGAAGCTTGCGCTCCGCTGTTTCTTTTGGAGTTGGGTAAGGTTTCGTACCGGTCCTTTCTATGTGAACAAAATGTCTTTTTCGGGTCCTTAGCGAACTTTCCCCCCGCCCTCGTTCGTCCGACCAGCACTGATTGTCCAGCGAACTTTTTTCGTCGTAGGATCTTATCGAAGTGACCGACACTTCAACGGTCGAGCGTTTTCCCCATGGAGATCCCACTCTCACCCCGAGCCCCCCCTCTCTTGACCTCCCCCGCACCTTGTTTTCCTCCTAGGAGCCAATCAACTCTTGCAGTTTTCCTTTTTAAGCAGAAAAGAGGCGATTATACTAGCACCGTAGGACTCCTTCGATGCAGCAGGCCCCCCCGGCACCAACGATTTCTCTTTCACGGTATTTTTCGTCCCCTGATCCCGCTAAGACCCCGTTGTCAGCCGAGTGCTCGATTTTGCAATCATATCCGGAACAATTTTGACTTCGATCGACCGATTTTTCCCCCAGTTGGAGGGCTTGGCAGACTTCTGGCTGTTCTGTTTTCTTTGTCCTCAATTTCCTCGATTTCCGTCTTCCGGCCCTCTGACTAGGCACAATGGCTCTCCTTCATTTGCATAGATCACCCCTGTGGTTTTTTTCCCTGGCCAATATAGTAGGCTAGAAATCCCGAAGCGCGCTTTTTCACCCGCGGACCTCCGGATTTGCGACGGATCCCGCCCGCCGGCTTCCTCCCCTGCCGAATCCTTTCCGTCTCTCTTTTAGTCCAGTTGGCTGAACGCTCCAGGTCTATGGCAGCTCTGGCATTCCCTCAGTTGTTTGTTGTTCGCGAGATGTTGATGCGCGCTGCCAATTTTTCCTGTTCCTGGCTGGGCAGCATTCCTGATCCCAGCGCGCTCGTCCCTTTTTCCTTCTTTCTTTTAGTTTCCGTTTCTTCTTTTGCCGATTTTTCAGTTTTTTCCCGATCGTTAGTTTCTTCTTTGGGCCTTATAAGAGACCGCTGGAGGAGAGGAACAAATGGTGATGAGTTGCCGTAGCGGCGCAATTTTTTCGCTTTTCTCGACAGTCTAACGGCCATTTTTTGAAATATGCCAGCTACCCTCTCCCCATCTTCTTTCCCTGCCCATTGTTTTTTTTTCCCCCGTTCTGGTTCCCGAAGTAGTTCCGGTGCTCTTTTTTTTCTCAGGAGGCTGGGGGTCTTTAGCGAGCCTTCTGAAGCCAGTCCCTTTACGCACAGCTTGGTGGCCGTTCCTTGCTGCCCTTTGTGTCCCTGCTCCGTCCTCCCGTGATGTTTCCACTTTTTCAGTTAGTAGAAACCCCACGGTGGGGGTGCTCTTCGGAGAGGTTCCTTCTGTTTCCCGTTTTGCGGGTCATGTCTCGATCTGACTGCTGTGGCCCCCATTCTTTTGATTTAAAGTTTCAAAGTCTTTTTCCGCATTGCTTGCTGGCGGACGCGCGCTTTCTTTTTTTCTCCATGACGCCACTTTTGACCCTTGGTTCCTTTCCCCCTTCAACTGTTACTTTCCTCCCCCCCCGCCTGTCAATCTTTAACAGTGTGGCAGGTCATTCTTCCTTTGCTTTCTGTTATCGTCTTTAATTTTTCCCCCCCCTTGCCTCTTTTACTTTTTTAGATCCGCTCCCACGACAGCTGCCGGACCTTCGTGTCGTCGCTTTCCTCCCTCTCCGGAGTTGCTATCTCTCTCGCTGGGTGTGGCCCCCAACCTGGATTCCCACTCAGAGTGTTCAATCTGGTGCCTCACACTCATTGGATGGCGTTTGGACCGATGACCCTTTCCTTCCGAAATGCTTCAATCACTTTGCAGGAATTGATTTGATGGTGACCAAGCCTATACCTTTCCTGCCCTCAGCGGCCTCATTTTTGCTTCTTTTCTTCCTCCCCGGGCCCCCCGATGCTTGATGAGTGAGCATTTTGACTCCTCCCCCAGCGACTTTTTCCTTTTAGCTCCAGCGCTTCCTGCGCAGAGTGGATCGGTCTTGGGGTCAAGCGCAGTTTCTTTTGTCTACTGCCGTCTTGTCCGGCCGTCCGTGGTATTCTTTTTGAGTGTTGCTTCCTTTGTTCTTCGTGTTTCACATGCTCTTCTGGGTGTGGTTTCCCTTCTTGCGTGACCCCTCCACGTTTTGGCTGGCCAGCCTTTGTGCTTCTGAACCAGACACTCTCCGGTCCTTCTCTCCAGACCGCTCTCGTCAATGCTCCCATTTTTTCCTCACCCCCTTTAGCCTGTCCCCCTAATGAATCCAGGCCCTTCGCCTTTTTCATGTCAGTGGCCGACGTAGATGAGGT
>Ga0179593_1740441_pt1 | contig 24317 bp, 38 predicted proteins | sample CZODoug2_1_08_16_FD_185931 | JGI IMG/M metagenome (GOLD analysis project Ga0179593, IMG submission 185931) | Vadose zone soil fungal communities from Angelo Coast Range Reserve, California, USA - CZODoug2_1_08_16fungal (PacBio error correction) | ecosystem: Environmental > Terrestrial > Soil >... | reverse complement strand
CGGCGGCACGCTCCCTTTTCTGTCTGCGCTGCTTCCGCACCCTTTCTTTTACTACCTTGTCCTGATTCTCCCTCGGCACCTTTTGCATGTACCGGAACTCACAGATTCTTCGACAACTTCTACCCCCCTTTTTTCTCGGGCAATTTCCGAGGGTTTTTCCCCTTAGAATTCTACGACTTCCAAGGGAACGACTCATCCCGCGCTAAATTTCTCCCTCTTTTTCAGGAGACGCTAAACGTCCCCCCCTCCCCCCCTCAATTCTCTGAACCTGAGATTCTCGCAGCAAACGAACTGATACCCAAATATGCTTTTGAGGAACGAGGGGAGTTCTCTCTCTTTACCAAAGACTTGGACTTGTATCTATGTAAACGTTCCTCTTTTTCTCAGGAGCTGGGACATGCGGGAGCGGCGTATTCGTGGTTTCCCTCCCCCTCCTTTGCCCTTCCTCTCCGTTCTCAATTTAGAGTAACCCCTCTCTTCGTGTCGGGCTCTCCTTTTTGGTTCGAGAAGAGTTTGCCGGGATCCTTTCCCTTCCTCTTCAGCGAAAATTCCCGCAGATTCCCCTCCCCATACCCTTCGGAGTGGTCCCTCTTTTTTTCTTGTGGTGGGTAGACTTCTTAACGTCTCCCCCCCCCCAACCTGTTTTTAGGTCAAACGCCCTCTTTCCCCCCTTCCTTTCAAAAGGATATTTTTACGAACCCAACTCTTCTTGCCGGAAAAATACATCGGGACTCCTCTCCCCCCCCCCCCCGCGTAGAAACATCTCCGAAGTGGTTTTTCCGTCCTCTCGAACCCCCCTTTTCCCCTCCGCGAATGCTAGCCATCCTGCTCCGGGGAAGGAGCACTTCGCGCCGGAATCAGCCTTCCCCCCCCTTTGATGACCCCCTACCAGTACTCCTGATCTCCCCTTCCCCCAGTCCATCTGAGCTTCTCAGGTAATGAAGAGCATCCTCCGTGATTAGCCCTACACGATCCCGACAGATGACGACCCCCTCCCTCTTCACTCTCTTCCCCCCCCCGCCGGCGCTCTTCCTCAACTTAATTAGTCGACTTCCTCCGGCGGAAGAGTCTCTCGAGGATCCAAATTCTTCGGCTCTCATGGTTCGGTTATCTAAGGCTGCTTTTTTTCCCGCAGTTTGACATGTTCTACAGTTGAAGAGTCGCAGGCACTACAGATCCAGGCGGATGCTCTCTCTCCCCCCGAGCTTCCCTTTAGTCCCTTTACGTTTCTCCTCACCGCGCGCACCGCGCATTGCGATCAGGCAACGCGCGGCGTCTCTTGCAGTACCAGGACCGAGCCCCTTTTTAGATTTTTCCCTTTCCCGCATACCCCTTTTCTCCCCTTTCTGTTTTTTCCTACAACGATTCTCGTTTCTGAACCGAAAGGAGAGAATAGCTGTATCTTCAAGTAAAATAGGAGACCCTCCTTCTCTGCAAATTGTCCTTTCTGTAGCTTTCCTTTCCAGACTCCGACTTGCCTCCTCTCTGAAATTCCTCCGTAGTCGTAGGTGATATCGTCCGCCTTTATGTCCTCCTGGGCAAGACATGCCCCTTTTCACGGAACTCCCATTGGGTCCCCCTTCCATGGTTTTTTTCGTCATGATTTTTTGAATCGATTTCCCCTCGGATATTATATCTCTCTTTTACGACTCAACAGTCTAGATTCTCTGATTTTCTTCCCCCATCCTTCTCTCCGAACCTACCCCCTGCCGAATTTCCTCCTGGTGAAGGGGACCATCCCCTTCGTGAAATTCTTTCCCTTTAAAGCCGGGCCCCTACATACGGTTTCCCTCTCCTCTCTTTCCGGTATTGCCTTTTGAAAATGAATGGAAAAGCGATCCCCTCCTCCTCCTAACACACTCTTTTTTTGAACTTTTTTTGAACCTTTTGGTCGCCTTTTTCAGATTCAAGAGCGTCCCCACATCGCTTCGTTCAGCAAAGGACCCTCCCCTTCACTCCCCCCCACCAGATGTTTTTCTGAGGTCTTTCTTCTTTTTCTTCTCCTTTTGGCTACTACCTCCGCTCCTTTCCGCTTCTTCGGTGCGCGCGGTGTTTTGAGACCACTGACGAAGGGATGACGTTAAGAGACTAAGAGGCTTTATTCGGAGAATCTCTTCTTTTCTTCTTAGTGTTCTCCCCCGTCGTTCTTTGAGAGAAAGCCCGTAACGATGAGAGGACCCTCCCCCCCTCTCAGAAAAGCGGAATTTTCCTCCCCTCTAAATCCTTAGTCGCTGGACCTTCTTCTTCCCTTCCATTTTTATGGAGTTTTCCCCTGGATCGAAGGAAAGAACGCTGATTGGGAAAGGCAGAGAGTTTTTCCCCACTCCCCTTTCTTTTCCATCTTACCTCTCTCGATTTCTTTATTGATCCCCTTTTTCGCGGGCATGATCTTCCCTTTCCACAAGGATATGTGTTGCTCCCGGCGCCGTCGCGGATTTTTTTTCTTTCCTGGATGGTCCTTTTTACCCTGACGGCCTTTCCTTTTTTCCGAGCAATTGAGACCATGAGCGCGGAAAGTCCTCTATCATGAGCTGATATGGGCTCTTCCCTCACCCACGAGGTTGCCCTCAGGATGAGTTGGCTTTGGTAGAGAGGTTCCCGATGTATTTTCTTAAGGAATTTTCCTTTTTTTCGCCACCCCTATAATCCCCGTTCTCTCTTCGAGTCACCACCCTTTTCGGTTGAGGTCTCTTTCCTCCCTTCGACCCCCCCCTAAAAGATCCCCCCTTTTCAGCATCTTCTCCCTGATTGGCCCTCCCTCTTTTTTCGAGTGAAGGGTTCAGGAAAGAACTCATTGGATATTTCTCTTCTAGGCCCTCACTAAGATGATTCCTTCTCTTCATTTATTTATTACCCCCCCCCTTTTTCATAATTAAAAAAGAGATGATCCCCCATGATTGAAAAAGATCCTCCTCCCCTCCCAGAAGTTGTCCTTTTCTTTAGAGTTTCCCCTTTTTCGGATCTTCCCGACATCCTCGTATCCTTCCCCTCTCCCCGGACGTAAGGTCTTTTGTTAGAGAGACACAATAAGTCGTCCCTCTCTTTTCTCAAGTCTGTGGCGGGTTTTTTCCGGGAGATTTCCTCTTTGTCCTGGAAGTTTTCGATGCCGGAACTTTTTTCCCCCCTCCGAAAAGAATCTACCCCGAAGCGCAGAGTATGCTTGTCGCTCAGTAGACGGTCGAGAGCCCGCTTTCCCTTTCCCTCTCCCCTGGTGGTTTTTTGCGATGACTTTTCTTCTGTTTCCTCTACTACTACCTGACCTCCCTTATGCCTTGTGCTTTTGATGGTCTTCAGCGCGACATTGGACTGAGACATAGTGAGCGTGAAGCCGAGCCTTTTCCCTTCCCCCTCTCTTTGTGTTGTTGAGCTTTTTTCCCCTTGAGCCCCTCCCTTTTTCTTTGACCAGCCATGCCTTTCCTCCTTTTTCTCCCGTTAGGGGAATAGTGTGATCTCTTAGGAAAGCGGAACCGGCATCGTCTCCGATCATCGAAAAAGACCCCCCCATAGGCCCCCCTCCCTTTCCTCCCCTTCCTATCTCCCCTCTGGCCTGTCACCTCTCTTTTCCGTATATGTCGATTCGCGGTCGGCTCCGACCTTACCGATATTCCTAACGTTCCCGGAGGCCGACGAGGTGACAGGCGCCTCCTCCCTTCCCCCGAGCAAGCCATCTCCGAAGAGTTTTCCTTTTTCCCTCTGGATTTTCCCTCCATGACCCATTTTTCCTTTTTCTGCGAGAGCTCAAATTGGGCTCAAGTAGCCCTCTATTCCTTTCCTTCACGGAGTAGAGTTTTTTCGATGGTCCCTTCCGAGGTTTCCTTGGTCTACTGAAAATGGACGGGCAGACGCTCCCTTTCTCTGGCGCACTCTCCCCACCAACATCAAGATAACTTCGTGTAGGGTTTTTCTCTTCCCTTTTTAGAGAAGATTCCCCAGTTCTCCTTTTGCCCTTTATCCCTCCTCTTTTTACAGTTACCTTTCTTCTGGCTGAGTGGTTCCTCTTTATTGTAGGTTGGGTGAATCTCCTAGTGGGAAACACCCCCCTCCCCCCCCCTGGACGAGTTGGGTATCTCCCTTCCTACGGTCTTTAGGGCTGGTCCTCCCCCTCTCACGCGACGGACCACCCCTTCTCCCCCCGAGAGACCGTTCGCACAAAATCATCTTTTTTCTTCTTGAGAAGTGGTTTTTTTCTCAGACCCTTCCCTTTTTTTCTAGATCATCTAACACTGTCTCTCCCTGGTCGAAATTGCAGCTCCCTGAAATCGAAGGTTGGATGCGACCGCCCCCTCCCCCCAAATTATCCCAAAGCTCTCCTCCGACCCTATCTGCGTTTACCCCTTTCTCAGATAATTGCCCTTTTATAGCAGAAGAACTGATCTCCTCTTCCCGACAAAGCGCGATCCCCTCTCTCTTTCTGGACGTTCTCCGCCAGTCCCCTCCCTGCCTTTTCCTTTCTCACCAGGTGAGTTCCACTTTCTCTTTTCCTACAGGCCGCTGGGGAATGTAGGGTATCCTCTCTTCCCATTGCGGCCGAGAACGCTTCCCCTCGTTGAACTCCTGTAGATTCCCTCCCCCCGACTTTTATTCTCTTCACAGCGCGCGGCGTTCTTCTTAAGGAGCCAGTAGGAAGGGGCCCTTCCTCCAGCACCGCGAGAACAGCAAGAAGCCTCTCCCTCCCTTTCCTTCGGACTTCCCATCCCTCTTCTTCCAGCTCCCTCCTCTGTTTAACCTTCTCTTTTTCTTGACGAACTACTTCCTTTTTGAAATCTCACGACCTTTCTCCCTTTTAGGAACGAAATAGGCTTTCCCCCGGAAAATTCCCCCCACCCCGGTTAGCGCTTTTTTTCCATGCATTAGCACTCTTCACGCGCGATGAAGATTTCAATATTACTAGCACGTAGTCGTATTTTTCTTCCCTTTCTCCGGATTTATTTAGATAATTTCCTTCCCTTCTTCCTTGTGACGCATCCCTTTTTTTTCTTGTTGCGGCGGCTCTAGCCCTCTGCTCAGCGGCTATATCTTCTTTTCTAATAATCGTTGTTGTTGGTTTTTTCTCAGATAACTTCTTGATTTTCTCCCCCGCCTTCGATCGCAACCCCCCCCCCCCCCTTCCCAATGCCGAACCCCTGGTCCGGGGCACAACCTGAGTGCCATCGAGGTCCATAAAGCCTTCTGCTTCAAATACTATCTTACCTTGAGCCCTCTTTTCCTGCACTTTTTAAATGCATTGGACAAGAGACCCCTCCCCTCAGCAGACCAGCCTTCCCCATATTTCCTGGTACCGATATGCGGGCCTCTTAAGATTAAGAACTTTTTCTTCTTCATCGATTCCCCCCCCTAAGACCTTTCCCCTTTTTCTTCTCCTTGTTTTCATCGGCACGCTGCGGATGCTCGGATCATTGGCTTGACTGCCCTCCGCGGCCTCTCTCTTTTTGCTGTGAGCTTCTAGACCCTCTCGTTTGATCCTGATTCCTCGGCGCTTCCCCTATAGGATATCCAATGGCTTAGGTATGGGCCGAGTTTTTCACCTGAGGAGCACTTTTCATTTCTCGGCCCCGAGTGATACTTACCCTCCCCAGCGGCCTCTTTTATAATAATCATCGGCGTCGCTTTTCCCTGCTGTTAGAACGCCTTCACTTGCGGCGGTCGCGCCAAAAGTTTTTCCCCCCCCACCCTCCCGACTTATTCCCTTCTTTTTTACCGCAATATAGTGAGAAGTTCGTAGGATCTCTTTATTTCCATGATAGGGACATTGACTTTCTCCCCAGTCCTTCTCTTTTTTTTCTGCTGGCCGATTTTCGATCCTTCCTGCCACCTTTTGTCCTCATTGTCCTTTCTTTTCCTTAGTCGAGCATGCTGATCGAGAATGGTTTTTTGCGAGCCAGAGCTTTTTTCCCCTCCCCCACAAACCTCTTCATGAAACCTCTTTCTTCACCTCCTTGGTTTTTAGAGCGGTGTCCCCTTTCCCGGTCTTTTTTCATGTCAATCCCCTCAGTTGGACTCTTTTTTTTCAGTACCCCCCCCCTTTAGGTTTTTTTTGGGTCGACCCCCCCCCTCTCTTCCCCCTCAGACACTTTTCCCCTTTTTCTTTCTGATGAGAGTGAAGGGGGAAATCGAACGATTTCTCCGGGCAGGCTCTTCTCTCTTGCATAGAAAGACTCTTTTGCTTGATCTTCCGTTTTCTCCTTGATTCCTTTGTCCCCCCCACAAGTCGGAGCCACGAGATCGACCTTTGCTTGAAAAGCCCCCCCGAATTTTCCCTACTCTCCGAGAATAGTATTTTTGATAGCGCGAAGCCCCTCCCTCTCGAAAGAGGAGGTGCAATTTTAAGGTTTTTTCTTCTTTTTCTTTTTTTTTTTTTGGTGTGACCTGAGACCCTTCCTCCTTTTTTCAAGGTTTGTAGTCTATGGTTTTGCGCGGCGGTCTCTTGGCTGTTCCTAGACTGCAACTCGTTTCCGGAATGTAGAGCGGAGTCTCTTCCTTTCTTGCCCCATGAAGAACTTCCTCTACGTGCCTCCCCTTTCTGTTATGGTAGTCTTTGGTATTCGATATAATTGGTGGGTCATAGAAGAATATTGTCATCTCTCTTTTCAGTTCCCTTTTCCTTCTCTATCCCTCCTCAATGGCCCTTTCTTGTCCTCTCTCCCAGACCGGGTTTTGAAGATGAGCAGCTCTTGCTCCCCTCCGTCCATATATATCTTTACTTTTTTTTTTGAGAGAGCCTTCCAATTGTCCCCTTCCCCTCTCCTCATTTCTTCCCCAAGGGTCCCCTTCTTGGAACTGCCTTCGAGGTTCGGCACCGGACATCCATTCTTTCATCGAAAAAGATCTTGAGTCCCCCTATACCCCAAGGAGATCGGCAAGGGAAACTTTTTTTTTTCCTCTTGACAGTCGCCCCCTTAAAGGCTCCTTTTTTCCTCCCCGTCTTCCCCGTCAGAATTATTTCCTCTACCTTTTTTTTCAAGTGTGTTACCCACGAACGAGGGGCAGTCCTCCAATCTCATCTCCCTTCCCTCCATAGCCTCCCCCTTTCTTAAGGCCCTCTCGGTTCCCTTCCCTCCCCCCAGGCCCCCTTCTGGTAGAGGAAGAGTTGCCTTCGCCGCTCAAAGCCCTCTTTCAAGTCGCGCGGCTCCTTTTCTCCCCCTCGTCGGAACCGGGAGCTTTTCCCCCCTCTTTTCGATTCGACTCGGTGCTTTGATGCCGGGAAATGGCCGTTCTTGCTCAAGGAGCGGAGTAAAGCTCAATCCCAAAATAAAGAATCATCCTTTTTTCTCTCTTCTTGTCGTCCGCTCTCTAACACTTCCCCCTTCCTACTTTTCCAAACTTCCCCTCCCGCCCTCTCCCCTTCCCTGGAGGCTGAGTGGGCCTTTTTTTGTGGGTAGAGTTCGCGAGACACAACCCCCCCCCCCCCTCCGTGTGGGGCCTCCCCGGTATCCCTTTTCCCTGTTAGTTGCATTCCTCATGACGGGAACGGAACCCCTACATCGAAAAACCTTCCCTGTCCCTGCGTAGTTTTGTGTGCCTTTTTTTTTTTTCGTTTTGGGTCACTCCTCTCCTAGCATGCTCGTCCTTTCCTAATACGCAGAAGTTTCTTTCCCCCGCAATGCGCGAAGGACATAGCTTCCCCCCCCTTGCTTCCCGAAATCTCACTAACATTTTTTCCTCGGCTCTCTTCGTTTCCCTCCGATTTACATGGAAGATAGGACCCCCCGAAGTGCCTTTTCCTCCCTATTAAATTCCCGATAGTGTTCCCCCTTCTGCCTCTCTTTTACCGCTACCCGACCTTCCCCTTTCCTCTTTAGAACAGCAGGCCTGTCCTAAGAAGATGATGAGGAACCCTGAAGACTCTTTTTATGAGACTTTTCACATTCCTTCGTTCTTCAAGAACAGCCTCCGGTGAAATGATAAGAATTTTCCCTTTTAGATTCCCCATTTTCTCTATTCTCACCCTGCTTAACGCGAGTTCTTTTTTAAGAACTAGGAAATTTTAATAAAGCAAGAGCGTTCCCTCCCGCAGCTTTCTTTTTCCTCAAAGCTCTTCCCCTACAATTCCCTGTCAGCGGCGTTACCTTGAAGAACATCCTTGGCCCAGCATACCTCGTCAAATAGGCCTTTCCGACTCCCTTCCTCTGCTGTCCCCGGCGCCGAACTTTTTTCTCAGGAACGTTCCCAGGCGAACGATTTCTTTCTCGGCTTCACCCTATTTTTCTTCCTGATTTTCTTTCTCGAGATGAATTTCCGGCGCCATCCTCGCCGTTTTCTTTTTTTTTTTTTTTCCTCTTCCCCTTATGTCCCCCTTATCACCCCTTTGGATTACGGATTTCAGGAAGTTCCTTTTTTGGAGTAGCTTTTTCGGACCCCCTCCTTCCAGCAGGCCTTCCCTCTTTTATCACTACTTTTCTTCAAGAGACGAGGGATCATGGCTAAGAGCCTCCTCCCAAAATAATGGCTTCCAAAATTAATTTTCGTCCCACCTCCCCAATCCCTTCCCGGTGGCACCCTTTTGACACCCTTCGTTCCTCAGACGTGGCTTCTTCAAATAAGGACCCCTTCGAGGAATAGCCATCTTCCCTCGCCTCTTTTTCCCTTGTGAACCCTTCTGACATCCCCAGCGACGTCCTTCCCGAACCACTTCCGCGCTGGAGCTCTTTCCTGTCTGTCCAGTATTGCAGGAGCCCCGGGGTCGTGAAGACCCTTTTTTTTCGCCCCTCTCTTATTCCTCCCCCTCCTTCCAGCAAAGCTTGTATGGTTTCATGTTATTCACCTACGGAAACTTACGATGATGCCTTCCCTTTTCAGACTATTTTTGCCTCCCTGATGGAGGAGAGAGATTCTTCTGAGAGCACCCTTTCCTCCTGGTCCTACTTCCCCTCTTTCTCCTCGGTACCCCTTCGGATAGACGAATTTTAAAGGAAACGGTTTCCCCTTTCCTCCGTCTTTTCTTTTTTTTGTACCCTCCCCGGACCCCGAATCCTTTCCCCTCGGCCGTTATAACTGTTATAATCCCCCTTTCTTCGATGACGGAATTTTTCCTTCTCCCAGGTCTTTTCTTTTCATTTTCAGATAGAAGGAAATCCCCCCCATGATCGTCTCTAGAGGACCTATGACTGGCACACGTTTTTAGGCATGACCGTGTCTTTGCAGAATATCGGAGACCGTAGTCTTTCTTCTCGGGTCGTGTTTCTTTTTTTTTCAGGGTGCAGGCTTACCCCCTCTTTGCAGGAAATTCGAACTTCCTTTTTTCTACCTCTCCGTAGCTCTAGAATCGGTTCTCCCTTTTCTCTGCATTGGATTGCCTATTTAAGAACCCCAAACACGGAGGCTCCCTGTGCCGGAGGATTTTTTCCCCCAGGATTTACATTCTCTCTTTTCCCAGGACACTTTTCGTGTGGGGTAGTCACACCCCGACCCCTAATCCGTTTGTAGACACGGTGCGATTTTCCCAAAGTCTTCGGTTTAGGGTTTGTTTCCTTCTAACCTTCGACCAACAAAAGAAGAGGCCCCTCCCGAAATTGTATCCCCATTTTTTCCTCTCTGATTTTTTCCCTGTTTTTTCTTTTCAGACCCTCTAGGATATTATCGAACGCCCTCTATAGAAGAAAAGAAGATTCACTTGATGTTGGATTTTCTCCCAGATAATTTCCCCTTCCCCTTAGAACTCTTTTTCCAACCTACTTTCGACCCATGAAATAGACCTCCTGTTTTCCTCTAATAGAGTTTTTCCTTCCTCCGTTGGCCCCCGGCATCCTTTTTGCCCTTTTGACGCGGTTTACCCGAGCCCAGCCCCTCTCTTAATAGAAAAGAAGTCTTTTGCCCAATTTTTTTTTGGCCCCTTTGGTTAAGTTTCTCCACCTCTTCCCTTCTTGGATGGAGAATCGTTCCCCTGGGTTGGCTCCCCTTTCCTTTTCTCTGTCCTCAATTTTTTCTCTTTACTTTTTCGGAAGATGAGGAGTTTTTTCAGAACGAAAGCCCCTTTCTCTTCTACCCTAGACGAGCAGACGGTTTCTTTTCCCCTCTTTGCCTGTAGAAGGTTTCTCCGGTGTCCCCCTTTCCTTCTATAATTTTTTTTTTGAAGTGGATTTTCTCTCGGGTAGCAGTCGCAGATGTAATAGAAAGGACCTGTCCCGTCTTCAACTCTTCTCTGCTGAAGGTCTTTTCTACAGCGACTCTTTACCTTTTTCCAGCTGCTCTATTCTTTTTCCCCTTTTGTTGAGAGAGATGATAGCGGGAACCTTCCCTTGAGACGTACAATGTAGGATTTACTCAGAGACAGCCCAGCACAACTTCCTCCCTTTGGACTCCTTTTTTCCCTAGGACCCCCCTTTTCATTTAATAAGTCTCACCTCCCCCCCCCCATTCTACACAACCCCAAATTATATCATCCAGGGAACCGGAAAAATTTTTCTGCTTCTACCAGTATAAGGTTTTCTCCCTTCCAGGAGGATTAGCCGGAGGTACCTTCCCAGTTCTCCCCTCATATATTGCTTTTTCCGGAAGAAGAAGAGGTTCAGGCCATAGAAAGAGACCCTCTCCCGCATAGAAGGCCCCCTTTCTCCTCCAGTCGATGGTGAGTCCCCCCCCTTTGAATTTTTCCCTCCTCCAGCTTACTCTTGGTGTGGCTTAGATTTTTCCCCCTTCCCCTTGTAGCGAGGATATAAATTTCCCTCTCCTGGGAAAAGGCGCTTGCGCTCGAAGGAGATGGGTCCTTTCTCTCTCTTTCTATAGTTTGTCTCCCCGGAACCACTTTCCTTTTCACCTTCTCTGCCGTCCCTACCCCCCCCCCTTATATTTCGTGTAGGGCTCTCCTTGAGGAGTTATTTCCACTCTCCTGCAAGTACTTTTTCTACCCCCACATTAATACTCTCAAAGGTCAAGATTAACCCCCTTTTTGCTTAGTGGCATTTCGTGGGTCTCCTTTCCTCACAACCCTCCCCTAAAGGGCCCTCCTTACGGCCAACGGATAGTGTCCTGAAGAAAAAAACGCTTCCTTCAGGAAAAATAAATCGCTTCCCCCCCTTCTACAGAAAGGCTCCATGATGTGCCTTTTGGCTTTGCCTCCCCCCCCATGATAGATAGAGATGTCCACCTGAATAGCGTCCCTGGAGCAAATGGACTTTCCTTCCCCCCTCGACGTGACTTTTTCCTTTTTTTTCCCCTAAACCCCCCCCATTACACAATCAAAAGAGCTCCCAGGAGAAGATGTTCTTCCCCCCAATAGCATCCTTCCCCTTGAGAGGCTTTCTCGACAACATCCTCTTCTCCCACCCCTCCCTTCTTCGAGAAATTATGCTTGGTTCAGGATCTTCCTCTACAAGAAAAACTTCCGTGGAGTTCCCAAAGTCTTCCGGCCCACCCGTCCTCCCTAAGAAGGCAGATGAGGCCTTTTCCTAAGGTTCGTTCTAATACGATCGTACACCTTTTCTTTCCTCTTTCCAACGGAAATTCACTCCCTTTCCCTTCTCTGCCCCTCCCTCCTTGGGATGAGACTTCTCTGAGCCAAGAGTTTCTTTCGGCCCCCTTTTGACCCTGGTTGCCCCCTCAACCCGTCCTCTTGACAGCAGCAACGGATCCCTCACCTGCGTCGGCGGAGCTTTTTCCTTAGCGACGCTCTTCAGATTCCCAGCAGCCCACCCCCCGCACCCGGTTTGGAGTCTTAGTAGGGCCAGGTGTTCTCCGAGGAGCCGCAGATACGTCTTCACGACCGGCCGAATAGCTGTTCCCCTCGCCCTTCCAAATAGGCTTCCCCACCCCACCCCCTTTCCTATTCCCCAAGTGCTGCTGGCGCGGTTTACGTCGCTTTCCCCCCTCCCGTCATTTTAGCGATGTAATCTTTCCACCTTTTTCTATCCTAGTTCCTCGCCGGCTTTATGTCCTCGATTTCCCACGCAGGATCATTTGTGACCAGTGTCGGATCTTTTCAGGGACCCCCCTTGGTTTTTTTTCGTTGAGGATTCTTTCTCCTCGATGTTCTTCCTAGGATGTATACTCTTTTCCTACTAATAAGTGTTCTTCTTATCTCTCTTCTATCTTCCCGACCCTTCTTCCCGCCCCCCAGAACCCTCCTTCCTCCCCCCCATTCCTTCCCCCAAAGAAGAAGTCCTTTTTCCCCGGTACCTTTCTTCTTTTTTACTTAAATACAGTTCCTCCCACGAATTACGGTGTCGTTTCTCTTTAGAAATATTCATAGCTCCCCTGATCAGTGAGTGAACTCTTTTCACAAGAGTCTTTCAGCCATCCCTCCCCCCCCCGTCCCTAGCCCCCTCAGGTTCTCCCCCAGCTATCGGAGCAGGCCCTTTGAAGATTCAGAATTCCAGAGCCCCCTTTCACCGAGAATTAAGCCTCCAAGAGGTATGCTGTGGAGATGATTTTTATAGGTATTTTCCCTGCTCCTTTTTGTCTACTCCTCGAATCGTTCCATTTTCTAGAGATTGATTGCGTTCTAGAGCTTCCTGAGGACTTTTCCTGTTCACCTTTGATTCTCCGAGAATACTCCCAAGCTCTCGTGAGATATCGGATAATCCCTGGATTCTGGTTCTTTCCCTACCCCTCCAACTGGTACCATGTAAACTCGGAAGGTCTTCGCGAAGAAAACTTTCTGTTAAAACATCTCACCCTCCCCCTTCTGACATCAGTTTTCATTAATGGTTATTCCCCTATAGCCCCGATGAAGGCATGATGTTCGTCCTCTCCTTAAAGTTTTTCGTCAGTTTCATCCGCAGGATTCCCTTTCGTCCTCGCGTTTCCCCGATAGTTCGTATGCTCCCCTCCCCTTCATGATTTATTCTATTTTTCCCCCCATCCTGGATTTAGTAGGAGCCCCTTTTTGGGTATTTCTTCGGATTATGATTAAACGTTGCCCTTTTCTCGGAGCGCATTGCGCCGGCCTCTCTTGAAGTAGTCTTTTCTCCATGCGATGAATAGCTTTCCTCGCTGAACTTCCCCCTTCTTCCCCTTCCACCCTTCTGTCTTGTGCTTTCCGAGAGCGGTCGCGCTTTTTCCTCCCGGCCCTAGCTTGGGTTTATCCCCCCCCCTCTATCCTTGCCGTCGTTTTGAACGGGGTTTTCGAGCGTTGGCTCCCCCCCGTTAGGTCTTTTCTCTTCTTTTCCTGTCCACCCCCCTAACAATCCTGCCCCAATAAGCCCGCCCTTTCTTCCTTGACCTTGGACGAAGAGCTCTTTTTTTTTTTGCTTTGGCAGTTCATTGGGATCCCTTTTTCCTTTCCCCGAACATACGTCCACCCCCCCTCCCCCCCCCGGGATTGAGCTTGTTTTGAGCAGCGTAGGCCGTTCCCCTTTCAGGACCCAAAGAGGAGAGATTCTTCCCTCCTTCCTTCCCCCCAGTTTTTGCCCCCTCCCCCTTTCCCCCAGAAGTTGTAGGTCCCCGATGGTATAAGAAGAGAGACTTTCCCTCGGGCTTTGAGCTTCCCCCTAATAGTTTTTGCAATTTCCTTTTTCTTTCTTTCTCTCGCCCACACGTTTTTTCTTCATTTCTTGGAGAAGGCGATGGCTTCTTTGGTATCGGGCCCTGCGGCAGCTTTCCCTTTTGTCATTCCGGAATGTTTTTTCCTTTTTTCGGAATTTTTTTTTCACCTCCCTTTCATGAACTGATCTTTATGTTGCCCTCCGTAGTTAGCGGACGGTAGCTTTCCTTTTCTTTCTTTTTGAAACTTTGTTTTAGTCCTCCTCTTTCCCTTTATCTCCCCTTCTTCCTTCTCGACATTTCTCTCCAGTATTAAGAACGGAATGACATTTTCAGGCGGGCGTCGGTAGTCAGCTCGTTCCCTCTAAGATTTTTCCCCTCTCTATATTTTCCCCTTTCCCCTCTCTGTCCTTCCCTCCCCCGCGCTTGGCTGCCTTCTTTCCCCAGAGAAAGCAAGCCTCCCTCTGAAGGAAGTTCGGGGAAGATTCCCGAGTAGAGGACAGAGAACGGCTCTTCCTACATGATCTTCGACCCTTTGATATCTTCCCGTTTCCTTGGTCCTCTTCAGTCTCCCTTTTTCCAAAGACAGAAAGGCTTTTTTCCTCTGTCGATTAGGACGGTCTCAGGGAACGAACTTCCGCATTCTCTGTAAATTCCCCCCTTCGCCTCCCCTCCTTTCCCTCGAACCCTTTCTGAGCCCTATCTGACACCTCTTTTTTCCTTTTTTTTCCACCTGAAAAACCTTAACTGAAAGGAAAGGGAACCCCTGATGGTCGCAGGTTCCTTTTTCTCGGACTTTTTTCAAGTTCTTTTTTCTGCCCCGCTTCCCCTTTCGTCGCTTTTTGCTTTGTTCTTTTCCGAAGGCGGCCCGTCTTCGATATCGTTGTATCCTTTTGTCTGAAGGACCCTTTTTCCTTTTCGAGCTGTCAAGTTTCCCCTCCAAACCCCCCTCTCTAGGTTCCTCTTTTAAGATTTGCCTGACCTTTACAGTTCGAGTCCCTGTCCCACTGACATCACGACTAAATGCCTCCGCCAAGGTTCAAGGATACCATGGATTTTTTTTCCTTATTGTTTTCTTTATGAACTTTTTTCCCCCATCCCCACTCCACGTTGTTTTCTCTCCCCTCCAGGTATACGGCCCAGATATCTTCGGGAATTTTCCCTTTCCCCCCCCAACGCCTCCAAATACCTTCCTATCCCCCCCAGTTCCTTTCCCACTTCCTGTTTAATATTGAAGAATTTTTTTGTTTTTTTCTTTCTATAGATAGCACACACCCTTGCTCGCCAGAGAATCCCTTTTTTCCTGCATTACCTCTCAATGCCTTCCTTTTCCTTCCCATTACGCCCCTTCCCCACCGCCCGCAATACAGAGCGATGCTTAGCGGCGCGATGAGCTGCAACCCTCGGTCATGCCGTCTCAGGAACGCGACCTTTCTCCTATCCCGAGTCCCTTGAACCCTTTCCCCTTTTTCTCCCCTCACCGTTTGTCATCCCCCTCTTCCCCCCCTGCGAAAAGTCGTAACTTCCAGGACGGCCTTTCCTCGATGATGCTTTCTCCGGCCTTTTGTCATTTTCTTTCCCCCCTCTCCAATTGCTCCGCTCCTCCCAAGTTGACATGAAAGCCGGTCGCAGGCTCTATAAAGGGATGAGACCCTCTTAAGGAGTTATCTCCCTAATCTTTTTCTCATACCCCATCCAAAGTCCCTGCGAGATAATCCCCTCGGCGGCGAGCACAAGGAGTCCGAGCAGTCCTTTCTTTTCTCCGAAACCTCCATCACTCGGTTGCTCCTTTAGGGGCCTTTTTTTTGCCAGATTTTTTCTTTTCGGTCTGACTTTCAAGAAAGGTCCCGACATAGCTGTTATCCTTTTTTTTTTCCAAAATCCAAGACCCCTTTCTTTTTTTTTTTCTTTTCTTGCAGGTTTTTCCTTCTGCCTCAAGCATTTTTTTGCAGGCGCGAGAGTATTGCTCAATCCTCGCAGTATCCTTTTCCTCTTCGTAGAAAGTTTTCATGATTTTCCTTGCCCCTTGCCCTTGGGGCGGACTTCCTTTTCGTAGGAATTTGTTGCGCGGCTCTCAACGATGCTAACATCCCTATTATCTTTCCGTGTTTCTTTTTTTTCTTATTTCTTTCTTTATTGGATCCCGCCGAGTCTCCGCAACCTTTTCTCCGGACTTCCTTTTCCCCTTTTTCCCCTTCCCATGATACTTTGCCTATCGAGGACATAAAGTGTCCCTAGATCCACACTACTCCTGTTTTTTTCCCTTTACGACCGCTTTCTGCCCCGTGAACCTGATGGACAAGAGACGTCCCCAAACAGCGAAGAAGTCCTTCCCAATTGGCCCCCCTCTATCCTTCTCCTTAGTAGCACAGCTAGGCGGAGATTTTTTTCAGAAAGCTTCTTTAATTCCCTTCCCCCTTACACACGATTTTATCGATGATTTGACCTGGCTTTTCTTTATGTAGGACTTTCGGCCCTCAGTGATGAGAGAGATTCTTTCTTGTGTTTTCTGGAGGATCTCCCCTTTTTCCCCGGGTTATACCCAGACCTCCCTCCCCTTGCGATATAGGATTAATCCCCTCTGGTATCTCCCTAGAATGAAAAGGCCTCCCTCTTGCCTGACCAGGTCTTTTTCTTCCAATGGTTTTCCCCTTCCTATTTCCACCTGATCGCACAAGGACTCCTCCCTTATTTTCCCTTACTAGGCCTTTTTTAAGGACTGATGTTAGAACTTAACCTTCCCGGATTTTTTTTGTAGAGTTCCTTCCTCTAAAAGCATTATCCGATCCCTTGTCGTCACTCTCCCTTCTAGAAAGGAGAAGGACTCTCCGTGCATGAAAGGATATGTTCTTTGTTCCTCCCCTTCCTCGTAGTCTTTTTTTTTTTTTGTAATTTGCGCCCCTTTTGGGGTACATTTTTTGTTTAAGCGTTCCCGTCGAGGAGGCCCTTCTCCTGGCAATGTTTGAGACTCTCTTCCTTGAATTTATTGGTCCCCCCAAAAATGCAGTGCACCATAATTCTTTTGCAGGATTGATGTTATCCTTTCCTCCTTTTCAGCTCTTTTTCTCCTTTTTTCCCGTTTGTTAGCCTCCCTTCCAGTAGAACCTGGTCTTTTGAGAGAACCCAAAGCTTCTGTTTCTTTTGGTTAGTGTTTTTTTTTCAAAAAACTACCCTTCCCACTCCTCCCCCCCCGATTTTTGGTCAATTTCCCCTTTCTTTCCCTCCCTCTCATCTTGAGATTCCTCTTGGGAAGGAATAGAAATATTTGGGATCAAAGATTCATAGACCGCCCTCCTCTATTTCTTCTTGACTCCGAGTTTCTCCGACCCCCTTCCTGTAGAGAAAGTAAATTTCCCGAATAAAACACCTTTTTTCGAGGAAAAAGGTTCCCCCCCCTAGAAGCTTTCCTAGATTCTTTCCCCCTTCCCTTCTTGCAGAAGTATCTCCTTTAATCTGGCGTTGAGCGCGCAGCCTCCCCTTTTCTAGGCCAGCAGGATGGTGCCCTGTTCCGGTAAGGTAGGTTTTTTTTCTTCTGCAAAATCTAGTATTCTCCTGGATCTTTTTTTTTCTGCATTTTTTCCTTGGCGGCGACTCCCCTTCAGCCCTTTACTAGCTTTGAGATGAGGGAATGGTCCTTCTTGCCGACCGCCGGAACCCTTCCTTCTTTTCCCCGGTCTTCCCTTTTTTTTCCGATTTTTCCCCCTTTCGTCTTTTGTATACAGGTTGTTCTCTTTCAGATTTCTCCCGGGCAGCCCCCCCCCCCCTTCCCATTTGAAGCGTCCTCTCCCCTAGACAGAAAAGTATTCCCGAAAGTTCGTTTTCCCCTTTCTGTAGTCCTTTTTTTCCTTTTCAGAGTGAGCGTGCCCTTCCTTTCCCTCCCCAGTCTTTGGTTTTCATCTATCCTTCTCTTCTCCCCTTTCCCGTACAATGTAGGCGCTTCCTCTGCAAAGCCTGAAGCACAAGGGCTAGGGGAATACGTGTCGGTAGACTTTTTTTTCCTTGGTCCCCGCCTCGTCTCCTCCCCCCCTCCCCAACCCCCCCTAAGTCTTAACTGGAAACTACTCCTTTCTCTTTCCTTCCATCGTAAGAAGAAAGCGGCTCGTTTCCCCAGATTCGGAGGTGCCTTTCCCTCCCATTAAGCATTTATTCCGGAAGCCCCTCTTTTTTCCCCTTTCTCCAGTTCTTTCCCCTAAATTGCGCTCCCTCTCACGAGATGGTTACTTTTTTCCGGAAAAAGACCTCCTTCCATGCCCCCCTTGGTAGTTTCCCGGGGCGGCTCCCCCGCCCTCCCTGATCCCACAGAGCTCTTCCTCCCTCTGGCCGGCAACCTGGAGTAGCATAGATTTCTCGGCAAGAAGGGCGTTCCTTTCCTCATTAATTTTGTCGGTGATGAGGAAATTTTTCTGGCGGAAGCTGCATACCCCTTTTTTCAAGGCTAAACCCCTTCCATATTCTTCTTTCGTCTTCTCCCCTGAGCCCTTGTATCCCTTTTTTCATGAACAATCCTTCAAGATAAAGCAGCTTTTCCCCTGTCCCAAGGATATTTTTTCCTGAGTGGCTGTATCTTCCCCTCACCCCTCACCCACCCTCAGTTTCTCGACAAAAACGCTTGCACTTTCAGGCCAAAGGCTTTTTTTCGGGCATGACGAAACCCCTTTTTTCCGTAACCCTCCACCCTCTCTTCCCCTTTCCTTTCTCCCCCAATCCCTTTGTTTTCCTGGGAGTTCCTCCTAGAAAATGCTGCCTCGATCAGATTTCCTTTCCGAAGTTTGGCAGTTCCCCCCCCTCGACTTCCCCCCTCCGTGCCCACCCCCCCTTCTTTACAATTCAGAAGCCGTCCTTAACTACCAAGCGAGATGGGACTCTGCGGCGATGAGAGACCCTTCCCCCTTCCTTCTCAGAACGAAGCCCCCTCCTCCCGACGTTTCCTCCCCCCTCTCCCTTCTTCGCGTTATTGTACTCTCCCCTCCCTTTCCCCGGCAGAAACGTTCTCAAAGTTCTCGGCCGGCAGCGAATCTTTTCGTTTAGCAAACACGTGCTTCTCGTTTTTTCATCCTCTTCCCCAGGGCGCGCCCCACTCTCCCGGCAGATTTCCTAAGAAGGTGACGGTTTTCTGCGTCAAGATCCACAAGTTTTTTCTAGCGCCCGTTAGAGGTCCTTTCGCACCTTCCAGGTGCTCTCCCTCCCCCTTTCCCGCCAGCAGCGCGATCCTCGCGCGGCGAGGCCCCCCTCTAGCCGAGAAGCAGCGGCTTTTTTCTCTTTCCCCCCTCAGCGCCACAGACTTAAATAGGTCGCCCCCCCTCTTGTTCCCCCCCTTGTCCCAAGACTCTTTCCTCCCCTTTCTACCCTTCCCCCTGAAAGTTCCCTCAGATGTTCTAAGGGCCCCTTCTTCGAAACGATTCCTCTTTGCCAATTTTGCGAGGTTTTTTTTTTCTTTCTTTACTCCCCCTTAGTTTTGACCTCCCTTTTTTTAGAACTCTCCCCTTTAGTAGTGGTGATATTTCTCCAGGCTTTATTGCCTCGATTTTTTATAATTCCCAGGTCGTTCTCACTTTCTGGTTGTAGTATCGCTTTCTTTCCCTCTAGATGCAATAGATGCCCCCTCTGCCATTACTCTTCTTCCCTCCGGTTTTTTTCTCTTCCGAGTGTTGATCCTCTTTTTTGAAGCCTAAAAATAATGCGGCCCCTGAAAAAACCTCCCCCCCAATGAATTTGGACCCCCTCCTTTCTCTCCCCTTTTTTTCCAAGCGTGAATTACCTCTCTCCCTACGAATACGCGAGTGCTCACTCTTATCATCCTCTGCGTTTCCTTTCTTCCCCTGAGAAGAAACCCTGCAGCCACGAACCCCTTTTGCAGACTTCTACGTTCATATTTTCTTTTCTCACTCTTTCGGAAGACCCGGTTTAAGATCGAAGAGTGCCCCCCTTTCTTCGAAAAGGTTCGCACCCACCCTCTTCTTTCTGTTTCTCTCTGTTTATTACTCTGTCCCCTCTTCCCTTATATGTTCCAGGAATAGTCCTGACTCCCCTGACCTTTATGATGGCCCTCTTTTCTTTTCTTGCCACCTTTCTCCCGCCTGACTAATCCCCCTCCCTCCTTCTTCTCTATAGGATAAATACCCTTTATTTTTCAGAGAGAAAGTCCCCGTGCTATTATCCTTTTGGCCGGGAGTTTCCCCTATAGTCTTCCCCTTTAGACCTTTCTTTTACTTTTTCCCATCCTCGGCAGTCGGGAAGGATGTTCGTTTTTACCTTTCGCGGCCCAAGGGCTTTTTCCTTCTCTCTCAGAACTTTTCCCGATCCTTTTCTCGATTTCGTCTATTCTTCCCTACTCTGGAATGAAGGCTATGTGCCCTGCTCCTTCAACAGTCGTTTTCTCTTGTAGTGCTCTCTTTTTTTGGTTCTTTCGTATGTGCAGGCCCCTTTCTCCCCGGCCTTTCCATTGAGCCCTTCTGACGAGATGCAGTCGGTCTCAGATGACGGCTTTTCTCTCATGGCATTGGCGACTCCCCTCAGAACACCCCCTTTTCATTTCCCCTTTATGGTTCTGCGACTTCTTCCCCCGGGTCCCCTTTGTATTCCCCGTTCTTTGTTTTTCTTTTCTCCACTACCTTTTCTTGAACGGGGTATCTCTGCAGAGGAACCCCCCCCTTTTTTGTTTTGAGTTTTTTTTCCCTTCTCCCCCCCTAGACCAACCCGCCTCCCTTCTCTTGAACATTGGCTGCTCTTGAGCGTGAAGGGCTTGACGGAACTACGAATCTTTTTATTTTCCGAACTCCTCCCTCCCTTCTCCGATTCTTTTCTTGGTGATTTCCTTTTTCTCCGAGGCAGTCACCCTTTCCTTTCCCCCACGTCGGAGACAACACATAGGAAACCCCTGATTGCGCCTTCCTTATCCCTCATTTATTTTTTTCTCCTTCCCCTTCCTTGAGACCGAGGGCTTTTATAGAGGCAGAACAGCCTTTCCTTCTCCAGAAGGAGGTTCCTTCTTTGCCGGTTCGCGAGTTTTCCCCCCCCAATCTCCTGCAACCCAACCTTTTTTTGGTTGGGGACGGAGGATTTTCGATGGAGGGTCCGGTGGTCGGGATTATTGACTGTCCCCCCCCCCCCTCCCTCCTGTCATGTTAGCGCGGGAGTACTTTCCGGTAGATGCAACTTTGCCTGCAGAATCTACATAGACGACTTTTTTTTCTCCCTTGAATCTTAGCCTTCTCTCTTTCCCTATCCTTTTTTTTTTAGCCCTATTTTATTCTTCGGGCGAGATTTTTTTCCTGTGCAAGTAGACTCGGTTGACCACGTATCCCCGAAAGGCTTTTTTTTTTTCGGGCGGAGCTGTTCTTTTTTCAGCCTTTCCCCTTCTCTTCTTTTCTTCCTTTTTTTTTTGTTTCTCTCCTCTCACGCTGCGAAAGTCAAATGTCGTCCCTCTGAAGAAAGAGAGACCTGCATTACGGGGCATTGCAGTAGGTTTGTTTTTTCTAGGAAAGCTTCTACTTCTCCTCTCCAGAACCCTTACACCCCCCCCCTTTCCCTTCCCCCGCGCGCCCATCCGTCCTCGCTTCTCTCAAGTATAAGGCTCCCTTTGCACGACTCCTCTCGCGCGTTTTTTCAGTTCCCCTCAATTCCCCCCTTAACTACTACTCCCTCCCCATTTTCCCCTCCGAGGTGAGGATAGCCCCTTTTCCCCCCCAAAAGAAGAAATTTCCCGGCGCAATCATACCCTCCTTTCCTTACCCTCCTCGATCTCTCCTTTTCCTGCCCCTGGAACTTTCCTCTTACGAGGAGGGGACCATGCGAGGCTCCCCAACGCCCGATTCCTTTTAGACTCCGTGATTTTTGGTTTTTATGGCGTTCCGGAGCGGGCAAGCCTTTCCCGAGGTAGATCGTCTCCGACTGTGATCCTTTCCGGGACTGCTCTTTCTTCTGCTCCCCCCATCCCCATTTTCTCTCCGAGGAGGGGCGTTCGCTAAGCGCGGATCCCAATCTAGTTCGACCCAAGAAATCTCCTTGCCAAGGGAAAGGATACCTTTTTCCTCTTCTTCTTTTCGACTCCAGCCCACAACCCCCCTCCCCCCCCTTTTTTAAGAGTGGGTTCACGCACCCTTCGACCGGTATAAGGCCCCCCCCGGATAGGGTTTTTTCGAACCCCCCCGACCGTTTCCCTATTCCCTAGCCGATCGTTTCAATCCTCTTCAAAATTTAATCCTTTTTTCAGTCTTGCGAAGGGGTGGGTTCCCCATCTGGATCTCCCCTTTCTCATATATCTCCGAATCTCTTGTCCCCGCGCACTGCAAACTCTTTCTCTTTTCCCAAGAAAAATTAGACCCCTTCCCTGCAATAAAAGAGTCTTTCCCCTTCAGATGTATTTCCCCGATAATTCCCTTCTTTTATTTCCTACCAGGCCTCCCCTCTTCCCCCCTTTTAATGCGGTTCTGGTGCCCTTCCGATCTTCGACAGAAAGCAAGGCGCAGGGCCTCACGGTAGAAAAGAATCCCTCATCCAGAAGCAATGCGGATTTGACTTGCGTCTTTTCTTATTTTTCTTCCTAATTCTCTCTAGTCACCCTTTTCGGAGAGTACCGGACAGGAGACGCTCTAAGGAAGTTGCCCTCTTCCATCTCCCCTTTATTTTCTATTTTATCTCCTTAGTAGTCGATCTTTTTTTTTTTTTTTTTCTTTCCTGTTTTTTTCTTTTCTTCCTTTTTTTTTTTTTGTTTTTCTCATTTTATTTTTTTGTTTTTTTTTTTCCCTTTTTTTACGTGTTTTTTTTTGTCTCTTCCTCTTTTTTTTCCTTTTATTTTATTTTTTTCATTATTCCTTTTATGAATTTTTTTTACTTTTTTGTTCTTTTTCAGCCCCTTTCTTGATTTCCAAATCCCTCTTGCGGCGTGAGATGTCTTAAAGAAGCGCCCCCCTCCCCTGGTGAGATACATCGTTTTCTGAACAGAATCTCTCGTACTCCTCCCCGGAGGCCTCTGTTCTACCGGACGTCAAATTAGGCCCCCCCTTCAGCGAGGCCCCCCCCCGTCGGTTCTGAGCGGCGCTCCTTCAACCTTGACTCAGGCTTCTCTGGGACCTCCCCTCCTTCTTTTTGTAGTAGGATGTCGTAGAACGGATTTCCCCCTTTTCTCAGGATCATTTTCCCCATTTTTAGTTCTTTCAAGGACTGTTCTTTTTCGAGAATGATGTTGCGTCCCGCTGAGAAGATCTATAAAAGAGTCTTCTTTCCTAATCCCCTTTCTATCTTCTCCATACCCTCTTTTATGAATCTCCCCCCTAATGAGAAGCACCCATTCATGCCGTCCCTGCCCTCATCTTTTCCGGGTTTTTTCCTTTCCCCTTCCATCCCTCTGGGTCTCCTATTAACCTCCCTCTCTTCCTTCATTTAGCCATTCCTTGCCTGGCAGGATGACCCGTTTTCGTTAAATCTTCCCGCGACCTTCTCCTCCCTTGCAGACCCCTTTTCGTCCTCCCCCTTTGATATTCACTGAGACCAGTTGCGGAGCCTTTTTTGAAGATTCTTTTCCCTCGGCCTCCTTTCCTTACTCCCATGTACCACCCCCTCCCTGGGTTTCCCTTTTTTTATTAATAGGAAAGCCTTTGGATAATGGCCGGCATAGACTTCCTTCTTCTTTTCGCAGATTGAGTTCTAGCCCCCTTTCATAGTTATTCCTTACGCGCTACGCCGAGCTTTTCGGATCATCCAATTTATCTGGTTCCCCCTCCGCGAAATTTTCCATTATCCTTTCCTGGTTTTTTCGGAAAGATAGATTCTCCAAAGAACTTCCCTCACGCGTCCGTATTAATGGTATAATCCCCCTTTTTTCCGGTTTCTGGAATTCCTCATTCCCTTTCCCTGTTCCTTTTTTTTTTAAAAGCGCCCTTCCCTCCTCTGGATGGTTCAAAGCTCCTTTTGCATAGATTGCTCGTTAGTAGGCCCTTACTTTTTCTCATTAATTAGCTTCCATGTTCTTTTCTTTCTTTATTCTTCGATTCTTTTTCTTGCTGGAGAATTTTGGTCGTTCCCTGGGCCGGACAAGGAGATGCTTCCTTGCAATTGTGACGCCGGCCTTTTTCTTCTCTTTTTCTAATGCGATTAGCATGGCCCCTTCCTCCGCCCCCTGGCTGCAACTCATTTCCCTTTCCTTTTTTTGGCACGAAGCGGCTTTCGCGCGGTTTTTTTTTTTTCGCTAGTTTTTCTTTTGTTTGGTTAGCCTTTTTTTCTTTGGCTTTTTGCTAGCAGTTTCGGTGGTGATGGTGGTTTTTTGACTCCCAGAACAAAATACAATTTCCCACTCAGCCCCGCCATGCTCTTTTCTTTCTTCGATCTGCTTGGAGTGACTCTCCCCCGAAATGATTTTCTTCTTTTCCACGACCCCTTTTTCGCCCTTGACCCCTCTTCTCTTTTGATGGTGTTTTGAGATGGCAGCTCATGATCATCTCGGCCCGTCCATTCCGGAATCACCAATTTCCCTTAGATAGAACCGAATCTTTTCCCCATTTCCCGATCCTTCCCGTTCGGCAGTCTCCCCTTTTTCTCCGGAGAATTGGAGCCTTTTCGAGCGAAGCAAATCCCTCGAAAAGCAGGATGGTTGCCCTTCCTTCTCTTTGGATTTCTCCCCCATCTCGCCCCTTCCTTTTTTTATTGTCGCTTCTCTTTTCGATTGAGGGCGAATGCCCCTCGGCTTACGGAATGTAGCTCTTTTCTTCCTCTGCGGAAGGTAAGTTTCCTTTTTTTTCTTTTTTCCCCAATTATTCCCCCTGTTTCTCCTCTCCTACTTTTTGAGATTACATTCCCTTACTTCAGAAGATCTTGTCGATGATTCGCGATGAGGTGCCGCTTTCCTCGACCCCCGACACGTATCCTTTCTTCTTCATTCAGGGAGGTCTTCCCCTACCTTTGGA
>Ga0179593_1388756_pt1 | contig 24321 bp, 20 predicted proteins | sample CZODoug2_1_08_16_FD_185931 | JGI IMG/M metagenome (GOLD analysis project Ga0179593, IMG submission 185931) | Vadose zone soil fungal communities from Angelo Coast Range Reserve, California, USA - CZODoug2_1_08_16fungal (PacBio error correction) | ecosystem: Environmental > Terrestrial > Soil >... | reverse complement strand
CCTTTTGCAATCCACCCTAGTCTACGCGAGGTTCCTCTGGTATCCCCCCCCCTAAGGTTCATTTCCCGCGCGTCCACTATGTCAGTCTTTGGAATCCGGATTTTCTGAAGTTCGTCTGATAGAATTCCAAGAGTAGAAGGCCGTGCTCCCGCCGACCCCTCCCGGCAACCACCGATTTTCACTTTCTTTCCGTGCCCCTATGTGTTTCCGTTTTATCTCTGCCCGCGATGCTTTTTCTTTTGATTCGCCCCCAGTGCGCTTCTCCTTCCTCCTTTCTCTTTGTTCCCCCCCACCCCTTGTGGATATAATTTTACCTTCCTGACCGGTTTAACTTATAAATGCTTCCCGCTTTCTTTTTTGTGCATCTGGAATCGCCCGTTCTTCCCCAATTTTTTCTTTTTTCGCCAGTCACTACCTGAAACGCTGGTTCTGATAAGGGATTCGGTTGCGATTTTCCCTTTCGTATTGCACGTCCTTGTCGCTGTTTTTTCCCCCTTGCATGTCCCTAGAGGATACCCAACCAGGGCAAGAGTTTTGTATTTTCCCCCGCGAACTTTCTTGCCCTTTGAGGTCCCTCGGATTTATCGTCCCCCGGGACCCTCCCTCGCCCCCCCTTGCGCCGGTGATTTTAAATTTGAATTCGGATTCTCGGGCTTCGAGCGGCACCTCTATGGCCATTCGAACGCGCGCTTTCCGGTTCGTTCCTTTGAATTTTCGCCTGATCCGCCCAACTCGTTTTGGTTTTGTGTCGTTAAAGCCTTTGATTTTGCTTTTCATTATTTCCCCCCCTTTTGCTTGTCTGCCCTCTGATCGGGGACCAAGTAGAAACCTTCCTTCCTCTTGACTTGCCTTTGCGTTTCAACTCCCATGCGAACCTTAGAAATGTCACCCCGTTGGGGTTTTCCCCTTTTTTTTCACATGACCCCCCCCCCCGCCTCGTTTTTGTCTTTTTTTTTAGAAGTCCTGTGCCCCAGCGACAGTGAAAGATAATTTTTTTTTCGACTCCCCCCCAGTAACATTTTCTTTCTTCTAACCTAGCGAGGCGTCTAATTTCTTTCCGTTACCCCACCGGTCGATAAGTCCTCCCACCTTTCGAATTCTTCCCTAAACCAGCTGCCCCACACTTGCGTTTTCCCCACTATTCCAACATTCTTTTTTTTTCCACTTAGTTGACCTCGAAAGTAGTGAAAGTGGAGTTCCCTCGCGCCCCTCTCCCGGGTTTTTCCAACTCGTCTTTCGACCCCTTTCAAGGCGGAATAGCTTTTTTTGTTACCAATTGTCATCCCACCATCCGCGTTAATTGCCGATTCATTCGTTTTTTGTCCCTCAAGTCCCGGAATTTTCCGCAACGTGCCAGTTCTAGTGACCACGCACTTCCCCCACGGCCACCCAGTCTAACTGGTGCACCCAAAAAATATTCCCTCCATTTTTCTCCCTTCCTCCCCTTCAGAAGTTTACGAAGTCCCGCGAACCCTTCCCGCGATGCTCCGGCCCCACCTCGTTTTGTGCGGCAACGCGTCTGCCTTGCTGTGTATACTGATTTCCCCCTCAAGCCCTTCCAATTAGGTGATTTGTACTTCCCAGTTCCCGACATCCTTCTGTGCTCAGTGTTTCTTTATTTCTCGTCAATGTGCGCTGCTGTGAACTGATCTCTTCCCCCCTCCTCCCCCTTCTCTTCGAGTAGATTCTTCAAACTCAATACCTCGTTGTACTTCCGACTTTTTACCTTTTACCCACCCTCAAAGTGTAAGGACATTTTGACTCGCTCCGCCCTCCCCTCCTTGTCCTTCGACAATTTCCATTGCTCGACTTTCCCCTTGAGCTTTCACCCATTTAAACTTTTTCAACGCGCTTGCCTCGTCCTGCTTGATTTCAGCCTGTGCTACTGCTTGTAATTCCTTCTGTGTTCTGATTTCGCTCACCCCCAACGAGCGGAGGTGAGCTCTCCCCTTGCCCGAGAAACTCTTTTTTTCCCCCTCGAATTCCGCGCGCGGTCCCAAGACTGGATCAAATCCCGTCCGACCCCTTACCCCCCTTCATTTTCCTTAGCTTCAGTTAACCCGTTTCAGGCCTACGCGAACATTTCTTCCCCTATTTTCCCCGCCGCTTTTTTATCTTCTCTCTTCCTCATACTTTGTGGTTGTTTGCTTCCCTAGCTACATGCTCGCCGTCCCTCTACCCCCTTAACTGTTTTGACCTTGAACGGTGCGGTGGCGACTTTACTCCTGGGCGCCTTTCGGCAGATGTGACATTCCCCGGAGCGCTCTGCGACTCGCATGTTTACCCCGTTTTCGGGTCGTTGCTTTTCTTTACCATCACTCCCTTGTGATTTTGTATCTCGCGCGGTAGCTCACTTCTCCCCTCTTCCATTCGTGAATCGGTAATTTCCTTGCCCAATGAGTTCCACTTTGATGGGTCCTCCCTTTCCTGACCTTTTCCTGACCCCTTTTCCCTTATTAGGCGGCTGTGGGTGTGGCGAGGCTTGTGTTTCAGCTTTTTTTGTGGGCCTTTCTTTTTTGAACTACGAGGTCATTGGTCCTGAAGACCGGGTCTCCTGTACTCCTTCTTTTTTTTGACCTCTCAAAAGTTTCTTGCCCCCCTTCCTTCCAAGCTTCATGACAAGTCTTTTTTTTCCCCCTTTCAGGAAGTGGTAGTAAATTAACGAATTTATTTGGCCTTTTCTCCATCTTCCTCTCCTCTCCCTCGGATGTCCTCTCCCCACGGTGTTTGTTGACTGAGTTTTCCTCTCTCCGTTGACGGTTCGCTTTGTGAACCTTGGAGGGGGACCCTCCTTTCGCGTCTTCTGGCATTTTTTTTTGTTCTTGGTACTTGTCCTTTTCGCGTGATTGCGTTTTTCAGTGCGGCAAATGAAGCGGGCTTCTTGCAGGTCCCCAGTATGTCTTGCAACTTTTCTTTTTTCTTCCTTTCGTAAGCGTTCCCCCATTCCTATACTGAAAAGGAGTAGAATAGTCACCCCCCATGTCTCTTTTTCTCCCTTCCTTTCCCTGCCGCTGCCTTTTTCAAGCAGGTGGCGCGAGATGCGTTTGAGACAGAATTTGCTCCTTCTCCCGTTCTCCCCCTCTTCAGGTTTTTTCTAAATTCCGGGGTGCGGAAGCCTCGAAATTTTTTTTTTCACCTAATTCAGCTTAGCAGCTTTTTTCCCTCCTTTCCCTTCTAAGTTTCGCCCAACAACTATAGGGACTCTGCGAGTGGGCCCCCTTCTTCCTCTCTCTGGACACATCTCCCTGGTGTTGCGCTGAACAACAGCGGCTCATGTTCGGTGCGTCGGTGTTTGACCTCCTCACGTCCCCCGCGTCGATAGCCAAAGTTGAATTGGTTTTCCCCCGTAGCTCGCTCCTTTCCTCCCGCAGTACAAAGTTTCTCAAGAACGCCCCCCCAACCTTTCTGACACACTCACAAAAAAAAGTTCTATACCCCGGAAAAGTCCTCGCCCCCCTTCCCGAGGTTCGACCTTTCCGCACTCGATTCTCCCCTGACCCTCTGAATTTCTTTATGCGGTCCCATCACCGGAGCGTTTGAGGCTTTCACGAATTGTCTTCCTTCTTTTTTTTTTATCCGTGCACTTCCCCTATTTACGTGGACTACGCTCTTTCCCCCCTTTATGTATCACTAGGTTGAACGATCCTCAAACCTCGCTTAAACTCCTTCGTTCCCTCTCGATTCATCTCCCTACCCTCGCTCTCATGTTTCGCCCACATTCTGCGCTTTTTCCGTCCCATGCTGTATAAAGGGAAGGCCCCCCCCCCCTAAAGCCTGGCAACCCCCTCCTCGTGCTCCTCCTTTTGCCTTGGTGCTTCTGTGATCGCTTTCTACTGCCTGTCACCCGCCTACCCAAAACTTTTTTCCTAGCACAGTGGTCGCTTCCTTGCACCTTTTGATCGTTTTTACTGCATTCGAAACTCCCACCGAATGTCACGGTCACCTCTCGACGGTCAAAGCTTGAACAAGTAAAGGGGATTTCGGCTTTTTCTTCCCTCCCCGTCCCCATATTCGAGCCAGCGCTCTTGATCTCGCGATCCTTTTCAAGGCGTCTCTGATGGAGTGCTCCTAAAATGACTGCGCGGCCTTGGGCCCGCGGCCGGCGATTCCCTTCTTTTTCTCAGTATGCCCCAATCCTCTATTCTAACCCGTTTTTTTGTTTTCTCTAATTTGCATCCCCACTGTCGCCCTGAACAGGTAGAAGGGATCAGTAACCGTCATCCCTGTTCCCGTTCTCTCCGTCCAAATCTGGTTTTCCCCGATTTGGTTCATTGCAGGACCCTCTCCCTCGTGATGCATTGCCCGAAATTCCAGAGTAGGGATTAGGGATAATCGGCGCGTCCCAACATCCCCCTTTCCCCCGTTTCCCTAAGTTTTTGTCCATCCGACTGTCCGTGCTTTTTCTCCTTTGATTTTTCGTCCTTCGCCGACGATCCACAAGGGTTGCCGGATTACAGGTTCTTAGTTGATCCTGAACCCCCCTTTTTGCGTTCGTGGTTCCCCTTTTTCCCCCCCCCCATAGGCTTGAAAGCCGAAAGTTCATTTTCCTCCCTTCGCCCTTTTGGTTTTTTTTTATTCCATGGCTCCCTCCCGTTGATTCCTCGGCATGTCCAGCAAGGAATTTAAGGCAACCAGCGAAAAGCCTGGTTTGATAAGTCTGTGTTTTTTCCCGTTGCCGTCGATATTCTTATGATTCTTTGTTGTTTCCATCTTTGAGGTTTTTTTCCCCCGCGGAAAATCAAAAAGAACCTGTCGTGCCAATTTCGAAAGGCGCTTCTTCTGCTTCCCCGATCGCTCACTCTTTGAATCCCCCTCGAGATTGCCCGGTGTCTGTTCTTGCACAAAGGCATTCAGGGATCGGTCGGGAAACCCGTTGTTTTGCTGCCCCTGTTTCGAAAGCTTGCGTGCCGACTTTCGAATCAGCAGCCTTTGGTAGTGGTGCCGTCCCTTGTGGAAGGGGGGAAGGAGTAAAACTTTCGGCTTTATGTCATGTAGGTTTTCCTATCTTCTACTCCGGGCCCCCCCCCGTCGTAAAACTTTTTTCATTAACGGACGCTTTTCTTGCTTTTCTTCTTTCCCCCTACCACTTCGAACAAGCATAACTTGAAGACGGGTTGTCTCCCGTTCACTCCCCCCCATTAGTTCGTTGTCCCAGTTTTGGCCCCGTGCCACTTCTCCGCGTTTTTTCCCTTTAGCCCAACAGGTAGATTTTTTTTTTTCTTTTACCTTATTCGTCTTCCGATCCGTGATCGTTTCAACACTGGCGTCGTCTCTTCGAGAAAAACTTTCCTTTCATCCCCAGTAGCGCTTGAGACCTGCGCCCTCAACCTTTCTCCTCCAACCTTCGCCAAATTTGCCGAGAAGAGTAAGTTTACCTTTTGGCGGTCCCCTCACACTATGGTGGGGCAATCGGATTCCCCCTTTTTCCCTGGAGACTGTGTGAGCCATGAAAGCGTACTCCAAACTCCTCGTTGCCCTACGACTTTTTTTGTTTTCAGGTCCGCCCCGGCATCCTCCCTTACCTTTTGTGTTTCTCTGACGCAAGAAAGTACCCCTCCTTTCTGTACCACTTTTTTTTTCGCAAAACTCTTGCACTCATTTCGCGATTCTTCCTCTCGAATTCTGCTTTTTAATCTTCCCCAGCGTAACACCTCGAGACTAGAGAAGACCCCATTCGTCCCATCTTTTTCCTCAGTCATCCGAGTCTGGTCCTTAAATCCCCCGAACCATTCAATTGTGTTCTGTACACCCGTTAATTTCCTAAATGCAGATTGCAGTATTTAGAGTCAAACTTCCGGGCCTTCCCACTTTTTTACACTCTTCACCAAACAAAACCCACTCGCAATTCCCTTTCCGAAGTCTGCAACATTCGGTAGGTCAAGTTTGCCACCTAAAGCTCCAAATACTGCCTTGCCCGTTAAAGCTGATAAGCACATAACACATCCCCCCTTCATTCTAATTCGCATCCTTCCCCTTCAGCCCCTCCTTTCTGCCCCCCTTTTTCCAGTTCCCTTTTCCCATCAAAGTTTTTTCCCACTAAATTGCTTTTCCTTGCCTTTGATTACTTCAGGCGTTTGAAGTGCCCTTTTCGGGAACCCTCGGTCTGATAGCGTATTCACCCTCTCTATCTTTTTCTCCTCACGCCCCGAGGCCGATTCCCCCATTTCCTCCCCGCCCCCTCTCTTCCCCCTTGAAATACCTGTTATTCACCGTAATCTAATACGGCATTACTATTTTCATCTCTTTCCCTCCCTCCGACCCCTCCCCTTGATCCCTAAACAACAGTTCGTCCTTTGAGCTACACTCGTCTTTCTTTACATCTCGTTGTGTTGTTGATATCTCTTACTGCTCTCTGTTATCCTTTCCCCAACTGCTTTTTCCTCCCTTCTGTACCTCCAACCTTTTTCTGTTGTCGAGCATCGAATTATTTGGCCAGTAACGTCGGCCGTATCCCCCGTTATTCCCATGTAGCTGAGCTAATCGACTGGACATCTTCTCGGTTGCCTTCTACCATCACCTCCTGGTTGGTGTTACGGACCCGCGATCACTCTCCTTCGATTTCATCCGCCCCCTCCGCCCAGGCTTAAATCCCGGGAAGACCGAAATCTTCGCGTTTTCCAAATTTTTTCTTTTTTCCCTATAACGTTTCTGGACTTGGCCTACCCCCTCCTTTATTATGGATCGCCCTTCCCTTTTAGTCCCGAGGCCTTTGTTTTTCGTTTTTCTTCTGAGTCCGGGCCTTCATCCTGGGTTCTTTTTGCGGCGTTGGTGAATAAAATAAGAGAGGTATTTTTGCTACGCCTAATACTTCCTTTCCGCTTTTTTGTCAAGAATAATTCCCCTGAAAGGCTGAGTTCAAGCGCTTCACTGGGAATGAAGGTTTTGTCTCTTTGTTGTAAACTCACCTGGCATGATTGGTTGCTGATTGTCATCCTCAGTAACTTGTTATGAGCGCACCATGCTTCCGTCCCTGTCTGTTTTGTAGCGTTCTCGCGGAAGGTGTCGCTGGGAATGAGGACTCAGCCTTCGGCAACATTCTTAGCCGATGGAGGGCATATGTGTTTTCCCCATTTACGGCTTCGGTTTCCGTTGGCTTAACGAGACCTTTTTTCCGTGCCCCCCCTCATTGCTTCTTACGTAACAACCATCCGGAGTTTGCCCCCTCCTTCTTTTTTTTGCTGACTTCTTCGAAGCAGCGAAAGCGAAACTCCCATATTTCTGCCTGTTCCTTCCCAGTTGGCAGACGGCGAATTTTGCCACCCCCCCCTTCGCTGTTGCTCTTTTTTCCTCAAGGCACTTGAAGTTGAGAAAGAAGTGCGCTAGTATTTAGAAGCCCCCCCATTGGTCAGACGGAGAGTACTCTCTTCTTCTGGATGGACGTGTGCTGTCTTCCGTTCTCCGCCATTTTTCACCGCATCACCTCTTCGTCGTGCCGCCTCTTTTGTTGAATCGTAAAGCAGAATTTTTCGCTCACCAATTAGATGTTTTTGCTTCAGTGCGTATCCGGCTCTCCCCCCATCTGCCGCCTTGTTTCTTTTTCTGCCCCTTCCACAAACCCTCTGGCGGAACTCCCTGAGCGTTCTTCTGCTTAAATTCTGCACGTCCGATGGTCAGTCCCTTCAGTGTCCCCACTTTTTACGGGTTTAGTAGGTTTCGTCCCAGTTTTTCGACTCCCCCGCCCCCCAACCCCCTCTTCCCGCCACCGAAAAAACCTAATTCTTCTTGATCGCCCCCTGGTTCATTTGGAAAGTCCTTCGTTCTGACATTTGCCATATTGCCAAGAAGTCTTTCCCCGGACAGTTCCCAGGGTTTCTCTCCCCCGGCTCATGGTGTATCGAGGATTTAATAATGAGACGAGAGATTTTCTCCGGCACTTCCCCTCGACCCTGTTTCCTACGCTATTGCCCTGGTGTTCTTGCCCTGTGGTAGACCCCTACAAACCGTTCGAAATGAATTCTTTGAAAGAAATGAATATAACCCCCTCCCTCCTTCTTTTCTCCCCAGGTTTTCCTTTTTGTTTTTCCTGAACTTAGCGCCTGTTTCACTGCATGCGGGCCAGCCGGGCCTGGACTGCCATTCACCAACCGACCGCGGTCGCAGAAGGGGATGTCCTGGGCGATGCTGCTCTTGCTCTTATTTGTTAATCAGGCGGTTGAATTTCCAACGTTACCCCCGCACTTTTACGAATCCTTAACCGCGTTTCCCTTCTTGGCTACTAAGTTAGGTGCAAATGAACTAATGAAACTCATGACAGACTCACTTTCCCCAGCTTCTGAACTTGGTATGATTGATTGTTGTTTTTCCCTGGGGATTTTTTTCCCCTTTTTCCCCCGGTACTGTGGTGGACTTTTTTTGAGCAGCTCATTTCCCTGCGATTCGTCTAAATAATGCTGCCCCCCCGATCTCGACTACTCCCTTCTGGACCCCCTTTCCATCTCTGGACGGTGTTCATAGGACACGGTGGAACTCTTCGGTGATGCCACCCCCTCTTTCTTTCTTTGATCCTCCCTTTGTTTGTTAGTCTTTCCCTTTACCTAAAGACTGTCGAGGGAACTGCTTTCCCCCCTCATGCGTGTACCTTGTAGACGCCGTTAAAGGATAGACTATGCGCCTTTTTTTTTTCCCTTCCGGATTTCTCTACCGCACCGCTTCCCGAAGTACGATCCAGAGTCGAATCCCTCCCGGCGGCCTACAACCCCCACTAACCACGAAGCAAATCTTCTTTCAAGTGAGATTGGATATTTTATGTTTTCGACCTTCCCTTAGCCCTCCTATCGCTTAACGGCCTTCCCCGTTTGTATTAATAAAACTTTTTGACCTGATTATTCACACAAATCTTCGCGTTCCAGCCAGAAGCCTCCCCAACTATTTCTCGTTCAGTCCTGACTGTTTTGACTTCAGCGTGTTTCCCCTCAGATTGATAAAGTGAAGAATTTTAAGGGACCCCCCCCCTTGCGACGCTCCTGTGTCTTCACTTCTTTTCTGTTTCCATGTTTAGTCTTTTTTGCCATCATTACTGTTTTCTTCATTTTTGAAGTCCCCAGCGCTACTCCCCATTTAATCGGAGTTCAAAGTGAAGGCGGTTCAAGAATGTCTGATACCCCCTGAATCAACATTGAAATCCTCCATCTCACGTGAGCCTTTTCTCAAAAAACCTAAATTGAGCGGCTTTCAGTCTGCGTCACCTTCCAGCCTTTGGCGCAAAAGTCCATTCACGTTTCCAAACGATTTATCCGATAATCCCTTCTGTTTTGGTTCTTTTTCTTCTGCAGACTGGTGATTTTGAGTTCCCAAACTTTAGGTCGTGTATCAGAATCTGTCGCGCTTCGGGCACCCAATAGAACACGGTTTCTCCCCAGGCAAATCGGAGCTGTGAGTAGGTCAACTCCCATTGCAAACGCAAAAGATCAAGTAAGTTCTCCAGCGTTGGCTGTTTACTAAACCCCACCAGATCGGCTGTTTAAGATGAAGGAACAAGAAGCGACAAATTGATAAAGAGGCCCCTCTCCTGTTGATTTCCACACGGACACACCCCGTGCCTGGTAAGGGCCCCTCGCGCGGAAGCTCGATAGTGAGAAACATTGTCTCTTTTCTGATCTGCCGACCACCTGGACTCTCAGTGAAAAGCCGAGGTGAGGACGGAGACTTCGGCCCCACTGGGAACCCCCCATCCTTTCACAACCTCCTTTTGCCGATTTCTCAAAGTTTGAAACTTGGCCAAGTGTTCTGACCAGCATTTTGAGCTTTTTTGTGCAAACTTCGTACTTGCTAATGTGAGAATATGCTTTTTTCTCGTCGTCTCCCAGGGCTCCGACCCATACTTCCATTTTTGCCCGAGACTTCCGTTTTTCCCTGGGCCCTTCCCCCGCCAAGGTCTTGCCTAACGGATTGTATAGTTCCGTCAATACATGGCAACGGTCCCCCCCCGCTTTAATTGTTTCCCTCCCCCCCAACCCACCCCTCACTTCGCGACCCCTCGGAGCACTCCGCCGTCGTGGTCATCCTTCCAGACCCCCACCCCGGCCCCCAGATCCTCGCCTTTACCCCCCCTAGCACATCCTTTTTTCGGAGGAATAAGCGTCGGGGGCTGCTCCTATTGCAATCACTCCATCATCCGTGTATACCCCTTTCCCGGTGATAATAATTAATGTCAGCGATTTCGGTCCATTTCCGTCTGTAGTCCCACCTCCCTCAACCGGCTTTCGTTTAAGATTCAAACAATAGCACGGTTCAATTCAAAGACCGAGGCCCCCCCCATCACTGAATTACTGAGCCAAGCCATAAAACTCCTCCTTTCCCCCTCCGTCGTCTCGTCATCCTCCTACGATTTCAGAAAATATCCCTTTTGAGACTGTCCCCTCCCCCCAAATTTTACTCGCACCCTTTTCATGTGTCCATGCTACGTTCTTTTCCTCAGTGAGGAACTCTCCCCTGCGAGCGAGTCGTAACCCAAGAGCGGGAGGTGATTTTCGGACCCTCCCCCCCCGTCGAAGCTTTTATGGTGTAACCTTCTTCCATTACCCTCCCGCCCCCTCCTCCTTCCTTTTAAAGGAAAGGGCATCATACTTCTCCCTAAGGCGAGTTTTCCCCCCCGACTCTTCGCGAGCAACGTTCATTCCATACAGTTCTTTTCCCATCCGATTCCCGCGACTCAGCGAGCATTATCTCTCCTTTCCCGTTTTTTTTTTTGTTGCATCAATTCATCGAATATAGGAAGACAAACTTCTTGCCTAACTTTCAGTTTTTCGTATTCCTTTCCCGTTTCGGCGACAACACCCTTTGCTTATCGTTTGTCTGCCCGGTTCGGTTAGAAGGTATTTCCAGGACGTCCTTTGTGATTTAATCTACTTTACAACGAATTTATAGTTGGGGGATATACCACTCACTATTTCCCCGGGTTGACCCTGTGAACGCGTCATCCCTGCGCTTCGAGTTCCCCATCCTTTACATTAGAGATTTCAAATACCTGCAGACTCTTCCTCTTCGAGGTTTACTTTGAGCCAGCACTTTGCTTCATTTTTCACGACTGTATTACGATCAGCGGATATCCCGGCTTTTTTGCTGTTCTCTGAAGTTGCCCTTTCAGGCTTTGGTGTTGCCGAGTCGTTTTATCTTCGCCCTCCCTCTACTTCTTTACTCTTATAGACTATTCAGTTTTGAGCGTGAAGATAATTCTTTTCACGTTTCCCCCTTGCTGACCCCCCTCGACCCCTCCCCGCTTCCAGATGAATTGAAGTTTTCTCCTTCCCAGATTTTTTCAACCCCAGATCATTTTGACGTGGGGGATTTTGATTCGTACTCTCCCCCCCCTCTAAGAACCTTCCAAAGTCTGTCTCCTCGTTTTTGTCCTCTCGCTCTCGGCCAGGGGTTCCTTCCTAGTGTGCCTGCTGAGCCTAAGAACTTCGTTATGGATTTAAATTCTTTTTACTTTCGCCCGAGGCTATGGTTTTGTTCATTTCCCCCAAGTTCGGGTTTTGAAGGCGTTCTTCTACGAGACACTTCGGTCTCCCGTTTGGTCCTTCTCCTTTTTCCAAAACTCCTCCTTTCAACTCTTTCTTGCCCTTTGCTAAATGAGCAAAGGAACTTCCCGCCGGGAAACGGTCCCCAGTGAGTTTTGACTTTTCAACCAACGGGCTCTTTTCCGCCCGCTGGTACTCCCAGGTTTTTTTGCCCTTATGCGTTCTCCCTTCCCCCTCAGGCCTGATGGCTGTGAAGAAATGGGCTGAGAGGTCCCCCCCATTTTCGCTTTCTTCACTTTGTGAAGATGCGTCCGTTTTTTTTCTCCCTGCTCCCCTTTTCCTGGAGTTGGATGAAGAGATATAGTTTAAAAATCGTCACTACTCCCTGTTTCGCCGAAACCCTCAGACGTTCGAGGATTGGCACGGCTCCGGAGTTCTTTTCCCCCCCCCACTCGCTCTGCTGGTATGAACGAAACCACCCATCGGTGCTGTCCCTGCGACGGGCTGCTTTTAACAGCACTCAACAACCTGTTTCCCCCTTAGTAAGGTTGAACTTTTCTATTTTTGGGCCGCACCGTATCTTATCTCTCTCCCGCCCCCACCACTTACATTTGATCCACGCCCCCCCCCCAAATCAAACCCTGACGTCCCTGCACCCACCAACCCCAAAAATTGTCGCTGACCCCTTCTCGTCCCCGCGAAAGATCGTTCAGACATCGCCACTCTATTTCAGTTCCTTGGAACTTGGGTGCGCATCACTTCGACCTCGTTCTTTCTCTTGGATTTCCCCCCTCCGTAGTTGAGATATTCCTTGATCCGGCACTTCCCCTTACTGACGATTGCCTTGATGTATACATAGGTCTGCCACGAAACCCCCCCCTATGCTTCACATTTCATCGTTTCCCTAATAGACTTTTGCCTCTGAACCGGTAACCCTCCCTAAAGCCCCGTCGGCCCCGAGGGTTTCATCCAATTGCCCTGATGGAGTTGATTGTGCAATTCACCTGGGCATGTTATGTCCCCTTTCCACAGAGCAACAAGCGGTATCAGCTTGGATACCCGCCCGTGTTTCTTGGATCCCCTATCTTTGGATAAGGCAAGACTGTGCAAAACCATTATTTCCCCGTCAGGGTGCTGATCGGAAAACCCGGGTTATTCTCTTTTGTCCCTACATCTACCCACCAATAACCCTTTTCCTCCGGACATCTCTTTGAACATGCACTGTTGAAAGGGGATGTTGCTTCTTTGAACTATTTCGCCTTCTGGCAATTCCTCTGAGTTGATCTCTGCGGAACTCCGTTCCTTACACTCGGATGACTTTTGCCTTCTGCCCCAGACCATAAGTTGATGGTTCACGCAGTCAGGGAGTAGCTTCTTGCACCCTCTCTTCTTTTTTTTTCTTTTTTTCAATTCCCAGTGTTGTTTTTGAGGTAGGTGAATAAAGTATCCGCATATGTATCCGTTCATTAACCCAGTAATTTCTTTTAATGTAGCGTAACCATAGATGCCAGTTCTAACTTTGTCCTTTTTCCCGTATTTTTTCCTTTAAGTCAGATTTTTTCATGTTTTCCCACGCGATTCTTAGTGATTCCTCCTCCAGGACAACGAACACCCAGTTCACCAGTTCATGATGTCCCCGCTCTTCCTTGAGAGGTTTGTTCTGATGACCCGTCCACCTGATTTTTTCCCTTATTTTTAGTCTTCTCGGGTAACCATCAAACTTTTCTCTAGGTTTTTTCCCCTTCTCCCCCCCCTCTTTCCGGGATCAGGTCATGCACCCGGTCTTTTCAATTCCTCTAAGAGGCGGTTTCCCTCTTGCTTTTTTCCCCATGCTTCCATTTCCATGATAAAGAAGTTCCAAGATTCCTTCCCCCGAGAAAGTCCGACTTCCATTATTTCAGTTGAGATCCTTTTCTATTGAAAAGAATCCAGTACCGCTTTTTTTTCTTCCTCGGTCCTTGAACCTATTTTGCGGACAATACCCCGTTTCAATCATTCAACGTACTGACAGTCCTTGTAGTGCCGTGCTCACCCCTCTCTCGCCTTCGGACATCCCTCGAATTGGGATACCCCCCTTTTCTTTCTTTCTCGGCCTTGAAATAGGTTTTTGAACTCTCACGAGTCCGTTCCTGTCCTCCGCCTTTTCCCGCCGTCATTCTTTTTGTTCTTTTATGGACAGCATTGCTTTTTTTTTTTCTTTCATTCTCCCCCCTTATGATGAGAAGAGATAGAATATGGAAACAAATTACAACGTTTTCCTTCCCGGACGAGACCCTTGAGTTATCGCCCCCTTTGGTAACCCGGTGCCTCCATTTCATGAGTTTTGTTTCAAGTTCAGCAACACATTTTCCCTTTTACGCGTCCCCCTGCTACTTTTAAGATTCCCCTCCCAGCGTTCCCCCCTATCATTGTTTTTAGCAAAAGTATGGATGTTGAAGATTTTCACCCCCTCCCGCCTTCAGCTAGATAGAGTAACAAAAAATGTGTTAGTTAACTTCCTCCTTCACCCCTGGAATTCTCAACTTAAGATAGTGAGTAAATGCTCCATTCCCACATCTGAAACACCTCAATACATCTTCCCCCTTCTTTCGCTCCTCGCCCTGAAATTGTGAAAGCGAGCCCAGCTCCTTTTGGTTGCAAAATTTCGACGTCGCTTTTTTATGGAATTGTCGCTCGTTTACGCAGCTCAAGAACCACTCCTCGTTAACCTAGTATTCGGGGTTTGTCCTTTTTGAACAAGCCTCCCCGGACTTTGCTATATCTCGTTCAATCCCTCAACTCCTTGCAACTGGCAAGAAGTCTTAAGTCCACTTGCCCCCCCCCCCCCTTCACGATCTTCAAATTCCCGGTTTTCATCATTACCCCCTCGTTTCAAAAATTAATCGTAGAGAACCTACCCAACATGTCGCCCGAAGGGTTGCCTGCGATGCGGTCCGCTACGCCTAAGAACCTTGGTGATTGTTATACCACGACCCTTACATATCCCTTGACCCCCGCTTTCCAGCGATTCAGTCATGTGCGCTCTACCTTACTTCCCCTCGCCCCCCCCCCTGGGGCCTTTATGGTCGTCTTCAGAACTATTAATTGTTCAGGACTGACAAAGACAGACTCCACCCCACGCACCCCCCCCCACTTTGCCCCTCCCTCGCCTCCTTTCCCCAAAACAGAAGATTTCGCCGTCGGATCCGTTTCCTAAGATAGTTTTCCCGACACTTCCAACCTCATTTCTCTGGGCCACCATCAAGTTTTGAAAAAAAACAATTTTTTGCCGGCTAACTTGTTTTCCTTTACCTCATGATTACCCTGTTTAATAGCAACTTTCCATCTACGTTTTGGATGCAGCGCTTCCCGCACCACGATTACTTTTCTTGAGCAGAACTCAACTCGTCAATTTTGTTTTTGTTAACCTTTTTTCCTCCTCTCCTTACCACCTATAACTTTTTTCATACCGTTTCTTCCCCTCGGCACGATAGTTCCGGAATTTTCAACCCATACTTCTCTCCATCCGCACCCCGTAAGTGATTCATAGACAAATCGTACCTCGATTTGCTCAGCTCAAGTATGGCATTATCTATTCTTTCTTTACCTATAGAAGCTGTTTTTCGGAGCTATACTTTCCCCTCCTGGGTGACCACAAATCGATCACTTTTTAGATTCAGTCGACCACGGTTTTTCCTTGGCTGCGCGACTATGAAAATTAATTAGGACAGTTGATCTGCTGACCAGGTGCTCCATCTCTTTTTCCAATAGCTTCCTGGTGATTCTCCTGCAATGTTAACAATATTTCTATCTTGCTGGGGAGTTATTCACCCCTCCTCTTTTTCGGCCGAGTATCCCTCTCTTCTAGTTTTCCCCTCCATTTTACAAAGAAGTTGAAGGCTTGACGACAAGGCCTTCTCAAGCAGATCTTCGAGTCACCACTTGCTGTTTACGTGACTCAAACAGGAAGTTCTCCCGACCTTCCTACGTTCTTCTACGTCCGACTTGACCTTTCGTCGAGGTTGGGGTCTCTTTGAGTCCCGAAGAGGGCTTTTTTTCGCGTCAGTGCATCAGACCACGCGATGTGTAACTTGGAACTTAGCTCATCATTCCTTGTTGAGCTTTGCATATTTTCACTCAGGCCAGCTCCCAGTGGAAGCCCGCTCTTTACCAAGGAAGTGCTTTTGGTGTCTCGGTGATTTTTCGTAAAATACCGCAATTTTTTTCCTGAAATCGACGCTCCCTTCCCCTGATCTCAGCCACCACAGTCTGTGCGACTGATTTTTTGTCTCGCTATCTTCCGGACGGGTTTCGCGGGTGACCTAATCCCCGCCTGCGGATCGTTCCCATTCTGTCCTTAGGTTTTTTTCTTTCCCCCCCCCCAAGTTACGGCGTTTTGTCGTTTGCCGTGCTTCTCTCACGAGAAATTAGTTCGTTCACCGACGGTGGATCATTTCATGGAAACGATTTGTCATAGCAGGCTTCAAATCTTCATGTGGGCCTCGGCCCGCACGCGCGACCCCCTGTATCTTCCTCCCCGGTGGCACAGAAATCCTGACTTTCACAACCCAGGGATTGAGCTCCACCCCCCGTTTGACACTTGTACGCTCTCCTTCACCTCCTCTGGTTTTTTTTAGCTCTTGCCTGAGGACATTTTTAACTTTGAAGGCGCCGTTTCCACTCTCGGAGGTGGCTGCCTATCATTTTTTCGGCTGAAGTTTTTGGACGAGCAATTTTCCCCTCCTTCGACTAGCTGCCGGTCTTGTCCAAAGTTAAAATCCTTACCTGTTGCTCGAACCACTAGGGACGGCGAGTCCCCGCTGTTTCGATTCCTGTTTCTACGGAGAGTCAACAGATTAAGCCCTCTGGTTTCGCCATTGAGGACACCCCTCTGTCGTTTTTTCACATATCTTGTTCGACGGGGTTTTTCCACCCCCACGTTTCCCCGTCCTTTACAGGTTCCCCAAAACCCCTTTTTTTCTACTGTTTTTCCCCTCAGTCGAGTCTCCTTTATACCCCCGGCCCAGAAGCTTTTTGAGAATTGACACCAAACACATTCAAAACTTCCTTTTTTCAGTCCCCCCGACCACCCCCAAGTTTTGATCTTCTTTTCCAGTAGTCGCAGAATTGTACGCTCGCTTTCTAGAAGGCTCCCCACTCTATTTCCTCCTCCGATTCCCTCCCCGAAGTCCTGGGTGCTGACCCCCCAGAACGGGTATAGCTGGATGAGTGCTCTATCTAGAGTTCTTTCCCTGTCCCCCCTTCACTCTCCCCCTTTCGCTAAACAAGCTTCACCTGTTCCTTTTTTTCACTCGTTCTCCCCCCCCCCTCCATGAAATAACCCCTCCTCTTTAATGCATCGTTTCCACCCGCTACGGACCCTTCTTTTTGACAACCACGACAATTATCGACCCAGTAGCTTGCTGGTTCCTTCCCACTTCTCATGTGGTCTCACTCTGTCCCCCCGGATGGACTGAAACGTGACAACTTTTTTTCCGCGTCTCCTCCTGGACAGATTACAGCTTCCTTTTCTTTTGCTGATCACTGGCGAAGCCGGGGAACAAATTTTCCACACACGTTTTTATCAGGACTAAGCGCATGTGCCCCCCCGCTCCCACGCGGTGATCGTACCCAGCAGTTCGCCCACCAATCAACCACTAACGCACTTACATCCGCCTGTGAGTACCCCGCTTCGTGACTAGGTTCTTTTCTTCCGCTGCGGTCCTCCTTTTTCCCCTCCTCTGGTGATGATTTAGAGCATCCCTTCGACGTAATAATTGCACGCAAAAGCCAGATCTGGCTTCTAGCCGTGATCACGTCAGAGGCCCACATGTCCCGTGCGATTACTTGGTAACTACTGTCCCCGTGTCCCAGAGGAGTCGGACGATTGCCACTATCCTTTTATAAGTATACTTTTTTTGTTTTCTCTCTCCGTGTGACAACGTAGACCGCCGAGGTAGAAGGGAGACGAGGAAACAATTTCATCGATGTCCTTTTTACGCGCCGTCCATCTTAGATCCGGGAGCCGCCCTTTTGGATAAGGATTCAGCCCTCTTTATCCGGTAATGATTGCTCTCATACCCCCTTCCCCCGGATTAGATCATCCAGAGACTGCCACCCCTTTGTACAACATGACCAGTTTTAACCGTGATCTGTCCGTTCTCTCGGATTTGATTTTTTTCAGATTTCGGCGCGATCACCCCGCCTTTTTTCACGGATTATTTGAAAGGGAGAGGCGGTCCGTACTACACCCCTTTTTGCCCTGGGGACCCCGTTCTTCGCAAACAAGAGGAGATTATACGACAGAAGCGGTAATTTCTCCCTTCCTCCGATTTGATTTGTTTGCCTCCTGGTTGGCCTCATTGACAGTGCTTTCAGGCCGTCATTGCCCTCGGGCAAATTTTCAGTCCCCAACCCTGCGAACGTATTTCTGATAGATTGTTTTGTCCCCTGCCTTCAGAGTCTTCCCCCTCCTTCATTTTTTTTTTTTTTTGACGCTAGGGTTTTCATTGCTTTTTGTTTTTGAGGAAAACCTAGCTTTACCCCTTCCCACCCGCGTACGTTTCGTGCAGAGCCCAACTGGATAGTTCAACTCGAACCACTGGCAGCTTCGAATGCCATTAATTGCGTCAACAAAGACTATACTCTCACAACGAGGGTGATATATCACCCTTGAGAGGTCGTTGGTCGACACAAGTGCTATCCTGGATAGGCATGAGTTTTTTTAACAGCATTTTTCCCACCCCTTACCGAGCTCTCTGGATTTGCCCCCTGAGTTTATGCACTCCCCTGAGTTTCGTGTGTCTTTTCCTCCCTTTTTTTTTTTATTTTGATTTCATTATCAACTTATCTTTTCTAAGCGAGACCGGTCCAATCCAACGTTTTTCGAAACTCCGTCTCACGGAGTTATTGCCCCCCTCGACCCCTCCATTTCCTCCCCTCTTGTTGTTTGTCATAAAACCCCACGGCCCGCGCCCCCTGGGCTCTCAGAAGCGTGCATCAATTGACATTGAAAATCGTAGACTCCAAGAGGCAAGATACCGTTTTTCTAGCACACCGCTGGGATGGCTCGAGGAGTTAGCGTCGCCATGCTCTTCGGGAATTAGAACCCATCTTGTTGCTTCGACAAGGGAGTACCCTGATTTAGACCTCTCAGAGTTCCCCCCTGCGACTCACATTGCCTCATCCTCTGACAAACATTTCATTTGCTGTCCCTTCAGCTTCAAGTGCCAAGTGCAGCTCCCACGCTCAAAGGAAATTGTTGGGTTTCTGAACCCCCGGACGGCTTTTTAAGGGTAGGTTGCGCGCTCCAGTAAGGGGAAGAAAACATCGAGGTTGCATTAAGGCTAGTTTGCCCTTAGACGTTCATGTTCCTGCCTTTTTTAACTTGTTGCTTCTTAAGAAAAACGGGTCAAACTTGCCACTCCTTGTTTTTGCCAGAAAAACCAAACTCTGGATCAATTCGCGGCGGATCGCCTTTGGCTTCCCCAGGGGACCACCCCGACTAAACCCTTCTCCCCTCTCCGCCCGTCAAAACATTCGCCCCCATGCCGGTTGTAGGCACCGCTACTTCTGCTCGATTTAAAAAAAAGAAATCTTGTTGTACACCAACTCCTCCAAATTCCAATCAATGCCGATTTCCGAGATCTTCCACTTGTTACGTTGGAAGTTCACGCATCTTCCCACCAGCGCCACAAAGTCATTTTTCCTGGCTGTAAGTTCCTCAATCCCAGACATTATCTCATTGACTTGTTCACCCCCGCTAAGTACACCAGCCCCCAGATGTCTGACTTTCCCTCGACTCCGCCCACCCCTCCTTAGGCCTCAGCCATTCATCAGTCATATATCAGCGTTCGCACTTCATGCCTGGTTGAGCGAAACAAGACTCGGACAGTCTTCTTCGTCCCCCCGCGTGTATGTCCTCCCCTATACGTGTTAAATTATTTCCAATCGCCGCAGAGCTATTATTCTCTCGTGCATTCCACCACCGATTAGTTGGATTGGCGACTAACGCCCCTTATCCAATGTTTTTAACCCCTTCTCTTTTCCCCCCGCGGCTCTGTACCTAAGGCCACCTCTGTCCTCCTCAGAAGCAAGCAGTTTCGATCGCTTTTTTTTTCACTTCCCGTATCCTCAAAAAGTGGCACGATTTTTCCGCCGATCCGTCTTCTTCATCTTCCGACTTTACTCCCCCATACACGTGGTCTGAGAGATAATGCTCGGTTTATCGGCTCCAACATCGGCTGACGCCCTGTCTTGTGAGTATTTCCTTAAGGGTAGCGAATCTGAACATCTTTTCTTATCAGTTCTCTCGTTGTTGTTCCAGTAGAGCGACGCGGTCGGATGACTTTTTACAACCACGCTTGGGTTCGTTTCTGTCTACCCCCACCCCTCGGTGGTGTGAACGATCACCCCTCCCTATAATCCCCCCAGGCCTAGGCGAGTGTTAGTTCTTCTACCCTCCTTCTCAGGTAGGCGCATGGCCTTTCTCCAAGAGCACCCATATTCAGAGGTAAACTTTGGATTTCCCAGACCCTTGGAAGGTCCCTGTTCGACACACGCTTCGCCATTACCTATCGACTCTATGACCTTCGTCGGTGGTTGATTTGGTATCTATTGATGAAGTTTCCGGGTTGGGGCGCGGTTGTGCACTTAATATCCTCTTGGGTTGTCTGCAAGACTTACCGAAGAATTGTTTGCTTTCTTTTTGTGTACTCTAATTTCAGTTCACGGCCTCGGCACAGTTTTGATTCCCGGACGCTCTGGAATTCAGAGGATGATGTCTCGGATTTTGTAGTTGCCAGTCACACATTTTCTTTGGGCTTGAATCGTACTCGCCCGTATTGGCTTTTGACCTTCCAACGGTGCCCCTCCCCCATTTTTTTGTAGACTAGACGGAAGTTTGATTTTGGAATGTTCCTCCGCCTGCGGATAGGTCCAAGTTTGCGAGGCCCTAGTTTGGGCTGCCCACTCGTAATTCCTGCCCGTCAGGAAAGTGATTGCTCGAGACAGCGTCGGACCTTTGGCGGTGCAGGGACAAAAACTGACTCTCGGCCACGTTTGATTTGTGTGAAGCTTTTCGACCTAAACCAGCATCCCCTTGTCCAATTTTTCAGGAGATATGTTTCACCAAAAGTGCTTGCTTCTTGTCCTCCATTTTGAACTTCTCTTGAAAAGTTTTGGTGCTGCTGCTGGCGGAGATCATTTTGCGTTTTACCGCGACTTCGTCCTTTTTTCCTCCGTGCTTTTTTTCGCTTCCCTTGGTTCTGCGGACTTTCGCCTTTTTTTGCATTTTTCCCTGAATTCCCTCTCGAGCTGTTTCTCGTGACATTTTAATGAACCTCGTCAACCGACGACCTGCTCGAAACATATTTTATGCGTTGGGCCTGGTCCGTATTGTTTCCTGCTCCTACGCTTGTTTTCCCCTTAAAACCAACCTTGGGAAATTGAGCGGCTCGTTTGTTAAGCACCGTATTCCTCTTCCGTTACGAAGGACCCCCGTTTTACTTGTTGCGGTAGTCCCCGCCGTTTAGCGATCGTCTACACTCATTTTTCTTGCGAATGCCCCCCAATTTTCCCCAAGGTCCCGGCACACGAACCAACAACGCTGGCTGCCCTTGCCCCTTCTTTTCTCCATTCGTGAAACGCGCCGCGTCGACTTTCCCGCCCTCGCTTTGCCCGCAGACCTCCCGCGCCGTGCACTGGGTATTTCTAACCGGCTCCTTTGTAGAGGGATTTCCCGCCCGTGAGCAGATCCGATCCGGCACTTCGCGCCCTTCCTCCTTGGGATTACTGCCGATTCCTTTGTTCTTCTGGCCGTATTTTCCTTACGATTCCCCCCACTCCCAGCGAGTCACTAAGTTTGGCACGCCTCTCGGTCCCTCAATTTTATAAAGAGCTTCGCCTTTTTTTTTTTGCTTCACATCTCGCCCTGTTTTTCATGCATGCTTTAATCACGGGCCTGCCTCACGCTGCACCCTTTCCAGAGGGCGCTTTCTTGAGACATGGAGGGACTCTCGCCATTGTCTTGAAGCATGTTTCCACCCGTCGCACCCCCCCTTTTTTTTTCTTCCGTGTGGAATAGCTCGTGACCGAATCCGACCTCGGTGAGAGAGGTCTACCTTCGAATACATCAACCGCATATCTGACATTGAGACGGACAATCTTTTTTTTAACTTGTGCCGTTTTTGCGTCTTGATTGATAACGTCTCCTCCCTCGCTGGATCTTCTCTTAGCGCATTCGTTCTATCTCCCCTTCAATCCAGTTGCATGAACAAGGACTTTCACGGAGTATCGGGACTTGCCCTTCCGACATTACTTCCCTTCCCCTCCACGTTATTCAATATGTCCCTTACCGCCCCCCTACCCCCCCTCCACACTACCCACCTCCGTAACCCTCACTTCCCCAATTCTCCTCCCCCTCCCTCACGCTTCTCCTCCCCTCACCCCCTCTGAGCCTCCCGCCTTCGGCCTCTCCAGATTTCCACTTCCTCCGGTCTTACAGTCGGCTCCGTATCTGCCCTCATGCTGCGCTCTCGGCATTTACCGCCGCGTGCGCGCCCCCCACAGTCTGTCTTGGGGGGTCCCCGCCCCAGTTTTGGGGTCCCTAGCGAAGGATTTCGTCTCAAAATAACACGGTTCTCGGTTCATGGGGGGCGCTATTGATCCCCATCCTAAACCCTCCCTGTGGTTGTGAGTAGGACTTTGATCGTCCTCCTCCCTTCTGTCTACGGGCAGCAGGTTAACCCTTCAAGCTGTTCATGTTCCTGAATTAAGGAATCAGGCTCCCCTTGTAAATTATTTGATTCCGGATACATTCATTAATGCCTCGAAGTACCCTTTCCGATTAGTAGTGATCCTTTCCCTTCCCACACCCTTTTCCGCCTTTCCCCCGTCGATCTTTCTTATATTCGATTTGTTGTATGACTCTTAGCACTCGATCAAGAGGTTGTCCCCTTCTCTTCCGTTTTTCGCGGAGTCCGTTGACTCCCCAGAACCTTTTGAGGGGATTCTAGGCGCTTGCAAGATGTGAAGCCGGTAAATTGCGCCGCTTTTTTGCAGCGGTGGGCAGCCCCGCTCAGCGGTCCTTTCTCCCGCTTCCGCCGAATTTTAAGTCAAAACCCTCGTCCAATGGGGCTGAAGGATGGGTGCCGATTCCCCCCGTTCGCGGCGTGACCCGACTTCATAAGGCATTTTTCAATTGTCGTCCTCTGAGATACCCCAGTTCAACGCTTTGTCCACGTCCGAAAGGAGCTAGTTCCTGATCACCATCGCACGATAAATTCTTTGGACCCTCGATTCCCCTTGCGCCGGGTTGAGGCCCACAGTGATGACTTTGGTGATAGTCATTCCCGGGCACATTCGATTGGCGGCCCCCCTTCGCCCCTGCGCGCTTTGCTTGGCGAGAAATTTTTCGAAGAACCCCTTCGTTTGGTTACCCGGTGTTCAGCCTTTTGATTTTGCGTTCCATTCTTCCCCAAACTTTCGAGTGTGCTGCGTTTGATCTTCGGGGGAACAACAACCACTTTACCCGTTCTTCCTCGTTCTTTACATTTGTCTTCCCCCGGCTAGAAACGGAATTGATCTCTGGTGTTTCCTTCCCCAGTTAACAAAAAGCCGCGAGATTTTCAGCTCCCCCCCTTCTTCCCCGTCCAATGAGGGTCCAAAGATCATTTCGGCACAAGGGTCGTGAGTTCTTTGCCTGATTTCACCTAGAGAGTCTCTCTTTCCCTTTGAAAAATTTAAGATAAGTATGCTCCACACCTGAATTTTTCAGAAATCCTGATTGGACTGCGCCTTACCCCCCAAATTCTGCTAGACCTCCTACATCTCCCACCCTTTTCCTTCGCAGGCAAGATCCACAGGCCCCCTCTGCTCACAGCGCCTTTTTTTTGTTGAAATACTAGCAGCCTTGTTCTCAATGTTCCAGATCCCCTCTCCCTCTTACAACTCCGCTTGACCCCTTCCGAAGTAGTGCCTGCAAGCCTCACCACCCTTCATTGCGCACATGTATCTTTCCTCCATTAAGAAGCAAAGGCACGCTTTCCCTTGGTCCAAGACCCCCAAAAACTACCCCAATAGAGGTGACGATAATCCTCGATCGGTTTTAACGGGCCACCCTCCACTGACCAATACGCATCTCCTCTCCACATCGACTCCCGCGTTGAATTGTATCGAGAGCTGGCGCTACGATTCACCCAAGAAAGATTCTTCCCCACTCCTCTACATTTCCCTCCCAATGTCTCTTTCAGAAGATTAGCGACACTGTGGCTCTTTCCTTGAAGGCCATTTAAACGCCGAAACCCGGCCTTATGTCGGTCAGTCCCCCCGCTTTTTATCCGTATGAACCGGGAGCCCCCCAGGAACCCTCGCTGGCCCGTCCCCTCCCTCTTTTAAGAACAAACTTAGTCGTCCTCGCCCTCCCGATCCTTCATACCCCCGTACTTCTTGAGCCTTTGATGACTTTTCTTGCCACATCCAGTTGAAACGAAGCCTTTTATTCCTCGTCCCTTCGTGAAGAATGCCCCCAGGAGTGTTAAGAAGTGCCCTTCTTTGCTCCCCCTTTTCTTCTCGCGTAGTCACCACCTGAGGAGGTGAGTTTTCTCCCACGCGATCAGATTGTGTACCCCCCCCCTTTTTCCTTTAAAGGAGCATCCTGAAACCTTTCTCCCTCTGCCTCTCCTCCTCCCAGTCAAGGATTTCCCGCAGACGCACCTTCAGGAATACCCCGCCCAAACCTGTTCTTTTTTTTCCCCCCCCTGACCCTCTTTTTTTTGAGAGATAGAGAGTTTTCTCTTTTTCTCCCACCTTTTTTTTTTTTCTCTGAGATTCCTAGCGTTACCGGCGCAAATAGATTGTCCTCCCTGTCATTACGGCATTTGTA
>Ga0179593_1404041_pt1 | contig 24322 bp, 36 predicted proteins | sample CZODoug2_1_08_16_FD_185931 | JGI IMG/M metagenome (GOLD analysis project Ga0179593, IMG submission 185931) | Vadose zone soil fungal communities from Angelo Coast Range Reserve, California, USA - CZODoug2_1_08_16fungal (PacBio error correction) | ecosystem: Environmental > Terrestrial > Soil >... | reverse complement strand
TTGAGTTAGAGTTTTCTGTTCTTGAGTATTCCCTGCATTTGGTCCTTTCCCCCCACAGAACCTTCAGACCCGTTTTTGGTTTAAATATGTAATTCGCTAAATATCTCCTTCTACCGCATGGTTCTCGACAAGCCTTTCACCCTGCAGATATGACCCCCTCTGATCCAGTGCCTCCCCTCTCCTCTCCTTTATAGGGATGTAGATCTCCCCCTCCGACTTTATACGCGGTGTCCTCGTTCAACAGGATATATCTAGGTTCCTTCTACAAACAATTTGATGTGCCCCCTACCTTGGGTGATTGCGTGGCTTTCCCCATAGAACGATCTTCCACCTCGAGAGCCAGCTTTATAACCCCCCAACTTCTTGCCGCAGGAATACCCTCCCGAGGTCTTATGAGCTTCGGCGAGCATTTTTTCTTTCCACTCTGGACGTTCACCCCACCACGGGTCTTCCACTACTTTATCGATTTCCAATGGCCAATGTTGCGCTGTCCTGAGTTCGCGGACTGCTTTCCCCTCTCTGATGGAACCGCCTCACAAAATGCCCTTCCCCCTCCTTTTTCTTTACCCTCTTTTGAGTAAAGATCGATTTGAGGCCAGCGATGCAGTCCACTCACACGTTTCATTCCAAATTACATCCCTTTCTTGAGCTTGTTTACGTAGACCACCTCCTCTGTTTTCTGGCTTTTGGTCTCTTGCTCTTATCACTTATTGAAAACAATCATTTCCCCCCTTTTCGTCTCCTTTCCATATGTCTCGCGTCCCCAAGGATATCACTGCTAACTTTTTCTTTCTTTTCTATATAATTACTCCGTTCAATGGCTATCCACGGCGTTTCCCCGTTGCAATAAACTACCGTCTTTCCTCCCAATAGTGCCGATGCTCCTGGTTCTTCCATGCGCTTTCCCTTCCCATCTCTTCGAGGCAGATCGATCTGTCTACGGCGGGAGCATTTGCCAGGCGTTAAGGACCGATCTCTTCCTGTTTGTACCCTCTCTCTTTTAAATTGCTCTCCCTCCCCCCCCACCACACCTTCCTTCTTCTGGCCTATGAAAGAATGTTCGCCCCCTTCTCGGAACCCCGGTTCACACAATCCTGATGGATATGACCTATTCCCCTTGCGCGTCTCTTTTTCCTTTTTCATCGAATCCCTTCACTCTCCGTTCGAAATATGGGCGTGTCCTCGCCTGCTGTGAATGTCATAAGGTGGAGCCTCCAAGTTCTCGCCGCCGAGCAGTTTATCTCCCACGAGTTCCGCCCCCTCTTACATCGAGCGCCTTGTTTGACAAACCTTTTTCTATCGCTTTGATCTTGAGTCCCTTTATTCCTTAACTTTCTTCGTTCTAAAAATGCCAGCGTCCTGTTGCTTCCCCTTTTGGCGCAAAAGTTTACAAGCCTTTTTTGTCGATATATACCCTTTACTTTTTTTTCTCCACATGGTTCACTCCCGCAAATTTATATCTTCTCCAAATGCATGAGTTTTTCTTAAGGGAATTCCGGTTAGCTGCCCCCCCATGTCAACCTATTTACATTTTTTCCTCGCTCGTCCGGCTGTCTTCGTCTTCTTTTTGAAGATGAAATGGACTTTTCCCGTCTTTACCATATTTTTTCGGCGGTGCGTTTGTGTCGGAGTTTAAGGCTTTCGAGGATCAGTACGGGATTCTTCTTTCTCCTGTCCCCGTCCTCCTCTTCTTCCCTCCTCTTTTCTGCCATCTCTGATCTGCGTCCTAAAAGGACGACCTTGCCCAGTCTCCCTTGCCATTTGCTCTGTTTTTCCCCGAAGTTGTCCTTTTTCTTGCTTTCCTGCGTCAGGGTATTGAAGCTCTTAGTTTTTTTCCTTTTTCCCCTCTTGCATTCCCGCCCCCTCTCCCCCCCTTAAGGTCAATGGTTTAGCGAGCACAATTTCCTTTCTTCTGCTGATGAACCTACAGTCTTCTGTTCCTCTGTGCGGGCTTTCCCTTTTTTATAACCCTCAAGAGCTTCTCCCTCTTTTACGCACCCTTCTTCCTTCCTTCCCTATGTGTCTCCTTATGTACTTCCCATCTCGTGTAATGATTCGGATTTGTTTTGCCCCTAAATTAGGCTGAGTTTGCACCCACAAGAAGATCTTATGTTTACTTTCCCCCCCAAGTAGTCTACGAAGTCTTTTTCATCTTCCCCACATTTGATCTCACGGTTGTAACTTGTTTCCTCCCGGGAAGTTGTGCTCTTTTTTTTCCGTGGTCCTTCTCTTTTCTCCAAACTGGTCCATTTTCAGCTTCCATGACTCACTCGTAGACGTACCCTTGCAGAAAATCCCTCCCCTCTTTCTATCTCTTTACCTGTTGTTTTGTCCATCTTTATTACTATGACTTTCCTTTCCGGCCTCTTTGACTGGGCGACTTGTCCGTTTCTCTCTTTGGGAGGGAGGTCCTCTTACTTCACCCTTTGCCCCTTTCTCCCCTCCTTCCCTCAGCCGCTGCCTCCTTTCATTTACCCCGATCGTCCTCCTCCAAGAACAACTTTTCCACCCCAAAAAGTCTTGTCTTTCCTGTTAGCAGACTCTCAACGATGACAGCGCCCCCGCATTCCATTTACACATCCCTGTAATTTATTTTCCATCTCCAATTCATGAGGCCTCCCCCCCCCCCACATAATGCAAAAAGTACCCCCCTCTCTTAATTACGAGACCCCACATCACTTCTGTCCTTTTACTCCTTGCTTAAACCTGGCACTGTCTGCAGATTCATTGAAGTCAATATCAAATTTTTTCTCCTCCCCGTGTATGACCGACTCCCTGATTCGTCTACTCAAGACCTTTCCACCGGCATTGTGTCTCTCCCTCTCCTCTCTTCTTCCTCTTTTCTTGCCTTTCTCGAAGACAGCATTTGATTTGGTACTTCCCACCATCGATTTTACTTTTTTTGGATACCTCCCCGGTAATAGTTACATCGCCCGTAAACACGGCAGTTTCCCTTCCCTCTCAGATGTCCCCCCCCCTCTATCCCCCCGAAAGGCCCATGTCTTCCTTTATTGCGAGATCAGCCTTGCCCCCCGAAGCTCAGGATGATTGAGTGCATCCCCCTTCACCATTGAACCTTTCTTCCTCCTCTACCAGTTGGTGCCCAGCGACACAGACAAACGCCCCTTTGACACCAAGAAAACAATATTACCCTCCGTACAGAACAGTTGGCATCTTCACCCCCCTCCTTAATCCTCACCGCCGTTCAGAGATGATTCCCCAATCCAAGATCGTGATTCGACTTTGTCGAACCTTTCCGCCCAAGCCATGACCTCCCCCCCCTCTCTTCCCATTGTTCTTCAGACCCCCCTTTCCGCGTGAGTTCCGGCCCATTTCGCACAACTACAAGGAAACGTGTCCATTTAGATCGACGGCGTCCCTGTTTCGAACATGGCCGCACCCTCTGCTGTTATTTTCCCCCCTGATCCCTCCTTTTTCCCTCCCTTCCTAAATTATGTCCAGACAATTCCGATATGCCAAAAGTTTTGTTTTCCCTCTTTTAGCTGAGGAACTTTCTCTCCATTTCTTTTCGCACAGTCCCTTCCCCCCTCCTTATTCCATTCTCGCAGAGATCCCGCTCTCCGTTTGAACGATGCTATGCTGGAGCCTCTAACCTTTCCATAGTCGCCTCGACCCAGCCCAGGGATGTTCATATCCCCTCAGTTTCTTGTCTTTGAGGAGAATGAACTCTTTTCCTCTCCTTTCCCTTTTGTTTACTCACGAGCCTGTCTTCCTACGTTCTCTTTTTTCCTCTATGACAGGAAAGTCTCTTGTTTTTCACAGCCCCTTGTCCCCCTCAGTCGCTCCGATCTCTGCACATCATGGACTCCCATTTTTCTCTCCTTCTACATTCCCATCCCTTTTCTCTCGGAAGATGGGAGAGGTCTTTTCTCTTTTTCGTAAGTTGTGTCATTTTCCTTTTTTTCTCCTGATCCCCTTTCTTGCAGATGTGTCTCTCCACCCGAACTTCCGTACCGTGCGGATAAAATCCGTGGGGAATGGCGTTTTCCGTCCCTCTGGCTATATGTGACAAGTATGGGGTGTCTCTCCTCAGCTTTAGCCCCCCCTCCAACGTTCCCCCCCCTTTCAACCTTCCCACAGTGATGTGTCCTTTCGCTTTCCTTGGAAATATCCAATATTTCTCTTCTTCTATGAGATTGGCTTTCTTCCGCTTTCCCTAAGCGGAGAGTTAAGACGTCTGTTCCCTCTCCTCTCTGCATTTACGTCGCCCCCCCGATGTTTTCGGTAAATTCCTTTCCTTTTACCTCACTTCACGCACCCCAAACATTGCCAGGCACGTTTAATTCGTTGACCTTGCCTGTGTTTTGTCCGTTTCCCCCTCAAGTGGTGAAGACCTTCTCCGCATCCCTCCTTGGTTTTTCTCTGCACAGAGTTGCTTCCCGATACTTCTCGTTCCTCTCCCTCATGGCTCTCAAAAGTGGGACTCCGCCCACACCAGCTTTTTCTTTTCCACAATGCACAGTTTCTTTCTTTTGCATTCTTCAAAGCTACTTCGGATATTCCTGTTTTATTATTTGCCCCCCCTTTGTGTAAGCTATCCAGTCTCTCAGATCTCACGTATTCGGCTCGTTGTCAATTCCTTCTTAGACTTTTTTTCTCTCTCCTTCTTTTTATTATTTAGCCGTTTGTTTTGGTGAGTCCAAAGGCCCTTTCGGCTGACATTACATCCTTTTCCCCCCCGAATTGCTGTGCATTTTGAGTGATTCACCCCCATTCCCTAAGCACAGCCCAACTCACTATTTTTTTTTTTTTTTTTTAATAATACACAGTTTTGTTGCGCTCTTTGTTGGGTTTGCACTTTTTTCCATGAATGCATGCCCCGTCTTTTCCTCTTCCCTGATCACAGTCTTTTTTTTAAACTTTTGTTGGGCTTCTCCCTCCCTGCCTTTGGACAGCCCCTCCACAACCTGTGTCGATTTGCACAACCTTTAGCCCACCATACTAGAATTATAGACCTCTTAATTCTCTGCGTTCTCTTCTCTCGAGCCTTCCGATAAAAGGTTTCCATCTCCCCTTTTAAGAATTCTGTTGCAATCTCTACATAAAAATGTGGTTTTTTCCACCTACCTAAGTTACGACACTCGCCCCCCTTTTTTCAATATCTTATCCACTCTAATATAGGACAATTCACAAGTTCTCTGGTTGGTTATTCGACCCCCCCCCCGTGCTCCCCTTTGCCTTTCCCAAAATTCTGCTGAAGGACCCCCTTTAAAAGGCGTTCTCCTTACGGCACTTGAAATTTTTTTTTCCTTTTTCGAGTTCTCATAACTTATTACCCTAAAACCTAAGGGATGGAAATGTACCCACCAAGTTGCCTCCCTTTTTCGGACCACTCTGTGAGTAAACCTAGCTTTCATCTACTAGGCTATTTCGCACTTTTTCTCCCCCATTTCCCCCACTATTTTCTATATTTCAAGTATTACCTAGATCGGTGGGTTCCCACCCCCCAACTCTCTCCCCTCTTGTCGCTTATTATTTCTTCTCGACCCCCACCCTCCTTGCAAAAGATCCTTGACATCTCCTCTAGAATGCCCCCCTTATTTACGTCGGACCTGTGCATTCTCGATCTCACGCCCCCTCTATTACATTCTGATATTTTTCTACACGTCCTTTTTCGGCCCATTCCCCCATTGATGTCTTTCTCAATACTCACCCGTCTCTCTCGTATGCTGGTATTTCTTCCTTCTTATTTCCTTGGCGTAAAATGGCTAGGTGTCGCTCCCTCAACTGTTTTCTTCTTGGTTCTCTGTGCTCGGCGTATTCAGTATTTTTCCCTTGTCGAATATCCCCGCAAAGTTTTCTGGGCTTCCCTCCTACAACCCCCCCACACCTTTCCCCCTTGTCCTTTCTTTGTTTCTCCTCCCCCGGAAAGATGAAACACCTCCACTCCTGAGGACTTCCCAACCCGATGCCTTTTTCTGCGCGCGTCGAGGTCCGGTTATGTTATCTAATACTGACACCATATCTAGTTCCTTGACTAGGGCGGGAAGTCTGAGACCTTTTTTCCCATCTTTGCTTTCCTCCTTTTCCGATACCGCCTGACCTTTCCACAAGCTCCCCTCCAGAGCATTTTTTTCTTCCTTTGTCATCTGGTCTCATCTTTTTTTGCTTTTAGGCCTTTCTTTCTCTTACTCACTAGGACAATCCCTCAAGTCGGTTGAGTGCTTTTCCCTTTGACAAAGAATGAGGTAGCTCCCTCCTTTATTGTTAGGAACTCATCCTAAAGCTCACCCTCTTCCCTTTTCTGCAGACACTTCCCTTTTTCTCTATGTTTTCTTTTGCTATTTTCTGTCAATTTCTATGCCACGTAATCCATGCCAAGACTGCTTCCGTTTTTTTTCCTCTTCTGATCCTACATTAAGGCGTGTCGGATTAGGTGTTCCATGAATGATGTTGATTTTTTCAGGGTTTACCGGGTGCGTCTTTTTGCTCTTTGGCACCGCGCACTGGTTCGTTCTTTTCAGTCCCCCCTTCTTGATCGTTCTTGATCTTCACGCATACTCTCAGTCCCCTTTTCCATCCTCCTTTGAACGCCAATCAACCTTCCTTCCCTGATCTGCTCCTATGGTATGTTCTTTGGAGGATCCACATTTATGACCTGGTCCTTCTTTCGTCTCCATCATTTCTCCTACTATGGTGGCAATTCCGTGATGTTCTTATAAAGCTTTCCCTTTTGCTTTACCCTCCTTTGGGAGCCGCCTTTGTATGAAAGGACCCCCGAAGACTTTCCCCTTTTCTTTGCGTTTCATTTCTCACTGAGGGGCTTAACGTTGAGATTGACTTCAATTCTCCTCCATCTCCCCGAAGACATGTATAAGACCGGCGTGTTTAATTGCTCTTATTCCTTTTTTTTCTCCCTTCTGAATTCCTCTATTTTTTAATGCGTGAGCTGTGGTTTGTTGAACCTGACCTTTCTTTCTTTTCTTTTGAACCACCCCCCTAGTAAATGGTTTTATTTCCATTTCAGGGCTTCTTGTACTTTTCCTTCCTTCTTCCTAAAAGCCTTACCCCAGTTTTCTCATATTTTGGACCTTTTGTTCTTCATACTTTTTTCTTCTCTCGGGCATCTGTTTCTTCTGGTCTCTTCACAGGGCAGTGCCGTCTTTTTTTTTTCCTACCCCATAGTAGAACGTCCCAATTCTTCACGCTTCCCCTCCCCTGCCGTCCCCCTAATTTTCTTTTTCCCCTTTTTTCCCCCCTCCCCTCCTCCCCTTTGTTTTTTTTGAAATTGACTTCCTTTAATCGCTGAGGTCGGTGGTCGGTTGATCTTTTTTCTTTTTATCCTGAAGAGGGTAAGATCCCCACTTCCCATACTGCACTCCCTCGCCGATGCCTCTATGTTAACAACCCCATAGTGAATACCGTTTAAGGACCAATCGTTACCCCCCAAACTTCTTCTCCTTACTGTAGGTTCTTTCTTCCCTCCATCTATGGTGCCACTTCCTGCGAAACGTTAATTGAACCTTTACAAATCCATTCCTTTTTTTTTGAACACTCATCCTACTTTCTGAAACCGAACCAACCCGCCTCTCCCTTCCCCATCTTTCAGTAAGCAGGGTCCTGCCCCCACACCTTACTCTTCCGATCATTCACTAAGGTGACCAGGTATTGCTTTCTTCTTGCCGCCCATTTTTTTCCTTCCCCCTTTCCCCCTTTCCCTCAAGATGCGTGAAGGCCGAATTCCCTTTTTTTTCGTTAAGGGTTCATAAGATTTCCCCTCCATGTGTGCTTCTCATTCTCTTCCTTCTCTTGTTCGCAGTAGAAGAAGAAAGCCCTCGTCGGTGATCACCATCTTCTTCGCTCCGATGTGACCACCAGTCCTCGTTTCCTAGCCCATCAAATTCACGGCTTTTTCACTTTTCATCATCAACAAGCTACTCCGGGAAAAGGTAAAGTCCTTGCCCTGCCCGGAGTGCAAGCCCGCCGGGTTTTCTCTTTCTCGTAAATTCTTTTCCCCAAGACCTTAATAAGGCACCTGATATAGCCCCCCCCATGACGGTATCCCCTCGCGACATCACCACGCACCCCCTCCCCTGCAACCTCTCCCTCCCCCGTGACCATATCCCTATCCAAACCTTTTTTCTTAATCCTCCCCATCTTCACTTCTCCCCTTCTTCCCCCCCTATCCCAACCGTCATTTTTCCGGATTCGATCCAGCGAACGTTCCCTACACAGCAATACCAGCAGCTCAATGGCCCTTTCGAAGACCCGTCCGCATTGGGTGAGCTGGGTTCTGTAAATCCCATTCACCCCCCTACAAGCCCTGTTTTAACCTCTCTCGGAAACATTTCATTTTGGTAGTTAGTTATGGTAGACACCCCTGAAGGCAGATTTCATGTACCTACCACGTTCATACTTGCCCTTTAATAAATGTGCTTATTCAAATCTATCTTTTGCCCCCTTTTTCCCACCCCATTCCTCCCTCTGGCTGTAATTGTGCTTTCTCTACATGCTTCGTCGGATACCCTTTGCCTCCCCATCCACGATGAGACTTTTTCTAGGAGTTTCTTTCCCCGGACCTTTTTATTGCAGCTCTCTTTGAACCCGGCCCCCCCATCGACGCGCTCAAAATTCATCTTTTTATATCAAGGAGGTGTTTTCCTCATTGTCGGTTTGGTCCTCCCCCCCCCATTTCCGGATAGAGCACCCATTTTGGTGTTGTGTGGTAAGGCTCCAGCATTGTCTTCTCCTAAAGATCTCTTGTTGATATATATTCGCTGGTTTCGTGCCGGTTTTTGCCCAAATCTCCTTTTGTCTAAGTCCCAGTCCCGCTTCGCCCTCAGAATCTCTTTGTAGGTCTGCCTTCCCCATCTCCTTTCCTCCAAGGTAACCTCATTGACCTTTAAAATACAGCAGTATAGCTCCTAGCAGATGTGGAGAGTATGTTAGCCCCAATTCGTTAGTTTGTGCCTCTGGCATCTCCTTTTTCTAATAAGCCCCCCCCCATTCTGCCTTTTCTTTATAGCACAGGTCCCTCCTGTTCTTACCACCTTGGTTATTGCGCTTCAGTGCAGATGTCCACGGAATATCTTATTGTCTGAAGTTGACTCATCGCCCCTCCTCCCCCCAACTCCCCTCCCCCCCCGCTTTGGCGCGCGTTTAGCACTTTTGCACCAATCTTGATGCCTGTTTGAATTGACGACGTGGCGATCCTCTGCATGCTGGACTCATTTGGACTCCTCTCTTTTTTGCTCTTCGTCTTCTTTTTGTACCGGCATTTCCTCCCCGCTGTTTTTGACTCCGTTCTGCTTAACTTCCATTGAACAGAGCCCACCCACATTGCAGGTCCGGACTTATCCTCCCCCTTAATTTTTTTTTTCCCGTCCTCAGTGTGAGACTTCTCGCCCGCCCCCTATCTTGTTTATGGGTTCTTTTTCCCATTTTTCTGTTTCTTTCGCTATTTTCAGATCACCCTTGCGGAGTGTCAAACCCCCTCACAAGCAGTTTCGGTTCCTCTGAAATTCTTCTTTGTATTGATTTTTCTCCCCCATGGTCTTTGTTGCTCTATAACACTCTGTCTCCTTCTTCCCTTCCCCGCTTCCAGATTTTCACAGGATTTCTCGGCGTGGCATCAATCTAGTAGTTGTTCATATCTACCGGAGTTTCATTATGACCGTTTTAGTGTCGCTTTTCGGACCCCCTTCCCCCAGACTGGAACACCTGTGTCTGTTCAATTGGTTCCGTTCCTTTTTCATTTTCTCCAACACAGTCCAATCCTTTCACGTTGTTGCTGAGAGATGAGTTTTCATGTATCATTATTCGCTTGTCCCACTTTCCAGCCTTCATTCAACATTTTTTTTTTCCCCATTCTATTCATGGGTATGTCCTTACGATCTGCCCATTCCTCCCGCACCAACCCCCCGGAGCATATGACCCCCATAGTCCTTTCCTCCTCGTCCTAAGAATGTGATCTTCTGGTATCTTTCTCCGCGCGAATGTATACCCCCCCTTTGTTTTCATCCAACCGTCAGTCTGTGCTCAATCCCCCCTTTCAACCCCTTTTTTTTTTTCCCACCTTTAAAGGATTCTTTTCTTTACATGCCACTTGCTAAATTTAGAGTCCCAGTTCGTAAGTGCACGACCCTGTCCCTAATTCCCCCCCCCTCCTTGTTTTCTTTCTCTGTCCCTGAAGTGTCCTTTTTTCCCCCCTTGCGCCTGAACCCTTCACCTTCTTTTATTCACTCGATCCCCGGCTGTGTGTCCTGTCAATGATTTCGCATTCCCCTCTTTTCAGAAACCCCGAGAAAACCTGTTTCCAAAATGTTTCTTCGAAGCCCTTCTCTCGTGCTCCCGATCCCTCTGGTCCAGGCCTAGGATCTTTCACGTGACAACTCACCGGAATCCGTTTTTTATGGCTGATTGCAATTGTTCATCGACCCCCCCCCCTTTGATTTTGATTTCATGTCTACCCCTCCCCCGTTACCCCCCCTTCCTGCCAAAACTTACTTCTCCGTGACATCCTGGATAGACACAACGGTTTTGTCCTCTCCTTCCTTCTCCCCTATCTCACGCCCCATTAAAGAATTGCTTTTATCTATAGACAAGCGATGCCCGCTATTCAACTCCTTCAATGCTGGCGAACAGGCTCTCCCCAACATCGGCGCGACAGTACTGATTTCATTAGTCTGACTTGGTCTTCCTTCCCTCTGGCCCTACCCCCCGCATCTTGGCCCGCCCGCTGTTTCCTTTGTATCAGGCGATTTCCCCTGTAGCCTATATTAACTCCGTTTCGCTAACCTGAAAACACAACGGGATTCCAGGCTTCCGAGTCCCAGGTTCCGCCCCCCTACAGATTCGGCCCCCCGCCTTTTTTCTGGATATAACCCTTCCCTTCTGCTTCGCTTTTTCTTTTTACCGCCCCCACCCACACGCATCTTCCTTCATAGTTTTCCTGCGCCTTTGTCGAGATTCCATTCTTTCATGCACTTTCTTTGCCGAGCTTTTCCGGGGATATAGCGTTCCTGAAACCTAACCAGCAGAATTGTTTTCCCCCCCCCCCCAACCTTTTTGTATTGTATCCTATTCCAGTTTCCCTTATTATTAACGTGGTGGATGTCACCCAATGCCCCCTCCCCTTCGGTTGGATCATGGACGATGCACTGTGCGATTTTTTTCCACTGTCTTCCCGTAGGTTTTCCTCCCATGGTCTCATAAAGACCATGCAACTGTATTTGCCCTCCATTCTTCCTGTATTTACTGGCAGACTCTATCTCTTTTAACGAACAACTATCCCCTTTCTCTTGCCTGCTTTGTCTTCACTATGAGAGACCTCAACTTTCCTGATGTGGAGGACCCCGGTTTCCTCCTTTTGGATATGTTCCCTTTCTATAATGTTCGTTTTTTTGTTTCTCCGGATGTTTCCTCGTATAAGTTACAGACCGGTTCACTTTCTTTTGCACACGTTTTCCTCCTTTTTTATAGCTTCCCCGGTGCTATGGTTTCTCTACAAAAGGACCTTCCATCTTTTCTCCTTCTCCATCTTTTCTGTACCTCAGTTTACTTTGTTACCCCAATGAGATTGAACTTCGGCTCACCCGAGTAATTACTGTGGTGGGACATTCCGCTTGCTGAGCTTATTATCATTTTACCGTACCATCCCTAAGTCCACTGATTACTACACTGCGTTCCTCGGTTCTTGAAACCTTCGGTCATAATTTTTTCGGTTCCTTCTTCCACGCAGCTTGTGTTTTCTTCTAACCTTTCCTTCCCAACGACTGTTTCTGCCCGCAGGCCTCCGCTCCTGTTAGTAATCCTCCCTGAGTCCCTTTTAGTTGTCATTCCGCTTTTGCGAAAGGAGGATGTAGTTCAAACACTCTCTAAATTTTTTTCCTTTCCCATAAACTTCTAATCTCTGCTAAAGCACACGTCCTCTTCCATATTTAAGGTTTTTTTGGTCAACGCGTGGTTTTCAGGAATTCTTTATTTTCCCCATAGGATACCTTGGGGGTGAGTGCCCCAGTTGTTCAGTTGTTTTTCCCTTCCCTTCCATTCCCCGTATTTGAACCTAGCTTCCACAAGTCTGCCACCATCCTATTGCAAGAAATGAGTAATAGATTCTCGTCATTTTACCCCCTCCGTTTGTGATACTCTCTCATTATATTTAATGAATTTTACTGGTCTGCGCCTTGTGCCCCTGGTCTCCTTTCTTTTGCCCCTTTCCTTCCTGATTCCTACCCCTTCATGCGCCTCTCCCGCCCTCCGATGACCCTCATTCGATTTCGAATGCGTGTCTGAACAACAGGTTCCCAATCCACACCACCCACCTCTCGATCAAGACTTCTTTTTGCTCCTCCAGAGATGAGTAACGATTCCCGTATACCGACACTTGAAGCCCACATCCCCCATTTACTGCTTCTTGTGTTCATGGATGACCCCATACTGACGTACCACCATCGGTACCTCTCCAGGTCCCATTGAAGTATGGGCATTCCGCCCCGTGCGGTAACTGTCGTCGCAGGATCTTGCTTATGTTCCTTCCAAGTCACTCTCAACGGGATCACCAGATTCCCGCTCCCAGTCATGGTCGTCGTCAAGGGTTCCCTCAGCCCTTCCACCGGCTTTTTTGATAGCCTCGTCCCTTCAGTGGCGTGTTTTGGTGTAAGAAGCCAGCCCCGCGGGTTCCAAATAGTCGCCGCTGCCCTTTTACGGTCATCCCAGTTTCTTTCCTAAACAAATTACTGCGGTTAACCTAGCATGATCAAGCCTCCTCGTTTAAAGCTTCTTTTCTTTCCTTTGCAAGCCCCGAAGTTTCCTCTGGGGTTCGTTTTTTCCCCCTCTCCAAATTCTCATTTTCTCCGAGAAAAAGTTCTGTGATCCGGACAGCCAAACGCCCCCGCCCCCGAACACCTTAATCATCAAACGTTGACCAGTTCCGGGACTTCCTCATTATTGGGCCTCAAAGGCCCCCTTCCCGCTCCGCTTCCCTGAAAGATTCAACCACCAGCCGGCCCCGAAGATGGGACCTGATTCCAGCTACCGTTAGTCCCTCCCTTAAAGACACGTGGTATTTCTTCAGCCATCCTCATGTGTGAGCTGGGAGTGACCTCCCCGCTTTCGCCCACCCCGACGCCCTTTGGACCTGATCCTGCACAGGCGTTCTTTTCTTCTCCCCTTACGTGCCCCACAGACAAAGTGCGGCATTGTTACATCCGTTCCCTTTGCTAATCTTACACTCCTGCTGCTCATTCCCCTGATGACCTTTCCCCCAACCCTTCTCTAGTCTTAGATCTTTCTTTAAAGAGGGGGGACTCCCATGCTTTCTCGGAGAGTAACGGTGCAGGACTCGGTGACCACATTATTTAAGGCGATTTCCCCTCCCCTTTTCTCTATTGCATTTGAGATAACCCTTCCCCTCTCCTCTCGCAGAAAGCTTTTCTTCCCCCCAAAGTCGTTGGTTTTTTCTATCGTGTTTCGGATTACTTTTAGGGTCATATTGTTTGTGGCCCGCGAAGCCTCTATTGCCCTCTCGAGGTGACCTATTCGACGGTCAGAGTTTTCCCGCTCCTCCAGTTTCCCTGCTGGATCCCGGTGCTGCCAGATCGTTTTTTCCGCGTGGTGCGCAATTTTCCCTCTTTTTCCCCCCCCCTCCAAACACCGAGCGCGCGAGCTTCTTTTTTCCCCAAATTTTAAGTGAGTGCTAGGCGAATCCCTTCTCTGAAGGTTTTTTTTGCCCTCCCCGACAGCTTCCCCTTGGACGTTTCCCTGCGCCCTGATCTTTCCTTCTCTTTGTTTTGATGGGGGGTTCGCCCATCCTCCAAGGAACCCACCTCCACAGCGCTGGTCTTTCCTTTCCAGCCACTCTTCCAATCACTAAGTCTTCTCTTCTGCCATTTTGAGATGGTTCCCCTTTCCCGTCTACTTTTCCTTTTAGAACCCGAGATGTTTCCTCCACTCCCTTTTTTAGGCAGTTCGAGTTTTCTTTTCTTTCCTAACTCCTGACCACTGCAAAAACGCCCCCCCGTGGAAACGTATAACTACTCCCTCCTTAATTTTTGTTCTTGTTCTTACTTTCATTTCGACAATTCGCCCCCTTCATACCAACTCTTTCTGGTTTCCTTCCCCTGTGCGTCCCTCCCTTCGATCTCTCTCGGAAGACCCGAGTTCCCCCCTCCCCTTTCACAGCCTTTCGTTTTGGAACCATCAGACTTTTACGTTTGCGGATTCGATCTTTCTCCTTTGATGAACCCGTTTTCAGTTTCCCCTGATCTTCCCTGAGTTCACCTTATAGCTCGCAAGCAATCTAGTTCTGCTTCCCTATCTTCCGTCTCAGTCTTTCGCTTTTCGGTGTTTTTCTGTCCCCCCTGGCCTTAAGCAGAAACCCTTTCCCGCTGGCCAAACAGACTGCTTCATTTTCCCTAGAGTTCCACGCTAGCAATCACCAATGCACAGCCCTCCTTCGTTTAAGGTTGTTTTGAGTAGACCATTTTTTTTGTTTTGGTCTTCTTTTTTTTTTTTTGTGTTTTTGTTTTTTTTTTTTCCCTTGAAGGGTTCCTTGCAGCTTGGGAACTCCCCCTTGCATCGTTATTACTGTCGACTCGCTTTTTGACATCACCTGCTCTTTGCAGCCCTTCTGAACCCTAAGGAAGAGATGAAATACTCGCCTTGCCCTGAAAAGTAGAATCAATCCCTTTCTTTTCTTTTGAGCTCTTCGTCCTCTTCCTTTATCCGTTTTAAGCCCGTGAACTCATTCTGTTAATCCTCATCCCCCCCCCTTTGGGTTTCCCCCAATTTGGTGCTGTTCGTCTTTCCACTCGCCACTTTGATCTCCCCCCCTCTTAAAGCGCCTTAAGTTATTTTTCTCCTTGTCAGGACTCACCCACGTTTCTTTTCTTCGCTTTTTTTGAGCCTGTTCACCCCTTTTAGCTGAGGAACACCTTCCCCTTTTGCTTTTGTCCTAAGTTTGTACTCCGTTTGCACTGGCATTTTTTGCCCTTTCCCATAGTTCGCAGTTACCTTTTACTCCCCCCCTTTTAAACTTCCTTGCGCCTCGTGAGAGCCTTCCCTTTTTCCCCGATTCTTCCCCCCTCTCTTTCTTCACCTCTCTTGCGCAATTCAAACCTGGAACTTCAGTGCGATTGCCCTTTCAAGTTTGAACGCCCCCAGGAACTTCGCTTGTTCTCTCTGACCTGTCGTCTGGCCCTTGACTTCAATCTCGGCACATCTCCCCAAGATGTTTTCCCTCTCTATAGGGCCCCCCCCTCCTCTAGTCCCCGTTTCGTTATTTCGATTTGCCAATTACTTCCTGTTTTCTCTAGACCGTGCGCGATTCAAACTGAATGCATGCTCCTAATATTTTCGCTGCTTCCTTTTCGGTTTGTATTTCGTGCTCCCATTTCTGGGGAGGAATCCACGACTTTGGATGAAAGCGTCAGAGGTAGTTTCCTCCTTTATCTTACACCTCCTCCTTTCCTATACGGGACTCCCCCCCCCCCCTGGCCAGGATCGCCCCTCTCAAGGTTCCGCCACCGACCGAGCTTATCCCCCGACATCTTAGGGATACGCTTTCTTTTCGAGTAGTTATTGTTTATGGTTTATTTCCGCATTCCCTTAATTAGCATCTTCAAGACGGTCGCCTTTTGCTTCTCCCTTTAATTTCCCCCTGAGTGGCTGCTGAACAAGGCTAGAATCATTAATGTCCCCTGCGTGCCCACAATCAGCCATCCCGAGTTTCTTTTCCTTGTTGGGCCCAAAATTTTGCTCGCTTGAGATTGAGAAGAGGTTTAGGCTTTTTTCTCCTCTTTATTTTTTTCCCCAAGGCGAGTAACCAATTTTTGCCAGTTTCCGTGTTCCTTGTGGCTTCCCAATGAAACGATGTTCGATTTTTTACACTGTTCCCCTCTGAGTTTCCATGTCTCACTCCTCCACAATCGCCCTGGTTTCTTCATCCCCCATCCCTGATAATGTTCTTTTTCCGGTTTGGTTATGTACCCCCCCGTGTTCGCTTTGTTATAATCCATGACCCACGTCTGACGCTTGGTCCCTCTTCTTAGAGAATCATTTCGCTTTTAGTTCATTCCCCCTTTGTTTTTTTCTTTTGATGAATGATTTCACCCCCCTTCTTTATTAACTCTTTTCGTTTGTGTTGTTGTGTAGAGCTTTCAGTTCGCACTGGTTATGTTCTCAGTACTTCCTTTTCTTCTGCTCCGATTTCTCACGGTGCTTCCTCTCATTATAGAAATTTAAATTTCCGAACTTGACCTTTCTCTCATTTGAATTTTGTCTGATGCGAGTCCCAGCGGGTTTTTTAGTGGTAATTGTTTAGGAGATGGACCTTTGACTTTTCGGTATAAAAGTCATCTCAAGAAGACTGGTGGACCATTCCCTCCTTTCTCTTTTTCGACCTGCCCTCCCCTTTTAAGGAGCTGTTAGCTCTCACAATGTCTTTTTATGTTACCCCTTTGTAGCCCGTACCTTTCCTTCTGTTTAGCGTCCATCTTCACGCCCGATGGTCAGTTCTTTCCTTCCCATGCCCCGAAAGATTCCTTACTATCCTTTTTTTCTTGCTCTTCCCCAGTTCCTTTTCCCAGACACGATTTTCCATTTCTTCGCTGAGGATTGTTTCTGTTGCATACCTTGAAAGGGGATGGATTCACTGACCTTAAATTATGTTTTTTCTTTTCAATTCTTTTTATACGGCATCTTTTTCTTCCCCTATGGCGGCATCACCGCTTACCTCTCCCCCCCGTTGGTGTGTTCAATGCTGTTTCTTCACGGGACCCTGCTTCCCCTTTTCCCCATTTTTCCTGATGGAATCGCTTCGATCGTTAGCCAGGAGGCGTGGTCTTCCCCTTTCTGCTCACTGTCCTCCCCCATCTCGAAACTTTATCTTTCCCTCCTGCTTCACTCCTTCAAATTAATCTCTCTCCTCTTTTTTTTTTTTTTTGAGCGAGATTTATTGACTGCATTCGCGGTCCGTCGACCTTTTGCCCTTCTAGTGGGGGGCAGGGATTCGACGTGATATCCACCCCTTCTCTCCAGCCGATGCAGCCTTCCCCCATTCCGCCGAACTTCCGTTCCACTCTAAAATAAACCCCCCCCCTTCTTGATCCGACGGATTCCCCTTCTGCCTCCATTTTTTCATTGGCAATTTGAAGGTTAACGAAATTAAATCCTTCTTTTTCCTTTCCCCAACTTTGGATGCCCCAACGCACCCTCCACTAAGCCTCCCCCTCAAACCTCTCCTTGGTTTTCGCAACCTTAACAATGGCCCCTTCAGAGGTGCGGTTCACTTCGATCTTTTCCTCAAGAGGATTCCTTCCTTTTTTCCCCTTAACCGCCTGCTTCTGAAGATCTACATTTCCCTCAAATTTTGAAGGAGTAGTCCAGGGACTGGCCCGCAACTTCCCCGCTTTTTCTGGTTGCTGGTGAGCTGAGACCCGAGATTGCTAATCCCCCATTTTTCTTCGATTTTCTTTTTGGATCCCAGGTTTCCGGCCAGTAAAATTCCTTTTACTTCCTGCCCTCAGACCTTCCCCCTTCTACTAAAGGTCCCCCCCTTTTTACATCTTTTATTGCGCTTTAGGAGTTTTTTTACCCTTCCCCTCAGATCGTTCAGAGATTCTTAGACACTCTTTCCTCCTTTTACCCGGTCCTCTCTCCTTCCGAACCCCCCGTTTTTTTTTACTTTCCCAGCCAAACGCATTTCTCACCCCCCACCCTAATAAATACGGATGGACCAGATCCTGCATTCACCCTATTACTCCTCACCGGAACTTTGTCGTTTCTTTGAAGATAGTGAAAACATTCGGTCTGATTTATTCCGTTAAACCGTTCCCTCCATGAACCCCTCCTGCAATTGTCCCTTATGCTCCTCCCCGTTACTTGTTTGAGCTTTAAGACAATTTTCTCCCACCTACAAGGGCCATTTTTTCCACTGACAGACGCCCAACTGGTTTATCCCTTCTTTTTTCCCGAAGGTTTTTTTTCCCTTTCCCCACCTGACGCAACTTCCTCTTTTTGCCCCTTTTACATAAGGTAACTTTATCTAATTCCTTTAACTACTTACTCCCATTTTCTTTTCCTTATCAAACGCATGCAGCCAAAAACCTGAATTCTATTGAGTTAATTGGTTTCCCCTGATGGTTACCAATCTATGCATAGGACGCTGCCTTTTTCCCCACGCTGTCTCTCTCATTTCCTCCCTATTCCCCCCCCCCTCTGTCTTGTGATTCTTTCTAACCCGTCCCCTCGCCCGCTTGTAGGAAGGTCATCCTCCGGAGTTGCTTCTTTTTTGCGTCTTAGATTTCGGCCGTTCTTTCCCATTGGTGTTTGTCCCGCGTCCTGCCATATGCATAGAGAGTGCTGTCCACACTAACCGGGAAGAGCCTCTTGTGATACGCCCTTGTTTTTGACATTCGTCCGCATCGCGTTTTTTCTGCGCGTCCCCCTCGTTTACGCCCCAATGGTTTTTCTCGGAAGCTACCATTTCTACTTTTTTCAATCTAGATGGCTCTTAGTGTCCCTCTTTTTAGTTCTTTCACGACCCCCCGGGTATATATCACCTCCTGACTTTTTTGCTTGAGATCACCCTCCCTTTCCACAGTCGCCGGTAAACGTTTTTCTTGGCGATCCTCTACGTACGCTTGCCACCATTTGGGTACTAGAATTGTTCTAGCCCATCCCCTCCCCCCAAATAAAAGTATTTTCCCTTGCTGTAAGCATCCATCTCAGTTTTCTATATGATGTCATTGAATTTTGACCCCCAGTCACTATGTAATAGAGCCTCCTTCGTTTTCGCGACCATTCCTGCATTGCTTGTGCAGGTTTCCACGAGGTTTCTGTAATCCGTTTCCTCTCCCCCCTTTTCCATCGAACCAAAAAACATCCCGTGTATCGATACCTTAGTTTGACCTGAGTTCAAACTTGTGTCTTTTTGTCGTAATTTGTTACTGTATTCCTTGAGTTTTTACCAACTCTCTTGGATGTCTTCTCTTCAACCCTCGTACGCTCTTCCCCTCCTGGATCTCCTCTTTTTCCTAAACAGTTTTTCGGAGTTTCACCTATCACCAGCCCGTGCACCAGGCAGAAAGTTATCTTGTCTATGCGGTCTTTTTATCGCTTTCACCCAAAAGCGTTTGTCGTTCCCTAGAGAGCTCTTACCATCCGATCCAGTTCTTTTTGGCCACATAGTTACCCGGAGTTTCCCTTCTTTTTAGAAATGCGTGGATTGTCCCCTTTGCTTTAGCGGAAGAGACCCTTCAGAATGTTTTTCAAAGGTTGAGGGCTTATTGTGAGGGATTCCCCCCCTCTTCATTCCTATTCTACCCTCCCCACTTTCCTTTTGGCTTTTTTGTTTCATGAATGATGTTCATTGGGAATCCTCCACGCTCTTGTTGGTGTCATCTTCTTTGGTTGGGGCGTTTTCGTTAAGTTTCCCCTGGATCTTAATGTTTGCTTCCCCTAATGAAACAACTATTAACTGACATTTTCCATTCTCCCCCCCTTCTGCTATGCTTTCTCCCTTCCGATCGCTCGTATCTACAAAATTTTTTGCATCATCCACAGGCCTTTTTCCTGCAATTTTTTGTGAAACCCTCCTTACTTCTGTGACCTCAAGGTTTTTTTTTTTTCTTTTTTTTCCAAATAGCAATTCCAATGCCCCTAAGAACGCTAGAGTATCTGACGCCAGTTACTCGACCCACAAGATCTTGGTTGTCGTTTGACTTGGCCACCCCCAACCCTCGTCAGTCCCCCCCCATTCCAAAGTTTTTGCGTTCTTCCCTTCGTCCTCTTACCTTTGCCCATGTTTTTTTTCCCTTCCATTCTTTCGCCGGACACCGGTTTCACGCGCCTGTCCGTCCCCAGGCAGATTTCTTGTATTTGCGTTCCTCGATGCTGCCTGCGAACCTGCGTTCTCTGCCCCTTCTAATTTTCAAAACTGCAATCATGCGTTGTTTCTCTGCAGTGCTTTCTTTTTTCGGCACATCGCTCTTTGCTTTTTGTCGCTGGCCTCTTTCACATTACCCCCCCCCACCCTTTCATGCACCCTCTGCATATCTCAATCTATCGCGCCCTTCCCCACGCTTTACTTTTTCAACTTTTTTCCTTTTTCTAGCCTCCCCCTGTTTTTTGATTACCACGCTCTTTTTCTGCTCCTGCACTCAAACTACGATTGGTGTCCCCTCTTCCACACCGGGTTTGACGCGTAGACTGTTTCTTTCGGTTCTCATGGGATGCTTTCCCCTTCTCTTAGCTTAAGACACGATCTGGGCCCCTTGGTTGTTCCGCTGTGTTAGAATTCGTACCGTCAGTTTTTTCCCTGTTTTTCCTCCAACAAAAAAATTTTCTCTTTCAAGAACCCCTCCTCTCGTTCGCTACTCTTTTCCCAAAAATTTTTCCCTTTCTCCTTTACGCTTTGACTCCCGCCACCGACCTATGCCCCAACACTTCCCATCATGAGGGTCTTTGAAGATGCCCTATGTGCGAGTCGAGGTCTTTAGTTCTAAGCAAAGGAGAAATGTTCCTGAATCTTTTTTTATTGAGCTCTTTTGTTATCAGCTGGGTTTTATACTTCCCCCGTTCTCTCGATTAGCATGGATCCCCTGGCCTTCACCAGATATACGCATATCTCCGCATGGTTGGGCACTTTTTGCATATTTTGAGATGTTTTTTTAGCAGCGAGCTTTTTGCCTCCTTTCCCCTTACTTTATCACTTTTGCTGATTTAACAATGCCCAATTCGGTTGCTTGTCCTCCATTTCTCTGGCTTTCCCCCTTTTAACCTTTCTGATATTCTTTCACTTTCTTTCCTTGTTGCCTCCCATGGTCCCCTCAGTCCCCCCTGAGGAAAGTCTTCCAACTCACATGAGCTTCTGTCTCCTGGAGGATTCCGTTGCTGACTCCTCTCCGCCACTCTTCTTTTGGTTAAGCCTCGCTCTCACAGTTAAGTGTGTATTTTTACATGTGAGATGCCCTGTGATCTTACCTCGTCTTCGTAGGTTTCCTTCGTTGTTGATGGGTCGTTTCCTCACTTTTCGATATTTCCTTTTCAATGAGAACAGTATGACTTTTCCCCGCCTCACATCTACTCGCTTTTTTTTCCCATTCTGCTAGCGAAATAAATCTTTCCTTTGCCTCTTTTATAGGTGTTCCTCTCTTTGTACTCTCTCTGAATGTTCCTTGTTCGTTTCCCTCTCAGCTTTCCTCCCCCGATTTTTTGAATCCCGCCCGGCTCTTTCTGCAGCACCCGCCGGTAGAATGGACCCCCCCCCATTTTCTGTCCATGGCTGTTTAACCCCCCTAGCACTTCTTTTAGAGGAATCTTAGCATCGGGGCTTCAAGTTTATTTCCTTTTTCCCCCCAATGCAATCTGCTTCGAATATGTTCTTTTTACGCCAATTCTTCTTGTGTGCCCCTTCCCATCCATCCTTTTTTGGGCTCCTGCTTCGCTTTGATCATTTTCTTTTTCCCAGACCGGTTTCTTACCAAGCAGGTTATTTTTCCTTTTAAATGTTTATACGTCTGTCTCCTTCTTTTTTCTCTTCATTAACCCCCTTACCTTCTGCTTAAGTTTTTTGTGGATTTAACGCTTTTCTTCCCTTGTGTAAGCGGTCTCCCGTTACTCAGTTCTTTCATCGCGGTTTTTTTTTTGTTTCAGTTATTCTTTCCCGTGGATATTCACCTCCTTCCTTCCGCCCTAAGACCTAGCACCAGTTCAGAAACCCTTGCGCTCATGCCTTCACTACTTTTATCCCTCATAAGTTTGGTGTGAGCTCATTGTCTTCCTTCCCGTGAAGAGGCCCTGGTGGTGCACTTTGTGCCTTCTTTTCTCGATTTTTCTTTGCCTTTCCTTCCTTGAAGCGCCTTGACTTCCGACCTGGTCCCTCTCGCCCCCGCTTCCCCCTCTCTGGAACCTCATCGCCGTATTCCCTTGCCTAACCCCCTGATTCCCCCCCCCCCAACATTTTGATCAAGCTGGCGCCCTATTTCCCCGCCTTTAACCTTTTTTCCACAGACATTGTCACAAACGTAAAAATCCATTTACTCTTTTTTTTTTTGCTCATCATCTTTATGGATTCCATCCACCCCCCTCCGATCAGACATCCCCTGGTGACTACCCCAGGAACATTTCCAGATGCATTTCACGCCTGGTTTCAGGGTTTTAAAGGCTCTCCTTCTCTGAAAGATTTCCTTTTTTGAGTCCTCTTCCCTGTAGAAACTTGCATCTCTGCACAGCAAGTTTCTTTTTTCGTCTTTCAGGTGTTCACCGCCCGGTGCATTTCCCCCCTTCCCCCATTGTGCGCCCCTGTCTTCACTTCCTTTTCCATGGTGCTTCCGTTTTTAGTAAGTGAAGCCTCCACGCGCTGGTTCCCCCCCCTCTAGTCGAGTCTTTGGATAACCCTCCCCCCGGTCCTCACTTCCTAGCAGTAGTAGTCACTCCCGATGGTTTTGCTGTTAACTTTTCCTCCCTCCGACCCATTCGGAACTCCATTTCCCCAGTTCCTTTCTCCTCTTCTCCATTACATTTAGTGGAAACACCTCCTCTTTGCGGCAGTCCTTTCAGTGGCAACTATCCGTTAATCCGGTCCTGCAACTTATCCTCGAACACCCGTCGCCACTTTTTGGCCCCGCGTTAGAAACCCCCAACCAGTAACGAAAACCCCATCACCCATTTCCCCGATAGTTGACCCCTCCACCCGCCTGAATAAACGGTGCCTATTAAGTCTTAACCCACTCGGCACATCTTCTTTTTTATTGGCAGCTTTCCCGTACCCCCGTTCCACACTTTGAAAGCTGTCCCCCCTGTGCCTACCACGTTAATATGGTGATTTTCGTGAGCCTTGCCTCCTTCCCAAACCAGTTCCCAGTAGTCAACCAGGCGTTCATTTTGAAGCTTCTCCCCTGATCCAACCCGTCCAGTGGGGCCTTGTTCCCCCCGCCACTTGATTCCCCTAATGAACTCCCCCTTCCTAAAATAACCATGTGCTCCAGCCCATCCTTGCACAAAGTTTTCCCCTGTCGTGGAGTAGATCTTGTGATGCAAAGGTTTTCATCCATGCTTTATCGGCGGTCACCTTTCTTAACAAAGCACTCTTGATGTGGTCCCTTCTATAAGGATTCCGCCTTCTTCCGTAAAGTGGCTATTGCCTTTCTGGTATACCTAGGCCCCTAGTCCTCCCTCCTACCTTGATCTTTCATCTCCCCTCCGGAGTTTTTTGTGTACGAACGTGTTGCGTCTACAAATCGGCTTTCATATCTCTTCCTTTTGTTGTGGAGACCCAAATCCCTTTCTTTCTACCGATCTCGTTATTCCGCTCTTTCAGTAAGGGCCAGATCCTTTACGATTTAAGACCTCATCTTGTGCCTCCTTTCGCAAGATGGGCGGTCTGCTTCGCTTTTCTGGGACGCCCAAGGTCTCCCCCATGCCCTCCCCATCCCCCGCGTCTCGACTGCCTTATGTGTTCGAGTTTTTGCCAGCCTTCGTTCACGGTGAATCTTTCTCATCCCCCTTTTGTCACTGAGGTTTCTGACTGAAAAGACTTCCCCCTTTCCGTTACCAGGGGCCGCACTAGCAAGATGTCAGATAATCCGCTTGTGGCACATGTGATGTGTTCGAGAAGTTGAATTCTCCCTTACCCCCGTCATCTCCACCTCCTCTTGTCCCCTGAGATTCATCCCCTTTTCACCATCCCAGCCCCAATTCCTTATGATGCCAGTTATGATCCCTTGTGCGACTCCTTCTCCTGGCTTCCTTGTGAAACCTGATATGGTGTCGCACTCTTCGGAATTGTTTTCCTTGCAATTTCCATCGAGGTTTAGTTTACCCTTCTCCACTCACCTCGGTCACTCGCAACACAACCCTTCAGTGGCACAGGATCCTTATTTCCTCCCACCTTTTTTCCGCCGCCTCCTCTGTTCCTTGACCCCCTGCTAGCCCCGAGTTCCCCACCCACTCGTATGGATCGATTATACCGCTTTCCTCCCTTACTCGCTGTATCGTATTGATGTAATTTTTCCCCCCCCACCTTTTGCGCTTTTCCCCAAACAGCCAACCGCTTTCAGTTTTTCCCCCCCATCAGAACCTGTATTAGGTGAGATTGTCCCCCAGATGATATGTTGATCGTTTGACGTGGTTTTTCCTCTCTTCCCCCCCTGTGCTTGGAGTCTACCAGGCATTATACGTCCTCTCGAGTGGATACAATTCTCGTCTTTTTTCATATCTTACGTAGTTTTTCTTCTGAATTTTCTTTCTTTACCGGAAGCTATCGGCATCCCCTACCATACGACTTGACACCCCTCCCTGAGCAGGCGCAAGTGGATTTTAGTTCACACTCTTCCTCCTTCTGAAATGAAAAGAACACTTC
>Ga0179593_1506598_pt1 | contig 24333 bp, 28 predicted proteins | sample CZODoug2_1_08_16_FD_185931 | JGI IMG/M metagenome (GOLD analysis project Ga0179593, IMG submission 185931) | Vadose zone soil fungal communities from Angelo Coast Range Reserve, California, USA - CZODoug2_1_08_16fungal (PacBio error correction) | ecosystem: Environmental > Terrestrial > Soil >... | reverse complement strand
TTCCCTTCTTTCCCCCAGATGTTTGCCTTGGCATAGTGATAGGGGACCTTTTTTAAGGAAACTACTGGCTGACCCTCAATTGGCCCACGCACGTGTCATGTCCTTTGCACCCCTTTCCCAGAGATTCGCTTATGAATTGATAGTCTTTTTTTTCTCAGTTTGTTTTTCGCGCTCGACAGCAGTTTAGCAGTCGGGCGGCTTTCCCAGGCCACTTGTTTCTATTTCTTCAGTGTCACGGCAGGTTCCCCCCCCCTTCCTCACTTTTGACGAGCTTCAGACATCCATGCTTTTTTTCCTTTTCTCTCCTGCGGCCCGAGCCGGCTGGAAAGAATTGCCCCTCAAGACGACCTTTCCCGCGAGGTTGTGTGCCCCTTGAGGTTTGGCTGGACGTGATAAGTTTCTATGACATCTTTTTCGACCACAGGAAATTGATGAGTCCCTTCCACCTCTTTCGTTTCCATCTCCATGCTAAGCGTTGTTATCGCGTTCATCCAGTTTAGCCTTTTTTCTTTTTCTTTTTCCACGCGCTTTCCCTTCTTGAGCCGGTCCAAGCTGAGGATGTATGATAGTGGATTCACCTCTATCTTTTTTTTCTGGTTGATCTACGGCAGGGACGACCGGGGAACCTTCCCTCCCTAAGCCTGCTTCTATGGCATGCCGATCTTTTTGCTTTGATCTTCGCCCTTTGGCCTTCTCCTCGGCTGCTCGCGGCGCCAACCGCAGCAAGTGGTTGCCCCCGAGCCATCCATTTCGTTCTACTATGTGTTTTCTCCTCTTGTCGATGGTAGGAAAGAGTGTCCTCTGCAGCGTCTTTTTCGACTCGAGTGCGGGGTCCGATTGCTTGGACCTTCCCCTCCTCCTGCTTGTCCCGACCGTTACGCGTTTTTCGAAACAGGAGCAATCAACCGCGCTTGTAAGCAGGAGTATTATAGAGCCTGACCGACATCGTGCATTTTCCTTTTTCGTCAATCCCGATCTCTGACGAGTGGTCCCTTTTTCCCAAGCCGCCTTACTTTCCTAGTATGGAGAAGTCTAAGCCTTTCCCCCCCTCTCATTTTTGTCTTTTTAGCGGGTTCGAAGAGCACGTTCAGCGCTGGTTCGCAGCTTGAAGAATTAGCCTCGTTCCCGGGTCCCCACCTCCCTTTTTACCGGCGTAGTTGGCAGGATCGTTTAGCCATTGAACTCCCCCCCCCTTCCCCTGTTGTACGATCGGCAATGAAGGCGCCATTCGCCCGCACCGGGGAGCTAGATTCTGTCCTCAGGCTGTCGCATCGGATCACTTAATCGCGAAGGTTCCAGTTACTACTTTTTTACTCGGCCTTTTCCTTCGTAATTGTACCCTTGTTCCGTTTTGCGCGAATTCTCCCCCTCCCTTAGTTACGTTTCTCATTACACGTCTCGCGTTACAGTCTCCAGCACCCCATCCTCCCCTCTTACTATGACCCTTTTTACCCTGAAATCTTTTTCTTTCACGTCCTGGAGCTGTTGACTTTCTCTTTTTCCCCGGGTGCGCTCCTCTTCCTTTTTTTCCGAGTCGTAAGCCAAGAGCCCACATTGGCCCTTTTCCTACGGTAGAGCTGTCACATAACGGTCATTCATCGTTTCTGGCGGACCTCCTACTCTCTTCCCTTCTAGGGTTTTCCTTTATAGATTGGCATCTCGAGATCGGCTGATTGACAGGATCCCCTTTCCTTCCTGCTATTGATCAGCCTTCCTCCGCTGAGTCTACTATGATCAAGGATCCCCCCCCCTTGGTGCTTTTCTTGCTTGAGATTCCGACCCTTTAGATGTTGCGTCTTTTCGATCTTCGGGGGTTTCCGACGCCATCCTCTCTTTTTTTTTTTCACACTCCTCCGTTGTTGGTGTTTCCTAGTCTTATTTTTTTCCCGGACAGCCCCCTCCTGCCCCGATCGAAATAGCACCCCTTCTCTGTTCGGATGCTAAAGAAGCGAAAGACCTTGGCGTCCCTTCTTCCCTACAATCCCTCTCGTGCGGCTCGTCGTCTCAGTCCAGGGTATGAAGGCAGAGAACCCCTCTGTCTGGCCAAACTCGGCTCCCGGATCACACGAAAGCTCCCCTCTTTTTTTTTTTTTTTCTATTCTCCGCCCTTCACATACCACGATGCCCAGTCGGTTACAGATTTCTGTTCCCCCCTCCCTTGCACCTCCCTCCCTTTCCACTTTTTTTTTGCTTCTCCGCCTGTCTCCTTTTCCTTTTTCTCATTGGCCTCGCCCCTTCCCCACCGAGCAGAGAATTTTAGTCCCTTCCCCGCTTTTTTTCGTCGAATTTCCCCCTCCGATCTCTTTTTTTTGTCGTCGATGATCTCGGCGTGTTTTGAGTAAGATAGTCCTTCTTTGGTTGGGGTTGGTGTCCCGCGCGTTCTCGAACCAAGAATTCCCCTTTTTTTCTATCCCCCGGGGAGGCCCACCTCGTTGATGGGAAACCATTAGTTTTTGCTCCTTCCCCTCCCATGTTTTGCCGCGCGGACGCGAAGCGACCCGTTTTAGTCAGAATGGCGCACACCGTCTGTTCTCCCACCCCCCGTACTTTATTTCCCGGCGCCATATCCTGGATTTTCCCTTTTAATGACCTTGTATCCGAACGATTTGTTTCTCTTCCTTCGCTGACGAACCCTGCGAAGAGAGATTCCCTTCTAGAGACTTCTTCTTCGTACTTAATTTTCCGGTGACTTTCTAAGCACTAGGAGCTCCCTTTGACTTTTTTTCCTTTCAAAGTCTTCGAGGATTATCTGATCCTAAAAGAATCGTGCACTTCCCCCCCCCCAGATTTTTTCGGGATCGTTCCTTTGAACACCGAGAGATGTAGTTTCTTCGCCTTTGAGTATCCCTTTTTAGAAGTCAGGCTCCTGGCCGACGGACCGTCTTTACCCCATCTAAGTCAGTCTCCTCGACCTGCTAGATTTGCGACCGTGACTGAATGGGATTTCCTCCTTTTTGAGAACTCTATTATTTACCCCAAAAACATCGCTTACGGCGCCGGGATTTCTTCCCCCCCCCACCAGTATTGTTTCCTTTTTTTTCTCGGCGCCGAACCAACTGAGACGCATTCCCCCGCTCGCGATCACTTTTTAGACCCCTTCTCAGCCCATTGAGTCCAGAAGCATTCCTTTCATTTTTTAGGTTCCCCTTTCGGTCCCTTTAGGTTCAGTCGTGCCCGCATTTCTTGTCCCAACTATCCCCTTTTATACTATCGAAATCATGCCTGATGGAAAAGGATTTTTCCCTTTATCCACTTCTACTGTGGCTTATCCCGATGGACTGAACGAGAGGAAACCCTTCTCGAAATCCGTTCCTTTTTTCCTTTTGCCACATAATCTTTCCGCGGCAGCAATTTCGTGTTCTTGCCCCCCTTTTATACTGCGCTCCCGGCCGTATCACGTCCCATTTTGTCGATCAGGCTACCCTTGGTTCTTTTTCTTTTCTTTCGTCGGATTTCCCGCGGGGCTTGCCGAAATAGTCTGAGATTCCTTTTTCAGCATGGTTCTTTTCTTCTCTGAATCCGTTTAGTCATCTCCCCACATTCTTTTCTGACGCCATTCGCATGGGCCCGTGTTTTTCTCCCCGGTTCCCTTCCCGCGCTGATTATCCTTCCACGTGACCCCACCTCTGGATTCTCTTTCCTTTAAATACTCCCTCCCATCTCGGTGGAATTTTTTTCCGTTTTTGTGAACCGGTATTAGCGTCCCTCCTCTTCCCACCAACGTTCCCCGTTTCTATCTCCTATGCAAGGCCCACGCGGGGCAGGCTTCCCCCCTTCTTCCTCTCCTACTGTTGTTGTGTTTTTCCCTTTCCCTCTCTTCCCTGGTTTTTGCATACCTGCGCTGAATCGGGGGGACTTGGCCGGAAAGAATTATTTTCCACATCTTACCGTCCCGATCCTCTTCAATTCCACCTGGGATTCTTTCGAATTGAAGTATCTTTCTTCCTCGTCCTAGTTGGTTCCCGCTCGTTACATATTTTAGACGTGTAGGGATGTCCCTCCCCTTCCCCTTAATTTGAATCGCCCGGCCGGTTTCGATAACACGAACTGGCTGGCATTTCTTCTCCTCCATGGAGCCTCTCCCCTTTCCTACTATTGTTCGGTCCAGCTCAAATTCTGTCACTCCACGCAGCCCGGATTCGGGGGTAGGCCTGAGATTCCCCTTTTTTTTCCTTTTTTTTATAATTCCGGTTTAGCGCATCTACCAGCCCTGACATCCCAATACATGCTGGCGGAAACCTGGCTTCCTCATGCACCTCTCGCTTTTCTCCTGCTGGGGCAGTTCCTTTCCCTTTTTCCTTTTATTCCCTCTAGCCGGGCACTCATCCCTCGGTCTTTTCCTTTCTCGATCTTCTCCCTCGCGCGTTCCGCTTTCTTCGTTTTGAGCCGACCCTGATCCCCCAAACCCCCACCCCCCCCCCCTCCCCAGAACAGACCGGGCTTTTGGACACTACCCGCACCGTTTTTTGCTCCTGGGAGATTTTTTTGATCTTGGCTCTCGCTCTTGGAGTCTTATGTGTTTCCTTTGTCAAGGGCTCCCAAACCAGATCAGATAGGTGTTTTGCCTCGCAACTCCCGTCCGCCGATGTGTTTTGTCGAATCGCGGCGAATTCTCCCTTTCCTTTTTCCCGCCCCTGATCTTTTCCACTCGAGACTGTCTTTGGAATCATGAGCGGAAGCGGTCTGAGATGAGCCGGTACTTCTCCTTGCTCGCAACCACCTTTCGCATCCCCCCCTCCCACTGCTTTTCAGAGACCGATCGATAACGCCCTAAATCGTGCCGGCTTTTTTTCTCCACCTGATATCCTCGTTATAACGCTGGCACTTTCTCAGCAAGGGATTTTCTTTGTTTGGCCCCAGATTCTTTTTTTTTTCCAATGATTAACGGGTCGCGTTCGGCTCGACCGCTGCATCTTTTGCGCTGTTCCTTGGTTTACTTCCCTACCTTCAAGTGCCCTCCCGCGGCATTCGGCTCTCCCTGGATTTCCTTCCCCCAAAGGAGTTAGATCCGTCAATTCACTTTTGTGGCCTTCGTCGACCGGGTTCCGTTTTTTTTCTTCCTGCCCCTCTGCGGTCCCGAATTTTTTTCTTCTTTGCCCAACGTTTCTTTTCCTCGTGTTCCTTCCCGGCCGGTGAGGCACGTGGGAAGGTTGTTATCGTTCTGCCTCCAAAACGCCCCTCGTTCGGCGCTAAACTTACTGTTTCACTCGGCCGATCCGCAACAAGAATCTTTTTTTCCTTCCACCATTCACTTTCCGAAACCTCTTTTCTTCTACGCTGCGATGGTGAATTTGCCCTTTTCTTCTTAAACCTTTTCTCTCAACTGGAGCGCGTTTATCCCCACCAATAATTGACAAACCTTTTTTCAACCCTTGCCCTGTAAGGCCTCTTCACTCAATATGAAGGCTATGCTCTTTTCATGATCAGCTTTTTTTCCTTTAGTAGGTGATCCGAGGTGCGATTTGGACTCTCTCTCTTTTCCTTGAATTCTCCCTTCCTTTTATTTATGACTATACTCGCGATGATGTGGCCTCAGTCCCGGGACAACCCTGGTTCGTTTACTGTCCAGCCTCGGGGTGCTTTTTTTCTTCTTAGAGCTGGTTCTTCTTTCCCTACAAGATCTCTCTCTTTCTCTAATAAGTGTTGTGGTGATCTCTCTGTCGTTCGTTCTACACCCAAGCCCCGCGCCTACCAGCCCCCCTTTAGGGCTGGTTTTCCTGATCAGCACTTCGAAAGCCTTGGGGTCTTCTTCTTATCCTCCTTCCTTTTGGCTCGTCGACTCCCCCCTATCCGGTATAAGTTTCACCCCGCATATCTTTCCTTATCCCAATTGAAAAGTGATCACCGCATCTCCCGTCTTTCTTTGTCTTTTCCTCGTTCTACACTAGTTAGTTTCATTTTCTGATCCTACTTCATGCGTTTACCTTATCTTATTGGGCTTCGGACGCTTTTTCTATGACCCCAGTCTTCCTTACATTTTGCCGACTTCCTTAAAAAAGCGCCAGATTCTTTCCTCGCAAGAGTTGTTTTTTATCCTTACCGTAGAAATTGTCCGATTCTCCTTTTTCTTTGGGCTTGTTCGTATGAGCGCGGCTTGGTATGTTTTGAGCTTTCTTCTGTCTTGTTTTGCCTCTTCGTGTCGCGAAAAAATCACCCGTACCACTTTTTTTTCCATGAACGGCCTTGAGGCAATCGTCCGATTTGGAATTATCTCCTTCCTTTAGTTGGTCCCGACTTCCCCTCTGCCCCCAGCGAGTCTTTTTTTTCGGACCCCTTTTCCGATCCTTTTCCCTTTCCTATTCACCGACTGGATATGCGAAAAGACTCTTCCTTTTTCCCTTTCCTATTCTAGGGCACGTGCCCTTCTTGTCTTCGTTCAAGCCTTGCGCCACAGCGAACTCTGCTTATCTTTCGCTCTCTTTTTCCCCTTAAGTTAATTACTCTTGCCCGGCGCCAGAAACGATGTGAGATCTTCCCTTTTTTTTTTCCCTGGAATGCGTTTCCCGATTGGCATTCGGGATTGAAGGCCCCAACCTTTGTCATTGACGGCACGTGTTATTTTCTTCTCTTTTTCCCTTTCTGAAAAGCGCGCTGTTTTGATGGTTTCTTTTCTCCAGGTGCGTTTTTCTCTCCAGCTATCGCGTCGTCTCGCGACCCCCTCTTTAATCGCCATCGCCCCCCGAGAAGTCCTTTTTCGACCCCAAGCTGGCAGTGCTTAAGTGCCCGATCCATTAGGTCGATTTTCCTCACAAAAACTTCTTCGGTCCGGGAGGGATTATGCACACTTTTTTTCCGTTTTTTTTCAGCCCCCCTTCTCCCTCCTAAGGCGCAGCTGCAAGCATTCTCTCTCCCAAAAGGAAGCAAATTACTGCCATGAGAATCTCGGTTAGGATCATTTTAGTGTCACCGGTACACGGCGTCCCCCCCCGTCGGTCCTTAGTGTCTCGACCCCCTTTTTTTTCCCGCCACCTCTTTTCTGTTAACACCCTGGAACAAGCTTAGAGCCCGATTCCCCCTTCTTTTTCTCTCTTTCCTCGGCGGAACCTCATGTCCGACGGCCTTACCCCTCGTGCCAGCCGCGTGCACTCCTTTCGCCGGGTCCCTCCCATTTTTTGACTCTCCGCGCAGGCCATTTTTGTGTCTGGCACTTGTTGTTCCTTCCTACTACTTCGTATTTCCGTCCAGCACGTTTCTTCATTCCTACCCCCCGGCTTATTTTGAGTTTTTCTTTTTTCGACCACCCCCCCCCACCGTGCTTTTTCTTCCCTCCCTTCGGTTCTCCTTTTTTTCTATTCTTTAAATGGCTGTCGTAGTCTCTTCAATACGTTTTTTCCCTTCCACTTTTGGTCCGCCTGTCCAGACAACTTCGTCACCTATTCGTTTGGGGCTTTTTTTTTCCCGACTTTCTACACGTTTTCTTATGTCCTTCGTCGCCCTTTTTTGTCCAACCTCGGCTATATTGACCTCCTTAAGTCCAATTTTACTATTTTCCTATCGGTTGATTCCATCTGTCGTGGACCCCTTTCATCTTGGCCCCTTTCGGCGGCCAAACCTTCACCGCTTTCACGCCTCTGCCATTCCCTCACATCCTTTGACCCTTCTCTCTCTCTCCTCCGTTGTTGTTGTTTTCTCTTCGTCTTTTATGTATTTTCCTTGCTGGCATAGGCGATTACCAACTGGGGGACCGTGTTGGCCGGATCCTTCTTTTCCTAGAGTCCCCTTGCCACGCTGATGATCTGCCACTTTTTTTTCTCGGATCTCTGTCTTTAAATTGAAATTCGGATGTGTATCTTCTCCTCTTTTTTTCCTTGCCGCGATAACCATAAGACGTGGTCTTTTCTTTCCCCGTCTCCTCCCACGGCCTCGTGTCCTTATATTGCTTCCGGCGTTTCCGGTTCCCCTCTTATAACGGCTGTCCGAGCCCTCCGACAGCATTTTTTCTCCCCCAGAGCAGTTTCTTCTGGCAGCTTAGTTTGAAAGCGACGACCATCCCTCCCCTTCATTGATTTTTATTACATTGAAGGATGACTTGTTATTTCCTGTTCGCGCCTCGAACCCGTGCATTGCCAGTTTACCAGACCTGCATGTTTTTCCCTCTTAATTTCCTTTTCCCCCTCTTCCTTGGAGAAGAGGTCTTTTTTTTCTCTCGTTTCCTTCCATCGACATCTAGTGTTTCCCAGATTGTCCCTCTAGCCCCTTTTCCCTTTTCAGATGTCTCCTGTTCAAGCATTCTCCGGATCGTTCTTGCAGTTTCGATTCCCCTCCTTCCACTGGGCCGACCGTGGCCTACAATGACCTGTTTCCTTTCTGCTAAAGTCTTTGCTTTTATATTGGTGATCTTAGACTTCTTTTCTCCGGTTTCCCCGTCTCCCACGGTTCAAACCGCATCTTGGTGGCTTTTTCTCCCCCTAAAGGCCTTTCTGACGAGTTTTGTTTGAAGAATCGAATTCCTCATTTTCCTGAAAGCATTCCCTCACTGCTCTCTTTTTTTTCGTGAAATCTCGAAGGCTGCGGGTTTCCCTCTTTTCTCTTCCTCTGTTAGTCCTTCTTCTTCCGGCGCTATTCCCTCGGGCTCGCACCAACCGTGCGCCATCAAACCCCTCTCCTTTTTTAAGAATTGCGATTTTTAACTGAACGACATCTTTAAATGTCCCCTTTTTTTTTCCACAATACCTATATACCTCGTGTGATCAAAGCTTTTTTTTCCATTCCCGAACTCAGGGAGCTAATAGTGATTGCTCCGGCCATCCCCTTTTTCCCTCTCCTTTTTTAGGAGTGAGGCGGCTATTCTCTTTTCCTTGAGCTGTTCCAAGGACTGTTTTCATCGACCTTTCCATTTCCTCCGGTCTGCCCCGGGCTGATCACTGTTCATTTTTTTTTCTCTTGTAACATCTTTTTTCCTATCTTCCCTTCCAGGGCGCAATTTTCGTCAACCTGTTCGTAGTAATGGCCCTCCTTTTAGCACCCGTCTGAATTATATTTCCCTTTTCCAGACTCGGACTCTTTACTCGGCCTGTCTTGTATTTTGAAAGTGGTCCTGTTTTTTTCTGAACGCTCTGATCCCTCCCTTTAGTCCAGCCCTTCCTTCCAAGTTTGCAGCGCTCATCGAATCTCAGCCCAAATTAGCGCTTCGCTGACACTTTTTCCCGTAACCGCTTTTTTCTTGACGCCTCTCCCTTTTTTTTTTTTGGGACTGCTCGGCCCCCATGGGAGCTCTTTTTCCCGGTCTCCCTTTGTGGTCCCCCCCCCCTTCTGTGGAGGCTTCCTTTTCTTAGTCGATGCAACATTTCCCTTAATGCTCTTTTTTTTTTCTTCCTGCGGAAGCCGGCGAGGTTTGGTGATTCCGATTGGCCTCTCGTCTGATTTTCTCTTCCTTCTCCCCCGTAGCGTAGTTGATCGACTCTCCGTTACGCTGTGTTCGACGATCTCATGAACAAGGGCTTCGCGTGTGAGCCGTCGACCGTTTCTCTGTTCGGAGTGGCTCTTTTTTCCCCTGGACACCGCCATCTCTCTTCATACTACTCAGTTGTTGTTTGAGCTTGCTTGGAGTTTTCTTGCGTTTGACAGCCCCTCTACCCCCCCATATTCCCTCCGCACACGCCGTTTTTCCTCGAGCACTACTCATTTTGTATACTTTCCCTGTAATCACTTGGCGGCTCGCGATAGCTCCTTGCTAGACGTTTTTCAGTCATGACGTCCACCTCTTTTTATAGAATTCCCCCTTCCCCCTTGATCCCCCTCCATCGCCGAGTTTTGACTTCGCCAGGGACGCACCCCCTCTCTTTTCTCCTTCCTTCCATTGCTTGCCATAGCTCTTTCTGTTTATGGAACTTTCCCCCCTTTTTCTTGGATTTAGTACGAAGGTCCCTCCGTGAGCTCCCCTTCTCTAACATTTCCCTCCCTTTGAATAGTCGCCGGGACTGCTTTTTGTGGTTTAGACAATTGCTCATCTCCTTTTCCTTTGTGGTTTCTCTATTCGCTGGTCCGATTGGAATTTGAGTCGAGTCGATCGTTCGGCTTGGTTCTTTTTTTTCCTGCGCGGCTGAGAAAGTTTTACCCCCCCCCCGTTTCTACCTTACCATGTTGTGAGTCCCAAATGCCTTTGGGACATCTTTCCGGAGGAAGGCATGGTGCTCAAGCCTTCCATTTGACGCTCCCCCGAGCCCCGTGTTTTCCTCTTTCCCCCCCGCAACCCGTGCCTGTCCCGCTTCCTCCCCAGCCTGGATATTTTCCGGACGCGACCAATTCCTGATCAGACTGGACTTCCTCAGGTCTTCCCCCTTTCGATGGTTGTCCCGCCTTGTTTTCCCTTCCCCACCTAGAGAGGATGCAGTCGAGCCGGATCCTCGAAATTTTCCCCTACTTACTTCATGAATACTTTTCACCCAGCACGATGAGTCTGGCGGTTGATTTGACGGTACTGCGTTGCTCCCTGAGGACCTTTCTCCTTCCCATCGAGCGACCTGCACGATGTCGGTTTCAGGATCTTATCGTCTAATTTTTCTTCCCTCGAGAGGTTGGATGTTTGGCGCCGTTGGTGCGACCCACCGGTTTATATTTACCCCGGATCCGCTTTAGGCGACTCGTATATCCCCCAGTTTAAACCTCCGGAAGGCGCTATTTTAGCCCCCTCTCTTGGAGGTAAATTTGAGATACTTTTAGACGGCTTTGTTTCGTTCCCCAAACCCCACTTTTTTCCCTTCGAAGGGTTTCTATGCAAAGATGATTCTCCTTGTGGTAGCCCTTGCGCCCCCGAGTTACGGCGATCTCCCCCAATGGTCTTATTCCTCCCTCAAGTTCTCCCCCCCGGGCCAAAGATCGGCATGCCTACTTCATCCGCGGAAAGTTCTTTTGCTGTTTTTTTTATCCGGTAGGTTCCCGATTTTGCCTTGTGGATACCCCTGTAGCGTCAATCTCGGTGATTATTTCATTCCCCTCTACAGGTATTCACCTTATTGCTATCTTCCCTAGAGGGAATCTCCTTTATCAAGTTATGACAGAGGAGCCATGCTCTTCCCCATAATTTTCCTCTTTCCAGTTCCATGAAGCTTTCCGCTCATGCGTTTGGAACTTTTTCCCCCTCTTCCCCGCGCCCCGGCGCCGTATACGTTCCTTAGATCTTAACTCGCGTCCTTGTTTTTTCTTTTTGCTTACCCTCCGGTGATCGGCACGAACATCGTTCGCGAGACTTACTTTCTCAACTTTTTAGGATTTTAGCGCCAGCCTTTCGTCAACCAGGTTCGCCGACCACTATCGGCCCACTATCTGTGGGGCGGGCGCCCCTCCCGACGTACTTTCTTCTTTTCTCCAGGCGCAGGTGAACCTGGAAACAACGAGTCGCCCGCCACTTTTTTTTGTTAATTTCATTTCATCCGCTGCCACTTTCGCCTGTGCATCAGCCTACTCTTTTCCAATGTCCTTCTTTCCCCTATCGGTTAAGGCCCACACGGTCCGTCGTTAATATTTTTCCTTTCCCAGGACCCAACTGTTCCCTCATCAATATATCTCTTTTCCTATCTCCTTTTTTGTGCGCTTTATCCTTTTTTACAGCCGTTGGGCCCGGCTTTTCTCCTTTTTTACCTGTTGGACGCCCTTTATTGTGACCCTCTCGGAATTGGAAATCCCTTTCTCTGAGACCAACCGTAGCCCGTCTGTGCGGATTGAAATTGATTCTGTGCGTTATCTTTCTTTTTCGATGATCTTCCCATTCTAGAGGTAGCCTTTTGGTTCGCTTTTCCCAACAAATGCCATCTGTGCCTCCTTTCTTCCTGAGAGTCCGTTACAGGTGTCGATTTGACGACGGCTGGTATGGCCGCATTCTCCCCCTCCGAGCTATTCTCGCTCCTATGTCTTTCCGAGGCGGCGGGGTACCTCCTCCGTCTGTACGCAAACGGCAGCGGATGTCTGCTTTCGGTTCTTTTTTTCTCCTTCCTGTGTACTCATCGCAAGCAGACACATCCCTTGTGCGAGGACTTCTGTCCTAATCTGAACTTCTTTTTGCGATTTGCGTCTGTCGCGTTATTGACTTTTTACTTCTTCTTCCCCTCCCTATGGCCAGGATCGCAAGCGGTCCATATTTGAGACCCTCTCCCTCATGCTTCCCCGCGATCTTGCGGCTGCGAGTGTTATTCTTTTTCCGGTCCCGATTGACTCTTGACAATCCCTGAATCCCCGCTGAATGATCCTATTTTAATTCTTCTTTGAGATCTTTTTTCTTCAGACCGATCTTGGCAGTTGGGCCTCGCGCGCGCAACCATTTCTTTCCTTTTTTTTTTTTTTTTTTTGTTTTTACCCCAAGACCCCCCCCCCTCATAAGTTGTGCCTAGCAATCCCCCTTGTCCCCCTACTCCCGATTTTTGTTCAGACCTCCTTTCATGGTAGGAAGCGCTTGACCGCAATTTCTTTGTTGAACCGCTATGATCGGTTTGCGATTGAGATTTTTCCTCTTGTAGCTCCTGCATTGAGCTGTTCTATCCCCCGCTTTGGCTCTTCACCCCCTTTCTCAATTCCATAGCGATTACATCCTTCCTTCCTCGTCACTTGTAACGCCCATTCGTGCCTTTTCGATCTTGGTCTTACATTCCGAATGTTGCTCAACGCCGTTTTGGTTCCCTTCAAATCCTTTCCGGGAGTCATTAGTGATTTAGTCCTTCTCCTAGGGCAGCTTAATACGGTCTTTCGCCTGGCATCCCGTCTTTTTTTTCCGTTCTTTCGCCAAGGATTGCGTTTTCTGACTAGTTCACTTTCCCTACCTTCGGAATGACGGCTCTCACAGTCCCTTCTGGTCGACCAAAGAATACATCTTTTTCCTGCTTAGGAAATGCTGATTGGCTCCCCATTCTTCTACCGTTCTCTTCTGTCCCTTTACGCCTTGGAGCACCCCGGCTTGACTCCTTTTTTTTTTGCAAGTCTCGGGCCGTGTTCTCCATGCCTGGGAGGTCCCGTGTACGTTCTTTTTTTCCGCCTCGCGTCCTCCCCATCCCATCGTCGACTCGTCCCTTACCCCTTTCCGTCTTTTACTTCGACGATACTCCCCCACGAAGCGCTCCGTTGACCCTTTACCGAAACGCAACCTTTCGGCTGCCGACTTCGCGTTGTGCAAGGCGGATGCGTGCCCAATGGGAGCTCCCGTTCTTCCGCTCTCCTAATAAGAGACCCTGGGATTCCTTAAGGTGCTCAGTCTTTTTTTCAACTACAATTGAGGACTGGCTCGTTTTTTTTTTCGGCATGCCTCTCTTCGAGTTGAGGTTTTTTTCTTCTTTGGTCCTCTCGTCCTTTTTTCCCTTTCGGACGCGAATACTGTCTCCTGCTGATAGACAGATTTCTCCCTTTCTTGATTTACGGAGATAACGTTTAACAAACGGCTTTGTTTTTCTCCTTCAGCACGCCTCTCTGTTGAGGATGGCGCTCTTCTGTTTTTGCCGCCCGCACGCCCTCCTCCTCTCTTTGGAAGAAGCCCGTTGTTGTGTTTCTTTTCCGAGAGATGTGAGGTTCGGGTCCGGCATCCCCCCCTTATCGTTCGCTTATTACTTTTCCCTTAAATGTCCGTAACGAGACCCATGACCCATGGTGTTCATCCCCTTTTCTAGTTTATCCGCGTTCTCTTCTTCCCCGCTCAAGCCCGCGACGTTTTTTATCCGAAACTGATTCTCGAGATGCCACCGGATCCGTTCTCCCTCCACCCTTTTCTCTTTCCTTCTTCTTTCAGCCCCAGACCAGATAGACACCCCCAGTCAGCATATTGCTGTTGCCTCGGCCCTCTTGTGTTTTGTTCTTGTGGGGTCCTTTATTTCACGGTTTTATTCTTATGCTCCCATTTTGACTCCTCGCCACATCCAGATCTCCTTCTGTCTTGAACCTTGTAGTGTTTTGGAATTCATAGAAGTGTTATTGTCGAGGGATCTATCTTATCGCTCCCCCGGAGTTCCCCTCTGATGATTCGCTTTTTTTTTTTTTTTTGCGTTTCCTAGCGGCCCTTCTTCCCCTTACAGCCAAAGTTTCTGCCTACATGGAAGGGATCCACTCTTCGCTTTTTTCCCTGAGGAGATAATTCCTCCCTTTCTGTTCTTCCGCCGCCTGCCATTGACTGACTGCAGCCCTTTTGTTGATTTGCCCCCCTCCTTCCCCTTTCCTCTCTCCACCGCTGAGACCCGGAGACCTAGCTTCCGTATCGCCGTGCCCCCCTTTCCCTCTGGTTTTTCACGAGGGTCAGCTTCCTTCCTTGGCCCATCTCCCCCCTGCGCTCTTTCTTTTCGCATCTGGCTCCCGCCCCCCATATGCTTCCTGTTTCGACTTCGCCAGACGCTTATTGCTTCCATGTCTTTTGTCCTTGGGACTTTGATCATTTCTTCCTTGACGTTAAAATCCCTCTTGAACGATGTACTGTAATTTTTTATCCCCCCGTCTTTTTTTGAACAGAGCGGGTTTCTTTTTTGCTTTGTCGCATTTTTTTTTCTCCCCCCCAGTGCTTATTAGCTGTAATTTCAGGAATCATCTCCCCTTCGATTCCCCCTTTGGCCCTCCCACCCGTCCGTCCGATGTTCTACCCCCCTTTTTGGGGCTGGCGCTGTCCTCCCAGTCCTCCGTTAGGTTTCCCAACACACGGCTGCCGTCAGCTGGATATACCACTCTTCTTTCCCCCTTTGTTGCTCCCAATTGACTCCGAAGTACCGGTCGCCTTTTCCGACAGCGTTTTTTGAGAATCCACTTTAAGAGCATTCCGCTGATTTCCCCCTTCCTTTCCTTTTTTTGTACAACATGTCATTGTGGTTGCAGTCTTGCTCGAAATGCCAGCTAACCCCTAATCTCGGTATTTGCTCTCTCTTTCCCCTTATTTAGACCTTTGGCAACAGCGAACAATAAGGAGACTTTATGGCGAGGCCAAGGATATTACTAAATCCTTCTCTGGAACCGCCATTTTCAGTCCGTCCTTTTTTTTTTTTGCCATGTCGATTTGCTAATTTTCATTATTTTCCTTTCAGATGAGATCCCTTCCACCCCCATGAGAGGATTTTGTTCCCGGTTTTGTATGTGTCCCGTCTCTGCAAGTAAGGGGGCCGCTCCTATATTAGCTGACTCGTCATGGCTGCGGAGCAGTTTCCTGCCCGCATTTAGTAATCCCTTTTATTTTCTGAGCAAGGCTCTTCTTGTGCGTTTTCAGTCCCTCCGGATACACGATTTATGTCATCGCGTTAGAAAGTCCCCCAGAGTCTTACCCCCGTCCCACAACTTCAACCATCTTTTCGACCCCCTCTACCGTGGAATAATCGACCGCGTGCCAATGTTATAGGGTCAATCCTTCAGTTAACGGCACCACCCTTTACCCCCTTTTTCATCGACTATGCAAGCAACGGGGCAAGACCTTTCCCCTTTCCTCCCTTTCATCTTTTTTTTGTTAGAGATTGATAGAGCGTTGGACTTAGGCTTCACTATGGGGCACGTGTTGGCGGAACCCTCAGGATGAACTCTCATCCCCTTGTGACACGCGGTTTGTGCCAATTCCGCCTCTTCTCGGTCCCTTAACCCTTTATTAGGTGAGCGAAGATTTGTTGGTCACGTCGTCTGACCCTCCGAATTTAGCCTGGGGGCGGCGCCCGCACCCACGGCTTTTCTCCGTTTTTCTTTCTTCTCCCCGGCCCTTTTCGATGCAGTTGAACGTTGGCCGCTTCCGCCAGAAATTCTGTCCCCTCTTTTTTTCATTGCGCTTTCCCTTTGACCTTACCCCCGGTGTAAAGTCCGACGACCCCTCCCTCCCGTTCTGAGGTGTCTGTCTCTACGGTCTGGACGTGTCTCGGCCGGTTGAGCGCAGGACCAGATTTACCTCCTTAATGCGCGTACGCTCTCGTCACCCTTTCAATTCTTGACTCCCTTTGGTCGCGATTTCTGCGAGTTACGCGAAATTATTCCCAGATTTTTCCCTTCCTTCGACGGTTATTTATAGGAGACGACTAGGGCGCTGACGGGCTCCCTCCCCTCCCCCTCGTTTCCTACCCCCCGGTTGATCCTTGCACCTTAGAGGATGATCATAGTTCTTTTGTTTGCGATTTGGTGCTCTCCGATTGGCAGCTGCGCTTTTTTTTTTTTTTTTTCCACCTTTCCCTCCCACCCTTCTGCTCGCTGGGCATAGCCCGCGCCGTTTTCCGATGTGTTGGTTTTTCGTCATCGCGGCGAATTTCCTTTCCCCCTTTTTCTTCCGACTCTTGTTCGTTTCGCGCCGGGCGTGTTTCCCTATTGTTGGAGTTTCTTTTGAAGGCGGAGCCTGAGGCACGCTGTGCTTCTGCAACCAACGAGCCGAACCATCCCCATTTTGTGACAGCTGATTTTACGATCTTATATTGACCGAATGTTTCCTGTTTCGTGATTTTCATCACGATAGCCTAGTTGATGCGGTGCCAAGACCGCAATGAGTTTTTTTTCCCCCTCAAAGTCTAACTTTCTTTTCCATTCTTTTTTCTTCTTCTCCTTAGACTCCCGTCATATTAGAAGTGCGATGTTCGTCGGCACGACATCGTCAAGTGACTACTCATGGAACGGAGATCACGTCTTGGTCTTTCCTCTACCAGGGTTGGGCGACGGCAATGCCGGGGCCCTTCGCTCCCCCCCTTTCTCGAGGAATGGCAGCGTCGGACCCGCCTCTGCCCGAAGTTGAAAAGAGGCTTGATTTTTTTAAACCTTTTTCAGTGTTTCTATGTCCCTGTATGTTCGCGCGTACTCTACCTTTTACGCGCTACAACTTCCCACGTTCGCGCGCTATCGACACCGCCAACAAGAATCTCCCCTTCTGTAACAATTTTTCCCTCCCTCCTTTTTTTCGTCTGCCGCGGGATTTCCGGCGTTTCCTCCCCCATGTTAGAGCATTTCCCGTATTTTCAAGCCCAATAATTAGCCCCCTTTTTACCGGCCCTTCATTTGCTGAGGAACCTCTTCAGCAATTATTTGTTCCTGCGATCGTTTCTGTGTTGGACTGCGTCTTGCTGAGGTGCGGTTCGGGGGATTCCCGTTTATCTAGCCTTTTGCTTTAGGCACTCTTGAGCTGATCGACGACCGCTTGATTTTTTCAGAGATCAAGACCCTTTCATTTTGATTGAGCCTTTAATCTTTGTCGGATGCGATGCTCTGTTTCCCTAAATTCCCACTCTTCCCATAAGTTCGTTTTTTAGAAGTTGCAGTTGTAGGCGGCATACCATTACTGCCTCCTCCCCCCTGATCTGGCTGTTTTCATCTCTCAGAGAAAGCCCGGTCATCGCAACATCAGCGCGTTTCTCGTAGCTTTTCCATCGATCTTTTTTACCAGATATCCCTCTCGCCATTTTTTTTTCATCACGGATCACAGCAACTCCGCTATTCTCTCATTTTAGATTCACTTTTCTTTTCCTGGATTTGGCCTCGCTCTTCTCCGTTTCTTTCATTTTGTTTTCTTTGTGGTTTCACTCCCCCCCCCCCTCTTTTCGATACCCTTTCGACATACTGTTCGAATCTTAACTACTCCTTTTTCGGGTCTTGCCCTTAACGCTCTTGTTGGGTGGGTCTCTATTTACGTGTAAGTTCTGTTTTGGACCCCTGGGTTGGTCTTTTTTAATTTGTATGAGTCACCATACCTCCCTCTCCTCCCCGTCCGGTTTTCTGCCCCTCTCCCTTTTCCAAATGCTTGACCTCTTTTTCGGTGCGCGCGCCTTCCTTTTCTTTTCCATCTCCCCCCCAACCCGTTTTCTACTTGCGACACCGTCGAATTTTTCCACACCGCATGTCTTCTTTACCCTTCCGTGGGGGCCATGCCGTTTTTAGGGCCGTTAACTTAGGTCTTGCCGGTCCCTGGAAATCTGCCCCACTTGAGATGTTCCGGCGTTCTCCCTGAGGAAGAATACCCTATAATATTCAGCTTATCCAGATGTATCCTGGCGGTTCCCATTTTCTTGATAACTTCTTCTATAGGGATTGAAGTCACCCCCACATTTTTTTTTGCACGATCGCGTCAAGTTACGATCGTTCCCCTTCTTCCCCTCTGACTCCTTTTTGATTGTGCTGGCGGTTGGTGCTTTCTACCCCATAGAGTATCGTAGGCTCATCCTTTCTCCGCTTCCAGTTTCAACTTTCCAAGTTCTCCTTTTCCCTCCACGAAGTATCCCTTTTTTTTTCCTTTGGCGTTCTTGATTAGTTCCCCCCACCATAGGCTTTCTTTGAGCCGGGAGGGCTTCTGCAACCCGGTCGTTTTTCGCCCACTTGTTTTTTTGACGATTGCAGCGTCCCACGCGTAATCCCCAGATGCCACTCTTTCCTGCTCTTAATCCGCGGCAGGTCATGGGAGTTGTAATCTCCGGTCCCGGGGTTGTTTGATTCCTCGCACGCCGATGTATCTATCTTTGTAACTCCTTTTCTCCCTGAACCGTCCGACCTTTCGCGTCCCTACCCTTTTGCTCATGACTTTTTTCCCCTCCATGCGCTCCCCACGTTCAGCGGAACGCCATGATCCGCAGCACTTCACGTTCTGGGCCCCAATGCTTTGTAGGAGATACAGGCCGTATCACCCCGTCTCGTCTTACCCTCCCCTTCTGTTTTTTGGGTCGTTGATTTCCCGCCTTTTTGCTCGGTCCTTTCTCTCTCCCTGCCTCGACTCCATGGCTTTCTTCGGATTCCCAGAGTTTGTCTTTCTTCAATGCATGGCAGCTTCAAGCACCCCCCTGCACGTTCTTGTTATGTTCCTTAAGTAGGTCACACTCTGCTGTTTTCAGCGAGTCCTGACCCCCCTCTTTCAGATCCTTCCTGAACTATTAATTCCATTTCCTCTAGAACATGTTTGTTCCTCCTCTCCCTAGTTTCCATTCGCGATTTTTTCTCAGTCGTGTTCCGACGGTGTCCTCTCGTCCTTCCAAGGACATCCCAGTAGGGATGACCACCTCTTTCCTCTCCCCCCTTTTGTTTTTGTTGATCCCGAGTTGGCCCCGTTGGCATGGGAAGATGCGTGACGTTTCCCCCCTGTTTCGGAACGATTCTTGTGCCTCCTTCTTCCAGTGGCCACGCGTCGTGCCTGGCGCATGTCGCGTCATTTTTTTTCTTTCCTTTTTCATGCTTTATTTTCATTGTTGAAGCTTGGTCCAGTTAGTCGCGTTGAACCTCTCGTGCGTTAGTATCCTTTTTCCCCGCCTCCCAACGGCCGTCCGTATATTTGTCGCAGGCAGGTGTCTTTTACGAAACTTTGTTTTCCCCGAGCCTCTCCTCAGACCATTGAGCTCTTCATTTCACGTTCCTGCCGAGCACCTGGTGTGACCATTCGACGACTACGCACTCCCTGAGGGTAGCATTTCCGGCGGACGTGACCGGGCCATTCCTTGCAGACAAAGCATGTTCCTTTTGATTTCCTTGACTCTTCCTAGATTTTGCTTCGCGCCTTTCCAGGAGTATCTGATGGCATTGATAGCGCCCCTTCCTAGGGCGGCTTCATGCTTTTTCCGATTTTCTGATAAAGAGCTAGGGTTCTATTGTCGGAGCGTACGAACCTAAAGTTTTGTCCAATATACCATTCCCCCTTCTCCCGCTGATAACCTGCCTTGAAGATAATTTTGATCTTGGTGATTTAGCGATCTTGGCAGTGCTCGTCTTGGCCTGAGTACCCACCGATCCGTTTTTGCAGGTCTCCGTCGAGACGACGATTTTTTGGTCCTCGAGCCTATTTCGTTCAGGCCAAGCCCCCCTGCCCGCTCAGTTTTCCCCTTCCCGAGTCCAGTTCTTTTTTTGTTCACTCTTGCGCTGTGGTTTTGTAAGTCGTTTGGCTTCGTCCTTGCTCTACTTTTTTGCCTCCAACGGCCGCATCCCCCCCACGAGCTTTGTTTCCCCCAATCGGAGGACTCCCGATACCTGATGCCGGAGAGTCCCCTGGTCATTAACGATTTCTCTTTTCCACACTTGTTTTTTTCAACCACGTTTATCAGCGGGCTTCTCACTTTCGCCTCCTGGGGTCAAGATTATCCTTTTTTCCTTCTTTTAATTCGGTCAGCCTGCTTTTGTCTGTAGTGCCGGCATCGAAAATCGTTCCTTAATTCAGAGGTCCTTTACCGCAGCATCCTTCTCTTGTTCTCTTACATATCATGTTGGCGATCTTCAATGCCTGGTTTGCTCCTTCGTTGAAAACGAAGGTTTTCGTCCTGTCCTCTTCTCGAACTCCTGATTTCCCGTATTCTCCGTGTCCAGCTGCGGACCCCCGATTGTTGCCTCCCTGGACGGTTCTTTAGCACTTGTTCCTTGCTTTCTTGCGTCGCGGTCCCGCCCAATTCCTTCTATCCTCCAACCTTCCCCCCACCCCACCCGGGGGGTCCTCCGCGCCATCTGCCGCCCTCCAACAATAAGTACCTTTCTCTTCCTGTTCGCCAAACGCTTTGGCCGACGCAGGGTTTCGGAGGAGTCCCCCAAAGGGTTAGCTCATCTTTCACTTTTTTTTCTCTCCTCTCCGCCACATCCTAGACAACTGTTTTTTGTTTCCCCCGGCCTGTGCGGAGAAACAGAAATCTGGACGTCCTTCTCTCGTTTTCGTTTCATTATTTATTTCGGCGGGTGGTGTTTTTCTTCTTTATGCATTTTAATGTTCTTCAGGAGGACAGGATGGTTTTTTTCTTTCCCTAGCCTCACCGCTTTGTTTTCCGTTATAGGGAACCCAATTCTTTCGCTTTCTTCTCCATTAACCTCCCTTTTTTTTTCGGATGGTGCTTGTGAGCCGACAAGCCCCTCTCGATTTATCCTCCTCCGCTTTTTTTTTTTTGATTTTCTTTTGTGGGCTTTTAGCCCCCTCCGCGCTTTCATCCGCACCCGCGATTTCCCGGTGTCTGCACGCGTAAGCCATTGGGGAATCTCTAGTAGCCTTAAGTCCTTTTCGTCTTAGTCCTCTAATCTCTCTCCGGTCTGCGCACCGATCTCTAGCCATAGTGATAAAGGCTACCGCCCTACTACTTTTTTCGAATTCCGCCAGAACCATCTTAGCAAAGTCCTTCGAGTTATTTTTTAGCAGCACATTTTTCCCCCTTTTCTTTATTGGGCTTCGACGAGGTCTCAATTGAGAGCGTTACCATTTTTTTCTCATCCCTACTTGCTTGATGCGAATTCGTCAGCCGACGTCTTTGTGTAGCGATTTTCCTGATTCTTGGTTTTGATCGTCGATGAGCGCGGCGATTTTCCTTTTTTTGATTCCGTCTCACGTTTTTTTTCGTGTTAGAGGCCGAGCACATACCGTCATTAGTTGTGAACCCTCCATTGGAGACACTACTTTCCGCGCTTTGAGCTTTTCCTTCCCCCCGGCCCAGCTCTTTTTTTTTCGGGCGCCGCGCGCCAGTAAGCGCCAGGTTTCCCTCATGGAGAACCGTATCCTCTTCCTCTTTTGCTATTTCGGCCTACCAGAAGTGATACGCGTTGACGCTGCGTTCTGCCTATTCGATTGCCGTCAAGCCTGAGAGAGCGCACCCTTCTCAGATTCGGGTTTACGAGCTTTTCCTCTCCCCTTAATTCATTTGACCGCTCGACGCGCACGATGGAGCTCCTGGCGGTTTCCCTTTACCCTTCCTTTTTGATCAAGACTTTCTCTTTTCTTTTCCAATCGGCGACCGGCAGATTTGGTCAAGGTATGATTCTTAATAAGTTATTAGAGGTTTTGGTTTTTCTTTTTTCCCCTTGGTTGAGCGGAACCTCTTACCGTCCGGTCTTTCGCTACCTGCTTCCTAGACCTTTTCCCTTGTTCGCCTTCAGTCCACTCTCCTGATTGGGCGCCGATTGCGATCCATCGATCCGACCCACCCACCTCGGCGGCGGTTCAGGGAGGGCTCTGTCACCGCTCTTGGTGAATTGCCCCTTTGCTTCCAGGCGCATCTGCCCATTTGACGAAGATCACCAAGATCGCCAAAGATTCGGCATGAATGATGTCGCCTCTTTGCAGGGCATTGGGAGTGTCCCTTTCGGTCAGATGGTTTTCCGTGCTAGAATGAAGCTCCCCTCTCTCTGGTCTTCCGTCACTCGATCCCGATGAAATGGTCCTCGGGCCATTCGGTCACTCCTGTCTACCCTCCATGTCCTGACCACTGTCTTCGCCATCTTTCCTCTTTCCTCCCTGAAGCTTTCTTCAGGAATTTAGTGTCTGGCAATGATGTCGCTGCTCCCGGCCGTATTCAGTTACGCCGTCTCCCTTCCACGCGACGGTGCTTCTCTGCTTTAGCAGGGTTTTCGGTCTTTCTCTATGATAGAGTCACTTCGTCTGACTGCTCGGACAGCAGTTCGTCCTGACAAACCGGCGGGCGCCTCATCCATCCCCTCGTACGGCCGTGGTGAGGGCACCCTACACGTTGTTTGGTTTTCCTTTTTCCTCAACGTTTCCCCAATCGTACTTCCTCAATTTATCGCTCCATCCGCGCGTTGGCATTCATCGACTGTGTCAAGTTCATCCCGTTTTCAATCGTCTTACACTTCCCTTTCCCTTTTCGCCTGCCAAGGCCCCGGACGATATCTTTCTCCTTTCCCCGTGTTTTTTTATATCTGGGGATCTTGAAAGCGTTGTTTTTTCTTGCGATGAAATCGGGGACCTTTTGCCCTTCACCCTCGACCTCTCTTGAACATTGGCACGCGTTCGAGACTGCCACCGTTCTTGTCTCCCTTATTCCTTGACATACTGCTTGTTTCCTAGCGATTTTGTTCCCGTTTTTCCCCGCAAGAATTTTTGCCGTCTCTTCTCTCCGCCCCCCTTCATAGGGTGACGATATTTTTCTTGTCGGCCGTTTTTCTATTTTTAGAGCCGATTCTCCTACCGCATCGCGAGACTTTCCTTCGCCTTGGCCGTTCCCCAGGAGGGAAAGCCGACAATATCACCGTCCGCTCGGGTTTTTCGGTAGCTACGGTTATTCTATTTAGGGAGCTCCTTTTCAGCATTGCCAGACACAGAAAGCTTCGCTGAATTGCCTGGTTCCCTTCTGCATCTTCGATTTTTCCTGCTGCTCGTTAATGCGTAGAATCGCTTTTCCCGTGTTCCTTTTCCATTCGGCGAAGGCTTCTATAGGATCCCCCAGGTCGCTCTTGCGCTGCCAGGCGAGAGCGGTACCTCGGGACCTTCTTTTTTCCCCTTAATTCCCCGGACTCCCCCGTGCTGCAGCGATTTTTTTTTTTTCGCGATTTGCATGCTTCGCCGTGGCGCGTCGTCCTTCGTCAAACCGATTCCGCATTCTTTTTCAGAGCCTCCCTGGCGCCGCGCCGAGTGTTTGTACCCCGCCCTGCCTCGGACTGGCAAGCTGGACCTCCTTCCTCTAGTTGGTTCCCCCTTCTCGGGTGGACCGATTGCGCGTGCCTTTTGCGAATTCATGCGCCGAAGTTCCGCTGTGCTCGCAAACACTTTTTCCCTTCCCAATTTCCCCCAACTTCTTTTGATTGTCCGAATATAACCTGACCGACTTCGGTCCCGCCTCTTTGTTTAAAAGATATTTCCTCCCCTTTTCTCCGCCGGTTGTCAGGTAAACCGCCAGGGTAGCTATCGTTGGCCAGTTTGCCTTTCAGGGCCAAGTCATTATTTTGGTTTGGAGCGGCTCCGCCGCACCTTCTGCATTTTTGCAAGGCTGCTCCCCTCGCCACTAGTTAACTTCAACTCCCCGCATTTGCCCCTTCGCTAATATCTGAGTTCCACTTCCTGGCTCTTTTGATTCCCCTGTGTTTTTCCTTTTTAGACCCATTTTCTTTCGTCTTTCGCCCCGCCGGCTTTATTAGATGCAGCAGGTTCCCTCGCGGACGGGGGGCCTACCGGCAGGGGGGTGGTTTGTTGGTTTTGTTCAACCTTTGGTTTACGTGTCTGTTTCCCCAGTCCTCGCTTCCCTCCGCCCATCGTCGAGCGCTTACCGTAGCCGTCGTTTTATCTTTCCCCTCCCGACCAACCCCTCCGCGTCTCGTAATTCTACGCATTTTTTGCTGTCGTCCCGCCTTTTTCCCCTCCCCTGCTGGCCTGCGGGATGCTCAAATTTTCTCTCCTCTAGGAGACCGGCGGTCGCTGACCCCTAAGTCTCCCCAATGTTTCTTTTAATTGCGAGGCGTCAACTCTTCAGGATGTCCCCCCCCGATTTTGTCGGAATTTGAGCCTCCGTTTTCTTTGCGGGTGCGGGATGACCCTTTGGGGCGAGAAGGATTTTTTAAGGAGACTATCGGTATCTCGACGAGCCGACTCCTTCCCTTTACGAGCGCAATTGTACCCCAAGGGCGTTATCGTGCTGCATCCGCACCTCCATGCGGGTGTTTTTTGTACGATCTTTGGGCCGCCTTCACGAATCTTCCCTTTTTCCCTATCCCCTCTTGTTTACTAGAGAGGCGTTGCGTGCGGCAGTCCAC
>Ga0179593_1695269_pt1 | contig 24338 bp, 20 predicted proteins | sample CZODoug2_1_08_16_FD_185931 | JGI IMG/M metagenome (GOLD analysis project Ga0179593, IMG submission 185931) | Vadose zone soil fungal communities from Angelo Coast Range Reserve, California, USA - CZODoug2_1_08_16fungal (PacBio error correction) | ecosystem: Environmental > Terrestrial > Soil >... | reverse complement strand
AACTCGTCATCCGCCGCGCCGTTTCTTTTAGCGTTGGCATTATATGGACGCCCCGAAGGAGTTTATCCCTCCCCCCGCGTTTTCTATGGACGGACTTAACTGAAATTCCTCCTCCTCGCTCGGTGCCTCCTGATAGCTGGAGGAGAGAGCGAGCGTCAACATCACTGACTCTCCCTTTCCCGAGAGGGAAAAAGTTCAGGCTCGTCCTGGGCCCTTTTCCAGCGCCCCTATTGATTTCTTAGAAAAACATCCCGCCTTAGACACCTAGCCGCCACTCTTCCGTTTCAGAGAAGTTTGGGTAGTTTTCCCCCTTCCCGATTGGGCCACTGAGTCGGCGGGCGGTGAGACCCCTTTTTCTGAAATCGCTCACTTTGCTTCTCGGGCAGCATTTTTGTGATGTATACGTCCCATTTTTTCTTCCTTCCTCTCGAAGAATTTGTCCGCTCATCCAGCCGTTTCACCGTTCCCCAATTGCTGGATTTGTTCACGCCCCAGAGCCGAGTGATATTCCTTCCCGTATACGCGTTCGCGGTTTAGGCGCCCCGTTTCAACACGGAGCTGGACTTATGGTGATTTCCCCCCTTTTATTTCCCCGAAGATCAATGTTCGTCGCCACCTAAAGTTAGTTTCCCAATTCTTCCCGGTTAGTCGTCGAGGTTCCCCGCAACGGTCAAAATAGAGAGGAAATTCTTTCTGTTTCTCTTGTGTTTTCACAGTGAGATAAGCAATCATAGGGCTAGCGGGATTTACCCCTTATGATTCTAACCACCCTGACTTCATAGTGTTCATGTTCCTTGCTCAACTTTTTTTCTCCTCCTCACTGTGACTAAGAGAAGGGAACTGGTCCCTTAAGTCGTTCTACCGGATCCCCCCCACCATCTCTTCCTCGAAATGTAGGCAAAGACTTCCTATAAGAACTCTGATACTTTGCGAGGGTACTCGAGGCGTAGACCCCCTTCTTTCTCTCCAATCATCCTCGTGCTTGCTCATGCTCCTCGTGGCTGCCCTTTTCACGTCATGTTTCCCCCACCTCAAGAAACGGCCCTGCACGCGATTCCTTTAATCCCTCGCTTCTTCTTGATTCCAGTACTTGGCCCTTTTCCGGCATCATATTGGAGGATTTTTCCCCTTTTTTCCTTCTCGGTCGTCGCACCTCCCGACGCTCCAGCCAATGATCCATCCTTTTGATGCCCTCTTGCTAATCCCCCATACCCGCTTTGCCTGATCCCCGTCCGCCTTCCCTCACATTTCTCGGCCTTGCTATACTTCTTTTTTTTCTTTTTCTCCCCTCTTGACGATCCGCCTGCGAAGTCGTAGACCGGCCCCCCTATGGGGGCGTCCTCGTCTCTCTTCGCACAGTTTCACAAAACCACCTCTTTATAGAATCTCTTTTTCCTTCTGCGATCGTAAGGACTTGATCTTGCTAAGGGAAAAAATATTTGCAGCCCGCACCATGCGCTGCCTTTCAAGTTGCTGGCCCACCTAGGGGGGTCCTCTTTTATCGGCTTTTGAAAACGGCCGCCACACGCCCACCAGGGACGAAGCGGCCGAGGCGTTCCCGCACCTAGCACCTAAGAGCAACATACATACAGGCCCGCCGGTCGCTGCACTCAGCGTTTGCTATGTTCAACCTTGCGACTAACCTCCGACCCAGAACAGAATTGCACGGCCTCACATCGCCCCTTTCAAGGGAGAGTTCCGGACTTCTTGGCATCACTTGCCCTTCATCTTCCGCTATGTAGATCTGTCTCCTTTTAGGCGTGCCGACTGATTACACTGACATTTCCACCAAATCGTCAGGCGTACCCTTATTATTCCTGAAGGAGTAGTACGCAGTCTCTGACGTGTGGGTCTGTGGCTCCATCCCCTTGTTCCATTCTAGAATACACTTTCCCTAGGTATAGGCAGCGAATTGTACTGGCAATCGACTGCTGGGGAAACCATAATAGCGGTGGTTTTCCAATGATCTCCGCCCCATTCTTGTTTTATTATACTCCGTATGTAATCTTTCTTTCGTCCTGAGCGTGAGCGACGTCTTGACTCTTGGTCGTTCTAGACCTCTGAATGTTTTCGTCTCCGTAAGAGTGTCTGGCTTTTCTTAACTTCCTTATCCACCTATTCCAAAAGGCCCACTTCTGCCACAGACATTAGTCGCCTAGGAGGCAACTGGATCTTTCAGGTAACATGACTCAATTTTTCTATTCGCATCTATCCTCGGTCAGAGGGCCGAATTCTCAGGTCGGAAAGATTCTTACCACGTCTCTTGTCCTGACAAAGAACTCACCCAACTGAAGTCACTCTCCCCGGCTCCACAATCACAGTCGCGCTCTACGCCTATCTTTTTGTAAGCAATCCTTCACGAGGTCCGAGCTGAGGGAGTTGAAATTTTCTGATTTTTCGGATAGACGTCTGTAGTCCTTGGCTTCTTCACTTCCTACGACGCTGTAAGAATTTGCCTCCCCTTTCTGACCCCTGACCCGCGCAGATGGATTTCACGGCCCCCCTCACCCTGCCGCTGGTTCTCATCTAAAACGAGGCCCACTGTGTCTTCCTCCGTACCCCTCTTACCGCACTTCACTGAAGCTACGTCCCCCAGAACGTAGTGTTGGCGGCCATAGCTCTTTCCCTTCCCTCAGTGTTTTCTTTTAGCGCGGCTTACGCAAATCTTTTTTCTTCTTCTTTCTTAATTTCTTCTTTCGGGGCTAGTAGAGTTTGAACGACTTTTCCTTCTTTACCCGGTTTCCTTGACTGTTTGAAGACTCCTCAACCTCGTTCTTTTTACTCCTTTGAGTCCTCCCCCTTCCCCTGTCTCGTCGTCCTTTCTTTCGTCACTAGAGTCGTTTCTTTTCCAGCATGGTATAGCCGTAGCCGTCGAGAGACATTCGTAAGATGTCACTCCCCTCCAGCTCGACTATTTTGATTTACTACGCTTGCCCTTCTTACGAGGATGAAGCTCTTCTTAATCTCTCTGGCCCGCTTCGGAGTTCCTTGGCGGTGGCTCCCGGAGTTCTCCTTCTTTAAAAACCTTGCCTTACGGCCCCCTGCGCCCCCCCCTCCGGCGCATAACTTAGGGAACCGAATCCTGAATAAAAGAAGACGGTTCGTCAGTGATATCTTCTTCCTCGGGTGGAATCAGCGGCGATTTTCAGTCCGCGAAAGGGCCGAATCAATAGTTATTCGAATCCCCTTCACCAGAGATAGCCTTTCACTTCTCCTGTCGCAGGTACTTTAGTTCCCCCCTGAATAGTACCTCCCCCAAGATCTTAAAACGTAAAAGGACTCGTTTCCTAAAAGCCGCACATCCCCCCTCATTCTTCCAAACAGAGATGAAATGGTCAAAAGCTCTAGTACGGTCTCCCCAATCATTTTCATGAGGCCTGGTCCGATGGCCCCTTCCTGTTCAACAGCGGTGGATAGTGCCCCACTTCAGCCCAACGGAACATTTACTTCAGTCTATTTCTTCTACTCTCCCCCTCTCTCCACCGTGTAGAGATCTCCAGAACCCGTAACCCATCTTGCTCTGACGACTTCTGACTCTCAGACGATCGTTCTTCTAGTTGGACACCTAAGCGCCGCACGTCCGTGGAAGAGCTGTCGCCCGGTTTCTCCCTCACCCCGTCCCTCTTCCCCCCTCCACGACGCCGAAGCTGTAGTGGTCCCTTCTTAATCGCTGATTACCCTCCCCTGGGTAAAGCGTGAACTTGTTACCTCCGAACACCCCCGAACCCCCCTCTCCCCCTTAAACCACGTCATTTTTTTTCCTGATTGTTCCCCGTCCCGTCATAGTGACTCTCCGAGAAGACGAGAGGGTCTGCGCATCGTTCTCTCGATTTTCCGACGAATGGTGTCCCTATTTTGTCGTAAGTCGATCTGAACCCCCCCCTTGCCCAGACCCCGTGCGGTCGTCCCCCTCTTTCTTTCTCCTGAAGAGTGGAAAGGAAGTAGGAGCCTGGCTCGGCTGAACTGCCAGTCTACCTCTTTTCTTTCGCTGAAAAGAATCTTTCTCCTGAACGATTTTCTCACCCCCTCAACCCTCATGAGGCCTTTTCCCAAGCTAAGTGCGGGAATGTCTGGCTTCTACCTTTTAAGAAGGGGAAGGCAGAGAAGTATGATTCAAAACTCTGAGAGCCTTTGTGGGCCTCCTCCGCTAATGTGAGCCCAACCCCACTGTATAGGATCGGTACCCTTCCTTCCCCCTTCATGGTGCGAATTTCCCTTTTTTCTTGAGGTCTTTAAAAAAAAACTACGCCGGCGCCAAGTTCTCAGGGAGATTTTTCCATTGAAGAAAGACTTTCCTACCATACTTCTTTTTGTACCGGTATTCTCTAAAACCTCATGTTTCGGATCTGGGAACTTGGGTTGCTCTCTTTCTCTTCTAGGGCAGACTGTCTTGGTACCGCCCAGCTGTCCCGGGAAGAGCACTATCCCTCTCTCTCCAGGCAAGGGTAAGTTAGATTTCATTTCCCTTGTTTTTCCTTTCCTTGACCTGTTACCCCCCCATCTCCTTCTTTCCTGGCGAAACAGTTAAATCCGGCCCTTCTTTGGTATTTAGGATTCTCCTCAAACAGTCCGCCCCTAGATCTGCCGTCGTACTCTTTGCCAGATGGCCCTTACCACTAAATCGGCCCCCCCCTTGTCCACCGAATTGCGGTATTTTTCTTCCCCTCCCTCTTGTATTAGGGAGTTAAGCTTCTCCTAATCTCTTCCCTCCTCAGCACTCCCGACCTTTTTTGCGAGGAAACAACCTGACCTCTTAACGGTCCCATGCATATACCCTAATACCGGTTCCCCTACTTTTTGTACCAGATTGATTTTGAGCTCCGATCGATCTAGGTTACCCTCCCTCCCGGGACCCGTACGCAACACAGAATGGGAGAAGACCCCCCTACAGGACCCCCAAGCTCTGAAATCATGATCGGCCTCCCCCACACCATAACACTTTGACAAACCCCCAAGTCCCGTGCGCGCTCCTTATTCTTTTCGCGAGGAAAGGCTTTGTAGGGACTTCTACGCCGGGATTTAGATATTCTCCTCTTTTTGGGACGCGAAAAGAAACTGGCGACGGAACGTCTTGTTAAACATTATCCCCTTATCTATTTTGAGGATTTGAGCTCCTATCCTCAGCCCCCCACCCAGACTTAGAGATGGAAGTGTGCCAGAATCCCCTAGAAGAACCTCCTTCGCGTCTCAGAAACTTTCCTTGGGGGTTACCCTTTCCCCTCTGGAAGGACCCTTCTATCTATGGTCTCTATCTTTATTTCCCTCCCCTAAGTTTTCCTCTTCCGATTAAGATACCCTTTTCGAGGCCTTTCGCTGAGTGTTCGATAATCGGTTCCTTTCACAGTCAATACTATTACCCCGCGCCGGCTTCGGTTCCTGAAAGAATGCGCTTCTTCGGTAATCGGCCTGGGCGACTCCGAAGAGAGTAATCATACGCGTTAGAACTACCCCAGATGGACCCCGAAATCCCGATCCCTTCTCGTACTCGCGGCCGTCATGCTCTATTCTGATTTCTGACCCTCCCAAACTTCCCCAGCATCGGTCACCAGCAGATCCTCCACAGGTCACTCTCCCCGTACCATCCGTGCCCTCTCGCGGCCTGAAGTTTCAAACCTGTTTCTGGTTCAGACTCGAGTTGTCTCTTACCAATCTTATGTCCGCCGTATTTTCTGGCGCGGTGTCACGCCCCCCCTGTTGCTCTTTATTCCCTATGTCCCTTTATGACTAGATCGCTTTTGCCATCAAGTTTCAATTTTTTTCGATAAAGGAGCCTCTCACCCCTGCATCGTCGTGAGTAGGCATTTCCCTTTCCCCTCGGTGCGCTTTAGAAGAACATTTTTACCCTTACGCTGGTATCGTGTCCCCTTTCTGACCCCCCTTTGGAGTCACACCCGAATCACTGACGCTTGTCCTTTTTTCTTTTTCCGACCAGGGATTGCATTTTCCTTTCCCTCTTGGCGTTCCTCTTTTTCCAAGAACGGAACCTTTCCTCCTTCGTTTTTGTCTCGGTTTTCGTGATTATCCTTTCCCTCTGGATCAATCCGCGCTCATTGTCAGATTTCTTTCTTGCGCCGAAGGCACCATACAGAGATTCCCCTGCGTGACGACTCCTCCTTCCCCTTCCTTGTTTTTTTCCGTCGCACCCGCCCCGCGGTCGCCCCCTTCCCCGCGTCCCCCCGAGACTAACCTTCCCCCCGCCCCTGCCCCCCCCGCCCTTCCCGGCTGCTTCCCCCCTAAGACGCGTTCGACACGCCTTGAGTTGAGCTCCCTACCAGCACTAGTGTGCTCAGGACCGTCGAAATGGATAGCCTTCGGCTGCCTTTGAAAGAGCAGAATCCCCAGATGTCTACCCTCTCCTCCGATAATCTCTCGTGGTAATGTGGGGGATACTCTGTGCCCCGGCCCCCCCAAGTCCCTACCCATCCAGGCTGGTTTTGATCCCCTTCCCACGGAGCGTGTTCCTAACCCGCGCGCTCCAGACCGAGCAAGCCCACAGTTCTTTCTTTCGTCCAGATGATTTTGCCCTTTCTCCCTCTTCACGCGATGATCCCTTCGAGGTAGCCGAGCTCCCAATCCAACCCCAATCCCTGCCTTACTGTCTTTTTTGGAGAAAATCCTTCTCTTCCATCTCTGCGCCCCTGTGGGACGTTTTAGTTTGCGCGCCCCCCCTCGTGGGCCCCTTCCTGCGAGGCGCTTCCGTCGTGCCCATGATAGTTTTTCCTTTCGTTCGTCTGCCAGTGCGGTTAGGCGCTACTTGCAAAAGTTGATCAGCCCCCTTCTGACCTGACGGTTGCTTTGCGGGGATTCTGTTTGGTTTCTTAGATTCAACCTTTCCTCAGCTCGTCTGTTTTTCCACAGAATGGGCTTCAGCCCTTCCTTATTCTAGAAAACCTTTTCCCGTTGGCGTGCTTCGCCTCTTCTTGATGGTTCACGTGATGTGCTCCCGACCGACTCGTTGTTTTTAAAGAACAGGGAGACCTGTCTCCACTGAAGGGATGGCCCACCTTTCCTTTCTGTAGGACACGCGATAACGGTTTTCTTCTTTTCCCTTTTTTTGCGCAACGCTGTGCAACAAATTTTTTTTTTAGGTCCGATCCCTCCCATCTCTGAACTCTTCGCTTGGCACTTTCCTGTTTTGTGTGCTACGCTTTAAACGGCCTGTTCTTCCCGAATCAATCTTTGTAAGCCTGAACGCCTTTTTTCTTTCTAGGAAAATCATTCCCCCGCTGTGATTTTCATCGCCCCCCTTTGGTCTCCCATCTTTTCCTGGCTTTGATGTTTTTTTCCAGGTGTTGACGCCATGTTTTGAGCGCCTCGGAATGTGGCTGTCCTAGCCTCCTCCGGAACTGAGAAGACTATTCTCTTCTTGGGCAATTACCGGTTATAGTAAACCTTCCCCGCTCTTCAATGAGCGGACTAGTTTCCACACCTCCTTCGCACTGAAGAAAGGCTCTTCCGTTTTTACTCTTCTTAGTAGGTGCCCTACTGTCTTTCCTTTTGGCGCAGAAGGCGCCTGTCCCCTGTGACCGTTTTTTCAACAACCCCCATTTCTCCTTCTTCTTGTCTAAGGGAGAATTTTCCACAAACAATGACGTCCCGCTGGCCAGGAGGAAAGGCCTTATCGTCCTCGACCCCTTTCCCCCCTCTTCTTGCAGCGACTCTCGATCCCGTCTTTTGATTTGAGTGGGAATCTTCTGATTATGGTCTAGATTATCCCCCTCGATCCCTTGTGTTTCCCTACGATAGTTTTAAGATTCTACTTTCTTCCTTGTCTTCCCTCCCCCCTGCATCTGGATCTTCAGGCAGTGACGTTTTTCCCTCAAACGGTTCCCTTACCTTGGTGAGGGCCCAGCCGACACGCGCGATCCCGCGACCGCAGAAGAGCCCGTCCTCCGTGGGTCTTGGGACCTCTTTTCTCTATTAATACCGTTTCTTTTTTTTTTTTGAGAGACTCGTGCCGCCCTCACTTTCTTGACTATTCTATTTTCCTCTTTCCGTGTAGAGCGCTGGAAATCCGTCTTGACTGACTTCCTCGACAAAAAGTTCTTTCGTGTAACGCGCCCCCTTTTCCCGTTGTTCTTCTGGGAAGTCTCCCTGTTCCCTTCTTATCATACTTTTCTTGTTTTGAGCCTTCGTAATCCCCCTTTCCTAAAGATGTATTCTCTCTTCCCTCGTCCCCTCGAAGTGCTGCCTGACGGCGATCGGACGATTTCCTTCTCCTTGGGCCCAGTTTTGTCCCTTCTTTTGTCTCGGCTTATTTTAGAAGTGGTGACTTTCCCCGTTTTTCCGACGTCGACTTCGACAGCCTCATCCTTAGTCACCTCGAATCCACCCTTCCCTTCCCTTGAATAATTCTACATCCTTCCTTGGCCCGCAGCTTTGGTATTCTGAACTTTCCCCCCTGGGTTCCTTTAGAGCTCGCACGTATGCAAAGTCCCCGTCTCTTCGTAGCTCCCTTCTCTATATTTTTTCCCGCGAATAGTAATCGGACGATACAGTCCTCCCCCCCTTTAGTCCCAACAAGTTTTCTCCACCCCCTGTCAGCGACCTTTCCCAGATTCTTCTACCCCTTTTCAGCGTCTTTTTAAAAGCCTGGACTTGATTTGCTCGAGAATCTTTTGTCCTGTGTATTGGCGTCGACCCCCTTGTCGAGCCCCAGGTTGCCGTGCCCCCGACCGGTTCAGTCGACGACTACGTTTTTTTCAGTTTCTCTCCATCTATTCGTTGCCCCGCATTGCGCATCCCCTTCCACGCCCAAACGTTAGGAAAGTATTTACGACTAAGAGCGCGCTCTGGCCACAAGCCCGTCCCCGCACGATTCCCTTCCTCTCTCGTCTATTGACGAGGTCTCCACTCCTACCCTCCTGCTAGCGCAGAAGTACCCCTCTCGGTCTTTTTTTTTTGTTTAGGAGTAATTGATGTCGGAAATTTTAATTGTAACTAACCCCCCCCCGTTGTGTCCCTCTGGAAACAGCTCCCCACCATCTTCTGCGCAACAACGTACCGCAGTTGTTGCGTCTTCTTCTTTGGCGAGTTGAGCGCTTTTTCTTTCCTCATCAGAGAGTTCTCTCTTGCGGACGAGCTTTCCCCGACGGTATTGACAGTCTTGCTCTTGAGCCAACAAGAAGTACAGACTACCCCCATGTCCGGTCTCCCTCCTGGTACGACAAGAAGAAGATGAAGAGCAGGAATTCCCCCCGAGAATTTCTTGCGCGGGAAGCAGACGTTGGATCCCTCTTAGTAGTGATGATCGCTAACTCACGGTACAGTCTTCGGCAGGTTCACCGGTCGTTCTTCCCTATTCGAAAGGTATCCTTTCTTGGCCTCCCTCTTGGCAGCTCCCAACTTACAGACCGTCCCGCCTTTTTTCCTGTTCCGAAAGATGACCAACCTTCCCCCATGGATTTTTCGATGGATGATGCTGAGTCTGAATGCATCAGGTTTTGAGGAGATTCTTCTGTCTCACCATGGTTCCTTTCCCAGGGATGAGGGCCGACGGTCCTTTTTCCGGCCAAGAGCGAGCGTTCTTCTCAATACAGTCGTTTTATACCTCGTAAGCAGGGGACTTCTCCGACCTTACGCTTTTATGCCAGATGATAGGTTGCGGTATCTGGTCCCGCAGATGGATTTTTTCGCCCCGAACCTGAAGAGATAGACCGCCTCATTCCTTGGTAATCTAGTGGGCCCTTGAGATAATTTAAGTCGGTCTTCCTCCTTCAAATGCGCTTAACCTTACGTGCCTCTGCGGATAGCCCTTACCCCGGAGAAAACGACCCTTGCCTTTACGATGATTGTTGGAAGACCAATACTTACACCACCCTACGACTCGCCGAATACATATTCTTGATTTCTTTTCGTAAAAGTGTTGTCTCTCCGCTGATTACTCTTTCTTCTTGACTTTCACTTCTTGAGGGTTCTTACGACCTTTTTTGAGCCCCCCCCTTTCAGCCTTGTTGGTGATGATCTATGACTTCTTCATTCTGTCCTCCTATAGGTAGTTCACGATGCAGAGCAGCGTTCACTCCTCCCCTTCCGAGTCATAACTCGAACCCCCTCGCGCCACCGGTGACCTGGCGTTCCCCCCTCGCCCCCTCCTTGCGGGAGAGGAACGGGAATTGTGGTCCCGTCGTCTCATCCGTTTTATTTCTCCTTTTCTTCTCTAGAATCGTGGGAAGGAGAGTCACCTTCCTTACAAGATGTTGTTCGCGCGTGGATTCCTTCGCGAGTTCTTTCCTCCTCTTCTTTTCACCCTTTTCTTTGCTGACGAAACTCCGAGACGGCGCCCTATTTTTTTTTGTGAGGAACGGAAGGTAGGCCCGTCTTATCATTGAACAGCTCCCTTGAGCCGATTTGTATCTCTTTTTTTTTGTTGACTCCTATACGCGATCTAGCTCTGGCTAGCGCGTGGCAAGGAGAGCACTTCTTTCGCTTCCCTTCCGGAGTCTTCATTTCGCTTTGGGGCCGGAATCAGCAGAAGCTGTTTTCCTCTTATCCTCTGGAGGCTTGAGTCAATCATCCTTCCAGAGTGGAACAAGCAGGCCGCCTTTTGATCCCCTTGCGCCGTTTCAAATCCAATATGCGCAATTCCACAACTATCAGAAACGCCCCTTTTGCAGAGAAGCCTGAGCAGTCGTTCACTTCCTTGATTTGTTCTTGTTTTTCTTTTCCCTTTAGGAAATAGCTCCGCTCTTTTTGGGATCGGGGCTCGTACGTCCCCCCCAAATGGTCTCCTCCCCCTAGGCTCAGCCGTCTACAAGCTGGACAGAAGTCCATCCGTCCTCACCTCTCCTCTTCATGACTGACTCGGTGCAGGGTAGGAGTCCATGGGCCCCCCCTGAGACTAGGTTTCGAGTACACTGTGACTCGATCACCTCTTACGTTTAAGAAACAGTTAAGGAAATGGCTATTTTCTGGTCATGAACGTTCTACACACCCTCCCTTACCGAGGAAGATATTCGTGTGCGTGGAGTCTTTCTTCCTTAAGAACGATCTTTGATAAATCATCTGAGTTCGACCGCAGCTTGCGGTCGCCCCTCCCCTTACTAACTTAAGGAGTCTTACTCCTTTAAGCTTCCCCAAATGGCATCTTGCTTTTTTTTCGGGCCCCCGCCTCTGGGAAAGCAGCGCAGCGCCACAGTCTTAGTCTTCCCTAGGCCAATTCTTCCCCCCTTGCGCTTCCTAAGATCTTTACCGCTTCTGCCCCCTCTGGATTTTGAGGCGCCTCCGCGTTATCTTCATCAGTTCCGCTTTCTGCCCGGTATACGGCTGCTGGTTCCTAAGACTCCCTAGCTGTGCAGTCCTCCATATCTGACTCATCTCGTCTCCCGTGTCTGGGGAGAGAAAGTTCTCTGTTGGTTCCGTCATCCATTTCTTTCTTTTCCTCGGATGAGAGGAGGTAGCTCTCTTGCGTACTTTGACGATCACGCACCCTTTGTTCCAGTTAGTCGCGATTTGCCGGCCGGATGATCCCCGTCGTCGATTGCGCACAGAAGTACCCCTTCTTCTCCCTCTCTACTCTTTTGAAATAGTTCCGATTCCTTCTCTCACTTTCTTTGGACGGCGGGTTTTCATCATCTTTTCTAAAGATTTCGTCCGGTCTTCCCTAGTGAAAGCATCCTCGTTTTTCCCCATTACTTAGTTGCTCCGGGCAGCTAGAACATGCCCTCTCTTCGGTATGGGCGCCAGTTCTGTGTTTTCTTCGTTCGTTCCTGGGCGAGCGCTGGAGGAATGTTGGTATCCCTCGAATTCCCTTCGCCCCCCCCGGCGGTCCTCTTCCCCTTCCCTTTTTCTGTCGTTCCACGGCGTTTCACCCCGCTTTCGCCGATGCTTTTAGAAGGATCCTTGCTTACAATCACTCCTGTCGGCTAGTAGGACTCGTGCTCTTATTATTTTTTTCTTTTTATGCAAAGGTAACCCCCTTTTACCGACCCCTTACGATCTTTTCTTCGTTGCGGCTTGGGGACAAATGTTTTTTGGCCCCCAGGCATGTTTTTTCAAGAATCCTCCCTAAGGAACCTTTCTGTTCTTCTTTTAACCTTGTTCCCCGGTCATCGCGGTGGTATACACCATTCTCGACATGGTTTGTGATTTCCACAGTCTTTTAGACTGAGAGTGACGTCGTTGACTGAATCGCTCTTACTCGAGTACGCTGGGCGGCGGGTCTCTCTATTTTTCTCGTTCCACCCCTTGTCGAGGAAGAGCCGTAATTCCCCTTTTCGTTCACAGAGGCTTCCCCGTCTGAGTAACTTTTTTAATGTTTGCCCCTTTTCTCTTTTTTTATTCGAACTTTATCTCTTTCCGCGATCGGGGTCAGAGGAAAGAAGTTTCATAACCCTCTATGGGATTTGAGGGATCCTTCTCCCACCGAATCCCACCCCCCGCCTACTTTCCCATTCTCCCTTTAAGATCGTTTCTTAGTATGACCATTCACGGTCTCTACCCCCTCATACGATTAAGGACATCATGAGGATGGTCTCTTCTAAGGTCGTCGATAAGTTGGGTCCTCATAGCCTCCATCCTCCTGACAAAGATGACCACCACCCCACAACGTCCTTTGCTGACGGCCTGTCCTCCCTCTCACTGAACGTAAATTCCCTTGTTACTTTAACGTCACATCCGCATAAATGCTCTTTGAACTGAGAGAGTTTGTTCCCGACACTTTTCCTTCGACCCTCCGTTGTTGTTTTTTATAGTTTCCGCAAAGTTCTTTTCCCATTCCCCTTGATTGTAGAGTGTGATTTTTCCCGTTTGTAGTACAGGGCTTGCGTTGTTCACAGCTTTTCCTTTCCTGCCGTGAACGGATCTTCTCTTGGTTCTTGAGGGTCAGGAGCATGTCGGAATCCGTGGAAGCCCCACGGTTACATCTCAGTCTCCCTCCTGCTCTTTCCCTCTCCTTTTCACTAAATAAGATCCCGGATATCCTGAGTTCTGCCACGGGGTATCTTGACTCTTGGAATAGAAGATATTTACTCCTTCTTCCGGACGATACTTTTTTTTTCACGGGTTTGCTAATACCCTATCGAGAGTTTCTGACCGTGGACACTTCTCCGGAGCAAGAGGCATATTCCCTGGGCATGACTCCCAGTCGCGGTAGTCAAGTGCAACTCCCTCCCTTGACCGCTTTCGTCCGCGGCGCCCCCGGTCTGTGTCTAGAGACCTCAGCATATTCACTTTCCTGTAACTTGTTCCTCAGTCTTCGGTAGCAAGTCCTCTAGTCGCTCACTCGCATTCTGAACATGTTCCATTGGAACCCTTCAACTTTAAATCTTTTTTCGACCACCGCCCTTGATTACGGTTTCCCCGCTGGACGGGATTCCTCCCCTACTCCCCCGGAGTAAGTGATGTTGGACTTGTCCTAACAGGTTGGCCGAGCCCTCCATTTCTCCGCAGTGCACTGCATCCTTATCTACTTTCTGCCAGAGTTGGGAGGTTTCGGTTCGCCGTTTCTCGTGAGGAGCGCCCTCCCGTAAATACCGTTTAGAGGCTGAATACCTTCCCGAGACTTTATAAAGCCCGGAACATCCTTTGGGACTGACCCTAGTCACCTTTCTTTCTTGGAGGGTAGCCACTCCTTCCATCCTCCGAGTTGAACTCGACGCGCGGTATTTTTTATTTTTTCTTACTTTTCACTGGCCTTCCCCCGCGTTGGGTGAAAGCGAACCACCTCCCTGAACCGTGCCCCCCCCCTGTCATCGGAAGCTGTTTCTCTGTGTTCCCCCCTTCTGCGCCTCTCGAAGATACGATCTCTTGACTCTCTCCTCTTTACGGACCTTTTGAACCTCCCCCTCCGCAGAAGAGTCCGGTTCCAGTATTTTTCAACCTCCTCGACAGTGAGCGAGTTATTTCGCAATTTCCGCTTTTCCTCTTAAGGAAGAGACCTCTCCTTTTTTCTGAGCTCAGTCTTCTTTCCAGCGAGGGTATGATGCCCTCCTCCCTCCTGGAACCTCTCCTTTTTGAGGGATTTCTTTCCTGTTAAGGCTGGCGACGCCGAGAACTCTCCCCCGCGGACGCCCCCCTCCCCCTTCCTTTCTAAGGCCGAGGAGTATAGCACACGTACCCCAAATGTCCCCCCTGACTATCTATGATGATTAAGGACTCGTCCCCAGGGCGCTCCTCTGGCGCCCCCCTTTAAGTAGAAAACATCCTCGTGCACTTTGTCCTTAATGAGAAGAACGACTTCGCTCTAATCCCCTTCGGTTAATATTCTCCCCCTCTTTTTTGGAGGGGCCGTGGAGATTTTTCTGTATCTCCTTCCGGTTGTCATGCTTCTCCGATTAGACGATCACGAGAAGGGTTTTTGTAGCTCACGGGTCATTTCCCCCATGTGTCGGCGTCTCTCTCCGGCTTTCAAAGCGAGTCTTCTAAACCCCCCGTGCGGCACTCTTTTTTTCTCCCATGCTACCCTACTATGACTCCGACGATGTTGCCTTCTTTTCCTCCTGCCTGCCCTCCTGGCAATTGTAAAAGCCACTTTCACGAAGCAACTCTTTGATCTCTGCGAGTACTTGTGTATCTCCTCAGTTAACTTTCCCTCTTTTGCAACCTCCCCCCTCAGGAGACGTTTCTTCTAACGGCTCCTTTCTTTTCATAATGAAGTTCCTTTGATTTGCCGTCTTTACGAGCTATTATTCTCCCCTTTTTCCGATGGGGACGATACTTCCCCTACGTGGCGCTTCCGGAATAAAGCGCTAACAGAATCCCTTTTTAGTTAACCCGCTGCAAACCCCATTTCCCTCTCTGATCAGGCTTCGGGCCTGCAAGGGCGTGTTCTTACGGTGGCTTTTGCTTCTTTTTTTTTTTTCTCTCTCACTTAGAGAGTGGAAGGCTGGCGCCTTTTTCTTTTCCGGATGCCTTTCCCCTCTCGTGGATTCGTCTGACCGCTCGAGAGCTTCCAGCGAGCCTTCCCGGAAGGGATGGGACGTGAAAGCCAGACTCCGCTTTGTAATACCTTCTTCCTCTCTCCCCCAAAGAGAGAAGAGCAAACTCTCGATAGTATATTATTTTCATAATAACTTTCTTCTAGATACCCTCGTAGAGTTTTTTTCCTTCTATTCCCTATTTCATGTGGGATCGCTCCAGAAGCTGTTCTTTCTTCTTGACATTTACTGTCGTAGTTCTCTGATCGCTGGGAGATAGAGCACTCCATCCCCATTCAGGAATTAGCTTTCCAAGTCCGGCCGCTTCTTGATCTTGAGCCCCTTTCCCCACCTCTTCGACATGCGCAAGAACCCCTCCTCCGCTCCAAGTGGCCTCCCACTCCTTCCTCTCCGAATGAGACAGTGCCTGTGGCCACTCCCTTTCTTGGGGTACTCTTGCTCGCTGGGTTGCGGATCTTTAAATCCTCCTCTCTGATTCCCTTTCGCGACTTAGGTGCTTCTTCTCATCGAGGACCTGAGGAAGACGATTTTTTTTCTCCTTATCATGTCACGACGCGGTTCTCTTCTTTTCGGCGTTACCTTCCTGACCTTTTAGGCAGAGGTTCGCTCTAATCCCACGTTGATGTATTCCGGCGACACGGTGGAATTAATCCTCACCCCCCCCCCCGATAGCTTTTTACCCTACCGTCGTGGACACGTTCCTCGTTGGAGGACCGCTTCCACTCGGAAACCCCTGCGAAGGAATTCCTCTACCTCTCGAAAGATACTCTCGTAGGGGATAAATCTCTGGTTTAACTGACATTTCTTGACCGCGCGCACGGCCCCCCACGGAGCTCTTTCTCAATGAGTTCCTTTAACGCTGCTCTCGTCCTCCCCCCACGTTTTCCCGAAAAGAAGGTCTCTCCCAGACTAATCCTCCTCGCCAGCGTACCAGGACCTGCGTTTTCATCCTTAGAACGCGTCCCCTCTGGATTGATTCCCCCCGACTGATGTAAATCCTTCCCCTGATTTCTACGGCGGCTGACGAAGACCTCCTTCTCAACGTGATCCCTTTTTTTATCTTCTTCTCTCAGAGCAAGTGGGCCTGTGGGGTCGTATATCAGCACCTCAATCGTTTCCTGGCTTTGAGTGATCGGACGTCGTTTCCCTGCCTCTCGACGCGTTAAAGAAGGTCATCAAGAAACGCTACCTCCCCAGCATCTCTTTCATCACTCCTCTCTTACCGGAGGAATCTGCCTATCTGACAGAACTCCTTCTGATTTCACTTTCTTTGGAGAAACTCTTGGATTTTCGCTCACTGGTTGACTACTCTATGAGGAGAAATCGGACCTCCCCTCTTCCCCCTTGACCCTCGGCATATAGGAGCCCTCTTCTTTTTCTTTCACTCTGGCGGCGCCTGGTCCCGGGCCACATCCTCTTCACAATCTTCCGAGCTGTTCTCTGACGGGTGTCTGTTTTTGGTTACGATGTCAAGATCCCTTTTTTTTTTGATGCCCGAGGATGGCCTCCGACTTCCTCTCCACCCAATCCGGCAGAGTTACTTTCTGCGCATTTTGTGGATGTTTTTCCTTCCCTGGTGGTCCCTCTAACTCCGACTTTCTTTACTCGTTTCCCGTGTGGTGGTGGACATAAATCCGTTCCCTTTGTAGCATTCTTCTTCCGTTCAAGGGGAACGTGGAGTGCGCCCCTCTGTTTTTATACCGGTGCAACCTTCAAGTCTTTTGATGAAGCTCGAACTTCTTTAGGCGTGACTTTTTTATGTTTTTTTTTGCCTCTCTCCCCACCGCATGATGCCTCCAAGCCCCCCATTGACGCCTTTCTTTTTCCGGTCTCTCCCCACCCTCCCGTCAGCATTATCTCTGTGGTCTCCACCCTCCTGCTGCGTGGCGGCCTTTTACTCTCCATTGATCCATCCCTGTCTGTCGCTCCCGAGGAAGAGGAGGACTCGTCTCCCCTCAATTCTCAAGTTTGCCCGTGACTTGAGAGTTTTTTTCTCCTGGCCACAGTCTTTCTCTTCCCTTCCTCGGCAAAGAAGACACGCCCTCCTCTTTCTCTCTAAATTGTTTTCGCTTTCCTTTTGCCCCCTCATTTTAGGCTTTTCGCCTCCGTTCAAGTCGGAGACGTCCCTTTTTCACGAGGGAGGAAAACCTCTACCATGAAAACGTACCCCCCGTTTGAACCCGGCGAAGTAGATCTCTCGGCCAAATGCAAGTTCCCAATTATCATATTTCTTGTCCGAGCTGATTGTTCGCATCTCTTTTTGCTTTACGGATCCTGACGGCTGTCCTACATATTCCTCTGATGAGTTCCTCAAAGATCTAGATATACCCCCTTCTGTCCCGTCCGATTTTTTTCTTTCTAATTCTTCCCTTTTCGGCAGACTCCCCACTCTCTACACTCCATAGGAAGAACGTAAGTAAGCAATTAGGTTTTTTCCTTCATATATATTTCCTCGTGTTGTTCGGAGCGTAGTGTAAGGCAAGCCTTTTTCTTTACGACTCTTCCTTTGGTCCCGAGGATTTGTGGCTCGATTTTGTCGCTTGAATGCACCTTTTTTTTTGTGATGAAACCTTTTGGTTTCCTCAGTTCTAATATAGCTTTTCGGATCGGGTCGCTCGGACCTCGTCGCTGTTCCGCAAGGCATCGCTTCCTTTCTCAGTTTTCTAAACTGACTCATTTTTTTCTCAACTAAGCTCCAATATATCCGATCCGTGATATATTTCAGGTCGATGACTGCGCGCCTCTATTCTTAAATTGAGACGTCTAAAGATGAGCAGTCCTTGTTGGCATGTGTGTCATCTCCTCTCCTTCTCTCGTAGCTTGCCTGAAAAGTAGGTCTGACGGTTTAAATTTTCCCGCTCCCCCATCTGTTTTTAAATGTCATCTCTCAATCCAAAATGTTCTTGACCCTTCACCCTCGGTCCGATTCTCCTGGAGAATGGCCGCCTTCCGACTACTGTTGTCCGACCCGTATTGCCCCCCCCTCATCGTCCTTTCCTCATGCTGGCGATATCTAGTTAAAGACTCCTCCTCCTAGACGCGCTCCCCTGGGCAAGCAACTTGAGATCCATCGTCCGAGAACCCCCCAGAAGTCCCCTTCCTTCCACTTCCAATTTCTGGCCGGGTTTCCTGAAGAAAAGTCTGCCTCCCGGGCCCCCTGTGGAGAAAAAGGTTGGTTCCGAGACCTTTTGGAGCCCCTCCCCTTTCTACCACGAATCTAGTCGAGTCCGCGTATTGAAGTTGAAAGATAGTTTGCACGATAGACAGGCGGAGCAAAGTCAAACGGCCCTACATCTAAAGAGAGAGCCCCTCAGACTGAAGGAGGCCACGTTATGTCCCCCTAAGGCAACCTCCCCTAGAGGTAGTTTTGGTTCTAACCAATGTGAAAAAGATTTGTGACCTCGGTTCCCTGTCGGAGGAATGCCTGCTTCGTCCCTTCCCCAGAGAGCTTCATATTTGTCATTTCCAGCCGAACCAAAGCCTGTTAAACTCCTCTTCCCGCTTTGGGCATCGGCTGGGGCACCTCTAGCGACTAGTACCTGAGACGAGAGCGGCGCGGAAGGACGATCGACCCCCCTCGGTGTCTCACGGAGGAGACCTTTTCTTTCTCCCCCCTTTTCCCGCCAGAACCAGTGTTCTTCTGTTAGTCCCTCTGTGTTGCACAGCAATCTCAGGTGATCGAGACTAGTGAGATCGGCCTATCGCGTACATCTCTGACTTATAGAGAACCTCATTCGAACCTCTTCTTTCCTTTCATGAACTCCCTTGTCTTTTCTGTGGTCCGTCTGCTGTTCTTCCTCTTTTCCTCTTGTTCCGATCCGTTTTTTTCGTATGCTCTTCACTTATATCTTGAGAAGATTCCTCCCGGGGGGCACATTACCACTTAAACTGGATAGAGCATGTCCTGTTCTTTAAGGATGCTCTTTTTCAGCTTTGTCGAGCTGGGCTTTCTTTACACCGTTTAGTACACAGGGATCCCCGGTTTCCGCGGTAATTCGAGGAGCGCGGCTGCGGTGGAATAAAGCCGGGCGCCGTTCTTCATAGTCTAGACCGGCGTGCAGGTCCTCGTTGCGCTGTCGGTTTGATCCTTCTTGATTCGATTTACGTGGCCGTTTCTCCCTCTAAGGCAGCTAGAAGGCCGCTTCAGTCGCTTCACTTTTTTTCAAGTTGTCTTCTCCTCTCCTGTAGAAGCGAATCACCGTAGATCGTCCCTCTTGATTGGATAGAAGTATCCACCTTTTCTTTTTTCCCCTCGAAGATGACGGGTGGTCTGTTGGCAATTTGACACTAGGCACCTTGTCCCCGATTTTTGTTCCTCCGACTTCGTCTTTCCGGGATTTTTTGCGGAGGAAGTCCCCGCTTTCTGAGACCTCTCCCCCACCAGCTTGTTCGGCTGGTTTCTCAACCTCCCTCGCCGGAGACGGTCTTTTCACTCCCCTCTGCCCGGTTATTCCTCTTCCTTCTTCCATTGAAAACGTGCTGATGATAGATATCTCTCCAGCGTATACGCTCTTTGACGTACGAGGCAACTCTTCCTCTTGCCAGCCGCTCACATCTCGATAAGAAGATTGGTCTCAAACTTTTTTACTCGGCTTGACCCCCAGGACTTGGTCGGATTGCGTCGTCACTTTCTCTTCGGCTACGGTGCTTCTCTTTTTTTTTTTTGTCTTCTCATATCGTATAAGCAAGGTTGAGTTCCTACTTACTGCTTGTTCCCCATTTTTTTCTCTTTGGCTTGATTTTAGAGATAGCGTCTGCATTCCTTCCCCCTGGACGGAGCGATGGCTCCCCTCCGCCTTCCCTGCGTCTCTACCTGCATTTCTTGTGATTCTTGACACGCTTCCTCTAGGAGCGAACTATTCGCTATATTTTTCCTCTCCCTCCGTTGTTTGGGCTATCCTCGCGTCTCCCTTCCTTCTTTCAAGAGATCAGCTGTGCCGTCCTTCTGTTCCCTCTCGGCGTCGGGGCGGGTCCCATCGGAAGTAGGAGGGGATTTTTCTCTTTCCCGTTTCTTTTGAGTAGCGCTTTCACACAGAGAGTCGAATAACCAAAGACTTCCGAGGCTCCTATTGTCTTGCGCCGTCCCATCCCTTTCTCAATCTTCCCTTTAACAAAAAAAGCAGCGCGTAGCCGACGTTGCCTCCCTCCTCCCCGGAGAATGGGCCTGCCTTTTGGTCATCCCGTTCGAGTTTTGCGCCCCATTTCTCTGACCGCGCGATGTCCTGGTTTTGCCTCCCTCCCAGTTAGTTCTCGTTACTTCACTCGGGAGAGAAAGGATGAAAGAACTTTATGGATAATAATAAGGTGGACGGCCCGTACAGTTTCAGTCGGAGTGCTCTTCATCAGTTCCGATGTGAGTCGGTTTGGCTCCATAATTTATTATGTATCGGCGGAGACCCCTCCGGTGGTCAATTAAACCAGATCGAGGTTTCCCTCTAGGGTCCCCGGTGGCCGATTTAGGCAAGCGGACATTTTTTCCCATAGGCTCAGAAAGCTTCGTGTCCGCCTTGGGAGTCGCCGGTCAGAATGCCTGGTCTCTCCACCTCCGCGATTTTTGATTGTTTTTTTGCTACCTCTTGCGGCCCCGGTATATTTAGATATTGGTTCTAGTGAAGGTTGCCTGATACCAGCGTCTCTCCGGCTCCACCGCCAGCGGAGCAAACGCTCCTTACTTCTTCCCCTCTATCCTCCTTACCGCGCGCCTCACTCATATTTACATCCACTGAATCCGACGTCGCTGATCTAGACTGTTGTTGGCTCCGTTTCTCAGCTCGTGTGTTCCCTCCGCCGGCTGTATAATTTTCCATTTTTCCTTTTATCCTCCTTTCCTCTCATTCCCCTCCTCCATTTGGTCCGTCTTCATCATCCGTATCATTCAGATCAAGTTGGTTGGTTTCCGTCGACTTCGTCCCTCAAAGAGGAATAATGGCGGGCTTCTTTTATCTTGAGAAGAGGCACCCGATCTTGATCGTCCAGCATTGTTCCAATTTTCATGCGTTCAGGATGTTTCTCTACCTCCGCCCTGGACTTCTCGCATGAGAAGCGTCCAAAATCCCTTCTGCTTTCACTGCTTTGGGATTATACTTCACTGGGTTTTGGGTCTGGACCTTTTCCAGTAAGCGGCGCAGAGACTTTCTCCGTCCCTTTACATTCAGTCCGTTACGTCGGCTTTCTTTTTGATTAGGACGGCAGGTCCTGATAGGGAACCCTCCGTCCCTCCCCCCACAATCTGTATATTTGGAGGGGTCGCTGTTTTCGGTGGTTCGGCTTCGCTTTTTTTCCTGCTCTATTCTGTTCAATGGTTCGCCGACAGTGGCAACCTATTCTTTTCGGCGTTGATCGCTCTTCCTTTTAACGGTCTTTTGATAGAGGCAGAAGAACCGGTGTGCTCCTTGGCGCGTGGGGGTCGGTGTCCACGAAGGCATCGGAGGTCTCTTTCCTTATGATCTTAGTGTTTGCGGCTTTGCCACCCTTCAGTAGCGGTTCCCCCTAGATGACTCGATTACTTTGACGAGTGGCCGGCTTGCGCTCAAAGGAAGGTTCCTTCCAACTGGACATCAAATGTCCCGTTGTCATTAAGTTCCCTTTCCCTTCCCGGTCCCTACCCTGTACATCGCGGGTGGTTGCCCCCCCCACTCTTTTCTTGGCTCTTAATTAGTGAAGAAATGTCTCGTTTTTCCTTGAGGAGAGGGGGAATCTCTGCAGCATAGTTCCTTTTAGCCCACGGCGAGTCTCTTTCCGGCCCGTTCTCGTACGCCCTTCTTTTTTAGCCAGTGAGGTTCAAACGGGGTGATTTAGATATGTAAGTTTCCTCAGCTTTTTAGAGGGCATCGCTTTCTCCTTAGTCAACCTATACGTAGAGGAGAAGCAAGAATGCCCACCAAGTTTCCTTTCCCTTTCCTTTCGCAAGGCGTCAATCTCTCCGAGTAATGAGACCGTCCCCCCCCTTTCCTCTCTTTAGATAAACTTGTCGAGTGGCGTTATGTCCATCCCGAGGATTTTCTCTTGCTTCTCCGGCTCCGTTGATTCGACGATCGACTCCGTTGACTTTCCTCGAACCACCTCGCATCCTTCTCGTTCACTTTGATTCCCTGAATCTGACTTACTCTGCCAACGCTTTATTTCTTTCACGATCTATCCACGCAGCACTAAGGAAGAAGAGTTTATCTTACTCTCGGCTTCGGAACGAATCTCTCTTGTGCATACTCATTCCGCTTTTTTTATCGGCAAGCAAGCAGTTTTCGGACGATCTCTTGTGCGATTGGTATTCTTTATCTCTCTGTGTACTGTTGCCGGTAAGGGAGTTTCAGTTTGCCCTTTTTAAAACAGCGGACGCCCGTGAACAGGTCCATGGCGCCGGTGATTCCCTTAGCATGTCGACCCTTTAGATTCGGAATCTTCTTCCGCTTCCTTGAGACGTTTTTCCTTTACGAGGAGATTGAAGATTCCCTCGTCAACGGGTTGTCGAGAAGTGATGCAAACCGTGCCGCGGATGCAGCTTCCTGAGATATTGACGCCTTTCCTACTTGACTTTGAAGTCCTGGGGGTGGGCCCTATCCGAGTGGGACCTTTTTTTCCACACTTCGTTTGCATAATTCCCTTCGCCGCTGGCCTATACTTAGGGCAAAATACGCTCTCCCATCAACAGTCGGAGTTACCGCTTTTTTGTCCTTTGATAATTACTTCCTCGGGACAATGAGACCTTGGCCTTTTTCCCTCCTGGCTCCGATTACTCCGTTCTCCGTCTGCGTATTTCCCTGCCCCTTCTCCCTCTGCAAATGGACCCAACCTCTGAGAGCCCGGGCCGATGTTTATACCACTCTATGAATGTTTAATTTGATCCTTGAATAAGATGAGGAAGGCGGCCTTAATTTTCCTTTGACAAAGGCTTGCGCGCCCCGGTGAGATGCTTTCCCGCAAGCACGTGGCTCTTTTCGTAGCCGTACCGCCGACCGGTTGAAAGACGTGTAGAATCTCTCTCACGGCCCCATACGATTCGACTTTCGAGGGGAACGACGAAGCAGGAGGCCCTTCATAACCAGCCCCCCTCTCCCGAGGTCTCTTAGCCTGGTTTTTTCCCCACCTTTTAAATCCCTCCGGTCCGCGCGGGTGGTCACCTGTGTCGGTTACTTCGTATGTGACCTCGCTCGCTGCTTTGTGACAGAAGACCATTCCAGCACCCAGTCACCTGCCCTCACCGTTTTCCTCTTGTGGGACTCATTTTGTCTCTTTCAAGCTGCGATCGATCTCTCATATGAGCGATTGTCGACTTCTCAAGGACGGTGCCGCCGGTCGACTGGGGAGCCCATCTTATTGAGCCAACCGCCTCGCCCTCTTTTGTAGGATTTGATATATCGCTAGCGTTGAAGAGAAGGATTCCTTTACGAGAACTTTGCTGCTCTTATTGAGGCAGCTCTATGATCGCGTCCTTCGTTCCGATGTAACGTGTGCGGGATCGTTTACTCTTCGAAAGGCTCGTTGTCCCCTCAGCTCGTCCCCGACTATCCGCCGATATCCCTTTGTTCTTTACCGCGAATTTTACCTGTTTTCTTTTTTATGCTGATGATGAGCTTGATCAGAGTGGAGTTTAGTTTTTCTTTTCTTTCGCCCATCCCGGAAGTAGACGCAGAGATTTTTCCAGGTCATTAGAAAGAGAGAGAGTCTACTATCCAGGCGGTGTGGCCGGTTATATAAAGCAGGGGGAAGTGTGGTCATTTTTCCGTTCGGTCGTCCGTTGTTTTTTTCTTTCGCTGGTCGATTTTTTTTATGGCGGTTGGCGCCGAGCACGTGAGATCCATTGAAGGGTAAGTCCCTCCTCGTTCGTTGCGGTCGGCGCAATAAGCGTTTTCTGAGAATAGCGAGGTTTCCTTTTTTTGCTTATCGGATTTACTCACGCTTCTCTGCCGTGCCGATGTTGTCCTCCCGTCCGCCACTACCTAGGCTTGTCCCTAATTTTTTCCGTCCGATCGTCCTTGTATTTCGGGAGTCTCCCCGTTATCGAAGAAAGCACCCTCCCCTTGAGTCTGGCGGAAACTCTCCCCCTCCTGAGTGACCTCCGATGCCGGTGATGCGCCTACACGTGTCAGCGTGCCTGGTTTTCTCTCGCATCATTTTCTCAGGTCCTCTGAGTAAGAGTTTTGAAACGACCAAGCTACTTTTTCCATCTGCACCCCGAAACCCCTCGCGCCTCACGTTCCACTCCCAGTCACCGCCTCAGTCTTTTCGGTCAGGGGGAACGTGCGTGGGCGGGGGACTCGGGTTTTTCATTTGGTGTCTGTTGCTTTTCTAATTAGTCTCGTGTCGTCGGAGATCGCCGCGGCCTGGTTCCATCTTTTTGAGCGCTTGGATTCACTCTTGATCAGTCCAAGAAGACTTTTTCGTCTTCTTTAAGTTAAGCGAGTTAGCGTACTCCTTCCCCTTCCATGAGTTTCTTTCCGCTGAACTAGCAAAGGTCCGCGCTCG
>Ga0179593_1659150_pt1 | contig 24339 bp, 30 predicted proteins | sample CZODoug2_1_08_16_FD_185931 | JGI IMG/M metagenome (GOLD analysis project Ga0179593, IMG submission 185931) | Vadose zone soil fungal communities from Angelo Coast Range Reserve, California, USA - CZODoug2_1_08_16fungal (PacBio error correction) | ecosystem: Environmental > Terrestrial > Soil >... | reverse complement strand
TCTGAGATTACGAACTCCCTTTTTTCCCTTTGTCCGATTTTGACCAGTTTCAGCCCAGCGATTCCGCTGGGACCTTCCCCCCACTGAAAATTTTTCCCCCCACGGTATAATTGCTACAGCCGCTTTTTTTTTTGCTCTTGTCATGCCTGCACGGACTTCTCTCAAGATGACCCCTAGGGTAGGGGTGCCCGATGCCCCATCGCTTTTTTCTCAATATTCCCATTTCTGTCCCTCTTCCTTTTTGCTGGTAGCGCTTCCAACTGCCTAATAAAACTCCCTCCTTTTTTGACTGACGCGTCTAGAAACATTCCCTAATCTGTTTTCCCCTTTTTTTTTCCTTTCCGGACTCTTTTCCTGTATCCCGCAAGTAATTTTTCTTCGATTTTCCCCCCCCTCCCCCCAAAACCTTTCCTCCTCAATTTCGAAGACCGGGAGCGCGCGACTATCCAATTTGCCTGCCTTTCCAACTCTCCTTTATTCGTTACTCGAGTGTTGCCCGTAGTAAGATCTATGAGAGTTCCCCCCAGAGAAGCTTAGTCACGTTCTATCTCAGGATCTTCTCCTCTTCCTCCCGCGCCGACCCTTCGTCCCTTCTGTTCCACTCGCGCCGACCACTGCGACTTCCTAGTTGTTGTTGTTTTCCTCAGTGTTATCATGTTTCAGTGTTAGAGGTGGGTCCCCGAGTTTCCCCCTCTTTTTATCGATTTCCTTCCCCCTATTTGAACTACGATTTCCCTGCTCTCCGCAGAGTAGGGACGGTCTCCATGAGTCCCCTCCCCTCCCCCCAATCCAGAGATTCGGCCTTTACGTATTCAAGTTACTCAGTTGAGTTTCCCTTCGAGAGTTTTTTTGACTTTCTCATTTTCATGCTCTTTTTTCAACCTTCTGGAAAAACCGGAGTCCCCTTGGTCTCATCACCCAGCTTCCTTCGATGCAAACTTTCCTTCCGGATAGAAATCTCTCCCCCTTTAGGGTTATTCTGGCGGCCCAGACACCTTCTCCTTCTCTCCCCTTTGATTTGCAACCCCTTGTTGACTCACTTCCTTTCTCCCCCTCCCCAGAGTGTTCATTCTGATCCTTGTTAAACAGTCGTTGCAGGTTTTCATTCCCTGACTGCCTTTTCCCCAGGCTAAGCATCCCTGTCCTTGTTTCACTCTGGAGGAAGTACTTTTCCCCTAGGCCCCTCTTTTTTCCTAGTCGGCTTAACCGAGTGAGGCCCGACTTTTTTCTTCAAGCGCTCCTCTTTGAGCCTCGACTTCCTTGCTTCCCTTTTTTCGTGACACGTCCCTGCTCGCCGGACCCCGCGTTCTCTGTTGGTTTCTCCCACGTCCATGATTTTTCAACTTTTTTCTGTTTTAGTCCTGCGTGTCCCCCCTACTGTTTCGTTCGGTTTGATGGGTTGTTTTTTTGCCCTTCCCCCTTGGGAACAGGTAGTGGTGAGTGTCCCTTTTCCCCTTCCCCCGCCTTTCTCCACCCAAGTTTCCAAAAGCTTCATGTTCCCCCCTTCCAAATCTAAGGCAGTTCAGCAATTCGGTCCCCCCCTCCCCTCCCCCTATTTTTTTTTCATAGATTCCCTATGCTCTTGGACGATTGGTTTTTTCTCCTTTTTTCTGTGCGACTTTTTCTTCCAAGGAAATGGTGGGACCAGTTTCCACTTCCCCCCCCCCCATTACAGGTCCCCTCACCCCTTTTCGGTTTTCTTTCGATGTGCGCGGGATTGAGGAGAGCCCCCCCTTCTCATTGATTTTCCCCTTCGGGAAGCGATTTCGGCTCTTTTATAAGTGTCTTACATTGCCTCCGGGCTTAGCACTTTCCACCCCCGCAATTGCCCTATCCCCGTTCTCCTTATCTTGCGACCCTCCCCTGGGTCCTCCTAATCGTTACTTCCATCCCTTTATCGTTTCTTTTTTTTTTTCCTTCCTCTTTTTGGGGAAGGTGAGGGTGTCCCCCAGATTCGTTCTTTCCTTTATTATTGTTCTCTTCATTTTTGAACCCCTTCGCTTTCCTGTTTGTGCTGGTTTCTTATCCTTTTTTCCCTCTCCCTGCCGATCCCTGTCTTTCCCCCCGCGCTCCCTGAATTTTCCCCTTGGACATTTTCTCTTGAAAGAGAGCTGTATTTTGCCCCTACTCGGACCCTCCTTTTCACTTAACAAGGTTTCCATAGGGACTTTCCTTGTTGGAGCTTTATTACACCGCCCCCCAGTCTTCTCCTCCCGCCCTCTCGCCCCAAATACCTCTACACCAAGGTTCATCCTTTTTCTCTCCCCCCCCCACCCACATGCCCTGTGGGGTTTTTGCGGTGAACCCTTTTTTCTCACCCCTGATCTTTTTTCGACGTCTTTGATTCGATTCTGCAGGAGGTTTCTCTTTCCCCCCTTTTCCATACTTCCCACTTGTCCCTTCCCCCAACAACCCTTTCTCAAGATTTCCACTTTGAACGTCACCGCGGATATACTCCTTACTCCCCCTTTTCCCTTACCCGTTTTTCCTACCCTTGTGCGAATTTTTTGAGCCAAAATCAATTTAGTCTCCCTTGTCCCCCTTCGCCTCTCTTCCTTATCTTTGATTTCCCCGTGGATCTTCCTATGCCGGACTTTTCCTCCGTTAATCATGACAGTTTCTCTCATATATTCTTTTCCCCTTGGTCCCCTTTCCTCCCCCCCCTCCCCCCCCCTTATTCTAGGATGATAAACATTAAACGAGTTTTCTTTTTATGCTTTTTTTTTTAAGGGCCAGGTCCCGCAAGAACGTGTGAATATCCATATCCCCCCCTGGGATGATTTTCCCTTGGCGGTCCTTTTTTCCCCCCTCGTGCGTCCTGAGGATCTCAAACCTTTCCTCCTCTAGGGTTCCCCTAATCCAACTCATCCTGGTAGAGGCTAATTTCCGGACCCCTTCTTCTTTTTTATCTGTTTCCCCCCTCGCCCGACTGACTTTCGAGTCCTATTCGGGACCCTTGGCGTTTTCCCCCCCCCCCCTCCCCCTAGAAATTTCTTTTTCATTCCCCCTCGAAGGAGAGATGAATCGAAAAGACGATCCTCCTCCCAGACTTTCCTCCGAGGAGTACTCCTTCTTTCTTTTCTGGAGTTGTTTTCCTTAAGTCACTCATCCCCCCGATGACTTTTTTTGCTATGCGTCACCTGCCTGAGGCAGAGTCACGTGATGTCTTTCTTTTCTCCCCTGTCCCTAAGCTTCCCTTCACGCCCTGCCTTTGACAACTGTTAGCTAACGTTTGTTCCTCTTTTTTTTTTCGAGAGACTCTTCCCCTCTAATGTACAGTTTTTTGTTTCGAGGTTTTTTCCACCAAAGTCTTCGTTGGTCTTTCTTTTTCGCCTCTCTTTTTTCTCTTGATCAGTGACCCTCTCTCCCCAAAGTGAATGATGCGTACGTCCTTAGGCTTTCCCCTCTCTTTCCCCTTTTCCTGATACGTCAACCACCCAGTCGCTTTCCCCTCGGTCCTTTCTCTTTTCCATAGACTTCTTTTTCTTCTCTTCTCAGTTTACACCGCTCCATAGCCTGTTCCTCTTAGGTCCTTCCTTCCTTCTTTTTTTTTCTCGTTACCTATAAACAACCTTGGTCCCGGGTTTTCGCTGCTTTCCTTAGACTTTCTCCGCCCTCGAATCCCTTCTTTCTGTTCGGATAGTAGTGTTCTTTTTTCTTCTGCGTTTCCTTCCAGAATAGTGACGGCAGGTGCCCCTTCATTGCCCACTCTCTCCGCCCTTTCTTTCCTCTTCTTTTGATCTCTCCCTGCTTTCCTGCTGATCCCTCCGGTAAGGGGTTCCTCCTTCTTTTTCCCTTTTGGTCCCACAAGAACAGGGGCTTGAATGTTTTTTTCCCTGCAAGTTCTGTTCGCGATTTTTTCGTCGGACCGCGGCGTCACGTCGATTTCAAACCTTTTCCCTTTTTTCGTTCCTGACGATGCTCCCTTAGGCTCCCAGTGCTGTTTGTATCCCGCACTTTGATCGGATCCCCCTCATGCTGTTAGCACTTATTTTTTAGTCCATTAGCTCTGTTTTAGAACCTTCCCCTTTCGGGATTATGGTGGTTGTGTCCGCTGCCTCCTGTGACAGGTGTGCTTGCCTCTGACCCACCTTGAAAACTCTTTGCAAGAACAAGAGTGGCGTCGCCCCCAAGTTCCTACCTCACCATCTAAGTTTCTTTTCCCCTCTTTGCACGACTTTTTCGGGGAGAATCCTCCTTTTCTAGGAGCGAAATAGCCCTGTATCCTTTGGAGATTTTCTCTGTTTTTTTTAGACCTTAGAATTTTTGCCAAGGTCCTCAAATCCCCCCCCCCCCTCGAGTTTTTTTTTTTTACGGCATTGTAACAAGTGAGTGTCGCCTTTTGATCCCTCCTACTCTGGCATTTTGATTCATTCCCTTCCCAGTTTTTTTCTTGGCTGTTTTTCCTACTCAGGGTCATGACTCCCCCGTTCTAGTCAGCCCCGCTTACCTAAAACCTTCATTGGAGCAAGGCCCTCATCTAATCCAAATTCTGCCGAATCCCCCCCATCCCTTCTCCGACTTTTTCGGGGTAAACCCCCTCCCAGTCACTCTTCCATACGTTGTCTTCTTGGGTTTTCTTTTTGGGTTTCCAAAACTTAGGACGTATCTGTTTTTCTCAAAGTTTCATTTTTTCCCTTCCTTTTATGGAATTGCGCCCTCTGTTTTTCTTTTTTTGGGATTCCCTTTGATACGCAGCCTGCTTCCATGTCTATGCCAGCAACTGAGCGTTTTCCTGATGTGAATATACCTTTATGGAGATGCACGTCCTTTTTTGCTAGCTTCTTCCCTCCAACCTTTTGATTGAGACCAAGCAGTTTCCTGCCCAGCCTTTAGTGGGTTCGCGCTGGTGTCCCCCAGACCCCCTTCTGTCTGGTTACATTTTTAATTCCTCCCTTCCCCCAAGACCCCTCCGTCTATTTCCAGAAGAATAGGCCGAGGTCGTTTCCTCTTTCACCCAAATTTCACACCTTTTCTTCTGCTTTTCTGAACGTGGTCTCTTACCCCCGATTTGCCACTTTTCTGCGGGTTTTTTTAAAGCCCCCCCCCCCCCTCCCCTGTAAACGCTTTTGTTTTCCCCTCAACCCCCCAACTCTTTTTTCCGGCCGAAATGACCCCCTCCCTTTTTCAATTTCTCCTTCCTACTATTTCCCCCCCCCTTCCCAAGTTTACCCCGTTCAGTTTTACAGATTTTTTTTTGCAACACCCCTTTTTCCGCATACGTTGGAATTGTAGTCATCATCATCCGCCTACTTTTTTCTTTCCGAGAGTACTCTTGGCCGACCTCTTTTTCCAGCATCCCCCTCCTCCTTTGAAGAAGAATCCTCTTCCACTTCTTTTTCCCTGATTTTTTACTTCCCCAATGTTATGTGACCATTTTAACTTGGAGGACCAGATTGTTTGGCCATTTTTTTTTTTGCCTCAGGTTTCCCCACGAACGGAGTGGCACTCGGGTAGGTTACAGCAGGTTTTGACCCGTTCCCCCTTCGAGGTTCCCTTCTTCTTTTTTTGAAACTAGCGTTTTTGGTCGCCCCTTCCCAGAGCAGTTTTTCTTCCTGAGTTTATCAGTAAAAAAATTCCACTCCCATCTGCCCCCTCTCGACCTTCCTTCTTTTCTTTGGTGAGACAGTATTTTTTTTTCCCCCCAACATGTCCCTTTCTTTTGACCCCCAAACAAACGTGCCACGACATCCGCCTCCCCCTCTTAGCCCCCTCCCTCTCTAGATTAGGCAATTAGTTTTAGTACGTACATTCTTGGTTGTTGACGGTTTTTTTTTCCTCCATTAAGCGTCAGGAGCTGGCCTACGGAAATGGAGCCTTCCCCCACCCCCCCCCCTTCAGTTCCTTTCTTTTTTCCCTTATTTCCCAATTTCTAGACGTCTGCTTGTTCTCTACCAGGTTTTTTCCCTCTTTTATAAAGTGATTTTCCTCCCTTGCCGAATGATTTCCTTCTGAGCTTTCTTTTTCTTTGGTCCAAAGTTTGCGGAATTTTTTTTTTTCTATTCTCTTCAGTGCCTTCCCTTCTCCGTGACTGCTCAGCGATGTTTAATATTCTCCTTTTTTTTCCTCCTTCGGCAGTCGTCTGATCTTTTCTTCCTTTTCCCCGTCACCGATGCCGCCCCCCCGCATTTTTTCCCTTTGCTGAGGGGTTTCTTTTCTTTATCATAGAGTTTGTTGTGCGATGACTCCAGATCTCCGTTGCCTTTCTTTGTTTCGTTTCGGGGTTTCACAAACCCCTCCTTTGAATTCTTTTTCTTTCAGTGCGTTCGGTTGACTTGAACTCATCTCTTTGGTACTTCCCCTCCTTTCATCCCCGTGCCGGATTGGCCGACTTTTTTATCCACCCCTTTTCCTTTGTTGTCGGTCCGGACACCCTCCTGATTTTCTCACGCTTATCTCCCCACTCGCCTTCTAGAGACTCTCCCCCCCCCCCAATCCCTACTGCCGCCTTTAGTACGCCTGCACCCTCTCGTTTTTTCTTAACCTGCGGTGGAATGCTTCTCCCATGCTTGAATCCTGGCCACGAGTTTTAATTTTCTAGACTCCTTAAGTTTTTTTTCCCCCTACCCTTTTTCCCTTTTCTGGATCCCACCTAGGCAGTGGGGCTCAGTACCTGTCGAGATGATGGTTCGCCTTCACGTATGCCTTTCACTTTCATTCGCTCCCCTCTCCTATCTGGATACTTTTTTTCCAGGCCATTGTTGTGTTTCCCCCTCTTCGGTCTACCCACGTGTTCCTTCTTCAACTTTTTTTCTTTGTCACAGGCCCTTTTCCTTCGTCTTTTGGTACGGATCTCTGGGGTTTTTTTTAAGCCCATCTGGGAAAGGTGTGGGCTTGATGAATGGCCTCTCCCTGCCGCAGCCCCCCTACTCTTGGCCTCCTGGCGGGTCCCAAACTTTTTTTTTTTTCCAAGCTAACAACTTTCCCTTTCAGAAAATTTGACCCGGAAAACGCCCCCATACTGAATCTGCGTCCTTCTTTTTTCGCCTCTTCTCTCCTAGATTATAGGTCTGTTTTGGAGTCCGGATGTAGAACTTGATCGTTAAAGACCGGTTCTCAGCCTGACCCATCCAAAGGGACCCCCCTAGGAGCACCATGACCAGTTACAGAGCGTGTCTTCGTTTCTGTTAGCCAGACCTTCCGCGGTTTTTGTAAGCTTTTCTTTCCCTAAGGAGGGTGAAGGAGTCCTATTTTTTTCATGCTATTCCTTTATTTCATGTAAGAAATCCTTTCTCCCAGAACTGCACTAAAGTCTCCCACCCCCCTCCAAATACTTGTCAATGTCTCCTTCCTAGGCTTCCCCCCGGTCGACCATTCCTGAGGTCCCCCTTCAATGCGGAATCACGGCTATCTTCTCTTTTTCTCCCCCTTCTTTTTTTTCTCTCTAGCTTCGCAGTGAGTTTTTTTTCCCCAGATTTTGGGGAAGAACTGCCAGTTTCATGTATTGTATCGGCCTTATCAGGTTTTTGATGGCGTTTTGTCCTCCAAGGCGTTTTTGATATCACTCCTATGCCCCTCCCCTCTCTCTCCTTCCTGCAGCTTTTTTTTTTAAGAGCATGATGGAAGACCCCGCGTGCGATATTCCTATCTTCGCCCCTCCCCGACCCTCATGAGACCTTCCCCTTGTCTGTTAAGGTTAGCTGGTTCCGTCTCCCCCGACCCTTTTTCTTTCCGCCTACGAATTTCCTCCAAACCTTAACCCCGTCTGACTCTCCATTTCCTCCTCTCGTTTTTTTTCTCCGCCTCTGCCCTCTCCTTTTTCTTCCGTTACGCACTTTTCTTCGCAGTGAACTTTCTTCTTGTGACCCCACGCTTGTGCTGTTCCACACTTTTTCTTCCTTCTGGCCCCCCCCCTTCGCTGCCCCTTTTTTTGGTGTTCCCCAAGTTCCGACCCTGGTCAGGGCCACGCTTATGGCTACTCCCTTTTTTCTCCACTGACCCGAACTCCCATCCCCTTTGTGGGTTTTTTTGCCTGCTAACCCACCCTTTTTTAGCCCTTTTTTTGGAGCCTTAGGAACGTACTTCCTTTCTTCCTAGTCGAGTTCCTCTCCGGGGATTCTATGCAGGTCGAACGTGCCACCGACTCCTGTTCTTCCATTGTGGCCTTGCACTTGACCTTTTTTCTTCGCTCCAAACTGCATTCTCCCTTTCCCCTCTACACCGGGGCAGGGATATCCTGTGCTCCTTTCCCTGTCTACGGACTTACTCAACGTTGGTTTTTTCCTGCAGGTCATGGACTCAGATGAAAGGGTTTCCCCCCCCTTTTTTTCGTTGTGTTTGACCCCCGCTCACTTTTCTTTTCGCCGATCCAGAATAACGGTGGATGTTTCCCGTGATGGCACTTTGGCATCTTCCAGGCCGGAAGAGTCAGGGAAGCCCGGCCCTTTTTTCCTAACTTCCTTTTTCGGATTTTCTCCATGTTCCCCTTCGATGGTTCAGTTTCCCTCCCCCCTTTGACCTTCCTTCCCTTTTTTCCTACGCCAAGGCTCCTTCCGAATTGCGGTCATCTGAGCAGTCTTTTTTTGGGACGTTCTTCTTCCATCGAGGAGGTGTTGACGTTCAGAAAATTCACCCCTTTTCCCACGCTGTCTTTCTCTGACCCGTTTTTCGTGACCCCCCGGATTTCTTTTCGTCGCAGACATTTTTCCCTCCCTCGCTTGGAACCTCGAAACACCACAGGAGTTCCACTTGCGATGATCTCCTTCCCTTTTTTTTTTCTCTTAATCCTGCCGGTGGCTTCGTGATTCCTTTTTGGAGTATTTTTGCTATCCGTTTTAATACGATCACGGGATAAACTGTCGCCTCTTTCTGCGTTTGCCCTTTATTTTTTATTTCTTTTTCTCCTTAAGTCCCCCCCTCATAGATCCCGGGATTGACTGATGCTCCTCGCATCGAGCCGTTCTGCTTGTTGCCCGATTCGGCCTTTTTTTCTTTCTTTTCCCCCGTTTGTCAGCCAGAAGGTGCCCCTGTAGTAGTCCTCTTGCGTTACCATCCAACCTTTTCTTTTCCTGGTTTTTTCCAAACTGTGCACGGTTGTTTCCTGATAATCCCCCCACCATTCTTTTATTTTTTTCCTTCCCCCTTTTCTTCGGTGGTTTTTTGTGTCCACCTTTTTCCCTCATGAATTACCATTTCCCCTTTCACTCTTCTCCCTCCTTCGCATTCCTCTCTTGCCCCGAGGGTCGACCCTATTGCTTTTTGATGCAAGGACCCCTCCTGAGGATCCCCCTGGCTCCCGGGAGGTATCTTTTTTATTACTTTCGTCAGCCCCTTCCCCAGGCAGCCTTGATCAATCCCATGAGGAATTCTTTCGATAGTAGGCTTATTTTGCCTACATTATGAATCTCGTCCCTTCTCAGTCGATCCACGAAGATTGATAAGCTCTGTTTAGAGGTCTCAATCCCCCCCCAACTTTCTACTTCTGCTGCCCCCACCTTTTTTTCATAACAAAGATTACTGGTCACGTCTGTTTTCATTTTTTTATCCTTTGAGTCTCCCTTAGTCCTGGACATTTGTCTGCTTTTTCTCCTGTGGGTGTTTTCGCTTTTACCCTTCCTTTGCAATTTGTCCCTTCGTTTTTGATTCCCTTGCCTGCCTTTGAAAAAGCCCAGTTTTGTTCAAATTTTGTTCATGCTAAAGCTCCCCCAGTAGTTTCCTTCATTCCCCACCTCTTTGCCCCGTGATTCCCTCCTTAGAGTGCTCCAGATTATTAGGCTCGAGGTTTTTAGTAGCGTTTCATCGGAAAGAAATTCGGTGACCAGGCCCCTCAGACTTTACCCCACCCCCCCCGATGTTTTCTGTTCAGTTTGAATGCTGTTTTCTTAGCAAGCCCTCTAGGCATATCAATTGATGTCCCTTTCTACTTCCTTCATTCTTGAATTCGCTTTCCTCCTCCATCTGGATAACCCCCCCTCCCCCATTGCCGGTTAGAAAAGGACTCATCCTGTCCCCCCACCCCCTAGCCCTCCCTTTTGCACATGATTTTTAATCTTCTTTCGCCTTCCCTGAGAGGGGTAAATACGGGAAACCCCGGCACTTCCTGATTTTACCTTTTTGCTCGCGATCTGTGGACTGAGGGTGACCCCTCTTTTTGTACCTTGTTTCCCTGTTCCTTCTTGGAATTGCGACAATGAGGTGTTGTCTTGTTTTTGAGTCTCCTTCCCAGCCAGTCTTTTTGACCATTTCTTCTTAAGAGAGAGCCCTTGATGCTTCTTCAACAATAAATGCGGACGATGGAGATGGCTGCTTCCCGACCTTCCGCTCTCACACTGAGTTACCCTCCAGGGTCCTCCTGAGGCCTTTTTTAGATGTGGTTATCTTTTCTCGTTTCACCCGTGGATTCTGTTTGGTTCGAAAGCGCCCTGGAACGCTTCCCCACCCTTCTCCCGATACTTAAGATGGTTGGAGTCTTATCGCAATCGAATGACGCTGTGCCCCGTTCTCGGAACCTCCCCCTGAATTATTGGAGTATTTTCTCTGCCCCTGGTCTTTTTTTGACCTTCTTTTTCTCTGGTTTCTCCTTCGGGCAATGCCAGTGTCCTCACCTTCTTTGTTGTTTCAGCGGCACAAACCTTTCCGACCCCTTCTTTCCAACCTCTTGAACCCGACCTCCCTCCTCCAGCTTTAGTCCGAAGCAGGGAGGGATACCCCAAATCCCCCCCCAATTTTCCGTTGTTCCTCTTTTTCCCTTTTCCCTTCCGTTATCAATCCTTTTTTAGTTTTAGAGGTCGAGACCTCGGCCGCGATACCTTCCATGAAGAGTCTTCCTGGTTACCCTACAATACTCGGGTCGCTTGCCCCTCCTTTTTTCTCGCTTGGTATCCTGCGCCACCCGAAAATGTTCGGTACCAACTATCTTTTTTCCCCCTCCCCCCCCCCTTACTCCAGGTTGATTCTTTTTCTTCAAACGCTGGTCTAAAGATGAAACTTTTCTCTTTTCCAGCGGCTCCTTCATCTAAATTTTTCTGCTCCCCCTCGTGAGTTCCACCCTCTGTTTGGCCCGAGGTTTAACTTGATTTTGTGTGTCCGAAATAACCCCTATCTTTTTTCGTTCTCTCTCCACTCACAGGGTCAAATCTTTCTTCGAGGTTGGTCCCTCGAACACCCCCCCGACGTAGGGATCCCTTCCAATTCCCCCTCTTTTTTTTTTTCCCGTCCCCCCCCTTTTCCCGCCAGTCCCGATTTCTTTTCAACACTCTTCCCAGCCTGCCGAAGTGGAGTACGTTTTAAAGGCAAGACGCTTCTGCTTGTGGACGGAGTCCCTCGGTCTCTTTCCCGTCCGACTTTCAACTGAGAGTTTTAGCAGGTCTTCTGTATTCATTTCTCTCCCTTGACGACTCGCCTACGCGAACTCCTCGTTACACGCTTTCCCCCACTTCTCCCCCCCCCCCTTTACCGGATCCCTGATGCTCTTTCATCCCTTTTTGAGAGATTTCGTAATGTCCTGGTGGTTCCAAGAAGTCCTTTTTGAGCCTTAATTCGAGCTTCCCAGCCTCTCTCCCTTTCCATGCTGAATCGCTCTATTGTGATAAGTGGTATTTTTGACTGTCGTCTAATGATAATTCCACAATACTTTCTCCTTTCCCTTCCCCAGCCTTCTGTCCTGTCTTTGAATATCTCCTTGTTGACGTTGGCTTATGCGCTTTTTTGAGGGGCTTTTTTCCCCAATGAAGGTTCCCCTTCTTTATGTCCCGGATAACGAGGTCGTTTCTCTTAGAACCAACCTCTCCAGTCGGTCCACGATAAACACGTGTTTCCTAGACACGTACATCCACATCTATTTCTTTTCTTGTCCGATCGGAGCCTTGATCTCACGAAGGCCCAGTGTAGACATCGTTGACCCCTTTTCCACGCTCTGCCCCAACTCCCCCGTATGCTCTTTTCAAATTTCTCTGTGCCTCCTTTAGTCGTTGACCGAGACTTAAGGCATCTGCTGCACCCCTGGCTCTATTCAACTTTTTGTACCCTTGGTCCCTGGATCCCAAGCGGTTCCATCTTCTCTTGAGATAGGTCCTTGGAGCCCTCTGAATAGCACTGCATATTACCCCCCGGCTCACGAGTCAATCTCGACGCAATCCCCGCGCCTCTCGGCCCGTTCTGTACCTCCTCCACGCGCAAAGTAGTTCTTCCAATTTTTGTGGCTCCCATCGGCTCGACTCCCATTTACTGGGAGTCCCACTCTTTTCATCTTTTTAGCCTGTTTTGAAACCCGTGATGAGGGAGATTTTTTTTCCAGCTCCCCCCCCACGCTGGACGCGTGGAGGGCGCTCTGCAAACCTCCTTGTCCTCACCCGCCCGGTCCATTCTTGTAAAATCCCGTTCCTGACTAAGTCTCCATTTAGTTTTTTTCCTCTTGGCACCGTTGTATTCTTCGAGATTTTTCGAACTAGTCCTTCTTAGATTTTGTAGCAGGCTCGGTGGCTGTCTTGCTTCTTTCTGTTTCCGGCTTTATCTGTCTGTGTCTGTGATGCTGCTCCCCCCCGTTAAAAAACCTCGAGCGTCCTCATTTTTCTTCCCGGTGTTTTAGCAAGTGATTTCCAAGCTTTCTTGATTCTTATCATGCGGTCCGCTGATTTTTGGCTGTCTTCTTCGAATTCTGACTCCATTTTTTTCCGAAGCACAAACCAGCACACTACTTTTTCTCCCCAAATGCCCCCCCTCCTCTCTAACTAAAACTGCAATACACTTTACTCGTGTTCACCCCCCCGGATATCTCAGTTGTGTGGTTTTCCTCTCTCCTGGAGTGTTCATTGGGTCACCCACGATCTTGCCCCTTTTTCAGTTTTCATATACGGATTTCTCATTCCTTTTTGTTGCTTTCGCATGGCGTCTTTTTTTCTGCCGTGAAACAGCCCCGCAGGCGGATTGCTGCTATTCTTCCGAATTCTCACTTTAGATCCGCGTCTCTGCCATTTTCGACCCAGCCCCCATCGTGGTGGTTTTTCCTCTGGGAGCCTTTCGGATTGGTCACACTACCATTTCTGTTTTTTCACATCCCCCTCCTACTCCTTACCCTAACTTTGTTCCCCTCGCAATCTCCCTCTCTTGGCCATGGTTTTCGTGGAAGGACATTTCTGAGACCAAGGGAGATTGGAGCCTTGCCAAGGTTTCTTCTTTTCCCTGCCAACGCTTGTGCCACTGATTTTGCTGCCCTTTTGCACCCCCTTCCAGACTCGGCGGGGCAAACCATCTCCTCCCGCCCCCCCCTTGGCACTTTTCCTCCGGTGCAGAAGTTATTGAATTTTTCCTTACAGCCGTTGCGGTACCCAACAGCCTAGTCCTACCTTTCTTAGTTCCCCTTCCGGGTTCTCTTAGGTTTTTGAGGTGTCGACGCTTTTTTTTCTTCCTTTTTTTCGAGGCCGACGTTCCCCGAGGACCCCCTCCTCGGTTCAGGACGCCCCTCTGGCCTATTAATGAGCTTTTTCAAACGACTTTTTTTCTTGTTTTATCCGGATCCTTCTCGTGGGCCGTGGTGATGTCCGGATCCCAGTCCTTTCCTGCACTCGCACGATTCCCCCCAGGGCTCAAGGCCACAGGGTCCCCCGTCACTGCGAGTGCTGGAACCTCCCAACGGCGTATCCTCCTGAGAGGTTTTTTTCCTCCCCCTCGATCATGTTTTTCTTCCGGAACATTTTTCTGCATAATCCTTATATTACGAGAACCCCCTACCGCGTATCGCTGTTTTCGTTTTCCCCCCTTTCCTGACTCGCCGGCTCGAGCGAACTCAGCCGCTTCTCATGCAACTACCTTTTTCCGTAAAGGACTCTCCTGTTGTTGGACGGTTATAAGGAAGGGACGAATTTACAGGCTGCCTTTTTTTGGTCACCCGCTGATCCTTCAAATCGCGAGCTGCTTTTTCTGTATTTTTTTTTATGTCTCCTACGTCCGAGAGTCCGACAACACTTCTCTCTGAAATCTCTGTTACGCTCCTCTTTTGTTGGTTGTTGAGCTCTTTTCGCCTCTGTCAGTGTTCTCTCCTCTTCGTCCCCTTTGTTCTTCCCCCGAGTGTTTTGTGAAACAAAACTTTCTTCTTCAAGCTTTTTTTGCCCGCGGAATGTCGTCAGGATACTCCTAAACAACTCCTCATCGTCTCGTACTCCGCCGGACTTTCAGATGCGCATCGAGGTTTTTTTTTTTTTTCTGGTCTTTTTTCCCTAGCTTCTCCTGGAGTTTTTCACCCCCTCGTGTCCGTTCCTTCCCCCCTGTAATATGCCCACTGTGTCCGTCTTCATCTCCTCACCTCCACCGGATTTTTGCTGCCCACCTTTTCGGTAGCTATCCTCCCATCAGGCCTGCTGATTGAGCAATCCTTGAGATGCTAGGCTTGAGGCCCCCTCTCCCCGATTTTTTTCTTTCCTCCGATTTGTGCCCGGTTGCATCCTTTCCCCCCTCGTTTTGCGCATCCTGTTGGCCCAACCTCTTTCAAAACTCTCCCCCCTAGGCAGTGAGATAGTCTTGCTAACCGAGTCCCGGCCCTTTTTTCATGGTAACGTATCCCCTTTCTCCTAGATCAGCGCGAGCTTCCTTTTTTTTCCTTGAGATACATCCGGGTTTTGTGTATCCGAAAACACCCGGCTTCGTTTTCCCCCCAACGCGCAATTTTTCCCGTTCTTTCCGTAGGTCCCCTTCCCTAGCCCGGGCGTTCTGATTCGTTTGGGTTTGTTGGCGCTGACTAGTACAAAAGTGGGATTTTTTTGAGTTGTATGCCAATTTCTTTAAGGCAAAATTCACCTGCCAACTTCCCCAATCTCAGGTTCGCACACGCCCCTTTGGCTCGGTTTAGATTGCGAGAGATTTTTTTTTTGAGGACTAGATTCTAGGCTCGATCTTTTGGGAGTATTTGTAGTTTTAGGGTGTTCCCCTGCTTTGCACTTCCTTGTTTTTTTTTGCCGGAGCAAACTCTTTCATCGTCATACTTCGCGTCCAAGCGCGTTTCGTGTTTTTTTGGAAGCCTTCTTCCCCTTTTCATTGGCGACCCCATCTTTTTTCTAATTTTTTTTTTCTTCTTTGTGTCATCAGTTTGCCATTGGGAGCCCGGGAAGCCCCAGCCCCAAACAGAATTTGGCCCCTTTCATACTTTTTCATGTTTCTTAAAATTCTTTCCATGACATAGTGGCCCAAGACTGTCGTACACCCCTCTATCTTTCCTTCCTTGGTTGTGTAGAGATACTCTTTCTTGAGTTTGATTGAAGGTGGCCTCATAATTTATTGTTTGCACAGGTTAATGTATCCTGAGTTCTCTTGCATTGCGCCCTTTGTGGTTTTTCCCCTGGTCTCTCTTTTATGCGATGACAAAGCCTCAGCGTCATGCGCTCGGATAAGAATCCATTTTTCCAGATGGAGATGCCAGTTCCTGCCGCTACTCTCTTTCTATAAGTGTTTAGTTCATGTTAGTTTTTTTTTTCTTGCCTTCAAAACCTCATCTGTAACAGCCTTTTTGCTTCGGAAACGCCTGACTCGCCCCCCCCTCTCCCCCCTCTTCCATCAGACTTTCTCTATCCCTCTGGGAGAGTTTTTTTTGACGGCCCATGTTAGAAACTGTGGAGCTTCGCTTTTTTTGTCTCACGACCCTTCTTTTTAGGGCCTGTTTTCATTCCCCTCCTCCCTAACCCCCCAGATTTTCCGAGGCCCACCCCCCAGCCTCCGCCTCCTCACCTTTTCCCCTTGCCACCTTTTCTTTCCTTGTCCCATTTTCAGTTCATGTTCCGCAGAAGCTCGTCTACAAACAGCCTTTCTTGACACCCCCTTTGACGTGGGCTCAATGTAGATCTTGCTTATCCGAGAGTGTCTCCCTTCATGCAGGCCGTCGGAAGACTTTCCGTGGACCAGCATCGTCCTTCCGACTATTCTCTTTCCTACCTGCGCCTACTCTCTTTTTTGAACCCCCCAAGACCTTAGGGGACTCTCTTCCTCCGGAGTCGTCAACCGCCAACGAGTGGCCGATGCACCATCGGCTCATGCCCTGAGCATCTCAATTTGTGCCCCTTTTCTTTCTTAACTTTCTTTTTCACTCCGCCTCGCCGAACTTTTTTTCTTTTCTCCCCTGATACCCTAAGATCAATGGTGATGCAGTATATCCGGAGGACCTCTTCCAGTGTGGCTACTCAAAGCGTCCTTCCTCGTTTTTTTGTCCGAACACTTCATGTTCAGGATTTTTCACAAAAACTAACTCACTCCCCCCCTAGCAAGCCCGGAGCAGACCTGAGAGCGCTGCACCGCTTGAATCTGCAGCAGCTTCTTGGTCGCCCCCTCCTTTCTAGAGTTATCTCAGGAAGACTCCCAGTTCCCCCGCTGAGCTCTATGCGACCCTGGAGTTTAGTCCGTTCCTTTCCTCAGGTCTTCCCCTCTTCCTCGAATGACGCACTTTTCTTCCCGATGTTTTCCACGGACCTTCCCGCTCTTTCGTCTGAGAGATTTCATATCCTTTTCTTTTCCCGGGGGAGGGGCAACCTGATTCGTTCCGTCTTTTCTCTTTTTCAGCGAGAAGATCCGTGACCTTGTTTTTTTTTTTTTTTTTTTCTTTCCGGAAACTTTCTAGCGTTTTCGGCTGCGGAATTTTCCCCTTCTTCAACAACCTAATCGTCTCCTGAAGTACAGCCCGGACTTCGGTTCTTTTCTGATTGCGCATTCGACTCTTGTTATTAGGCTTTCTTATTCTTTTTCCCGCACCTCTGAGTAGTGTCGGTCAGATAACCCCCCCCCTTCCCCGTCCGGCTTCCTTAGAGAATTGCAGTACACTTTGCATCATTTCCTCATCCCACCCTCCTGTTTCTATGCGACCACCCGAGTTATTCTTTCCTTTGCTTTCCTCACCACCGTGTGAAACCCCTTTCCTTTTCCAGCCCTTGTTGCGAAGGCATCTGGACAATCTCACGAGGGCCTTGATTCCTCACGACTCCTTTGACATGCGGCTCCCATCCTGCTCCTCCGCTGGTATTTTTCTGGCTTTTTCCCTCGTTCAGTTTGAATAGTGAGATGCTGCCTTACTTTACTTCTGATGGTCCTCGGCTCCCCTTCTCGTATTTCTTTTCTGATCGAGCCTTGGCTCCGGAAGTTTTTTTTCCTATGGAAAGTAGGCGCCCTGTTGGTTTTTCCCTTTGGACTACCCACTCTTCCTTTTTGGTAGGTTTCAGTTTCTGTCCTTAGCTGCAGCCCCCAGGGTCGTTGTTTTTTTTCCGCTTGCCTCAGCCCCCCTGGCCAGGGGTTCTGCGTGCCCTTTCAGACCCCAAAAGTTCCTAGACAACCCTCCTGCTCCAATCTCAGGGCATCCAGAATCCGCCACACGCCCAAACAGGTGCACTCCTAATTTTCGCTCCCCCTATGATTCCTTGTCTTCGCCCTTCATTTTTGGAGGCGATTATAGATGGCGACCAGTCCCTGTTTTCCAAAATGGTCGGTTGCCCTCCCTCCTTCCCTATAAAAGCCTCTAGCATTTTTATTTTCCCCTTTTTTTGTCGTTCTGCTGCGCTTCGATATGTGCCATGCGAGCTTTCCAATCTGTTCCGCATTTTAATCTGCTGATTCGCTCTCTTCTTCATAGTTTCCCATCCTGATCTTTTTTAGCACCGGAAGCCGCCAGCCCCCCAAACCGAATTTCTCCCTTCCTATCCATTTGTCTTGGAGTGCCTTAACGAATGCTCTCCACTCCCCTGAGTCTTCTCTCTCATTTCATAATAATTTTTTTGTGTTGAGAGCCTTTTCGCTGTCCAGATTCAGGGCAGGCGGTCATACTGGTATTCCTTGTAGTCCTTCTTTGCCAAATTTTTTGCTGGTTTCCCCCGAAATGGGCGTGTCATGCTAATGATGTTCCCCTTTTTTGAAAGCCAAGCAAAGGGGGGGGCCTCGACCTTTTCATCCATAGACTCTTTTCGCCGGTAGATTCTTTCCTTTCTTTAATGCTACAGAATAACGACCCCCCCTGTTTAAAACTTTTCAGCGGCTCCATAGTTTTCCTTTTCCTTTTTTCGTTCAACGCCAATCCTAACAGAACCCCCCCCATATCCAAAAATCGATTAATCCTATATATTTTTCATACTCGCTTCCCTTAGAGCTCGGGTCTTGTGCCTTTTACCTGCACCCTCGCTTGACCCCTCTCCCTGCTTTTTCTCATTAGGCTTCAAGTGGCAATAACCCCACGCCCCTCCCCCTGCTTTCTGAGCCCCCCCCACATGCCATCCTTTTTCTTTTATCGTATAATGGCTCGAGGTTTCCTTCCCCCTGACCCTTCTCCCCCCAATACCAGAAGTTCCTGTGCTTGGAACCCCTTGTTGGCCTTGGATTATCGCATTCAATCGCCCGTTTCCTGGGGTCTCTTCGCCGCGACCTCCTCTACTATTGCAGACCTAGGTCTGCTCGGTTTCCTGCCTTCCAGATTGAATATTTGTCAACGGCTTGGGATCTTCGCCCAACTGTTCTTGACCCCTCCGGAGCCCCTTTCCTTTCCTTGGGCCCTCTCCGCATTTCACTTTTCGTGAAGGTTGATCAGATTACCATAGGATTTGCCAGCGACCTTTTGCTTTGATTGCTCAATCGGAATCGATGTCGGTCACTGTTTTGGAACCTCCGCCCTTTTTAGACTTTATTTGGCCAAATATAACCCTTCGTGCGTCTTGCTGTGCACCGTTGCAAACTCCTTGCCTCGATTTTTTTTACTGAGAAAACCTCCCTCTTTCCTACTTCACCTTTCGTCGTTCCCCCTCCACCTTTTTTTTCCCATCAGAAATCGCTCAGCTCTTAAGAGAGCCGATCCTTCTCGCTTTTCTTCTAAGTACGTTTCCTTGCCAGCCTATTTCTCCTGCCCTTTTTCCGACGCTGTCCTACCAGGGTCACGCTGAGCGCCTAGGCGACCTTTTCAGCAGTTTGTCACGTTCTCTTCTTATCCTCCCTAATTACGCCCTCCCCGCTTCTTTTGAAAGGCCTGACCCTGTGGTTGTTTATGAGATTTCATCTTTAAGGCGATCCCCTTCTTTTTTTTTTCCCATTCAGCTTGTGATCAAGAGTGTCTTTTGCTTCTAAGCCCCTCCCCGACTTCCTCCGCCTTTCAGCGTTTTTTTCCCTTCGGAATGCTCCCCCCCCCACTCCTTCCGAGCTGGCCCGCTTATTACCCTCCCGGACTTCGTTCTTCCCTTAGTCGCATCGAGCGTCTGTTTTGCTCTTTTTTTCTCCTTTTTTTCCCCCTATTCTTCCCTTCTGCGTCCCTCTCTCGGTGATCTTCTCCCCCGCTACTTCTTTCTACACACCTCGCCTTCCTGCCCTTCGCGCTTTTCGATTCTGTGCATCTGTATAGTTTTCCCCTCCCTCCAGTCTTTGCGGTTTTTTCTGGATCTTTCGTTTCTGGGGTAACGACATTTTTCAACGTCCCGATTGAGTTTCCTTCTTCGCCTGCAGTTGCCCCCCGATGGTGCTCGTGATCCCCCCGTTATTTCTCCGTCCCCTGGCCCCTTTTCTGTTTAGTTAAGTTGTCAATCCCAACAGTCATTTGGCGCATTTTTTCCTCCCAAGCGTCAAAATAGGCCAGTTCTTTCCGGCCCCCTTTCGTTGCCTCGCGTAAGTCTCTGCCTGATCTTCTTGCGTTTTCCTTCCCCGCCTCTTTCTGATACTCTTTGATCAAGGGCCCAATTTGAAATTGCTTTTTGTTATCCTGGCTTAGTCCCCCCCTTTCCTCTTTTTCAATTTTTGTAGCTCACTTTTTTTAGTCGCTTAGACGCGTGGCCCTTTTTCTTTTAGGGGCGTCTGGGTTTTTTCCCGCCAATCCGGTGGCTTTTTTTTTTTTTTGCTCCTGACCTTGAAGTGCTCAACGCAGTGGCTTCCTGCGTGGCGTCAAAAGAACGTTCAGGCAAGCTCCCAATATCCCTGGACCCAGTTTCCTTTTTCTTCTCACAGGTTTCACGACGGCGAATTTTTTTTTCTTAGCGTCCCCTTTTAGATAGTTCTTTTCTTTGGGTTTTCGGGATGTTTGCCCGCCAATGGTCGTTTTCCCAGGCCGAAAGCGGCCGCTAATCCCATTCTGTCTCCCCTTGGTCCTCCCTGTTAGTGCTTCGCCTTTATTTTTTTTCCGCTTTGGAATCTACATCTCCGCTGAGTCTTCCTCGGCCAGGCGCGCTCTTGTTCTTGCGCATCAGTTGCCATTCCTTCGCTTCCTGTAGCTTGCCACTGAAGTGGTTTTCACCCTCATCCGTCCTTCTTCAGACATTTTCTTTCGTCCCCCATTTTTTTTTTGGCCTCCTAATGTTTCCCCCTTTCCCCTCCTCCTTTTTTTTTTTGTGTTTGATGTTTAGAGTGAGGCACCGCGTAGGGAAGGCGGTAATAATGGTATTGATTCCCTTTCATGTATAAGGAGAGTGGATTTTCAACCTTCTCTGGAGTTTCTTCGTCCCATGATACAGCATGTCTTCTTCCTTTGCGACAGATTTACCCCATTCCCATCCTGCTGCCGTTTCTGACTACCTCCATTTCTATGAAAGTTCCATTAAGGATCGCTTCCGCCACGACACCGCCCCTTTAGCCAAGGCTTCCATCGGTTTAGTGCGGAGTTTTGCCGCTTTCTTCGGTCACTCCACCTTTTTTTCCCCCGCCCGCATCCTCCACCCTGAATATATTCCCCCCAGGTTTTTTTCCTTCTTTGTAATTCTAAATGGATCTTGCACTGTCTTGTGCCGTCAAATGTTTCACATGCCTTTTGTTTCTTGACCGCACCCCTGTGGGCCCCCTCTCCTGGCCTCCGACCTTGCTCACCTGTCCCTCTCCAGCCGGACACCACCACCCCTCTTCTTTTTTTTATCAGTTCTCCTACCACCCCCACTCCCCTCCCTTCCGCGGCTCCCTACCTCCCTACCTCTCCCTTTAGCTTTTCCCTCCCCGTCAGGTGTAGTCCGTATTGTTGCTTTACCCCAGTCTTTGGGCCCTTTTTTTTGAACTTCTTAGGCTAGCAGTGCGTCGTCCTGCGAATACGATTTCCTCCTCGAAGTTACTTTTTCCTTTACCTCCCCTTCTTTTCTTCTCTCCAGTTGCAATTTCTCCTGCCCCAAAATAAAAAGGTCTTACCCAAGTCCTGGACTGCTACATCCGCTTTCGGTTGACACTACACCTAAAGAAATCGCCGGCTCTCCCTTTGCTCGTTTAGATGGGTTTTCTTTTTGAATCCCCTTACGTGAACCCTTCTTCTTCGGCGTTTCCCTCCTCTACAGGTAGTTCAAGAGTCTGCTCGGGGTGGTCCGTCCCCTTTTAACCATCAGATCTAGTTCTATCCGGAAAAACATGACCTCTTCCTGGCCCTTTCTTTTTGGTATATTTCCCACACTCCCTCTCCCTCCATGTTCCCTTCGATGTGCTTTTACGCAAAAAAACGTTTTAAACCACGCAGAAGCAACGGAGAATCTCTTCTTTCAGACCTTTGATTACTTGAAGCCCAACTGCCCCCTTTTCCTTTCCCTGACAGCCCTTTTCTCCGGACTGGTATTCTTGCCATAGGGCAACGATGCTTTATATGAGACCCCCATCGCCCCTGATTTCTCTCGTATTTTTTTTCAATTTCCTTCCCCCCTGCTCGTGTGATCACGAATTTGCCAACTTTCCCTGCGTCCCCCCCCTTCCCCTATTTTTTTCCTTTTGACAGTGTTCGATCCTGTATGAGATGTGGTTCCAAGCATCCTCTTCTTAGAGTCCCTCTTGTTGGACTTTTCTTTCGCTCGCTCCTCTTTTCTTCCCGTTCGCAGAGTCGTCCTGCTTTTTGATCTTAATCCTGATCCCTTTCCGTCCCACATCAGCTGGCAGAATCTCATCAGGTTTTCTTTTTTCAGGATTTTTTCGACTCTTCGCACCCCGTTTTTGCGGTCCAACCAGCATTGAAGTTGGGAAACATTTTTTCCCGATACGTGCGTTTCCCCATAACCCCCCCCCCCCCCCCCCCCCCCCCCCCCCCCCCCCCCCCCCCCCCCCCACCTTCCGGCTTCACTTCGTTTTTCATCGCAAAATGTGAATCTGTTCCTTAGCTCGCCAAGGATCTTCTTTTTTCTTCTTCGATTTCCCCCTCCTTCGCGGCTCCCTCAGTGTGGCCCCTTTCCCCCCGTCACGATTTTGAGTTCAACGCCATTGAGTCTTTGCCTGCAGCGGGCCCAGACTTTTTGATTCCCTTTTCCCCTGTTTCCTTTTTTTCCCATCCTTCCTGGACCCCTTTTAGCATCGGATAAGTTTTAACGTTAATTTGTGGTCCTTCGAGTCAGTTGTCATCTTTCCCCTTTTCCTTCTCAGATTTTTTTCTATTCCTCCATGCACAGTTAGATCAACTTTCCCTACTTCAAGATTATAACCTTTCCCAGTTGCTCCCAACTTTCCTTGTTTTTTTCTTCAATTCTCCAACCACGCTTAATTCTGGGAGTTCAAATCTTCCTTTTGCAGTAGTCTGTTTCAAGTATCCGAGTGGCTATGGTCCTTCTTTTTTTGGGTTTTTTCCTCAGCCTTTCATGGGTCCCCACGGGCCCTTCCAGAAGTTCTCACAGTGGCTTCAATTTTGGGTCTCCCTCCCACTTCCCTCCTCTCCTTTCCATCCCCTCCTGCCGGCTTTGCACCCAGAATCGCAATTTATCCCTTTTCTCTAGCTTCAATTTTCTTTCTGTCTCCTTCCCCCTTTGCGATTTTTTCTTCTTTTTTTTCCCGGCCCCCCATGGTTGAAGCGGACCGCAAGGAACTAAACCCCCGTGCGCACTTGCTTGTTATAAGCTTTTTTTCTTTTCCTGCTTAGCCCTCCGCGTTTTTTTTCCTTTCCGTCATTTGTCCCTCATAATGAGGCAGCAGTCCTCCTCTTGGCGGTTCATATGCGCCTGGAGAAGCACGCCTTTTCTCCCCGGACCTTCTCAGACCCCCATACTTTCGCATGCCATCATCGTTCAGGATCCCCTTTTCCCCTTTCTCGCAAGTAAAGTATTCCGTACTTGCCTGAAGATTGTTAAGGCGTCTCTTTCCTCTTTTTTTTTTTGAGAGCTCCCCATTCTTGTGGAACCTATTTCCTTCTCATACTTTCTTTCCTTCCTTCTTTTATAATGTTTTTCCTTTTCTGGGCCTCCTTTTGCTGGTTTTGATTGCTGTCTTCCTATCAAGCAATTTGTTCATTCTCTTTCTACCCCCCCTCCATGATAATGAATAGCGTCAGATGGCTCCAAGAGTATATTGCTCCAACTTTTCCTAGTTTAGCCCACCCTGATACCCCCCTTGAAGATCCCTTTATCTGTTTGGCCGATAGTTATGTTTCCCCCCTGAACCCATTTTTTTTTTCACGATGTGTCGCAAGAGAAAGAATTTTCTTCTCCCCCTCCCCCCTTTCACTCCTTCGCTCCCCCCCCTCGCAGTCTTGACATGTAGGAGTGTTACCTTCCTAAAATGGAGAAACTGCTCTTTGATTTAGAATTGGTGAAAGACTCTTTTTTTCCCCTTCTTTTTCTGCACTTTCTCCCCTTTTGAAGCATCCACCCCCTCCAACCTCACGATTTGGACTGGGAAGAGCCCACCCCCAGTTTTTATTTTTCTCCTAATTCACCTTCTCCCCACTTTTCTAACCTCAACTGAAGTCATCCAGTTCAGTCTTTGGTCTGTCATAGTTGGAGGTTCTACACAGTCCTTAGCTATTTTGGAGCTCTTTCCCCCCACGTATTCCCTTAATTTTTTTCTTTGGCTTTTCCGCCGATAACTTAGGTCTGTATGCCGACTTTCCTCGTACCCCCTCATAGAAGCTTTAATTTCCCTTCTTTCAGTCTTGCCCTTTTTCTGATTTTTCCTCCAAAATGAATTGTTCTACCCCATTAATGGGCAGGGTTCTTCGCATTCCTTCCTGCAGGCGCCGGTCAACCCCCCGAATCGTGTCCGTCTCCCCTTTTCCTTTCCTCCTCCCAGTCTTTCTGGCTCCCCCCCAGGTTTAGTTGCTGGAAATACTTTCAATGTTCTCCGCCTCTTTGTGGTCCGCCGACTAATTCCCCTTGTGGATTGCGTTTTGAAACAGGATGCTGACTCCCCCCCCCCTTCTCCTTCCGGATCTTCAGAAACTTTCTTTTACTACTACCTACTCCTTGTGTCTTTTTTTCCCCCTCCCACCCTCAGAAAATCGCAGAAGCCCCCGATCCCCTCTCCCCCCGCTTCTTTTTTTTGCTTCTTTCCTTTTTAAGTCGGGGCCTCCTCGTTTGAGGATTGGTTTCCGGAGTATCAGGCATTCCCTCCCTTTCCGACGCTTCCAGTCCTGGCCACTGAGCGAAATCTTTTTTCTGCAGCCGCAGTTAGTCTCTTTCACGGCTTTCTCCCCTCCGAATATCCCTCCCTCTTTTCCTGAGGAGTTTTTTCTCGAAACTGCGCTGA
>Ga0179593_1457338_pt1 | contig 24339 bp, 17 predicted proteins | sample CZODoug2_1_08_16_FD_185931 | JGI IMG/M metagenome (GOLD analysis project Ga0179593, IMG submission 185931) | Vadose zone soil fungal communities from Angelo Coast Range Reserve, California, USA - CZODoug2_1_08_16fungal (PacBio error correction) | ecosystem: Environmental > Terrestrial > Soil >... | reverse complement strand
GGCCGCTCTAGTAATTTCTTAAAGACTGTTGGCGATTGTTATCTGATTTGTGTGGCTTTCTCGTCCCCCTCTACCCCCCCCCCCGCAGTTTTTGCGTGGTATTCGGCCATGGCTGTAGAACCAGCACGACCCCCCCCCCCCCTAGGTTGTCCTCGGTTTTACTCCCTCAAGTCTCGCGGAAAGACCCTTTCGCCTAGTTGAAACCCTCCCCACTCGCCTTTTTACTCTGGTCTCCCCCGACCACTTGCATGGTCTAGCCGAAACAATGCTCTTTGATTTTTCCGCACTCTCCACCCCCCCCGGTACTACATAGAGTCCAGCTTTCTGTCCCGTCATCCGCGAATTTGTCGTAGTCCTAGGTTTTTTTTTCGATGTTTTTTTAGAGTCACCCATTTCCCTAAAACCCCGAGCCTGCCACCCTGACACTTACATAAGAGAGTACATATTCTTCCTTCGCTACTCCAGATGGACCGACAGCCCCGACACTCGTCCTGGTGGGCTGCCAGAGTTAGATTAACCCAAATCCATCCTCCCGAGAGCAAGAGTAATTGTATCTTCCGATGCGCCCCCCCTCTAACCTTTTTTCCCCTCCAACCTTTGTGATCGGTTCTCGAAATTCCCAGTGCCCCTGGTTCGCCCCTTTCCCCTGACTTCCTGACTTCGTACAACCAGCTTTTCGTTTCCTTTTCCCCCTCTCTTTATTGCATAGACCTCACCTTTTCTGCCAGAAAAGGCTCATCTTTATATTCCCCCCGGCATAAGATTGAGCCAGTATAGTGCCTTTCTCCACCCAGCCTTTTTTAATACACCCGAACCTTCTCCCTCTCCCCCTTACTTCCAGGAGGCACCAGAATCTGCATGTTCTGCCGGACTACCATCCCTGTTCCCTGCGCTAGCCGAAGATACCCAGCCTTAGTTCCCCTTCCACCCTCTTTCCCCACCTCCCGAAAAAGAAAAGACGTCTCTAGTCCCCTCTGCGAAACGCCGAGAATGTCTATATAGGTGCAAACTTTCGGTGGAATTAAATTTTTACAACCTCTTTCTTGTGCAAGAAAGCCGCTCGCTATCATTTTTAAGACTTCCGGCCCCCCCTCTCTTCGACACTACACGGCGTGCTAGAGTTCATCATCGTAGGACCCCTTCCCCCGCTCCTCCTAAAGGCTGCTTTTATGTTTTTCCCTCCCCTTTTTGCGAGCGACAATCATGCGAGTCCCTTTTTAAGCACTCGCCATCTCTATTCCCAAGGAAACTCCCTTCGATTCAAAGTAAAATCATACTCCCTTCTTCCTTGTCTTTCTCTGGTCTCCATTTACGATCTTTCCAGAATCATACGATCGGTATAGTAAACCCCGTCTTCATCGTGAGTAACTGCGATGATGCTCATCTTTTATTCTTTTCCTCAGAATCTTCTTCTCTACCACCCCCCCTTCCTTTTTTTCCCCCAACTCCGCTCGCCAGATCAGCGGTTGAGTCTCGTTATATCAGTTTTCACCCCCTTTAGAAGCGGGACCCCTTAAGGATCAATATCCTCGCCTTTTCTGCTAAAGAACACATTCGGGTTTATTTTTTGATGATTACTTGTCCCCTTGCGAAATATCCACGTCTGGTCGTACAAAACCCATGTCATCTCGAGCCGTCCCCCGCCTATCTGCACCTTCCCACACGCGTGTTTACTTTTCGCCATTTTGGAAGAATCCCTTCATACGATCATCCAAAGTTCACAACACACCCCCGGCCCCCCTTTGAATCCCCGTGGCAACACGTAGACGAACCCGACAAAATGACGGAGGAACCTTACAAGTTTTAGAAGCTGCAATATTTTTCAGAATCCTGTTGAGGCCGAATATAATGTCTTCAGCCCGAGTTTATCCCTCTCGAAGTCGTTTTCTCGATTAACAAGACCAGAGCCGTACCCCCCTTATATCGTCTTTCCTTCGTAAAACTAGCAAAACCTGCTTTTTTTGTTTCTTTTTTTTTAGAATCCTCGGTTCTTTTTTTGAAAGTCTTGAAACCCTGCCCCAGCCACCGCGCAAGGTTTGCCTCCTATTACATCTCCGCGGTGCCCTACCATGGCCGACCTCTTAGAGGTTAAGTAGCACTTGCTCGAGTGCATCATTTCCACCCTTTTCTTTCCCCCCTTGCCTCCAATGATTTAGAGGTTAATACAATCCTCTCCAGATGCAAAACCGCCTTGGCCCCTTTTACAACCCGCACCCTTAGATCCCCTTTTTTGACAGGCATTCGCTTCCTTCTTCAGTTACACCAATGAAGTCAAACGGTGAGTTAGCACCCACTATCTTTTAGGCAGAAACTTTTCTCCCCAAAACGAGTCCATTTAGTAGCGCTAGAACCTTCAACAAGGACAACGTTCCTCCCCCTGCATAGGAGCAAGGTTCTGTCGGTTTCCCGGGTCGACGGCAGAATAGACCAGAGAATTAGCTCCCCCCCCCCCCCCCCCCCCCCCCCAACAAGAGCTCTTTTGACCCCTTAGTACGTCTGTCCATTTCGGTTTTCTTCCTCCACTTTACCGGTGTTTCCCCTTGATCCCGTTGGAAGTTCCCAGACTGGCCACCCCGGACTGAAACCTACCCGAAGGCCATTTTCATCAACTACTAGCTCCCATACACCCCATCCCCCTCCCCCCCCCCTTTCCCCTTACTCCCTTCTTCCCCTTTCTCCTCTTTCTTTCTTTTTTTTTCTCTTCTTCTTTTCTTCTTTTTTTCTTCCCCTTTCTCTTTCCTCTTCTCTTCTCCTTTTTTTTTTTTTTTTTTCTTTTTTTTTCTTTTTTTTTTTCTTTTTTTTTCTTCTTTTTTTCCTTCTTTTTCTCTCTTCGTCTCTCCTTTTTCCTTTTTTTTTTTCCCCCCTTCTTTTCTTCTTTCTTTTTTTTTTTTTCTTTCTTCTCTTTTTCTCTTTTCTCCTCTTTTTTTTTTTTTTCTTTTCCCTTTTCTTTTTTTTTTTTTTTTTTCTCTTTCTCCCTTTTTTCTTTTTCCTTTTTCTTTTTTTCATCTTTTCTCTTCTCTCTCTTCTTCTTTTTTCTTTTTTTTTTCCTTTTTTTTTTCTTTATTTTTTTTTCTTCTTTTTTTTTTTTTTTTTTTTTTTTCTTTTCATTCCCTTCTTTTTTTTTTTTCTCTTTTTCCCTCTTCTCTTTTTTTTTTTTCTTTTCTTTTTTTTTTTTTTTTTTTCTTTTTTTTTTTCTTCTTTTTTTTTCTTTTTTTTTTTTTCCCCCCTTTCTTTCTTTTTTTCTTTTCTTTGCTTTTTTCCCCCTTTTCTTCTTTTTTTTTTTTTTTTTTTTTTCTTCTTTTTTTTTCTTTTTTTTTTTTTCTTTCTTTTTTTTTTCTTTTTTTTTTTTTTTTTTTTTTTTTTCTTTTTCTCTTTTTTTTTTTCTTTTTTTTTTTTTTTCTCTTTTTTTTTTTTTTTTTTTTTTCCTTTTTTTTTTTTTCTTTTTTTTTTTTTTTTTTTTTTTCTTCTTTTTTTTTTTTTTTTTTTTTTTCTTTTTTTTTTTTTTTTTTTTTTTTCTCCCTTATCTTTTTTTTTTTTTTTTTTTTTTTTTTTTTCTATTTTCTTTTTCTTTTTACTTTCTTTTTTTTTTTTCCCTTTTCTTTAGATGCCTCGTCCCGAGGGGCCTCACCTTCTTTTCCCCTCCTTCCTGAGGTCTAAAAATAGTTCTTCCTAGAGAGATTAGGTCGGGAACTTGCGGATATAGCAGTCGAGTTGTTTTCCCTTCTGGAACGTTCTTAATTGCAAACAGATGCTGCCCTCCAAGGCTAATCCCCCCCTTATTGAGAAAGTGCTGAGTTCAGCCTAGTCCTCGCAAGATCCATTCTTATGGAGTCAGCAAGAGTGAGCCTCAGGACTTACATGATGGTTCTTCTTTTTTTGTCGAGTAACCGATAGCCCCGCCGCACGGACCGACCCCTTTCGGGTGAAGGATACGGTGAGATTTACCCCCTCTCTTTTCTCCCTATCCATGACTCTGGTGCCTCTACGTTCTTAGTACGTTTACCTCTGACCAAAACTTTCAAGAGGAGGACGGTTTGCGGTCGCCCCGGGTTACCTACATGTGAGGGTGCATACTTTTCTTTACATTTCTTTTACTCTCCCCACTCGTGTAAGCCGTGAATCGACGCCAAAAAAGTGACTAGGTTAACACGAAAACGTCATTTACATCGATTTTATGCCTTCCGGACCCAAGCGCCTTTTGTTGGTTGTTTCTTCCCATCGAGCAGCCGCATTAGACGGTGTTGCCTTGCGAAGCGTGACTGAGAGTAAATAGTCTGACTCTGAGGTTAGCTGTGAGGTATTCCGATCCGTGTTCTGTATCGCAACAGCATGAAGCCCCCACCTTTATTTTTAGGGCCTGTCTTCCTTTGGCCATTTGAATTGCTGTCATTTTTTCGCCACTGACGGCTCCCACGCTAGTCGTGATTTCATGGCGCTCCCCCTAGCCGTGTTTTCTTCCCCGTTTCCCCGCTGTGATTCACAAGTGTTTTCCTTTTTTTTTTCGCCAAGTAGTCACGCTTTACTCCCCCCCATCTTCATGTAGTAGGAAAGTTTTCTTTGTTTCTGGGGAGCCCCCAGGAAGTAACCACACGCGCTTTTTCTTTCCCGATAGTTTTTTTTTGCTGCGACGGACGCTTTTCGATGCCCATCAGCTTTAGGGACAGTCGTACATGATCATCCCCCTTGTCCGTCCTTTCCTCCACCCACCAGGAAAATTTTTTTCTCTCTTACCTCACGCGCGGGCTAGAGGATAGTTACTTGATCCGGTGCAGGTCCAATGGTGTACATGAGTGCTTCTAGTTAGGATTTATTTCCTCTCTGCTTTTTTTGTGGTTTTTTTCGTTACTGTCCTCCTTCTTTTCCGACGAGAGGTCGGAGATAGCGGCACAGGTACATCCCTCTTCCCTGCTCTTAATGCGCGAGCTGAAGTCCGATCCACTCCCCCGTCTTACTCGGTCGTCTGACGTCCCCTGATGGCAGCAAGCCCCCTCAGGGAACTTTTTCTTTTCGCTCTACGTCTCATGCATGGAAGTATCCAGTGAGCTTCCTCCCGTCTGGTTTCAGAATTTTGACCGGACCCCGTGACACATTCTTTAGGGTCCTTGCTCTTTATCCTCTTTCTCTCTAACGAGCTTCCCCGGCTTTGGCAAGTGTCATGCCCTCGTTTGCGCTTTCTTCAGGCAGCTTTTTTTACTTCGATGTCACCTTCCGCTTTCCAGGTGTGCAACACTCGAAAAGCGGAGAACGATCTCCAATTTTTTTTTTTTTTCAGTTTGCCTCGGCAGGCGTCCCGATTTTCACCCCTATTTGCCCTTTTTTGTGGAGTTTTGAACGTTGGAAGTTCCCCCTTCCCCTTGTTCGCTAGCCCCCCCCCCCCCCCCCAACCCTCAGAATGCAGTCTTTCCCTTCTACGAACAGCCAGTACCTGTGCGCCTTTGCTTAGCTCTCATGGGCATCCATCCTTGTAGTAGCTGACTCCGCTTGTGACTGTCGGTGGTGAACTATACGTCCGTATCCTCCCACATCTTTGGAACGTCTGAACTTCTGCGTCTTTTGGTCCCTCTGTGAGTCAGCAGGCTTGCTTTTCTCTGAAGTCCTAGACTCCCGTCTCTCACCTAGGTTGTAAGTTTTTTTTCTTTCCGGCGCTTCCCCCCTCCTCAACGCGACCGCCGTTCTGAGCCCGTTGACCCAAAATCACCTCATACGTGCTACCTTGCATTGAGGTACGTCGCCGACCTACCCCTTTCTCTTCTTGATATGAGAACTCGGCTATCTCTGCTCACTATGTTTCAATTAGATCGCTTTGGACGTCTGTTTTCCCTTTCGTAGATAAGTCAGAGATGGCATCGGCCCCTACGGGTCGGCATCACAGCACCCCTGAAGCCTACCCTGATAATTTTAACTATCCGTCTGAAAGTAGAATGATTCGAGCGATTCTCTTTGCCCGCGGTTTCGTATTTGTACATAGGAGCAAATTTCTGAGCAGCAGCCAGAGCCCCGTTTTTCTCCCCATGCAGCGTTGTGGGTTATAACCGATCCCCCAGTGGTTGAAGGATTTTTGTCACGATTGCCGTCTCTTTCCCACCCAGTAGCTCTATCGGTGCTGTCGTCCACGTAGCTCAATTAAGGTACCCTAGTAATTTGCTCTTCTGTTTTTGATTGATACAGACCCCCCCCCTTAAAGTCCCCCCCTCCACCGCAGACAGCAGTTGTCGGCGACCCCTTAATTCGTATACAACCAACTCGTCCACAGCTTTTTACACGCGCTTAGCGAATGTCCCGCCGCTCTTTTCATACCCCTTTGTGTTTGTAAGTTTTCAGAGATGCGCCAGTCGAGTTGACGTACAAATGAAGTATGGAAGACGGTTTGCCACTTCCTATGGTGTCTGTAGATCCTCCCCCCCCCCCCGGTCTGTGCGGTGGTGGGTCATATTTTCGAGATGTTCCCCTGTCTCATCACGATTCCCCTTCCCACTCTCTGACACGGGCCCATGGCTTGCCTAGTCCGCCAACCCCCGATCTCGGTCCAGACCTCGTCCCCCTCTCCATTGGTTCTCCTCTCTGGAAAACCATCCGTCACCAAACAACCGAGGGGACGGGCTAACCCACTCCCACTCGATGTAGAGGACCACTGGATCTTTGAGATACCATTTTCTCAAAGGACTACTATAGAACAGTTGAATGCCTCTATAATCTTTCCGACTCTGTAAGCGATCTCGGTAGCCGACTTACTGTTTTAGGTCCACTGTCCGATAGGCCGCCCCCCTTCCCTTGCCGGCGACCTTCCCCCCTCCTTTCGGTGCAGTGGCAACTGCCCCATCGTTAGTCTGATTTGCCGATGCCTTTTCCCGGTGCCGCCGCTTTATCCGACCGGCCCTAGAGCCGTATTACACCGTTGGCGCACTCAATTCCCTTTCGCATTCGGGATCGGGGCCTAACCCTGGTTCAACCAAGCCTTTTTTTGCGTCACTTTCCGAAGAGGAGCTTCCCAAAGGCGCAGTTCTTCTCTGACCGCCTATTAGGGGCTTCAATCTACTTCGCCCTCGGCCCCCGGCAGATTCTTTCTTTTTCCCCCTTCATCAAGGGACCAGTCTCTAGTTAATTATTCCAACTACTTCACATATCGAGACGCACTATTTTTGCAGACTTCCTTCTTATGTCCTCCCATGCTTTTAGCTGGTACGAAATCCTCCTTTCTGCGGCCTCTGCCGCACCCGTCTTTCTTCACCCCGTTCAACCCTACCAAACACTTTCACCGAAGATAGAGCTTACCGGCCTCCGCCCCCGGCCTCAAGTTTCTTCCTTTCTGTCACCCAGGTTCAGAGGGTTTAGGATCACCGCTTCAGGTCCCCCGATACTCGTATTTTCGTACAAGAGTCTTGCCACCCGGGAGGCCTTGAAAACATCCCCTTGACTTTTCTCCCGTCATCGCGACGGAGAAAAGCAATCCCGCTCAAGTTCGAGCCCGGTTGCGTTTGCGCGAGCACCAAGCAGGCTCTCGCTGCAGCTCTCTATTTTCCTCAATTCATTCAGCGAGCCGGTACGAGGGGTCACGGTCGTCTTCTCAACATTTGCCCCTTCCCTCCTTCGTAGGCCGATGGACGATCTTTGAAGACTGCGCAGCCCTTTCTGCTCGTCAACACTCCCCTTTTTGTTTCACTAAGAGAGCTATTTTTTCCCTATCTTTCCTTTAGATTAGGTTTTCAGACCTTCCGGGCACGCGAAACCCCCCAGTCATGCCCTAGACCGACTTATTTTGAGATATACCCATTGTTCAAACAAGGTCGCCCCGGATCTTTTGCCAGTATCTCCCTGTCGCGTGAGTTAAAAAAACCTTTTGGGACCTTTTTTTTATTGTGTCTGATTTTTTTTGTTGCATTGTGTCGGAATCGCGCCGTGGTGCCATACCCCATTGCATCGGGAAAAACCTAATTTCCCCGCCCACCACGCTGTTTAATGGCGCTTTTGGTTAAAGTCATCCAAACCGTTACTAGACGAAGTGGCATTGTTCTTTCCCCAACCTCTTAACTACCAGAACACCAGGCCCCCACGTTGCTGATGACCTTGCACAACAGCCACGAAAAAGTGTATGGGCGCCATGAACTCCTGGTATACGACTCTTTTTCCTCCGCAGTGGCGTTTTAAAGACCAGGATCCCCTCCTCATCGCCCTTGCTGATCCGGGCTTTGAGCCCTCACAGCCCAAAGACCCCGCTATCGATCGGCTCTCTAGGAATTTCAACAGTTTCTTTACGAGTAGAGGTCAACGGCTCAAGCACCCCCTCCCTCTTTTCCTCAGTGCCGGCTGATCTCCCATATTAGTCGGTAGCATCAGGTAAGTCTTAGCGTCCGAGCGGTTCCCCCTCGCTTTGTTGTTCGTTCGCGATTTCACGCTGCCGACGCGAATTACTTGAATCACCTACTGAAGTTCCCTGTGTTGCCCAGTAGTTCCCTCCCCCCTTTCCTATATCAGTTGTTGCCGGTGCTTGAGGACTGAATGTTTGTATTATTACAAATGCTCTTTTTTTTTCTTCTACTTTCCACCTTTGGACGTTATCTCCCTCTTTTCCTAGAAGATAAGCCGCCCACCTACGTCGTATGCTGCCTTTCCGCCAGCCTCCAGTCACCCGTTAACGCTAGATGCTTCCTCGGTAGTTCGTGGCGCGCACTGATTCCACGAAGAAGATCCATGTCCTCACAGCGGACGAGCTTGACTAAGAGATTCAGACTCTTCTTGTTCCGGAGACGGAATCCTTTTCACCGGGAATAAGTGTCCTGTAAAGCCTTTGGGCCCCCAAAGAGACGCTCCCCATAATTTCCCCGCCCTCAAGATTCCCCTCCGAGTGTGCCCCAGCATCGCGTGTAATGACTCGCAGGTGGGTGTTGTTGTGGAATGAGTCACCCTTTCTCGATGTCTGTATTTTGGACTGCGGATAGCTCCATTCCCGTTTGCACGTACCAGTTGGAACAGTCCCCGTCTTTACTCTTCCCCCTTCCGCGGTCCGCCCTCGATTTCCGACAGTGCTTCTTAAGTTTCTCCCTTCCCTGATTGCCGTCTTTGTTCTTGGGAACTACAACTTTTTTAAGATGGTCCTCTCTGTTTTTCTGTTTCCCCTTTTGAGCTCGTCGAACGCCAGCTTACTTTGTTTCGGCGAATTGATCTCTCCCCTATATAGCCTTGCCGCCGGTGGCTGCGTTTTTGCCTCCGGCCCCGCTGAATTCCCATTGCCAACTGCGCCTTCTCCGGGGCGGTGGGATAGGTTGACCTCCAGGGTTCATCTGCGTTTAGTTTTTCTTTTCCTCGACTGCCAGCGTTTAGCCCGTTGAAATCGCCGCCCCACAGGCGCGGCAATTTTGCCGCCGGCGACATCCCCTTATAGGGGCCTCGATCTGTCATGCCGGACTCTTGGTTTCCGGGTTGGTCATCCCCCAGAGTTTGACCTCGACGTAGCTGGCTTGCCCTCTCGGTCTCTTCTTGGGGATCCGCGAGTCCCGTTTCGGTGCCCATTTTTTTTTTTTCTGATACGGCTTCTCGGGTCTCTTCGTTGCTGAGACCTCCCTTTCGCCCACGACAAGTAGTTTCAAAGCGTCTGTTTCGTACCACTGGTTTTACTTTTTTTTGGCGTTCAGTGGTCCCCTTTTCTTCACAATTTTTTTCCTTTTTTTTTTTTCTGGTAGTTCCTCTTTCCAAGAACCTTTCTGTCGTAGTACTTGTGTGGCTTTGGCCCGGCGAAGCGCGGGGTTGTGTTCTCATTTTTCTCTCGTCTTTACCACGCGCTTCCTAAGCAGTTAGTTTTTTTCCAATGTTCCGGTCATACCAAACTGCCCGTCGCTCCTCCACCACCCTGACAACCTTGTTCTGACGTTTCCCTCACTTCGCGGGCTCGTTTTAGGTTTTGAATGCTGGTCCTCGTCGACCCGGGTGTCCACACCGATCGAAGCTCTGCCTCAATCCGCGTCCCGCTGACGTCGGTCACTGTGGTTGTGTGTTGCCTCCCGCAGGTGCACCGACGGCATGATCTTTGCGTCTCCAACAGGCCGTCTGTTTCTTTTGACGCGCACCCGGATTCTTTTCCGCTAACCTCCCCTTTTTTTACAACGAAGTAACGGCGCCTTTGATCCATTTTGATTTCTGTGCCTTTTTCCCCCCTTGAGTTGATTCGGCACTCGATGCTAATGTTCCTTTTATCCCCCCTTCCCGAGGAGATGCATCTCGACGTTCCCTGTTTTCCTTTCTCTTGACCCTCCGGGAACTTTTATCAGCCTCCGGCTCGGTTCGGTGATATCGTCGCGATTAACTCTCTGTTACGTTGTGTTAATTTTCCCCTCCCCCTTTTTTCCCGCCTTCTGCTCTGATAGCTCTGCGCGTTCTCGAGCGTGTTAACCCTGCCCTATGCCGGCCCACTCGAAAAAGGTTTGCGGCTCCACTTTTTCTGTTGCCGCGGCGGCCCCCCCCCCGGTCGCGGATTCTCTGCTTCTCTTTGTGCGAGCGTTCTGTGTCAGACCACCAGTTCGTTGTGAGGCCCAGGAAGGATTCTGTCTTTCGACAGCGGTCCGGTTTCCCATAGAGAGACTGAATTCTGTATTTTTTTCTTTCCCTCGCGTTTTGATGACTTGTTGAACTATTCCCCGATACGTGCGAAAAATTCTGCGTTTGCGCGTTTTCTCTGGTTCAAGTGTCGCGTTACAACCCTGCCGCCACAGCTTTTTTCCTCCATTTTACTTTACGTTCCCCCCCTCTTTACCGCCGAGTCTTTTTTGAAAAGTTATCGACCGCCCACGCCTCTGGAATGTTTTCTTTAGCCTACGGCCGGGTCGGTAGCGGGCCCTTCCGATTCCCTTCTTAAGTTCAGCAGGTTTTTCCCCCTCCTTTTAGCTATGTGTTCCTTTCGGTCGTACTACCCGATTTCTCCGTCGAGTTTCTTTGAGGGGCTACGGCGACCCCAGCTTTGCCTTCGGATGTGGTGTCTTCAACGTGAACCCTGCCCCCTTCGAGCCAAGGCTCGTTTCCTCGCGTGTGGAGTTTTCGCGGGCGCAAGTTTTTTTCTCGACTTAAGTTTTCAGTTAGGTCCCGACCGCGTTTTCCCTCCCCCTTAAGAGTGGTTTTATTGTGAGAAATCTTCCCCCTCTCGTGTTTTAAGGGGTTGTCGTTTAGATTTTTTTTTTTTTTTCAACCTGGCAGTGAACCCACCCTGTTTCTGGATTTCCCCCGGTTTGTTTTCCCCACTAGCCTTACCCCCACCCTGCTTCCTTTAGATTATTTTTGCTTGCCCCCTACATACCTCTCTCAACTCCTGATACCCCGCACCCTCCGACAGGTTTTTTTGTTACCTTCGCCGCGACTTAAACGCTCAGTCCCCCCCACCAACGTAGTCACCCAGTATGGTACGGCACAGAGAGCTCATCTTTCTCTCTCCTTTTTCCTAATAAACTTTTTTCTTTTTCTTTGCGAGCCGCAGCTGCTCAGTAGCGTGCCCTTACACAACTGTGGACGTTTTTGTGGACTTTTGAAGGAGCCCCCCCCGGTCTTGTGTTGCGGGTATCATTGTATCTTTCCTTTTATGCCCCCAATCACCCCTAGAGTGCAAATGTTCCCTTTTTCTTCGAGTTGGACATGGGACTCGTCTGCCTACCGCCCCCGACGGAAGTGGGCACTTTGCCCTTTTTTCGCTCTCCAAACTTCCGTCCAACCCCCAAGCTGAAACACTCCCACTCGGGGTCGAGGACAACTGCCCAGATATTTCTTCGTCCTGGTTTGGAAAGCGTTACCCAAGGACTACCTTTTGAGACACCGCCTTTTTCGCCCAAACGTTTCCGACGACTGCTCCCGGAGGTGATTTTTCCCCTGTAGTCCCCCCGACCGGAGCGGCCACCAACTTTCCTCATTTTCATATGACTAGCAGCTTTCCCTACCCATGCCGACTCGTCTACGAGGAGTGGTCCGCCCTCCTCCCGAGAGACCTTTTCCTGCCTCCCGTGCGCAGATGAGACCGTGTCTTCCCGAATCAACATTTTCAAAGCAAAGTCCTCACCCCCGTGTATGGTAGCAAGGTTCAACACCTTGACCTCTTTTTCGTTTAGCAGGCAGGACAAGGTTCCCCCCCTTTTCTTTCTACTTGCGAGTAGTCTGGGCAAGCAGCCACCCGGCCAACTAGACGTGCAGGACTCGTCCGTTGAATCCCCGGTGCGCTACGTCGTCGAGTTCTCTGATTTTCCCCCCCCCCCTACTTCATCCCCTTCGCTGCGCGCCCAATATGCAGGGTCGCTATCGCAGCCGGGACCCCATGGTGGCCAAAAATGAACCCGTTATGTCTTCCAGACCCCGGTATTCAACAGACCACTTCCACACGCGACAACCTGCTGCTCAGATCCCGCCCGGCAGTTGGCAACTGCACATTGGAGCCTCCGCGCTTGCTCAAAACCCCGGTTGGCTTTGGGCATGGAATTTTCGGGCCGGTGCCCGAAGAGTTTAGAAGGCATCGCGATATTACCTCAAGTCCCATCCGAGGGCCGCAAAGATTTTTTAGCTTTCCCCTCCTCCTCTGATCCAGAAAAAAAGTCCCCCTCGCTCGCGTGCGCTTCCGGTTTCGTTCGAGCCCTGGAAAGCCTTGAATTCGTCGAGGAAGCTCGCCGTCTCTCTCAAGGACATTTTCAAGGAGCCCTAGTCCCGAGTTGGATGGGAGCATCGGACTTCATCGCCGAACTCCCCAGGTTTTCTTTCAGATATGAACTTCATCTATTCCTGACCCCGCCGGGGGGCTCGTTCAGAAAGGAAGGAGGTACCCTTTTTCCCCTCTAGATCACGAACTCTTCCTGAATTAAGATAAACTATTACCCCCCCACACTCACTAGACACGATCCGCGGCGGCGATCTTCCCTCCACTTTGTTTCACATGTCGCCTGAGTCCCAGAAGGATATCCCCCTCGCCCGCGCGTGATGTCTCCCCCCCAACCCACCCAATTCTTTTCTCCAGTTTTTGTTGATGATGTTGGGGACAGAGGTCCTTCTTTTCCTTCCACCTCCACTGCTTTCTGAGCGACCTTCCCCCCCCTCCCTTTCACCAGTCCCACCCCGCGTGTTTACTGTTCCGGGTTACCCAGAATACACCCACTTTACTGACATGATTTTTTTTCCCAAGCGGAACCCCCCCTGAAAACCCCCCAAAGGAACACTTGTGAACAGTTTGAACCTCTGAACGTCCCCCCTCCCGCACGATGGAGGAGATTTAAATTAGGGTTCCTCACGCGATCCGGGCACACCTTTGGGTGTTCCGCCGGAGCCTCCCAGTCCCCCGATCCCGGTGCCTCCTTCAGGACTTTTGATCGAACACAGACTTGCCGCTCACTCATCTCCTGTATTAGAGGTCCAAGGTAGAGTCGAGGTCAACAGTTCCCTCCCCCGGAAAATCCCCATCTCGTCGGTTTGCAGCCCCTTCCGCCCAGAATGGTAGATGTCGAAGGCTGACGGTTCTGGTCCCCCTTCCTCTGTGGTCGGCGCAGATTTTCCGTGACGATGGTTCCCGTTTCCTTATACCGAAGCTTCAGAAGTATTCCCCCTCGGGCACCGTTGCCCCCCCCACCCGCGTGAAAGGTTTCCCAATCATGGAGTTCCGGACCTGCCGATGCTCACCGGGTCCGGCTGAGTTGGTTTTTTCCCAGCTCAATCAGAAGACCCCCTACCCTTCCCGGTTGCATTCCGAAGTGGACCCGTCCAACGCAAGATGAGGCCTCGGCCGCTTTAAAGGAGGCATTTTTTAAGACGCCTCCTTCAAGTGAAACGAGCCCTTCATTCTTTCTGAACTGTCCGTCTAGGATGGGTTAGATTTAGAGACGTCATCTCTGGGTTTTTCCACCGGGAGACGGGTGGACGGGAAAGGCCACACGAGATTTCGAATGCAGTTCCCGACCCCAATTTTTCCGACCTTTTTTCAATAAATTCTATATTTAATAAGAAGAGTTTTTGTGACTGAAAAATTTTTTCTTCAGTGAAGCGAGATGGGAGCCTGAATCTGTATCAGTTTCCCCTTTTTTCCCAGGGGTGTCAAGCCTTTTTTAGTCGGTTCTTGATGGTTTGTGACTTAGAAGGAGAAAGACGATTCCCGACCCTCGAGTCAGCTCGTCCCTCTTGCTCCCTTCTTCTTATCTTCTCGGAGTTTTGAGCGGAAGGAACGGTACCCCCCTCCGCCTAGGACTCGGATGCGTTGGCAGGGGTGTGAGCTGCGAACTAGCCCGGTTTCCCTTTCGTCGAATTTAGCTTCTCGTCTCCTATGACTTAACTCCCCGTTGTATCATCGGCCTTTTCGTTCCCGTCCGGCGCGTCCTTATTACCCGCGGAGCTTTTCTTTGGTCGACGTTTGCCGCATTTGGTGGGCCTAAGATCTCTGGTGTCCTCGGGCCCCTCTCGGGCGCTGAATCTCTGCCGAACCACCTTTTTTGACAACAGTCTACTGACATCCCTCCCGCATGCGGCGGAATAACGTCTTTTCTCTCAGCATGCCGCGGAGCCTCAGGTTTTGCCGTGTGTCTAAGCTTTTACCCTGTCGCCCGTTGAGCCCTCGGTCAGCCCCGGTCGATCCTCGAGCCGTTCTTTTTCTTAGGCAACAGTCCGGCGATCCCCTTTATCGTCGGTGGAGTCCCTTTTTCGGTTTCCCACGGTGGCCAACTTTTATTCGCCGGCACATTTCGCCCCCCATAGGTGTTAGGAGTTTCCCCCCTTGAATTCCCCAGTTTTTTTCTGGGTTTAGTCAGCTTTGGAAAGAAGTTTTTCTTAACGGGGTGTCTCTGGTTGACCCACCGTTTCCCAGTCCCCTGGGGTGAATGTGCGGGCCCTTACCTCCTCGTGCCTAAGCAGGGTCGTTTTACTCACTCCGCGTCGCTGTACCACTGACCCGTCTGTCTCCAACAATCCCGTGTGTGTATGATTCAAAGTCGTTCTCGGACTTCGCTGGTCCGCTCCTCTGGTTTGAACACGAGCTGCCCCTCAACCGCGGATCTTTTATTCCTTGGCATGATTTCTTCCGAAAGGTTTCCCCCCCTCCTTCCTCAGACGAGAGGCAGAGTTGTCATAGCGGAACAGGTACGCTCTCTGCTGCGTTTCCGAGAAATTTTTTGGAGAGTCTTCCGGTCTCTCTCGCAACGATCCAATTTTTTCGACGTTACGAGTCCTCCGTCCTCGCGGACTGTCTTAATCTCTTATCCGTCTTGAGTCTCTCTCGCGAGTGAAAATTCTCTCCTGATTATCCGAGAGGGGACCGGCTCAGCGCACCTTGCGATCCTCTGGATTTTTGTTTCTGAGTCTTTTTCTTTTCCCTTATGTCCCTCTGAGCAGTCTTTTCTGGTTCATTCCTGTGGCCGCCTTATTGCGGCATTTTAGGCTCTTCTTGTATTTGGTCATGAACGACTTTTCAGAAATAGACGGTGCGCAGCCGCCTCCCCCTTTGTTGAAAGTTGACTTTGCCGTGTCGTCTTCCACGATTTTGTTCTTTGTGGAGTTACTTTTGGTCGAACTTTCCTCTGGGTGCTCGGCCTAGTAAATTTCCTTTTGATGAGCTCCTGCGTCCTTTATAGCTGCGTCTCCTTTGAACTGCATCTTGTTTTTTCTGTAGCTCAGATTGAGAGTGATTCCTCTGTCGCCTTCTCGACCTTTTTGCTCGGGGAGTTCGCTGCGAGTAGTTCCAGGGATCATCCGGGTGCGTCTTGCCAATTCGCCTAACTTCCGATGACCCTTTTTTTTTTCCCATACCTCAGCGAAGGTGAACCCCCTGATCGGACCCTGAATCCCTCCTTTTAGAAAGTGTAATTGGCTTTAGATCTCCCTTTCCTCCTCCTTCGTGTCGCGCGGCACGTCGATTTTCGGGCCCCCGACCTTCGGTCAATTTTTCAGTCTGGTAGGGAAGGGTATTCACTCTCGGAGCTATTTTTTCCTGGATAATTTGGCCGTCCCTTTTTCCTCTCTCCCTGTTGTGTGCCCCGTGAACTCGACCCGGACTCTAGCGACCGGATATTTTTTTCCAGTTCGTTGTAGCTCTGCGGGCAGCCCCTCCGGTTTCTCCTGCTGTAGTACGGTTTTTGCCTCCCTTTCCCCTTCCTCCTCCCCTGCCAGCGCGGTGTCCTTCGACCAGGAGTTTCGTTAGCCCTCCCCCAGCGCGGGGGACGGCCGGTGTCGTCATAGTGCTCAAATTGCCAACCACGTCCCCTCTATTTTTCTTTTCGTCAACTCAAGGTCCACCCCTTCAGATGGCCTTTGCGATCGTGGGGATGATTGTAAGACCCCTTCCTGCACAGTCCGGACCCAGTCCCGCGACGGGGGTGGATCGGCGCGACTCCCCCTTGCTAAGTAAACGTCCGCCCCCCTTCTGTGTACGCCCCCACAACTGAGACTACCTTACATTTGTCTTTGAGAGGATGAAGTGATCAGTTCCCCTAGTTTCTTTACAGACTGGGTCCCCCTTTCCGTGGATTGAGTCTTGGAGTCTCTCGATACCAGGTTTTCTTTGGGGTCAGCTTCTTTCTCTTTTTCTTTAGGACCCACCCTGAAATCGCCAATGACCTCCGACAGTGGTGACCTTCCCGTCAGTTTGACGACAAGCAACCTTCTCTTCAGAGTGTTTTTTTCCCCCCTAGCCCCTTGCTCCTCGATTGAGACAATCCCTTCCCCCAAACTTTTTTTTGTGGTCGGGATTAACACTCCCATCGTTTCCCCGAGGAAAAAGAGCTATGCTTTTCCCCTCTTTCTCCACCCCAAGGACTACACTTCTAACCCGGTGCGCCCGCCTCTCATTATAAGTGGGTTCTCCGAGATCTTCCCTCGGTTAATAACCCTACGCTCCTTGCCAACCCGAACCGGCTGCCGTATCTCTAGACGTTTTCCGGTCCCATCGTCACCCTCATTTTGAATCCCTTTCCGTTCGCGCAACGTCCCGCCCCCCGTCTAAGAAGAATTCACCCTGCCTCATTTCATCGACACTGAGGGCGCGACTTCACAATCCCAAGTTTACCCTAGGACCTCGAACCGGTTTTTCACCCCACTCCCTCGGTTATTTTTTCTCCGAGGCCGGCAATGCGTACACCCTCAGTTCTTCCCCCGATCCCCCCGGGGCTGGCCTAGACCTTTTCCGCATACGGCCACTAAGAGAGTGTCTTTTTCCCCTGCTGTCTCCAGTTTTCGTACAGTCAGAGGTTTAATCCCAAAATTAATAAACCCTCCTTCGCGTACGCCCCCAGAGGTAGCGCGCTATCGCAACTTGACTGCCTCATAGAATCTCTTTATGTCTCTCTTCTGATGAGTTTCCCCCCTTCAACCCTCTCCCAACCCCCTGAACGAAGTTCTTCCCTCTCCCTCCCGGACGACCCGCGGGAAACTGCAATTTTTGGTTAGGATAGAACCCGGTTCGATTTTTTCCCATGCCTCCCTTTTTTAATGACTTTTGCGCCCTAGAGAAAATGAGCTTTCATGCCAGAATTCTTCCCCCACTATGGCTTCCCCCCTCCCCCTTGATTGATACGCGAACCGCGACGAGGATCCCCTGCCACATCCCATCTAGAATGTCTTTATTCAGGAGTTAGCTCGACTACCGCCTTCAGTATCGATGACTTTTGTCTCCCATTCCCTTTCTCAGCATTCGTCCTCAGTCTAGTCCACCCAATCCTCTCCCTCCCCCCCCACCACACCCCCCCCCCATAACCTCCCCCCCCTTCCTCATACCCGCCCCTCCCCCACGCCCCCTACTCCCCCGCCACCCCTCATATATTCTCCCTCTCCGTTCTCCACAGGCCCCCGCCCCCTCCCGTATTCTCCCCCCCCGGGCCCCCTCTTTTCACTCCCTACCCGCCCCTACCTCCCCCCTTTTCATACCTCTTCCCATTCCCCTTTCACAGTCTTTCCTCCTACCCCTATTCTCTATCTCACTTCCTCTTTGCCCTCACCGCTAGACTCCTTTTCTCTTTCCCTCCCATCCACCCTACCTTTGACACCACTCCCCTCCTCCACTTCTTACCCCCAGCCACTCTCATCCTTTCGTCCCCCCCTCACCGCCCCCCTCTACCTCCACCCCCCCTTAATCCTCCTCCCTCCCTCTCCCCCCTCTTCAATCCCTTCCCCCACACACTCCCCCACCCGCTCCGCACACGCTCCCCCACCCCCCCCCACATACCCACATCTTCCCTTTCACCTTCCCTAGTCTCCCTTCCATCTCCCCCTACTCCTTTCTTTCTCGCCTCCCCGCTCCCCTTCCCCCACTCCGATTCTCTGTCCCATCCTATCCCTTTTCCCCTCCCCCCACGCCACACTCATCCCCACTCACACTCTTCCACGCCCCTACCCCCCACCCCTCCCTATCTATCCAACCCCCGGCCCCACCCTTCCCACACCTTATCCCTCCCCCTCCCCACCCCCCACCCACACTTTAACTTCCATTTTCAAACGCCCAACTCTCCTCACTCCACCTCCTTTCTGCCCCCACCCTTCCTCTCCCCTCCTTACCTTTCACACCTACACCCTTTCATCCCGACGGCCCAGCACCCCCTCATTTCCTACCCGCCTCCTTCCACCCCACGCCCCCCATCACATATTCCCCCTCCCTCTCTCACCTCCCCCTTCCCACTCTCTCTCCCCCCCCCTCCTACCCTACCCCCCCCCCCCATCCCCCCCCCACCTTCCACCCCCCCCTGCGCTCCCCCCTCGCTCTTTCCTCCCTCCCTTTCCCCCCCCTCACCATCCTCCCCAAACTTTGCTACATCTCTACACCCCCACTCATCCCCACAACCTCCCTCTACTGTGTACACCCACCCTTCTATCCGCCATTCCCCCCCCTTCTCTACCCTCAACCAACAACACCCCTTTCTACCGCCTCTCACCCACCCACTCACCTCTCAAGCCCCCCCCTCTCACCCCCCCCTCCCACAACCCACCCCCCCCTACCCCCTCCTCTACTCTCCCCCCCTAATTCCTTTCTCCTCCCCCTCCCTCACCCGTTCCGCACAGTCCTGCCACCCCCCCCACACCTATCCCCCTCTACCTCCTCCTGTTTCCTCCCCCCCTCAACTCCCCCCCCCTCCAATCCACTAATTCCCCTTCGCTAAACTACCACCCTCTCCAGTCCCCCCCGCCTCTTACACCACTGCCCCCCTGCTCTCCGCTCCCCCGCCCCCCCACAACCACCTCCCCCCCTCCCCTATCTTCCAACTTGATCCAGCCCCCCACCCCCCCTTCCCCCCTGCCTATCCCCACTCCCCCCCTCCCCACCCTGTTTATCTCCCCCCCCCCTCCTTCCCTCCCCCATCCCCCCCGACTCCCCCTCTCTCCCACCCCCCTCCCTCCCTCCACTCTAATTTCCCCTCCACCTACCCCCCCACTCCCCCCCCTTCCCCCCTCCGACCCCCCCTCAATCCCCGGTCCCCCACACCCCCCCTCCTCTCCCTAGCTCTCACTCCGGGTTCCTCCTCACCTTCCACCAATTAGACCCCCTATAACCCCGCAAGTGCCCCGACCCCCCCACCCACTCATCTCCCCCCCCCCCTTACCCTCTCCCTCACCCTTCTACCCCCCCCCACTTCCTCCACTCCCCCCACCCTCAACACCACCCCTCTATTTCCTCCCCCACCCCTACCTTCTTTCCTTCCCCCTCATCCCCCTCAACCCCCCTTGCACCCCTTTCCCACCCCATTCCTACCTTATCCCCCTTCATCCCCCACCCGCTCCTTTCTCTCCCCCCAATCCCCCCCTTCCCTCCCTCTCCCCCCCCCTCCTCCCCACACCCACTCCCTCCTCCCCCCCCACCCCTCTCCCACGCTTTGACAACTGGATCCCCATCTTTCCTACCACCCCATCTCCCTTCCCTTTCCCTCCCACCCCCCCCCCCCCTACTTCCCCCACCCTCCCCCACTTTTCCCCTTTCCCCCCATCACCCCCTTCCCCCCCCCCACCCCCCCTTTCTCATCCTATTCATACCCCTCACCCCCCTCCCCCCTTCTCCTTACTCCTTCCTCCCACCCCCTCCCCCCACCCCCCTTACCCCCCGTACGCTCCCACCCCCCTACCCCCCACCCCCCTTTTCCCCATCCTCCCACTCCCCTACATCTACCACCCTCCCCTCCTCCACTCTTTCCTCCCGCCCCCCCCGTCCCCCCCTCCCCCATCCTCCCTCTTTCACAAATATCCTTCCCCTACCCAACCTCCACTCCCCTCCACAACCCTTTTTCTCGCTTCCGTTACTTCACTTCTTCCTCAACCTCCATCCCCACCCCCTCTCTCTGCTCCCCCCCCCACCCCCACGCCTACCCCCCCCACCCCCCTCCCTCCCCCATCTCCTCCCCCCCTCCCCTCCCCCCTCCCCTTCCCTACTCCCCGGCCCCCCTCAGCCTTCACACCTCAACCTCTCCCCCACCCTCCCCTGCCACCCCTCTCCCCCCCCCTCATTTCCTTCCCTCCTTACCTCCTCCTCTCCCCCGTCCTTCCCCCTTCCCTACCCTTTTCACTCTCCTCCCCTCCTACCCTCACACATCACACTTTTCCCGTGCAATTTCACCCCGTCCTTTCCCCCCCCCTCCTCCCTCCCCCTCCATCCTTCGCTCCCCACTTTCCACTCTCCTCCCTTTCCCGTCCTGACCCCCCCCCCAGTCTATCTACCCCCTATCCCCTTCCTCCTTTCCCTCTGCCCCATCTTTTTTCACTTCCCTCCCCCCCCCCCATCATTTTAGCACTCAGCGCCTTCTAATTTTCCCCTTTTTCTATTTTGGATGACTTTTTAATTCCCGGAAGCGCTCATATTTTGACTTAACGCCTTGCCTCTCTCCTTTCCCTGTGCCGATATCCACCATTAGTGGAGTCCCCTTTTTCGCGAAAAAAAACACATTCATGTTACCTCCCCCCCTCGCACAGATCCTCGTATGATGGCCTTTTTCCCCTGTTTCCCCCCCGGCTGCCCCCCCATCCTCTCAATCGCCGATCTCTTTATACACTCCCCCAAAATGGGCATTTTTATGTGAGCGACGGGGCCTGTGGATTTTTGAAAGAGGTCCTATTTTTCTTTTTCTTCCCCCAACTGATTATGGTCCCGCGAGCCTCCGTCCAATTATTTTTTCCCCTTCACACCATTTCCTTTTGCGCCTTTTGTTTCTCCTGAATTAACCTTTCCTCCGATATTGTTTCTTTTTCCCCCCTCCTAAGTTCCACCAAACCTTCCCCCACTGGAAAGTGTTCAACTGAACCCGCCAACGAAAACTACGATGGGTCGCAGAACCTGCCCCCGACGCCGGCTCGCGTTTTCCTCCCTAGATGTAACTAAGTCTCCCCTTTTCCGGAATTTGCGAAGAAGAAAGCTCGCTTTACTGATCTACGGCTTCTAACAGACTTACCTCCTTTCCCAGGTCGCCGTTCTGGTCAACGCCTCCCCCTTCACATGTCTTCCCTTTTTTTTTCGATTCAACTTAGAGGAAGATTCACTCAGATAAGGCCTATTTTCTCAGTAGACGTGAGGTTTTTCCCCCCTCCTGTTTTTAGATCTTCCGACCTTCCTCTCTACGCTCCGCAAGCATTACGAAGACAGCCCCACCACCTTTTGTTTGGCACCTTCTCAAAAAGAAACAGCCGAAGTGTTCAAGGTGGCGTCCCTTTTTTTTGTACGACCAATGCCCCCTTCTTAAGGCGACTTCTCTCCTCGGATCTGTTCAGCCTGCCCCCCCCCCCCCCTCAATTTTAAAAGGATTGCCGTCTCTCTATAAAATGGAACCCGTTCACCCCTCCCTCATTCCTCTGACGTCATGTTGTCTTTGCCTCACCTTTTTTGACGCGCGTCTTCGGCGGATCTCTTTCTCTTTCGCATTTTTCCCCGGCCGCTTCTCCCAATTTCGGGTTTTTCCCGATTGTTCAGGCCTTCCGGGCAAAAAAGAGACTCCGCCTTTCCCGAACTTACCGATCCTTGCCTGCCTTAACTCTTGGCCTCATTCTATTCTCCTTTTTTTTGTTTCTAGAATGTCCCCCCCCCTTTGGAAGCATCTTCTCGGTGTCTTTCGTGATTCGGATCTGAGTCCTTCCTGGTCCCCTTCCCTTTAGAGTTACGTATGATGAAGTAGAAGGAGAAAGCAGCTCCTCCAGTCTCTTTTCTCGGTCGCTGGATAAATTTCAGTTTTTTTCCTTGCACTGTGTCTAACTCCCCTTGCGCAGAGGAATCTGCTTCGTGCGACTTTGCGTTGGTGCATTTCTACAAGGCCGCCTTTCTCCCGGTTTTTTGATTAAGTGTGAGATTATAGCTACCCTATAGAGACTTACTTGATGCATCTGTCAGTGTCGTTCGCCGCGACTCCCCCTTTCCAACGAGGTTCCCTCCTTTCGTTGGTCCTTTGCTCAGTGGTTTGATCTTCTTGTCCTTCTCCCTTCTCAGAGTCGTTCTTTACTCTCCTCCAAATATTTTCCCCCCCTCTGCACCTTACTTCGCCTCGACCGTATGAGCGGCCCCTCTTCCTCCTCTCGTCAGCTGAGCTCGGATACGAGTGCTTTGCCGTGCTGCTCGTTTACACCCGGGTCTCTTTTTTTACAGGAGACAGAGAGCGCTTTTTGCTTTTTTTCGTCTCGCCACCGTCCGTCTCACACTTCGATCTCTGCGGTAGGACATTCTCTTGTTTCCCCCCCTCAAGGAGTGACCAACTTGTTTGTTAGACAGAAGTAGTATACCCTTTCCTTTCCGTTTCCCCTTCTTTCCCAAAGTGGGGGACGGTGTGTATTGGTAGTCAGTCCTTTCCTACAATATGTCTGTCGTTCCCTTTGTTTTGGTTTCCACCACACGCTCCCAGACATGGGGTTGTTTATAGGAGTGGCGTGGTCTGCTCCGCCTCCTCAGGGTGATGAACATCTTCTCGTACCCCTCCCCCTTTTTTTTTTTTCTCACACCCCCCAATGACAAAGTGTTGTATTCAATTTCCTCCCAGCGTCCCGTGTCGGGCCTTACGGGTTTCCCAGGAATCGGGCTCCCTTTTTTCCCGAGATCCTCTAGGCCATCAATCCGCGGCTGTGCGATCTTCTGAGTGTTGTTTTTTGTGCACTAACTTCTTCCGCATCTTCTAGGCGGAGTTCTCGTTAACAGGTAAATCGCCGATCTGCCGTTGTTGATAAAATTTCTGCGTAGCGCCCGGGTCCTTCCCATCCCCTATATGGTACCTGTGAGAAGCAGTGACCCGTGACCTTTTGACCCTGATCAGATTGGGAGCCTTCTCGCTATCTCCCTTCTTTTTTTAAGTTCTCTAAACTCGGAAAGCATCAGCCACCGTTCAGGAGAGGAGGGATTGCTCCTCCTTCCTCCTATTACTCTAGCCAGTCGGTTAGGGTTCATTCCCTCTGTGGGCTCCTTTTTGCGCTGTATTCTAACTCTTCTTTCTAACGGTGTGCATGGTCCTGGTACCCCTCTCCCTCGTGCTCAGATCCTCCCTGTGGAACCTTGGAAGCGGCAGGTATTCTTTTGATCAAGATATTTGTCTCGTTGTGGGATCGGTCCCTTGGGTGGAAGCTTTCTCTTCTTCCTGTTGCGGCCCGGAGGCAGGTAGCTTCTGGTCTGTCCTCCGATAGATTCTTTCATTGCCTCTCCTTCTTTTCTCCCAGCGAGTTATTCCTTTGGTCCCCCACTTATACGTAGCTCTTTTTCCCACCATGATGATTTTAAGAGGCAGATGCTTCCTATTGGACTTTTTGCCCCTCAGTGTGAGTATGAAAGACTAATCGTCAGTTATACTCCCCTCTTGTTTTACGCCTTTGCCTTTTTCGGCAGTACCTTCCCTCCCTTCGTGTTTTTCCCCTTAACCCTCTCAAGTACGGTATTCACGTGTAGGCTTGTTAGTCCATGTACTATAAATAGGAAGGGCCGTAGGAAGCTCTTCGGACCGTCGGCACTCTTCTCATCTAGATTGGACCTTTCCTTCTAGGAGTATATAGGATACGCTACCAGGTTTCTTTGAAGTAGCTTTTTTCCCCGTTACCAGTCCCCCTTATCTACGTACCGTAGTATCTAATCTCCCCTTGTGGTAGGGGCAAACACCTTTTTTTCTGTATGGAAATCTTTTCTTCTCCCTGCCTCTCGTTTTCCTCCCCAGTTTCCCCGGGTCGCGCGCTAACAGAGCGAGATGCGGTGTTGGTGAGTCTTGTGTCTCGACCGTGATCCCCCCCATTTTCGCCCACTTCGCCCTTATCTTTGTAACCCAGTCCCGAACTTGAGACTTTGATTTCATTTGCGTAGCCAGTGATGGCCACACAAACTCTAACAGAGGGAGCCTCCTTACTTGGGTCGTCTCGGTCGTATCCCCCCAATCTCCCACCCACCAAGGTCTTTGTGTAAAATAGATTTTGAGTAGATGC
>Ga0179593_1477276_pt1 | contig 24340 bp, 16 predicted proteins | sample CZODoug2_1_08_16_FD_185931 | JGI IMG/M metagenome (GOLD analysis project Ga0179593, IMG submission 185931) | Vadose zone soil fungal communities from Angelo Coast Range Reserve, California, USA - CZODoug2_1_08_16fungal (PacBio error correction) | ecosystem: Environmental > Terrestrial > Soil >... | reverse complement strand
TTTTACCTTACACGGAACCAAGTCTAGACTGGTACCAAACTCGCACCATTTTTTACATCCTCTTTCCCTCTTAAGAGAAGTCAACTTTCTTTTATATATTTTCCTCCTTCCTTTTGTGTGTTTTTATTGTGCTCCCCGTTTTTCCCTTCCTTCGCTCTTTGTGACGCGGCCTCCGGTTTGACGAGAGCCCGAGGACGTTAAGTTACCCCCCTTTCCCGGCCCACGTTTATCTCCCCTTCTGGGAGCCCGATCTGTAAGAAATCTTTTTATTCTTTTTATAGCGTCTTGTTGCCTTGATGGAAGAGCTCGCGTTTGCCCTTTTCTCCGTCGGCTCCCCCCTTTCCGTCAGCTGGTCCCTTCTTTTCTTAGGAGATCCAGCCTTCTGAACCGCTTCAACGCCCCTCTAGTTCCGATCAAGCCAGAGTCCCCCGGTTTTTTTAGTTGTCCTGAATTGGCCCTCCGATTGTTGAAGCGGTTGTTTTTCTCTGATGGATTCTAGGACCCAGCCCCAATCTCCCTTCTCCCGTCCCCCCTTTTGTTTTTTAGAGCTTTTTTATCAGTCCGATGTAGAGTTCTTTGCAGTGACGTCAATAAGAGTAATTCTCCGAAGTTGAGTCCTCAGATCTCTCTCCCACTGTCTAACCGCCGCCTTAATTGTTCATGACTCTTTCTTTCAACAAATTTGGGGGGGGTTTTTTTTTCGCTCTATAGGGATCTGATCTTTCTCCCCGATGACCCGATTAGGCCTCAGACAGCAGCGTAGGAGGAGGTTCTTCCTCCTTTCCTCTCTGGCGTACATTTTTTTCCTCTTCGATCCGGGTTTTTCTTTCTTCTTCTCCTTTCTCCTATTTTCGCGTCGCTTTGGAGGAGACGTTCTCAGAGTAACCCCTGAATACTCCCCCCTCCCAGCAGAATCGAGCGGTTAGTATATATGTGCTAGAGTCCTTCGCGAGAACTTGATACGACCCCCACCTCTTCTTCTCTCAGTTGATCTCTTTTGCAAGACGCTCTTCTCATTTATTTTTGGGCTCGGTTTCTCCCTATGAATTTGGGTCGTTAGATGGGGGAATCCCCCTCCCCTCTGAGACTCGCTTTCTTTCTTAACCCCTCTTTCCTCTTTCCTTTCTTAAGGAGAGCTCGACCCTCTGCCGTCTGTTTCCTTTTTGTCGACCCACCTTTCTTTCTCCCCCGCCTAGAGGAGGAGTTTTTCCCGGCTTAGAGGTCGTCGGGTTTTTGGCCTTGCTCCCCGCCCTTTTTCTCTACCTTGTTGGGCGTTCGATAGATCGCGTCCGAGGTTCTTTTCAGTTTCACAGGGGACCCCTTCTTTACCGTACTGCATTAGATTCGTTGCCAGGGTCATTCTTTCCTTTGTCCCTTTTCTTTAGTCTTTTCTGCTTTTTCAGCCACCGGAGTGAGCTCATGCTTTCCGAGTTCATTCTAGAGATATAGCAGTTCGGAATATGTAGTTCGCTGTTCTCTTACTTGCCCCGTCTCCTTGAGGGTAACCTATTCCCTTTCCCCCATCTTGTGTTTTCTCGATGGCGTTTCTCTGACAGAGATAGAGGATTACTTTTTTCCCTCCTCCCTTTTTTCGAATCTCTCCCCTTAAGTTTTTGATTGGAGTCCCTCCCCCCTAAGTCTCCCCCAAGTAATATGTGTAATCCCCCTTTATCCCCCCCAAACACCCCTGATATGTTTTTCCTCGAGTTGCTTCTTTTTAGTCCGGCAGAGATTTTACCTCTGCAGCCCTTTTCGCTGCTCGGAAAGAGGAGGTTGATCCTTGAAAATATCCCCTATCGTCCCCCACTCTTTAGTTTTTTCTTTATTGCCAGGGTCTTTCTGAGATCCGATGTTTTCCGAGAGGATCACTTCTGGCTTAGTGAGATATGAGTCTCTTATGTCTTCCATTTCCCTTATTTGATTCTCTCGAGTTTTGTAGAGTCTTCTCAAGATATAGTGCCCCCCCCCAATCCTTCCCTTTTCCTACCTCGCAAGCTTCCGTCGCGATCGCGTAGTTAAACGCCGGCGGTCTCTTTTCGGGCAGTTTTTTTTTTTAGTCGATTTTTTCCCTGGGGAGAGCCCTCCTGAATGACTCCCCAAAACGGAATCCCTCTCTTCCTTCTGTGTTGAATGTTTTGTTCTTTCAGACTGCATCTAACCTAAGTCTGATATGACGCCTCGGATATGACCACCTGCCTTCCTATTTTCATCCCCATTCCCCTCCGCGGCCTCTTTTCTGCACTTGAGAATTTACTCCGCCTCGATGTAGACCCGATCCCTCTCCAGATCATCTCTAGCTTGGGGGGGAGTTCGAAAGTCATCCTCTCATTTCCTTGAGATCTCCTTGGCTCTTTTTTTTTTGGTGATTTTTCTTGGTGGGTCGATCTTATTTACTTCTCCCTTTTTTATAAGTCCCTACTAGACCATGACCTAGCGACTTACCCTCTTTACGGTCTCAGAGGTTGAGTCTATGATCTTTTAATTCCCTTTCGGCCCCCCAAAGCATACCCTATATCTCACGAGTCCTCCACCCCGCGCGCCCCCTACGCCTCTAGCTGTTAAAGTCCCGTGTTTCTTTTTCTTCCTTAAATACCCTCTCTCCCTGGAACTTTAATTTTTCCGATGCTTATTTCGGATCTCCTAGAACCTCTATCACCTGAAGTGAGCCTAGGACCCTAATCCCTTTTCCTCTTCTCATTTCTCTTCCCCCTTTCGAGTAATTCTTTTTGAGGCGAGTTTCTCTTTTTTCCTGTCCGAGGACCCAGCAGCTAGAGTGTTGCTCCCCTCCCATCTTCCAACGGCGCAGTCTCGTCGAGTGCTCGCTTTCCTCCCAAACCTCTAGTCCTCCTTTTTTTTTTTCTACCAGATCTTATATTTCCTTGGACGTGATCCCTCAATTCCGTGTGTTTTTCTTCTCGACTCTAAAGTACGGTTAGCCCTCCCAGTTATTTAGAATTTGATTGATGTGGGTCCCCCCCTTCTTTCTCGCCCTCTGGAGGAGGCCCCTGTTTCCATTGCATTAGGACACTCCCTTTTTTACGGCTGACGAGACACGTCTTTTTTATGCCCCCCCATTTTATTTCCTTTCTTTAGCCTCTGATGAGGTTTTTTAGGCTTCGTTGAAGAGTTCCGGGTTTTCCTGAGGTATAGTCGATGCTAAAGGTAGCGACTTGGTTAGCTCTGTCGTCATACCATCCTCACTCTTATCTTCAGTACCAAAGATCTGAATAAGTCCCTTAGCTATTCCAGACTCAATGTCCAGAGTTCATAGAGCCTTTTTGGCGGGACTACTTTTTTTTTGGTGTGTCCTCACTAGCATTTTTTATGTTTTCAATTCGCACGAGCGTCAATATGGGGAAGCCGGTTCCCTATTCTCCTTCGTCGAAGTTACTATTTCCGTCTCAATATATAGAGAAAAGACCCTTACTTTTTTTTTGCTCCTAAAGACCGCCCAGTCGAGCCTTACTAGCAGAACCTCTCTTCTTTTTCGTTTTGCCACCACCCATCTATCGCTATTTCGTTCTTTTCTCTCCCACGACCTTGTTCCCTACTCCGTTAGGCAGGAGTTCCTTAGTCATCGATGAAGGTTTCGGCGTCCTTAGGTCTCTTTCTCTTCCCTGTTCTATGTTTTTCCAGCACTTAGTGTCCCGCGGCGTCGTCAGTTTCCAGCGAGAGAGTCACTTATATCCGCAGACAGCTATCATTTCTCTCTGCTCCTATCTAGAGGACTTGGTACCCCAAGATAGATGACGATCTGCGGAATTCTGAGCCGTATTTTTAGTTCCTCCCCTGATTACCGAAGCTTTGTCGATTGTGGCAGAAGGGAGGAGGTGTTTCAGTCTTGATTCCCCCTTTTTTGACCTTCTCTCTCTTCTTGAAAATTCTTCTTGGCGAGCAGGTGATTCTCCCTGCTCCGCCCCCAGAAAATCCCTCTGAGATTGACTTCCAATTGTTTTTTCTCTCTTCTCGTCAGGAGTGCCAGGAGGTGAGAGCTGGCGGCTTTTCTAAGGCTTTACCACTTCCAGAGTCAGTCAAGAACCGGAGGTCCCAGCTTCTCTCTTGCCGCGATGCAATGGGCCATAGATTCTTTAGAGCAGAAATTCGTCTTGGAGCTTTCCTTGTATTTCCTTTTCCTTTGACCCGAGTTCCTCTTTAATGGGCGTTGCGAACCTTCGGACCCGGAGTGCACCGCATTTTAGTCTGAAGTATCACACCCTTCCCGTACCCCCGATCTTCCGGTCCTTGCTCTCCTTTAAGAGGTGGCATCTTTTTTTTCCCACAATCTTTTGTGTGTGTGTACCCGCGATGCAGCGGTTAACTCTTAGTCTGATCTTCCCTGCCCTTTTTTTTTTTTTCGTGTCGCTTTCAATCCGTCTGGTGTTTGACTCTCGGTTTTCTCATGCACTTTTCTTCGACCTATCCCTCATCCTTTATCTTTTAAACAAGGGAATCCCCTCTGCACTCCTCCTTCCCCCCTACTCCAGAGAGTTTTAAATGTACTGCTGAGCCCCTCCTTGACCCATAACGAAAGCTCCATCTCCGATTAGATTCCCCGCGACGTTTTATTATTTCCTCAGCCGATCCTCCATATAGAGACTCTACTGATCAGCTATTGTCCAATCGTTCCCTTTTTTTTTTTTAGAGGGCGTTTTTTGTTGAAATGCTTCTTTTCTTCTAGGCATCTAATTCCCCCCCTCAATACCGATAATTTTGTCATCGCGCTTTTGGTCGGTTCTCCTTCGGCATCCAAACTCTTTTTTTTTTTTCCCCGCCCCCGCGAACAACGAGTGACCTCTTCTTCTTTCACGCCCTCTTTTAGCGCGATGATCGCTCTTTCTGATTCGGGGTTCTTTGCTTCTCGACTCTACTCCTCTTTTTTCCACAGATTTTGACCTCATTTTTTCGCGTTTCGGAGTCTTCTTCTGGTTAAGCTCGAGGGCTCGACGCCTGTGACCCCCGCTCTCTCTTCAGTCCCCCATCTCCCAGTTTTTCCGCATCGACTCCCCCCTAATACTGTTTTTCCCTTAGAGTACCCCCGCCCGAGTCGTATGTTTTCCCGTGCCGCCTTCGTTTTTGTTATTTTGCTCCAGAGATCTCGCTGCTTTGGTTCGGGAATTCAATTACTCCTGCTCTTTTTCTCTCTTTCTAATGTTTTGTGTTTTTTGATCGAGGTTCGCACCTCTTCGTTTTTTGCTCTTCTTTACGAGTGACCTGCTCGGGCTACAGCCCTCTTCATGATAATTATCGGTCTGTGATCGCCCCTCGGTAAGGGTTTCTTCGCTGGGCTTTTATTTGAAATTCTCGTGATCTTTTTTTTGAGCCGTAAATTTCCCCTGGATTTGCCTCTCTCCCTCTCCTTGCGTATTTTTTTTTTTTTTATGAGCACCCGTTCAGGGAAAATTCCATTTTCCCGATGCGCTACGCTTCATACTCGCCGACATTTGCCACTTTTGAGTGCCGACTACCGACAGAACTTCCTTCTCTTCGCTTTCTTTCGTTCACCAATAAGAAGTTTCCCGTTTTTTCCGAGCGGTGGACCCGCGCTGGCTTTTTATTTTTCTTCTTTCTGTTTCCCTCAGTGCGCTGACGCGTTCTGACCCTCAGATTGAACGATTCGATCGCTCTCTCTATTTCTTCCCAACCAAGCTAGTGAGCCCTTATTCCCTATTTAACCTTCTTCCCATTATTCTTTTTACCTTATAAATAATACTTCCGTTTTTTTCGAGAGGCTTGAGTTGTGATCATCTCAGGCGATATTTTTTCCCCTTTTTTAATGCTTTGAAAATTTTTCTCGATTGCGCTTTCCTGCGTTCAGCTTGTTTTCTCGGGACACGAGACCTCTCCTTTGAGGGCTCGATTACCGTCTAGCCTCTCTTTTCCCTTAAACTGACGTTTCTCTTTAGTTTTTTTTTTTTCAGATGGTTTTTCTCGTTAGTCGAGGCGCCCCTCCCGACTATAAGCTGGTTGAGATAGTCGTCTATTCTCCACATAATCATCTCTGTTGCGGTTCTTCCTTAGTTTTTCTTCCTCCCCGACAATAGATTGAAGAATGCCTCAGGTAGGTCCAGTTATATCAGATAGTTTATCGTTGGATATTGGTGGCCCTATCTGCTTCCCATTGATACTCCTTTTCCTTTTCCTTTCACCCTCTCTACAGTACATCTATCGACTTTTTTCAGCCCCTTCTCTACAGCCGGCAGGTTTCTCTTTTCCAATCCTAGTAAGAGGCACACCATCCGTTTTTGCTACTCTATCGAGCACGCAGCTCTGCGAAAATTATACCGGGGTTTCGAGCAAACCTCTCTCCCTCTCTTTCCTTTTTTTCTGCGAGCCTCCCCCCCTTCTTTTAATAGACCGTGCGGAGTCGATGAGCAGATCAGCAGTTTTGATTGGAGTCAGTTTCTTCTTTTGTGCTCCGGTGTCCCTGTCGAACATCCTTTTTGTAAAAGAGGTCCCAGTCTCTGATGAGCTTTACCCTTATTTCTGCCGAGCAAGCTCCTTTTTTTTTTTGTTCTCTGTGATTTGTCGGAGGAGTCGAGCCACCTGTTTCTACTCGACGATAGCCGTCCTGCATCTCTGAGCCGCCGTATGGTTCAGTGAATAGTAGAAGCGTTTTGTCTTACTCGAAGTGGGTTGTTTTTCCTTTCGCGTCTTTGTCTCCCCTTCCTCTCGAGGTTAGCTTTTCCAGGGCCCGGTTTGGTTCTTGCCGTCTGAGCCCATTTATAACCGATCCTCTTGCTACTATTCTAGTCCTTTACCCTTCGGCCTTCTCTTCCTATAGTTCTAGGAGTTTAAAGTCTTTTTTGAGAGAATTTCCTTTCGTCTTGCTCTTTTCTTTCCCTCGGGAGTTGCAAGTTCCCACTTCTTCTTTACTTAGTTTGTCCCCCCCTGTCTGAGGTTTTATTTTCTTTTGGAGGTCAAGAGGATCGCTGTCGGAGGTTTTCCTCCCTTCAGTTCTTGAGAGCCTTGCGACTCCCAGGCGAGCAGTGCCTCCTCAGCTTCAGCTGAGTCCGCGGCTAAGTTTCCTTTTTTAGGAGTTAACTCTCATCTAGTTGTTTTTCGGTCGATGCCAGAGTTTGCTTTTTTTCTTGAGCGATGTCCTTTCAGATCGACCCGGTCGGTTAGATTTCGCGAAATGTCTTCTCTCTTTCTCTTGGCACGATAAGATTTTCCCCAAGCGTCCTCATTTATTTCATAGGTTCCCCTCCCCACACAAGGGACACCACCATGCAGCATGGAACCCTACATGATAGCTTTGTATCACCCTCCCCCTTCTCTTGTTCCTCCAATGATCGAACTCTGCGAGTTCCCTAGAAAGACCCCCCCTTTTCTCTTTGAGAGGATGAGAAAAGGGGAAGGACGAAGTGCTTCCCTCTCTCTTACGGGCCTACCCCTATTTCGAGATCCCTCTTTGTGTAGAAGAGGTCTTCCTTCTTATGAACCGATCTGCCTCAAACGCAATCTGTCTGACTCTCACCTTTCCCCTCAGTTACAGTCAGGCTTCTTTTTAGGACACCCCCGTAATTCGTACTTAAACCCACCCCCCCAGAGGAGAAATTCTTACGCGTCTTATATGTGAGCGAGACGGGTCTATCCATTTTGTTCTCGTCCCTCTGCTGAAGAACCTGAGCTACACGTTTTTTTTTACAGAGCAGAGAGGAGAGGTTTGAGTCCCTACCCTTTTTTTCAGCGCCCCGGGAGCTGCCAATTTAGACTGGAACCCCCCCCTCTCTTTTTTGAGAGATTAAGATCCCCCGTATTTCACTGAACTCACCTGACGCATCTTGACAGGATTCCTTTTTCTATCGTTCACCGCGTTTTGCTCCTTGACTTCATCTTTTCCTCCCTCTTTCCCTCTAAGTCTTCCTTCCTGCTGTGTTAAAAAGCGAGATTTCCGCCTGTTTATTGCTTTCAGCTATTTTAGGACCTACTTCATTTTTTTCTCCGAGCCATTGAGCTTTATACTCACCCCTTTTCTCCTCCCCATAATTCTTACAGACGTTGGACCCTTGCTTCTGCATCTTCCTTCCTGAGTCACCTCCCCCCAACCCTTCCCCCATTGCAAAACCCCCTTCCACGCAATCCCCGCCCGCGCGCGCGAGACTCCCCTTCTTTCCCTTTCTCGGCTTTTCCCATCTTTGGAGGATGAACCTTCTTCTGTGCCGACGTTCCTTCCTTATGCGATTTCTTGCTTCCCTTTCGCCTAAGAGTACATGCCCGCGAGGACTCTACCTCCCTTGATCCTCTTTTCTCTCTGTAGTTCTGGTGATCCCTTTCCAGCTCATACGTCAGGGAACCTTTTTCTCGTTCAGTACCGCTTTTCCCTCGAGCGCGCGTTTGCGTCGAAAGACGGTCGTCCCCTTCCAGCTGCTCCAGAGTTTTCCCCCAATGCGACGGTCTTACTTTCTTCTACCCAATAGCCGCGATGCCTTAAGGATCTCCCCCCCTTTCCTTTTTGTTTTCTCTCGACTTCTCTCCATGTAAGGAGGTTCTTTTCATCCGTCTCTCTTTTTCCCAGAGCCCTTGCTTTGGTTTCCTCTTTAGATAGATAGAGACGGCTTTGAAGGGCATCTGCCCCCCTCTCTCTTAGGGGATCTGCCTAGTTCCCTTAGAAAGAGAGGGTTAAGCCTACTCAGGTCGAAGTATCGTATCTTTTGTATTATTTCACTTCTATGTTTTTTTCCCCCTCTTTTCTTTTTCCTTGCTGATTTATATTAGGCCCCATTGTTGCCCCATCATTATTTTTAGATGAGAGTAGTAACATTCATAGTTTTTTTTCAGTAGTTAGATTTTCCAGAATCCCAGACTTCCTCTTCCTCCCATCCTCCATTGCTTGCATGAGAGTCGTTTTACTTAACTTCGTGATTCGCGGATCTTTTGCTGTTTTAGAGAAGGATTTCCTTTTTTGAGCCTTCCCCCCTAGAAGATCCTAGATAGATTCAAGTCCCCCCTGACTTCGTCTCTCTTTTCGGTCTTGGCGGGCTAGCCGGATACTCATTATCCCCTTCTCCCCCAGAAGGAATTTTTCCCCTTCCTTCGATGAGATCCCGTACTCATCCGCTACGCGCAACCGAGTTTTCCTTCTCTCCCCACCAGGAGTCTAGATTATTTGTTTCCGCCCCAGCTTTCTTCTTTCCCTACAAATCCTCCCTCCATTTCCCGGAGCTTTAGTGAGTCTAGCCATGTTTTTCATTCAGTCAGTTTTATGTGTCATCATTCCATTTGTCCCTGATGCGACTATGTGCTCTTTCCTCGAGCCCTCCTTTTTCTTTCGTTATCCCCCCCCTTTAACCGGGATGATCGGGACTTCTTCCTATCCTCTCTTCTGCTTGTCCGCGTGTTTCCGAACGGCGAGCACTTTTTTCTCGACCATCGACGATTCCGTCGCCCTGAATCGGAGTCTTGTAGATTCCCTTACGCCGCTTTGAGAGTTTTTTGCCTGAGAAGTTGCGGTTGGGTTGTTAAGTCACGCGTTGTGGCCCTTGTCCTCGCCTGCGTCGGGAGCAACCTTGGATAGGTTTAAGGCCTTTTTTTCTAGGACTTGCACCCCGGAACAGAGGTCTATCAAATCCTTATCTCGACCCCCTCCTCTTGTATGTGTCTATTTTTATAGGGAGACTCCTTTTTTTCCTCGGTGATACCTTCTACCACTCGAGGCTCGCTCGTCTTGCCGTTCTGTCGAGGTAGCTCGTTTCGATCGGAATTACAGTTTTTCCCAATAGAGATTCAGGAAGATTATTCTCAGAAGTGCCGTTTTGTGCATGGGACTTCCCTTTTTTCCCGGGGAAACATTATTGATGCTTATTCATTCGGGACGTAGAATCTCTTGAACTTCACTCTTCCCCTGCGCGCGCCTAGACCACCTGACTACCATTCCTGTCCCTCGATGCAGGACGCGTCGCCTAGTTCCTTTATTGAAGACACGAGAGCATCTCCCTTTCCTAATTCCCTCTTGGTTTTTGTTTTTGTTCGGTAAGAGTTCTGCTTTTCTGACTGTCGCGCCCGTTTTTGATTCAGTGTTTTTAGTCTCGACCTTGCTCTCCCCTATTCTCTTACATAAGCTCTCCGTCTTGGCTCTACCCCATGTATCAGATCCTCCTTTTTCACCAAACTTCCCACTGAAGGCTTCAATGAAATACCTCTTCGAGCCCGTAAGTACAGAGAGGGCCCGTACTTCCCCCCCTCCCTTGTCGGCGCCCCCCAAGCGACAGAGCTTTTTTCTGGAGCGTTAGAAATGTTTCAGAAATCGCGATTTAGCTTCGGAAGAGACGCCTCGCTTTCTTAGACTCGCGTTTTTTTTTCCCCCCGGGCCGGTGGACCGAGAGATAGATCGAGTCCTTGCTCCTGCCCCTCTCCCAATCGATTTAGGACTGAGCGGTCGCCCTTTTCTTTCTGCCACCCTTTCCACAACCCCCCTCTCTAGCCCGCCACCCTTGCAAAAGCAGCCGCCGCTTCGTGCCCCCATACTGGCGCTTTTCGCCTGAGTTTCTTTTTTTGACATCAAGGTGTTTTTTTTCCGTTTACCGTCAGCCCTTTTATTACTCCCAAGCGACGTTGACTATTCTTGATTTCCTCTCCTTCCGGACTGGCTCGGCGCGATATGCCTTCTTGGACCCCCCCTTAGACATCCTTTGTCTACAATTCTCCTCCTTCCCCTTGCAGCCCAATTCCCCCTTCCCTTCGGATGCCTATCCTTCTCGCTACTGGTCGCACGTCTTGTGTCGGATCTAAGACCTGCTTATCGAGCGGTTGTTGTTGGTTCCCGAAAGAATCTTTTTCGGTTCTCCTGATTCGTCTGGATATCCCCTCCAGGAACGCCACCCCGGTGGTTGCTTATTTCGAGGTACTTCTCCTTGTCTACCCTGCACGTTCCTTATATCCCGCGTTAACCGTACGGGATCTTCCAATCCCTTATTTCTATCCCTTGATTCAGCGAATCCTAGTATTGCCAATAAAAGGCTGCCCACAAGTCAAGACGCCGACCAGTCATGCCCCAAGTCTTAGCCACTAAGACTTACTTGAGTACGGCCTGTGGGTGTGTGGTTATAGAGCTGTGGCCGCCCTGTACATCACGGAGCGCTTCTGAGACATCCGCCGACGATTCAAACTATGACGTCAGTGGGATCGACCTAGACGCCCTTCTGCGAGTCTCCGAGTCTCGATGGACTTTTCACCCGACAGTCCAGGATGCTCCTCATTCGTTTTGATCCCTTGTTTCTCTGTCTCGCTTTTCTCAGATGCGTTTCCTTTTAGACTTCCTCCTTTATGCCTCCCTCTCTATCTCTTTTTGTGCCCCACTTATTGACTCTTCGGACCAAGCTCCGATTAAACCTGAAGGGCCTTGTCATATATCGTTTTATCCTTCGTTGCATTTTCCTCCTTTTCCCCTCCTTCCCTTTTTCTCCTTCTATCGATATGGTCTCAGGCTTCCATAATGCTCACTACATAGAGATCGGGCGATCGCTTTCCCTTTCCGTTCTTGCCGACTCAGTCACTTGGATCCGCTGATTCCCTATGACACCTCCCAAGCTGTTTCCCTCCCAGACTATCTTTCCCTCTCCGCTTCTCCCCTGTCGTATTTCTTACCGAGCGGCGCAAGAGCTCGCGGGGTTTTTTTTTGAGGTCCTCCCCCTGTATCTAGTGTGAGATATTCTCTTTGATCTCGTCTTTCGTCCTTCCACGGCCTCTTTTTAGTACCGTCACGAGCTTAAGAAGTGAAGTGACGCTTTTTTTCCCCCCTTCCCCTTTTTTTTTTTTATATTTAGTGAAGCCTTTGGACCTAGCCGGATCTTGTGAATCGGCATCTGCCCCTTTTCCCGCGCGGCTTCCGGTCACAATTTGTTACCTATGATTTACAGCCTTCCCCCCCCCAAGTTCAGCCTCGTAATTAGCTTTAAAGAATGTGTTAGATCTCGTATCCCAGGGGTAGCCCTACGCTTTCTCTCAAATCTCAGCTTTTTTTTCTTTAGCCCCCCCCACAGAGAGACTGGTGATAGTTGTTATTCTTTCGGCATTCCATGACGGCCTCCCCTTGAGAATTGTCTTTCGATTGCTCACTTTTCTGGTTCATATGATGATAAGGTTTGGTGACACACCGCGCGTTCTTTGGACCTCTCGTTTAGCGTTCTGACTTCCTTCTGAGTTTTTCCCCCTTACATAGAATCCCCGAGTTGAGGAAGAGTGTATCCTCTAGAGTAGTTCGTGACTTCTGCTCCCCTTTCTCGCCATACTCCTCTCGTCTCTTTAAGTCTAACTAAGTATGGTTCCATAAGATGATGATTGTGGCGACGGTGGGAGTGGGGAGTGGCCCCTCTCTCTTCACCCCCTCCGTTTTCACTGTTCTTCATTTTTCCCCTATTTCTTATGGAGGAGAAGTTTCTGCCGTCCATTGACCGCTGGCTCTCCCCTTCTCGACCCCCTCGGACTATTTCCCGATTCTAGTCTCCCTTTTTCGCTCCCTATTCTTCCGTTTCTTTCCCACGGAAGAGCCTGCGGTTTTGATTAGGTTGGGCGATTCTCAGAGGTCGGCGGTGCATTAATCCCCCTCGCGTACGTACAGAGCTTTTTCGCACTTGCCCCATGGACTTATTGGGCATTGGCTTCCATAGGTGACCCCCGCTGAGCTTAGTTAGACGTAGCACAAAGGCGTGTTGCATGAGTCCTCCTCGCAAGTTTGCGCGACCCCTTATCCTACACGTAGAGATGAAGGAGCCGTCATTGCATTATTTTGTCCCCCCCTTCTCCCCCCCTTTTGTTGTTTAAGTTTTCTCGCCCCCCCCCGGAGTTGAGAAATATCTAGAGCCCGTCAACAGGACAGTTTTCCCCCTTTCCATCGTATCTCAATGATAGTCTATCGATTTTAAACCCTCCTTTAAGTGTGCTCGTTCCTCACGCCTAAGAACTTATAATAGGTGTCAAGGCCCCTTGAAATCCACACCCTAATGCTTAACATCCTTAAACCTCCCCGAGGGGGAACCTTAATTAGATGAAATCTTCTACGCCTGCAGCCGCATCGCATGCTGGGTCCGGAAGAGACCCGGTATAAGGACTTCTCCCTTCGTCATTTCTAGAAATCTATGCGCCGCAGAAAGTCCCAGAGTCCTCTACTCTTTTCTTGGCATGCCTGCCTTCTCTTTTTTGGTGATTTAATGACTCTCTCGGGAATGCTTCCGATCAAGATGGCGCCTCTCGCGAAGTCCTTCCCTCAACCCTCCCTCGCAAGCCAAAACCCCTCCTAAGCCACAAAGCTGAGGCCAGTTCGTATTCCCCTACGGAGGATATCGGGCCCCTCCTTCTCTGAGTGAATTTTGTATTCAGAAGTCCCCTCCCTCCTCTCCCCCTTTCCCATATTTATACACCGTCTTACCTCTTTCGGATAGGATGGATCCAGGTGAAGCTGCTCGACGTTTCTAACGACGCCGTGACGATTGGCTTCGAGGTTCCCCAGCTAGCCTCTTTCCCCCCTGAAGACCCACCCCTCCTTCCTTCGAGAGGAGTTACCACTCTTCCCGAATTTTAAGAGAGTCGCATCTCAAGTGCTTTCGATTCCGCCGCCGATCGCGTGTTCTTGAGTTTCAACGCCCTCTCCTCACCCTTCTCCCCTTCGTTCTTATTTGATTTCCGGTCAACTGCAGGTTTTGCTATAGAGGCGACGGACTCTTCTAAAAAACGTCTTTCCCTTTATTCCCCTCCTTCTTTCCCTCTTCTTGATCGGCCCCGAAGGGAGAGAGTTTTTTCGGCCACTCATCACGTGCTCGGCCACCCCGCTCCCGTCGTAGTCTTTTCCCCCCGCTCGAGACATCCTACTTTTAGGCTTCCAAGGGTTGGCGTTCGGACTAGGGTTTGGACGTTGTAACGGTCCCCCTCTCCAGATTATAACTCCCTCCCCCTTTATACCCCTTTCTCCCCTCTCCGTTTTCCTCCCGAGAAAGCCGCAGTTCCCTACTTATTCGCTGCGCTCGGGGACACTAGACCGCTTTTTTTGCTCCCTCTCGTTCGGGTGCAGGTTCTTCGGTTTGTAGTCTCCCGAAGTGGTCCTTCCTCCTTTTTTACGCCCCCTCAAAGTCCCAGGTGAAGACCGTTTTTCCTATCTCTAGCGATTTTGCGTTCCCCAGCAGGATCAGGCTCGTTTTTTCTTTGTCACGCGTATCTTCCCCTCGTTGGGTTGTCTTCTCTCTCTTGTCCCGTATGCTTTTCTTCATATCTTTCCTGACTAGGGAGTAGACTCCTATTTTACCCGTTTCACTTCGCTAGCTTTCTCCGCCGTTCCGCTTGCAGATCAGACTCGCGCATTATGAGTTCCGCGCTGAACGGAGAAACCCCCTCTGTCACTGAGAGGGACCTAGAATTTTCTCGTCGTCTCGGCGCAGGTCGGCCCGAGGCGTCGCGAAACTCCTCCCTTGCTTTCTTTATTTCGGCTTTAAACCTTTTTCCTTTTTCATTTGCGTGATTTTTCTTGGAGTCTTCAATCCTTTTCGTGCCAGGTGGACCCCCACGACTCCTCTACTAACAGTCACCCCCGAAGTTCCGCCGACGGTCAGCATAGGGATTGATAGGCCTACTGCCCTTGGTTCCTCGCTTGGGTTTCGGTGGTGGATTCAGTTTGAGTCCCCCGTCCCTCTCCCCTCTCCCTTAGCCCTTCCCCGCTTACCCGCGCGCCGACTTTTATAAGAGGTTCTTATACTTGGCGGCTCGGCTCTCTTTACGTAATGAGCACCCAGCCTGCGGTGCGTCACCCCTATGAAGCCCCGCAGCTCTCCCGACCCTCCCCCCCCCTTTCCTACGTTATTCTCTCAAAAAGATTTCTAGATCTGCTCGGTCGGATTGCACCTTGATCGCCAGCGGAGTCTTAAATCTTTATCCGGCTTAGATTGTACTCTTGAGTCATTCTTCTTCTAACTGTTGTTCCTCTGAGATTTACGATGAGCGCCGTGCCAATCGTCCATTTCTCCTTTATAAAGGTGGATCTTATTCCCCTTGGAATAGAGTGTGAGGCCATCTGATTGGAGCGTGGAGCGTGATACTCTGTGTGTCGGTTCTGGATGCCCTTGTCGCCCTCCCTGTGAGCCCTCTGTCTTTTTCACCTACCTTTTCCCATCTCGCCAGGCTGTTTTTATTTGGGCCGAGAAGGCGGGGTGGTCCTGCGGGAGGAACCTTTTTTCCCAATGCGAGCGCCCCAGTCCACTGGTCTCTCTTATTCTTTTTTCGCGTCCCCCAACACCCCTTTCCCCGCCGAGCAGGCGATACCAGCCCAGCCCGTTATCACAAAGAGTATAAATGATCCCTTTTCCTCCTTCCCTTCGATCCCCGATCTTTCCCTCTTTCCCTTTGGAGTCCGGTTCTCCCCAGTTAAGGACCGACGCTTCGCCTTAGTGGAGGAGGCGAGAGTCGCTTCTCAGTCGAGCGGCGTCCAGGGGTGCCTAGAGCCGATTTCCTCTTTTTAAAGTTCCTCCCCCCCTTTTCCCTGGTCCTTTTCTGTCCTTGTTTACCCTAGTTTGATTATAGGATCTCCAGTCAAAGCTCGAGTGCAGGAAGCGAGTCCCCTTTCCGTTCTTGCGACGACTGAAACCCCCCTTCTGCTTCCGCCTCTTCGTCTCTTTTTAGAGAATTCTTTGACTTTCCTCCTCCTTTTTTTGATTGCCCGCGGGGGTTGATTGGCTCGCTTTTCTTCTAAATGCTTCCTGCTTTTTTTGCTTCGTGAAGATGAGATGTACTCCGCCCCCCCCAGCTCCTTTGCGCTTAACTTGGCTCAGGTCCTCGCTGACAGCAATTTCCATTTCTGAAAAAGCTTCCCCCCCTTTTCACCTACCTTCGAGTATTCCAGATCCAGAACTCTGATCCGGGGCCCTGTAATTCCGCCTCCCGGACCGCGAGCTCTCACCCGCACATCTCCGAGCGTCCCCTCCTCCTTGACCGGCCTTTTTCCTCTAGACGCAGACCTTCCGGGGGTGGGGACGCTGACGCCGGATCTTCATCGCGGGTATATTATGGTAGTTCCTCCATGTCCCCTTGAGCGGCGTCATGATAGAAGATACACCATGTTCGCCCTAGCGTCTCGCGCCTGTCTTTTGGTCGCCCGCCACTCCCCACACCACAGCCCTTCTAATTCAACACCTCTTCCTCTCCTCGTCCGGTCGTTCCCCCCGGTCCTTTGATTATAGACACAAGAGAGACTCGAGGTCTGGGCTACATTTTCGCCGTCCGCCTACGCAAGCTCTTCACAGAAAATCTCCTTCTCTCTGAGAGAATGAAGGTGACGTGCTCTAGCTTTTTCTAACTTCTTCTGTTGGACACTGAGCGTCGACGTCAGCCCATCCCTCTTCCCCCTCCCCTGCCTCCACATTCATCCCCCTGCCCCCTTTCTATCTGTCATTTCACTATCAATGCAAGAAGAGTCTTCTGCCCTAGCGTTGATCTCGCCGAGCGAGCCGCCGCTTTTTTTCCCGATCAACTCCCGAGTCCTTTTTTTCTATTAGCTCATTTTCAGGAGTGCTTTTTGATAGAGATAGTACGTCCCGCTCAGGCTGGTTTTCCTTATTAAAGAGACTCCCTTTGCCTTCGAACGCCCCAATGATCGAGAGATTTGGACAGTGTACTCTTGATTGCGCTGCGCGTCGCGATGCCATTTAGTTCCCCCAATGTTTTCAGTAGATAACAGGGTAGTCACCCCCTCTTTTTCGATCCCTTCCCTTTTTTATCCTGACGATCGTTTGAGTGTCTTCTACGACTCGTGGAACTCCGGTCCTGTCCCTCTCCTTCTTGGATATACAGCCCGAGCTCAAAGATAGAGAGCCGTGCGATGAACGTCGCACTCCGCTCTTCTTCGGCCGCCCTGACCTCCTATGTAGAATCCCCCCTCCCGCCTTTAGGTAGATTCTTCCGCGGAGCCCCCGCCTTTTTGTTTTTAGCGTGGCCGACATCGCGGAAAAGAAGTATAAAGACCTTAGCTTGCCTGGTCCTCGCAGTTTTTTCGTAGCCAGAGTCCTAGATGTATCACCGGCCTCCATTCCCCTCCTTTTCCCCTTTTTCCCATCCTCACTACGTTGTTTTTTTTTTTTTTGATTCGATAGAAAGTTAAGCGTTTTTTTACCTAGGCGCTCTGTTCTAGATTCCGCTCCCCTTTTGCGCGAGGGTTAGTCGCAGCTCCCTGGCACTGGCTCCCTTTTCGTTTCTTGATTTCGGAAAAGAGAAGTTTTCCTAGCGATCTCGATTAACGCGCGCCCGCTTGTTAACCCCCCCACAACTCCCTTTACCTCCCTCAGATATCGAGTTCTCTTTCTGTACGGTTTTTTTGGCAACTTAGCGTCCTAGAAGAGGTTTGATGGCGTTTCAGTAGAGCGGTCGGATCTGCTGGTGAGCTTCGGCCCTAGGAGACAATCAGAAAGCGCTGTTGCCCAGGTCCCCTTCCTATAGTATTTCCTCCTTCCCTCCGAGATTTGCAGCCTACTTCATATATGGAATCGTTTGGCTCGTTGTTTTCCTTGATCTATAGATTTTCCTTTGTGGTGAACAGATTTAAGATGGCGCCTTTAGAGAGAAGCTCCCTTTTTCAACCCCTTTAATCCCCGCTCTCTCGGCAGATGCGTCTTCAGATGGCGCTTCCCCTCCCCTCCTAGATAGATCAAGCCTGATCAGATTTAACTCCTCCCCCCTTCCCCTAGATCCCGCTCTACCCCTTCTTTTTTAGAGAAAAACAAGCTAGGGCTAGGCGATCTCCTGGCTCTGCATCGCCCTCGCCTTTTTCTTCCGAGAGTGACCGATCGACATGCGGGTAGATGTCTCCCGTTGTACTCTTTTTTCTCCTTTTTATGATAGACGGATCTTCGCCTATCCCCAGATTCGTCGTTCGCTTTGCTTGGGAGAAAATCTCTGCAGATACGCTCGGATCCTGTCCTTTTTATCCTTTTTTTTTTAGTACGAGTCCCCCGGCAGGGATAAAACGTGTCCGAACTCTAGCATTTTTTTTCCCCGTTCTTTCTTTTCCTTTCTTTTTCCGTGGTTCACGAAGAGCATATATTTGTACTTTTTACCCTTGAATTTGAGTTGGTGGTAAGTTGTCTTCTGAGGAGCCAGTCCCCTCAGCGGAGGCGCCCGGCTGATCGAGGACGGAGCGCACCTGCTTCGTCGTGAGAAGGACAAGAGGCTTTCCTCCACTCAAGTCGTATTCTTCCTCTCTCCTCTCGCCCCGTAAGGCCGCTCTTTGGCCTGTTTGCCCTTTTTTTCCGGCCGCTCCCGATGTCGTTCTTCTTATTACGCCTTTTCCCGAGGTTCTCTCCCCGGACCAGGAACCCGCTTCTACGCGTGACTTTATGGCAGGGTTTTTTTTTCTTCCCTTTCGTTCAAAAGAGGAATCTGTACATGAGGGGTTAGAGAAGCAAAGGTTGATGGACTTTTTCCCTTTTCCAGCGCAGCGAGGAGTCAGAACTCTTCTTGACACAGGTCCCCTCCCTATTGATCTTGGTCTATACGCAATGCCCCTCCCTCTTGGCATCTTATCTTTTCCTAAAGGGGGTGTGTAGTAGACCTAGCCCGCGTTTGCTGCATTGTTCGCCTTTCTCCCGCCGCTGACGTTAGCTGTCGGGGCTCATATCTCTAATGCTTTCTCTTCTATTACTGAAAGTGCCTGTTAGTCCTTTTCCATACCCGCAGGGGCCTGGAAATAAATATCGTCCCCTCCAAATTTGACCACCGGCAACTTCCCCTTTCACAATGCTCCTCGTCATCGATTGTTCAGAAGATCGACAAGAGATCTATCCTGACAAGCCCTTTCTGCTGTTCCGCGCGGGTTCCTCGACCTGGAGCCGAATACTTCTCGCAAATTCTAGAAGGGATAAGCATCTCCTTTATATATACTCGTTTTTAGAGAAGAGTATTGGCTGGATAGCAGTACTCCCCCTTCTCTTCTCCCTTTTCATTCTTCCTCATATACCTTTTAGAAGACTCTCTTCGTTTTGCATGGTCTTCGGCTTTTTTCAATAGGAAAAGTCAGCCGTCTTCCTCCCACATCGCACACCTTTTGGCGCGGCCCGCGTTTTCTTTTGGCCCAAGACTCGCCGGGACGATAGGCGTCTCCTCCATTTTCAGGCTTCCTCTTTAATCTCCAGAAAAGAGCACAGCCGCGTAGAGGAGGCCTTTCCTTGTAATTTCCTGGTTTACCCGTCGCTCGACGGGCGCTAACCCGCGAACACGCTTTCGCGATCTGTTCGCTCTACCAGTTATCAGCTTATAAAACTTGTATCCCAACCCTCACTTTGGTCGATGCTTCCTTCACCCCAGGCCGCGGCGATGTCTCGCCTCTTAGAAGCTCATCTCCCCTCTTCTAGAGACTTTTTTTTGTTCTCTACACGAGACTGGTTAGAGAGGGAGTAGATTAGTGACGTCGCATTTTTTTCCTCCCCTGCCTTTGTTTTTCCCCCTCCCTCTTCTCCGGCGTCCACTAGTCAGATCCTTCTTCCCTAGGTCCCGGACCAGCATGAAGGTTAGACTGAGTCAGCTTTTGTTCCCTTCTTTCCCCTTCTCCCTGTAAACACCCTCTTCACGATCTCTTTCCCGTGACCGCTAGATTCCATTCTACCAGTTTTCCCGTCTTCAACACACCCCCCTCTCTTTTTCCCTTTTTGATTCCTTCAACGCGCGGTTTCCTTCACGTCCCTTGTGATGGCTTATGACTATTCTCATCTGCGCCTCCCCCCCTTTTCTCGCTCCTTTTTCTCCCTTGTGTCCACCTCTGCTCCTTCTTTCCTCCTCCGCCCGCTCTTGAGGTCCTAGCGTGCGGGCGAAGCGATGCGCCGGTTTTTTGTACGCGGCTTCCCTCACTGCTTCCGGCCGAAGCGCGGTTTTTTTTTTTTTTTGTTTTGGGTTCACAAACTCGAGTATCGCTCTCTCTTTCTTCCCACCCGAGGCCTTCTCCCTGCGTTACAGAGCGCCGAATGATACCCGAAAAGCTATTCTTCTTCTCTTCCCCACCTCATCACTTTTTTTTTTAGAGGGCTTGACAACTCCGGCGACGCCTCTTTCATAGCTTTTTGGCCGCCCAGAGCGATCCCCTCTTGGGTAACCAACCACATTTTCCTCTTCCCTCTCGTTCTCCCCCCTCGTCCTTCCCTTTTTCTTGGTCGCTGAACTACGCAGTGGGTCCATGGCCCTACCCCCGATCGGGATTCCTCTCTTTTGGGGTCGTCTGTAGGAGAGCGGGCGCGCCCTCTTCTCTTTTCCCTCTCTTCTTCCCGTCGTCGTTCACACGTTTCGCTACTTTTGTATTTCTTTTGAGTCATCAGCCTGACCCATTTCCCTTTACGTCAACGCGTCTTAGTTTCACTGAAAACGGATCTTGACTCTCCTTCCCTTTTATCAGGATTCTCCCTTCCTTTTTTGTTCTCACGATCTCTCTTGAGTTGGTGCCGAGCTATGCCCCTTCGACTCGCGGACGAGCAACTGAGAAAGAACAGATGTTTTAGGCCCTCTCTTTTCCCCGAATGATTTTTCTTTTCGTAAGATGGCAGGGTACTTCGATCTCTCCTAGTAATAGCCCCGCGGCACGGTGATACTGAAGATCAACCGCACTTTCCTGCTCGCTCCCTCTGAGCAGATTCCACACCATGAGACTGTTCTCGTCGATGTATCTCTGACCGCGCTCTATAGACCGAGCGGTCTAGTTTAGTAGAGACATGCATGGATGATTTTTTCCGTTCTTTCCTTCATGACTAAGGTTCTCGCAGACGATTATCGAGCGCATCGTGGTACTTATAGTTCGCGTGAGCCTCTAGCGCACTAAATTATTGCTTATCGGAGATAGGATTGCATTGTTATCCTTTTTCCTCTTCTTTTCAGAGCGAGGTAAAACGATCTCGGCGCGCCGGTCGACAGCCGCCGTTCGACCTCCGCTTCCTCTCTCTCCCTGATTCTTCTATTGTGCGGAAGAGAATTGTGTGGACGTGGCGGGCGACCCTCGCAGTTTGCTGCGCGAGCCGAGGGCGCCAATCCTAGGATGCCCTAGATCCTGAGAGTTAGGCTTCTTACCCTCCATCCTCAGGTCTTTTCCCCTCCCTATGTATCTCGAGCGATAGCTTAGGTCCACGCGCTCTGTTTTTGATCAGGAGGAAGGATTACCCCCTTGAGGCACAGCTCCATCCTGCCTATTTATTTTAGATCGATAATGCTTAGTGGCGAGATGGCCTTCCAGGGGCACCTCTTTCGTTACGTACTTGCGCCTAGCATAGTGCACATTGGATTTCCGTGGTAATTTCTTCCCCTGGCTTTTGAACCAAGAGCTGACGCCTTTTTTAGCCAACTTTGGAGTATTTTGAGAGCAGCGAGAGTTGGTTGTCCAGTTAGTTTTCACTGAAGGTCCCCCCCCCTCCGTCTCTATTTCTTCACTGTCCTTATCTCAGAGAAGAACTCGGCATTAATCGACCTCCGCCGTTTGTGTGAGTTCTGCCCCGGGAGCATGCTCAGCGCGGCCCTAGACATAGTGTTCAGTTCCTCCCGTTCCCCCCTCCCTTTCCTCCCTCGAGATTAATGAAAGATAATGCCGTTGATACGGCTAACTCCCGTTCACTCTCAGATCCTCGGTTTACCGCAAAGGGGAAATAGGACAATTACATGGACCACTCCTTCTCCTTCCAAGTACCCCTCCCCCAGTAGGACCTGTACTGCGTTCTCGACCTCGGATGAGCTCATAGAAACTCCAATTCTCTCTTGTTCTCTCGAATCTACAGGTGCCCTCCCGACGCCTCTCTCCGCGGGACGCTGTAGCGCTTCGAGCTACGGGTCGTGGAGAGAATTTAGGGCTGTCTTCTCCCACTCTATCTATCGAGAGAGGTTACTCAGCCTCCTATCAAAGATGGGCCTATCGATAGAGAGTAGCGGTAGCCCCCTATCGGCCCCTTCCCCCCCCCCCCCCCCCTCCTTCTTAGACCTAGAAACTTTGAGAGATATCCCGCGGCGTGCCGCAACCAGACGTTTTTTTCGACTCCGCGCCCGAGATCTTAGAGACAGGTGGGATTGCATCCCGTACGCAAAAATACACGCGGACTTTCCCCTATCTTCTCTCCGTCTATCCTCCGGTGAAGAGCTGCACGACCCCTTTCTGGGACACCCCTGCGCTCCCGTCTGATACGTCGTCAACGATAATCCTCTTTTTTCCCCCCTTTCACTTACGCCACCTTTTCTTCTGGCACTCTACCGACCAGCGTAGATGGCGATGCCGGACGCTGTCCGCGTCCTAGCCGATGAATAGAGTCGTGTCTCGACGAGATTTTCTTTTTCTCCCCTTAGTTTCCCTGTTTCTTTTCTTTTCCTTGATAGAGGAAGCCAGGCAGTCTGTTGCTTTCGGCTACGGAGCCGGATACTAAAACTCTCCATCATGCTGCGTAGGCGATAGGAAGTAGTTTTTCCTCTCCCTGACTCCTTTGTTCCTCTATCTCCTAAAGGATAGGCCACCACAGCCTTATCGTTACAGTTCGACAAAGATCGCGAGCCGATGTTCAGGAAGTATTGATTAGATGGTGCACTGTCTCTGGAAATATGTGGTCTAAGGTAAATGGAACTTGCTTTTATGATGGAAGTTAGCACGCTCTCCCCCCCCCTTTTATGCTTTTTTTACGTGTGACGCCTCTACCCCGATACCAATATCATTATCGAAGTCGGGCCGACATACTTCTATCGCGGCTTCATATAGTTCCCTTTGTCCCCACAGATGGAGCTAGCTTTAGTCCCTCTTCCCGAAGTGAGCTTCTTTCCCTTCCCCCTCTAATAGTACCTACCCCCTTAGTTTAGATCCTAGAGGGCACCACACGCGCCTTTTTTGCTCACATTGCGTAGACCTCTAGCTCACCGCCGGACGTCTATATACTTTCCAAATAACTCCAGTTTTTTGGTTTGAGAGAGACTGACACGTCCCGAGGAACTAAGTCTTTCTTTTCCTTTATCTCCCGTGGGGCTCTAGATTTCGTGGCAGTTCCGCTGAGACCCTCCACTCGCAGACGAATCTGCGGGGACCCTCGAGTCCGAGAACACCGCTACAGCGAGTTAATGCCAGAACTGGTGAGGCTCCTTTTCTTTCGTCTGGTCTTTGCCCGCTCCGTCGATAAGAGGGTTGCTTCGTTTCCTTTTGCTTTCCCCCTCTCTCATCTGGTAGCTCGTCTCCCCTATGAGATCCATCAGCTGGAATCGTGAAGGAAGTAGGGAATCCTGCGTCTTTCCCCCTATCACAGCATATCTTCCTCCTCCGGCCCGGTAGAAGATTTTTTCTTTATCTAGTGCGGGGCTCAGATAGTACTCGTTTTGCGAGCCGGATTCCGTTTCGAATCGCGACGCTAGAGTCTCGCGCCCGTAAAGACCTCGCGCCGAACTCTTCTTTTTTCTTTCCTGTGTCTTGTAGAAACTGTTTTTTTTTATAATAGTAATAGAGCACCCCTCCTGCCCGGTCCGTTTTCCTCGATAGACTACTACGCAACGCGAGCTCCGCTCAATAGAGGTACGTTAGCCCCAGCGCGCTCTGTCTCTTCTGGATCTGAGCGCTTCTCCTCGCCTTCTCGTTGGATGAGAGGGAGACCTTCTTAACCTAGTCTTCTCGGCGGCCCCTTTGATTTTCATATGCTGATCCGGTTTTCTTCGCTGACGATCTCCCGCCGATAGGGGGCCATCCGCGTTTGCGGAGCAAGTCGACTTTTCACCTGCAATTCTCGCCTTTAATATCCGACCACGTTTCCGCGTGTATCATTTTTGTCCGTACTCAGTCGAGGAAGGATCTCCCCTGGATCGCACACCAGAAGATTAGCTGAATTCGAGAGGCCGCAGATTTGCCTTTCGCGTCACGCTCTCCCCTTGGTGAAGGTGTTTTTGACCGAGGACGTTTGCTTTTTGTGTGGGGACGTGGCCTTTTCTTCTGGGAGCACTCGAGGCTGCCTGAGAGGGAGAACCAATGCGCGGAGGGGAGAGGCAGATATCTATCCTTCTGCGATCCAGCCCGAGCCTTAGAGAACCTTTCCCACCCTTTCTAGTATCTTGGCGTCTGCTCCTTTTTCCCCTAGAGGTCTCCTTCTCGGCAGGAGGGCTCTTTTTCAGGAAGGAATCAATGTCGCGTTCGAGTTTAGCTCTCTGTCCTTTTCGAGCGGCCCAGGAAATGTTTTTACTTTTGCAGCCTAGTCTTTTTTTCCCTTTCACTTTTCGGGGAATTTTCCTGGCGTTGTCCCGATTGATGGAGGAGTCCATCTGCTGTTCGCCGAGCCAAACCTTCTTTATCGTTCCCTTTCCTTTGCAGCGCGAGTTCTATTTTAAAAGAGGACCCCCGGCCCTATTTCCCTGCCCTCTTCCGCCTGGAGCAGATTCTAAAGCGGGC
>Ga0179593_1727066_pt1 | contig 24345 bp, 30 predicted proteins | sample CZODoug2_1_08_16_FD_185931 | JGI IMG/M metagenome (GOLD analysis project Ga0179593, IMG submission 185931) | Vadose zone soil fungal communities from Angelo Coast Range Reserve, California, USA - CZODoug2_1_08_16fungal (PacBio error correction) | ecosystem: Environmental > Terrestrial > Soil >... | reverse complement strand
CCTGCCTTATTTCACCCTCAGGATTTTTCCTATGAATAGTATTTTTCTCCTGTTGGGGAACGAGCCCCAGTCCTGCTTTTGAACTGTTCCCCCCGCCTCCGCGGGTTTACCTTTTATCGGCTCGACCGCTCCCCGTCTTCTTTTTTAGGTTACCTCTACCACCACTGTTCGTCAGCACTTTTCCTTCCTGTAGAACGTTTTTTCGCTTCCTCTTTGAGTTTCGTCTTTCTGATGGATCTCACTGGGCCTTTACTACGGTTTCCCGCCCTGTGGTTTTCCCTGCTTTTTTTTTTTTCCAATTCGGTTTTTTTTGAAATCGGAACCAACCCCTTTCCTCCATCCGTTTTGGGGGTGCACCATTTTTTTCCTTCAGGTCCCGCTTAAATCCCCCTTGGTCTTCCAGCCATCCTGCGGGCGGTGGTCACCTCGTCCCCCCCCGAGGAGTGTCCCTAACCGTCCCCCTTTTGCGCCTGTCTTCACCTTGCGGATTTCCCCTATTGGTTCTGTTTCGTGATCCCACCCCACTGCTACTCATTTTTTTTTTGCAGGGAGTCTTCAGTTTTTCCCCCCCCCTATTCGCAAATTTCAAGTTCATTTTTTTTCTCCCTTTTGTTTGAAAAACCGCTCGGCCATTCCCTTTGGACCCCATGACTTTTCTCTTTCCCCCCAGCTTGCGCTAGAATTAATTAAGGCGTCGGAGTTTGGTCTCTCTGTTGGGCCTTTCCCCACCGTCATCGGTCCGTACCAACTCGGTGGGGACCTTGTGTTGCCTGCCCCCCCCCCCCACTGATTCAAATCAACAATTGCTTTTTTTTTCCCCCCCCCAGCGTCTCAGTAGAAGGGGCCTGCCATCCCCGAAAGACTACCATGGATTGTGGTCCGGGCATTCACCCGCCGTGCGCAGAGTCTGAGTCTTTTAACCCTCTTCCCCCCCCACTTCCCTTGGGTTTAAGTTTAAAAACAAATTCCCCTTATTCGTATCATGCTAGATCTTTTTGCCTAAAGTTGGCTCTATGTCCTTCCCGGTTTTGCCCCAAACCCTTTTCCCCCTCTTGGTTAGCCGTGTTTGGTTCCCCCCCCTGAAATTTTTTTTTAATCCGACTCGGGGGCAGTAGGCAGTTCTGGAGCGATCCACGGGGCTCCTACAAAAAACTAGTCATGCCGCCAGTAGTTTGCCACGTCCCCATTTTCACCCCCCAGGCTGTGCCCCTCCAACCCCCGGGCTTAAGCCCACAGATGTTTTCGGGCAGAAAACATTCTTTCCCGGTCATTACCCTGTTCGGTTGGTTCCGGGAAACACGCTTACCCAATTCTTCTTCGAGCACTGTGCAATTCCCCTTTCCTTTACAGACCCTTCTCCTATCAATCCTGGGACATTTCCAACTTCTCCCCTCGTCCCTTGCGGGCCACGCACCCATCAAAGGGTCCTTGGTCGGCCCAGGACGTTGTAGCACCAATTTTCTTTGACCCTCCCTTATTCCTCCCCTCCCGTTGTTGTGTTGTCCCTTTTTTTTTTTTGCGCACACCTGCCCTCACTTGCTCTAAATATGTGAGGACGTCTTCCTTGTTTCCTGTTTTCGTGCCGCAGGTCGGAGTTTTCTTCAGTTCGTCCGGATTTAGTCTCCCTGCCAACTTCGGAAGTTCCCTGGGGAATTTTTTTTGACTGACTCCGCCGCAGGCCCCCCGTTTGGTTCTTCCCTTACAAACCCCTGCGCTGGATGACCCTCCACGATTCTGACGAAACCTTTTTTGGTCCATCCTCTGGATTTTTGTTGCATGTTCGAACATGGCCGTGCAACAGACATTAGCTATTTTTTTTCCATCTGCCTGGAATCCTCCATCTTTGAGCCCCTGTGATTCAGTGCGGATTTCTCCCTCCCTTTTTTTTTTCCTATCGTCCTCTTTGTTTCGGCACCCCTGCCTGGGCCCCTATAGAGGCCCTGATGTAGCCACTGTTCTTTTTTCCGCGCCATATATAGCTAATGATATAATGTCTTTTGTTTTTTCCTCCCGGTGAGTGGGCTTTTTACCCGGTCCTCTCCGTTTGCTTCTTTTCCTTCTTCGCCCCCCCTCTTTGTATCAAGTGCCCTGTTCTTGGCATGGGGCCTTCCCGGGCTCGATAGCTTTTTTTCAAAGCATTTTACTGATAAGTTTTTTTGTCCTCTTCGCCACTCCCGGAGTGGGTTACGCCCCCTCTTCCCTGTTTTCCGTCTCCTTCTCGCCGCATGAACGCCCTATTTCGCGTGCGCCCCCGTTTTGCCCCCGCGCCCTGATTGGTCGCACCTTTTCCTCCGGCTTGACCGTTTTCAAACTGCTGAAGGTTCCATTTGAGCTTCAGCTTCTCATCATGAACGGCCCTGCAATCCTATGTTTCTCCACGTGTGCGCTACATCCCCCACCTTATTCCCCTCGACACCAATGGGTCTACCTCGGGGTTGATGGACCCCCCCTCCCTCTTTTTTCTTTTCTTCGCCATCGGCCGTCGGTTCTATTTTTTTTTCGGTGCCCCCCCCCCTTTTTTCCTTTTCCTCTCTCGCATCCCGGGATTGAGGAGTTTTTCCCCTTCCTCTTTTTTTGGTGGGGGGGGTGCATGGGCCAATTTGTACACTCCAGTTTGACCCTTGCTCCCTTCTTCCAAGGGTCAGTTTGGCGCCTCCTTTTTTTTGACCAATTCTGACGACCACCTTATCGAAATGCGGTCTTTTCTTTTCCCGCAAGGTTTGATTGGTTCTTACTGGACGCGTTTCCACACCGAACGCCCCTCTTTTTCCCCGCTCCCTTTTTCCCTCAGCCGACCGGGGGAACTCTTTGTTCTTCGGGCGTTTTTTTTGTGAGAAATTGCCTTTTTGCAGATCCCGGAGTGGCCCTTTTTTATGAGCCCCTCATTGTCTTTCCCTCCTTCTTCATTAGTGTCAAACTACCTCCCGTTCCTACCCTGCGGCGGACGTGGTGGTTCGCCGCGGGATTCCCTTTTGTCCTTCCGCAACACATGCTCTCTTAACTTTTGCCTTCCCCTCCTTCCACGGGAAAGTCCGGTCTACGTTGCACCCGTGGATGCTGGGTTTCGCTCTTCCCCGTGGCGTCTAAAATCCTTTTATTTCCACCCCCCGTACCCTGCGATTCCCTCTTCACTTGGGCTGGGTCCACCCCCCCCCCCCGTACTTTCCCTGTTCGTCCCCGATGTGAGGTCGCGCCGGCGGCCAAACGTTCGACCCCTTTTGTTCTCCTTTTCTCGCTTACAAATTTATGTTCGCCGTACTTCTGCACTGGGCCCTTGAAGTGGGTCTGAGTTTTCTGCCCCGTTGACCGATTTTCTTTTGGCTTGTCCCTCCTTGACTGGTAATGCTTGGTGAACCTCTTTTCTTGCCGTTGGACCAGATGATATCTATTCCATCACCTCGCAGCACCCTCTCTGTTTGTCACCCTTTCCAACTCTCCTCTCTTTTCACCCTTCATCCCAAAATTTCCTCATTCCCTTTTCACCGAATTCCCTTCCTTTGCCCTGGCCGAAATGTTGTCGCGTCCGTTTGCCGCCGCATACCGCTTTTTTTTTTGTTCGTCTTACCCCCCCCCTCCTGGCAGATAGCCTTCGCGTCTTTTCCACTTCCCCCGGGCGGTCTACAACCATTTTTTTGACGTCCTTTTGTCAAATGCGCAACTTCAAGTTCTGTCGATTGTTAGGCTTGGTTTACCCCAATTCCTTTCCCCCCCTAGTTTTAGTACAACCTTTTTTTTCCATCGGAAAAACGTCGAACTTTTGATTCTCGGGCTTTTTTTTATTTGGTTCTGTCATTCCTCTCTCGAAACTTTCTGCTTTTTTGGGAGTCTCCCCCCGTTCCCCCCTTTCTATGTTATAAGTTCCCCCATTTTTTTTTGTTTCTAGAGACTTGGGCCTGGCGGCGCTCCACCCCTTTCAATTGAAATTCCAGTAGCGGAAGGACTCTCCCTCGGCCAGAAGATTTTTTTCACCGCCCGAAGAAGGTCAGTGGTAGACGTTTTTTTCACTCTTTTCCAAAGGGTGTTGCCGTGCCTGCCTTCTTTTGGTTTTCATCACAGGCACCTACAGCCATCCTTTTTCTTTTCCCGCCCCCCATTCAAAAACCGTAAAATGTGTTTTTTTCATTTTTCGTCGTCCCGATTGCCCACTCCGCTCCAATGGTCTATCTTAGTCCCAAACCGAGTAGGGGACGAATCGCGCACGTTCCGTCGGCCAGGTCCCCAGGACTTTTTTATTGACTTTACTCTTAAATTTTTGTTGTTTTCTCATTTTTTCTGAGTTCCAGTCCTTTTAGTTTGTTTTTTCCATTCGTGCCTTTGGAAGGTGTTTGTCTCTGATGGATTTGGAATTTTCTGCTCTTTTTTCCCTCACCTGTAACCCTGAATCGCACCTAAACAACCTTCACATTTCCCGTCTCCACACCTTTTTCAACACATTCGGGCCCCATCGGCAATTTTTTTCGCGGTTTCTGCCTTCTCCCAGGCGGGCCACCTGGGAACTTATCTCTTTAAGACCTCGTTCAAAACCCCATTCGAACTTTTTTTCTGAGAATGGTCCGGGGCCCGCTTGGACTTTCCCCCCCCATTCGGTGAATTGACATTCGGACTTTTCCTTTATTTTTTAGTCCCTATTCGGTGAAACGCCTTCTGGCGTTGACATTTGACCCCTGTGTGCTTTCCTAGCCGACCATGGCTCCTAGGTCACCGAAAAAACCAACCGGCCGCCCCAGTTTCCCCACTCTCTTCAGGAAAAACGTCAGGCTGTCATTGGGGTTTTCCCCTTCCGCACGGTTCAATTTCCCCCTGCGGCGCACGCCTGTCTAATTTTTCACTCCAGATTTTTAAATTCAGGTCAACTATTCTTCCAAGCCCTTTTCCGAATGCGCACGTAGGCTATAGATTCCTCTCCTCACCCGCCGCCGTTTTTGCAGGTTCAGTACCTCTTCTTCTCGCCCTGCTAGCGGACCTCTTGCTTTCGAGTTTTCCCTATTCCCCTCGCCAGCAATCTTTTTTGGGACCTCCATCGGCTGCGTTATTCCTTAGTTTTTCGTTTCTCTATAATCGAGACCCACCTTACTTTTTTTGTCTTGCCCCTTTCGCCGTTCCCCAAACTGGGCTTTGGTTCACCTTTCCCTTTGGCAAAAACAGGAGTAAACACCCTCCCCTTCTTTTCCGCTGCCAAGTTTTTTAAAAGGCGCGCGAACCAATCAGGTCTGACCTTTCACCAGCCAGCGTCTTGCGGCCCCTTTTTTCCACGAGTGGCCTTTTCCCCCGCTGCAGGGACGCATCCTTTCATTGTCGGCATTTTTCAGAATTGGTCTGGCTTCCTCCACCGGATTACTTGTTTTTTTTTTAGGTGTTTTTTTCTTTCTTCCCTTTTTTTTCCTTATCTCACTCGTCATTTTTTCCCACCTTCCAGTTTTTAGTCCGCTGCGAATTTCCGGGTCTACAGTCCTTCCCTTTCCCTTTACCACGGCTTGTGCCGTCTTTTTCAATTCTGGTCGTCTTACTCCCCCTTCTTCGGCCTTTTGTCCTTTGGGGCTTTCCCCCACTCCTGGGAAATTTTGTCCCCTGTCTTCCACCAAAACCCCGTTCTCCTTTCCTCTTTTCCATAGTCGAGGCCCGGATTTCCGAAGGGCCGACACATACACCCCCTTCGCCTCTCAAACAACGTTTTGGCGGTTCATACAGGCCCTCCCAGGGTTCGTCAGGGTGAAAAATCCCCACCCCCTGGTGTCCACCCCCCTCCTTGCCTCTTTCATCCCATTGCTCCTGGCGGCCCGCATAATTGGGGTCCAAGGGCCCTCTCTTTTTTTTTTTTTTTTTTTTTTTTTTTTTTTTTTTTTTTTTTTTTTTTTTTTTTTTTTTTTTTTTTTTTCGGGTGCCCCCTCCCACCTTTTCCCCCTCGGGGCCTGGACTAGTCCTACAAAAAATCTTTGATTTCCTGCCTTTCCCCCTGGTCCCCGGAGGCCATTTAGTGATGCTCCCCCATTGCTCATCAACCACAAAACCCCCACCCCCCAAAACTAGTTTTCGTTTTTTTTTCAACGTTCCATTTGTTCGAACACCGTGATGCCCATTTGAACCATCCGGGAGATCTTCCTCCAAAGCTTTTTTCCAGGAAGCCCATAGTTTCTGGTCATTGTTTTCCTGGCCCCTTGCGATCAAAACTGATGTTTTGCCCCCCTGCGGATCCCAGTCGTTTTTTCCTTACAATTCCCTACTGGACTGACCCTTTTTTCAGTTCCTCGAAAATCCCCCTGGTTTAACTTTAGTCCCCCCCACTTCCTGCGGCAATCCTCCGCGTTCTTGACGTTGTCTCCAGCATTCCCTTTCCAAGAAATTTATCTATTCTTTTTCCTCCGTTGTGTTGCGAGTCATTTCCCCATTTTCCTCTGCTCCCCTTATGGCCCTTTCCTCTTCTTGGATTGTCGAGGTTTTTTTACACTTTCGTCCGGACTGATGTCCCCCACTTTGGTCAACCCTTGTCCCCAGCTGGATGGCTTACTCCCTGCTCTGCCCATTACTCACTTTTGCAGCGAGTCCTGCCCCCCGGCGCTTTAAAACGTCCCCCACGCTCCTACCACCCGGCCACCGTCTTTTGGTCATTTTTTTGGTGTTCGACCAAATGTGTGCCTCCCCGGGCGGCCTTTTCCTTTTCCGTGAGGGGGTCGGACTCGGATTCCTTTTTGTGCCCGGATCCAGTCTTTTTTAACTATTCCCCCCAGTTCCCTTTCCCCCTTTTTTTTTTCTGGGCGAGCAACTGATTCCAACTTATTGCGGTCCCGCCCCATAATAGCATGATGATTCTATACCCTTCTTTTTTTTACCTCGGGGAGTGGGATTTTCCCAGTGACGCTACGTCTTTTTTGCGATTACTGTATGCACGCCCAAACGTGTATTTCAAGGAGATCCTTGGATTTCCGTGCCCTTTCTCCTTCCCCCTTTGCTCCAGTCTTTTTTTCCCGCTCCCGTGTTGGGGAAGGGAGGCCGGGGCCACCCCCTTGAGTGTTACCGATGCTGGCAGGCGCTTTCCTCTCCCTTTGATCGAAACTGATATTTTCTTTTTTTCGCAAGCCTTTTCCTTCAAAGATTCCCTTTTTTCCCCCTTTCTCTGCCGGCGGGTAACCCTCCAATTCACGTGCGCCCCCCACTGCGGTGCGATATTGGACAGAGACTCCCTTGCCCCCCACTGTATCACGTTTGGTTTCCATCGGCCTCTCTCCCTCATGGTTTTTTGAATATCGCGTCCCTTCTGGCTGGGACCCTCCTCGTGTGGAGTTGCTCCCCCGCGGGCTTGGCTTTTAATACTCCCGCGGATTTCCTCTGGGCTCGCCCCGATTCCCCTGCCCTGTTTTTTTTTTGTTGATGAGGAGTTGTTCCTTCCTTTGCCCGCGGTAACCGTTTTTGGACCGCGCCGGAGAACGGCCGTTGTCTCTCCTTGAGGAAAAATTAAGAAAATTTTTTTCCCCCTTTCTTTCCCATTTGCGGTCCTCTTTTTCTCCCCGTGCAAAGTATTGCCCCGATACAAGGGTGTGTCCACTATTCCCTGCTCCTTCCTCTGGCCAGGTCGAGCCTCGTTCCCAACAGCGGGCGTCCCGGACGCTCTAGATTCGCCCGAGTTCTCCCCGACCGTGGGCGCTCGGCGCTTGTGCCTTTTCAGGGTAAACCACAAAATCCCCTTTCTTTTACCTGCAGCGCCCCTGTTGGACCAGTGCCCCCCTCGGCTTTTCTGGTCCCTTTACGTTTTTGACCAATTTTATCGTCTGCCTATCCGGCCGGCTTTGACGCGGTGTTTTCCGTGCACGCGTGGTGATCTTTTTTTCCGTTCCCCTGCTGACCAAGAGAAGTCTGTTCCAACTTGATTTCTCCTTCGTCTGGCGGGGTTTAATACTTCGTCACTCGGCGTGAAGCCGTTCGGCGGCAAACCTGGGCGCGACCAGGTTTCGCTCTGTTTTTCTTTCTTGGCCCCACACGATATTGCTTCCTGCCGATGTTTCTGCCTGCCTTGGTCCCCTCCCTTTTTCGGTTCTTTTGTTGTTTGGAAAAAGCGGGGTGAATTTCCCGTGGAACTGGTTTTGTGGTGGCCTTCTTTTTCCATTTGACATTCCTAGCCCCGAGATTTTTTCCCTTCACCCCCTCCCTCCGTCTGGAAAAATTCACCTCTCCCTGTTTTCTAACTCTCACTTTCCAACCCTTTCCTCATTTCCCCCCACCCCTCAGAAAGGGTTACTTTTTTTCCCCCGACTCCTTTTGCGCTGATTGCCTTGTCACTACCCGCTTTTTTTCCTTTTGTAGGACTCCTTCCTCTAGTGACATTTAGGGTTTTTCCTCCCTTCTTTCGACACCCCCATGGGGCGGCTTTTGTACTTTTTTTCGCCCAATCCAGGTCGGCGCCGTTCCCCTTTCATGTTTTTTTCCCTGCAGACCATCTTCCGCCGTCCCCAAACCCCCCCCAACCCCCCCTTTTTTTCTTCGAAAAACTCGACTTTCTTTCTTCTTTTTTAGCTTCTTGGGGGGCCTCGGGGATCCCCTTCAATGTTCCATTTTTTCGTTCGAGGACCTGACCCCCCCCCCCTCTTTTTTTTCTCTTATCCTTCCCACTTTTTTTTTTTTCTCAGAAGATTGGCCTTGTTTTGCGCCATCAATGAACTTTCTGGTTTTGCCGTCCGCGCCCATGGGGCGCTCAGGTTCGACCCAGAAGTATGAGTAGGAGTTTTTTTTTCCCTCCTGACCACCACCCCGGGTGTTTAAGGCGGAGATTGTCTGCCGGTGATCACAGCCGAAAGTCTCCCCTTTTTTTCCTCCTTCACAACCCTCTTTACATGGTTTTTCGACCTGCCTTTTGGCTCCCCCCCCGCGTCTTATTCTACTGCTGTTTCCTACGACCACCGCTTTATTGTTACGGGCGCAATTTCGCGCCCCCGTTCGTCCCTGGGTTCCGTAAAGGTTTCTCTTGGTGGGTGAATGGGAAAATTTTTGCTTCCCTTTTGAGAGTTTTCCCTTTTTCAAGAATGTTTGTCCTTTTCCAGAGCCGGACTTTGAGGTAGGCTCTTGTTTTGACCTTCTTATGCTTAAGGGTTTTCACCTTTCCCTCTTCACCCCCCCAGTTCCCCCTCTCTAGTCACTCCCCTGCTTTAACCACGCTACCCCCCACCTCGCCACCTTCCTGCGGGTTAAGTTCATTTCCCGCGTTTTGTCCGGCACGATATTTTTCCCCCACTGACGAGAAAAAATTCGCTCCTAAACGGTTCTCTTTCACTTTTTTTGCCCGGCGCGTGGCTTTCCCCCAGCCCCTTTCAAGCCCCCTTCCCATTCCTAGTTTAAATTATTCCATACCTTTTTGACATCCTTCCTGGGTCGAGCACCCCCTGCGTCCACCGCTGAAACTAAACCCCCTCGTCTTTCTTTCCCCCCGGGTCTATTTGAGTTTTCCCACGTCGTCTCGCATTTTTTGGGTGGGTAGACCTTTCCCCGGTTTCCCCCAACCCTTTTTTTTACTTTTTCCCCCTCAGCTGGGCACGACTCCCCTTGCTTTTAAAAAACGAATTTATTTTTTTTTTTTCACTCTTAACCTAGGCGTTTTTCCTTGCTGCGCGTTCCACGTCTTAGCGTGCGCATTTTTCTCGTTTTCCCCGCGCGAGGGACAGCTTTTTCGTTTTTGTAAGGCTTTATTGCCTTTGCCGTTTTTTTTTTATTTTTTTTTTTCCCCTTATTTCCCTCTTCCAGATCCAGTTCGCCCCTCCACCTCCTTTGCGTAGCCCAAAGTGGACTGCATTCGACCGGATGTTTTCGTTTGGACTTTTCTCGTTTGAGGGGGCCACGTCCTTTTTCCGTCCTCCGCCCACTGGCGTTTCCAAAATTTCGGGCAATCGGTTTCACAAACTTGTTCCTTCCTCCATTCTTGGCTGCAAAGCGGATCAATTGCAGCGTCCGGAAACCTGCCTCCTTCCAGCCAGCGGGTTTTCTCACCCTCGCCCCCTGAGGAAGTTTTTAAAGACTACTTCCTTCCCGATATCACCACTTTCGTCCGCGCTAATTTTTTTTTTTCTTGTCTGGGCCTCCCCCTCCTCATTGGATAAGGGGCTAAGTTACCCTCTGTTCCCCTCAGTCATTGTTTTATTCCCACTGACCCGGGTAGGCGGACTTGGTTTTTCTTTTAGGGTTGTTTTCCAACTTCCTCCCCTCTGGAACCCCTATTCTTTCCGCTTTTTTTTTTTCTAGGATTTCGATAGTCGTTCTTTTCCCTGAGCGCATGCCAGTTTTCGTGGGTGCGTTACCCCCCCCACCGGGGCTTGTGGTTTCCTCTTCCCCACCACCCCCGGATGGACTTCCCAGTACCATGCGTTTCCAGTGGATTTCGAAAGCCCTGTTCGAATGGTCCCCAGTGCATCCCGTTCTGGCACGCCTCCCCCCTTTTGTTGGTTGCCATACCCAGGCCGCGGCAGCGGAGCCTTTCCGTTCCAATCCCCACTCGTGTTAAAAAACCACCCCTTCCCTGTCTTTCGATCACCTCTGCTAATTCCTGTTCCCGCATCCCCTTGGCCTTTACCCCCTTCCCTCCTTTTATCCCGGTGCCGCTTTTTCTCTTGTTAGGCCGTTTTTCCGAGTATAACATCAGTGATTCCGGATTGGGCCGTTTTTTGTTTGAGTCCCAGCTTCCTGTTCCAGCTTCTTACAACAAAAACCCCTCTTCTCTGCCGCCGTTTCGTTGAACGTTTCCCTTTCTCACACAGTGCCCTCAAAAATGCCCCTTGTTGGTGAGATCTTGCCCCCCCACAGTCTTTTCCTTTCAGCCGTCCCAGTCCCATAGTGGTCCGGTCTTCGATCCCAGTTGTTCCGGGAAAATGCGATCCAACGGCTGTCCTGACTTTTTGGTCCTTGCCCATCCGGTCTGGTTTTTTTCGTCATTTCCCCTCCTTCCCGAACTTTGCCCTCCCTTGCGGGCACGCACAGCCGCCAGCGGCCTTTCGTCCATCCTTTTCCATTTGCCCTACCTTTTTCCTACTCCCCGTTGTGTTTTTTTTCGAGGGAACGCCCAATGACCTTGCCCCTTTTCTTTTTTCGTTTGCGGGGATTGTGCGTTTTTAGGACTTTTTTGTCTTTTCCCTGTCCTTTTTGCCTCGCCGTCTTGATGGAACTGGTTCGTTCTGGGCCTTGGCCCCCCCAGTACTCTGCTCCAGCAGACTGCTTTTTTTTTGTCAGCAGTTCCCCCTGGACCCCCCCCCCTTCCCCTCTGGACCCACGTATTTTTCCTTTCAATGGCTTGGCGTGGTGCATTCTCTCCCGGTCTTTTTTTTCTTTCATCCCTGGTGTTCGGACAAATGGGACGTTGCAAAACTCCCCGGGGCGGCAGGTTTCCCTTTCGTTCAGACTGTCTTTTTGTCCCTAGACCCCCCCTCTTTCTTTTGGCCTCTACTTTACGGATAACAGCTTTTCCTTTTTCCCCCTTTTTATGTCCCCGGTTTTCCCACCCTCGTGAAAACCTTGAGTTGCCCCCCTCCCAGTCTTTTTCCCCCCTTTCTTTCCCACTTATTGCTCAACCTCTCTGCTCTGATTCTTCTGGGACTTTTGTTTTAAACGCCTAGGGGATTTCACGTGGACCTTTTTCTCCAGTCCATGTTCCGGCTGTATGGCCCTCCCACTTATTATTTCTCTTGGTTGATTTTCTGCCTTCGAAAACCCCTTGCATCGATCCTTGCAAACTTTTTCCTGAATCCGTGTTTTTTGGGTTGGAAGATGCCGGCCAAATTCCCCCCCGGGTTTCCCTCACCTCTTCCCTTTGTAGGAGGTCTTTTGCAGAATCCCTTTTCCAAATCTCTCCTCTTCTGTTCCCCCCCGTTTTTGACCGGCCCCCTGATTCTGGGCCCCGGTCCTTGAATTCCGGATTCGTGACCGTTTCCCAAACTGGTACCTTTTCCACCTCACAATGACTGCGGTGTGATAGGACCTTTTAATTTCTTCGCCCCAATATGCGTTTCCCCCGTTGGTGCGCTCCCCAGTCCCCCAATCTTGTCTCTCCCAGACCGAATGGAATATTGATAATGATGATTTCCCCCTTTCATCGGGCCTGTGCGCCCTGTTTTTTGTGAAAGAGTTTTCTTTTTTCCGGGCATTTATTTTTTTTTCCCTCCTTTTTTTTAGGTATGAGGACAGTTGACCGATTTTTCCCGTCCTTTGACCGCGTGTAAACCGCGTTTCCCCCCGGCGTCCCATCCAAGGTCTTATGTGATCCCCCTCTCCTTCCCTTTCTATCATTAAGGTCTTTTCCCGCAAAGGAATCTGTTTTTTTATTGGACTTTTGTCCTTGAACTCGAACTTTATCTACCCCTCCCTGACTTCCCTTTCTGCCACTACGTTTGTAAACCTATTTCTCGGGATGCGGTTCTCTATTTTTTAGGCAAGCCGTTTTGGGCGTTCAGGCTGTGCGCCCCTTTTACCAGGAAATCCTTTTTTTTTACTTTTTCTGATGTTCCTTCGTGGGACGTTTTGTCTTTCCTTTACCTTCCTCCCCAAACTTTCGCCATCGACTTTGGGCCCCTCGCCTGGCAAAGGGACTCCTCGGTTTTTTGTGGAAAGATTTTAGCTGTCTCGAGCCGAATCCAATGCCCCCTTCTTTTTTCCCCCCCGCCAGATTTCTTTCCTGTCCTTGAAACACCAGAATTTCAATGTTCCTTTCACCCGAGCGAGCCCTCTTCGCCCGGTTTTTTCCCAGTTCCCCATCCCCCCATTTCGTATACTGAATGTTTTTCATTCGACCCCCACGATACGAGTAATTACTCTTCATTTGCGCAATTGTGGGTGATCCCTGGTGGCTTTGCGGGGTTTTGCACGGTGCGGGTTCCGTTTTTCTAGTTGAATGGTAATTGTTTGGACTTTTTTCCTTTGATTCCCATGTTGACAGCCTTTGCGAGTCGTAACAAGTTTTCCCCCCCCCTCGGGAGAACTTCCTCTGGACAACTACCTTATTTTTTTCAACTTTCAACTTCAAATCCTCACAAACCTTCTCCCCCCTCCCTGATTGCCTGTTGTTCCCTCCCACTGGTGCGCTTACCCCTCTTTGTCTTAGGAACTTTCAATAGACCATTTCCCGGCATTTGCAATCGCGTCGGGGACAACCATGGGCCTTTTTTTTTTTCTGTCCCGCAAAAAAAGATGGTTTTTTTGGGTTTTGTTTTTTGGCCCCCTTTTCCCGTTCGCTTTATTCCCCCCTTGTCAGGTTCCCCCATCTGGGCCGCCGCCACACCACGGGTTGGTCCACCCCGAAACCACGGCCCATTGGGACTTTTTTCTTTCCCCTTTTTCCCTTCTTGGCTGTTATCTACTCCAAGGTCATTGCTTTGGCGCGCCATCACAGGCCACCCCCTCTCTTTCCTCCCCTCTTTGTTTTTTGTTTTCTCCGCAAGCCTCTCTCCTTTTGGCCCTTCGTATAATTTTCCCCTTTCGGGCTCTCGCTGATCTGAATTTCCTTCCCCCCCTCGATTCCGATTCTCATTTTCGCACAAACAACGTTGTACGGCATTTTTTCTCCAGGTCTTTTTTTTTTTCCCCTCACGACATTGTTTCTTTGCTCCCCATTCCACAAGCGTACCATTTTTCTCACGACGTATTTCACATTAAGATAACTTGTCTTTTGACGCTTACTTAAGAACAACCCCAGTCTTCTAGTGTAAGGCTTCCCCTCGGCGCACCAGTGTCGGCACTTTTTCCCCCCGGCCATTGTATTGAGGGGTTGGGGTTGTCGGAAATTTTGTATAAGTGGAGAGTTACCTGTTTCAGAGTTTGAACTTTTTTCCCTGTGCGGAGGGTACATCAGTGAGGGTTCTTCCCTTTTCTCCTTGTACTCTTTCCTTGTCAAATGTCGACGTACTTAACCAGTCCCCATTACCCCCCCCGTCCAAGTCAAGTTCCCCCCGCTCTCTTTCCACAACCTTTCCCAGAACCCAACCTGCCATTGCTTTACGGGACCCAGTTGAACGCGATGTTGGGTTTCCAAGTCGAGATCGTGCCGTCACTTTCTCTGCCAGTTTTGCGTCCTTGCCTCTTCCTTTCTTTTTTTGACGGATGGACTTATTCGTTTTTCACCAGGCACTCGCGAATCGCTCTTGCACTCCCAAGGTTCTCTCTGCCTGCGGTGCCCCATGTCCCACCAGGCGGTTGTCACTGAAAAAAACCCTTTAGCTTTCACCAAGGATTAGTCACAGTTTATGCGGCATTGCTTTGTCCGAAGTACGGTCCTTCCTCACCCTTCTTGCCCGGCCGCGCCGCTCAAAATTTTAAACGTCCTTTGATTTTTCCCTCCTGAACTGTGCGCGTCGCACGTTTCGTAAGTGCGAACTTCGCCCCCAGAGAATCGAACGCATTTTTAAAAGTTATGGGGTCGGACTGTTTCGCGGTCCCTGAGGCTCGGTTCGAGTTCCGGCGTCCCAAGTAGTTTCTCCCCTCAATCTCTTAGGGGGTTTTCAGTTCCCCAGCTTAAATGCCCTCTGATAGATTTAGATTTCCTTTTTATGGTCCCAGGACTTGTTTTTTTTATTGAAGCCTTTTTTTTTTCCCAATTGGCGGTTCAATCCCGTTTTCGTGTTCATTCTTTCAACAAAATCCTAATCGCTTCTTTTTGCATTACAAGCGGCTCAGGCCGAGGCGCTGCTTTTTTTTCTCTTCCCCCCCTCATCTTGGCCCCCCCCTGGCACGCGCCCCGGAAAGGGTCATTTTCAGCGGTTCAACGCGATCGGATTCTCCCCCCCCCAACATTCTGGCTATATTTTGCTTTTTAGTTCACTTTGTTTCCGCATAGGATTGTGGCGTATTACCTTTATCGACACTACAGTTCGCAATTCCCAGTTTTTTTCCCCCCAAGGGTGCTTCCGGCATCGGGCGACAGAATCAAGTTTCTTCCACCACGCTTGCGGCCATCATTAGCAAAATTGTCGATTTAATCGACTCTTTCCGGTCTGCTTTACTGAATGTGCTATAGGGGCTTTTCCCCCTTTTTGTTGGAGGTGCCGGCCTTTCCACAAACCACGGGATTCTTAACTTTTCCCAGGATCAGTCTGCCAGTTAGGGAACTTTATACCCGTTTTTTCCTCTGACCCAACGCGGTGTGGCGGTAGTGCCTCGCTGGGGAGTACGGACAACCCCCCCTCACCCGGCGTTTTTATCTTTTCCCCCCACCAAAACCCTCGCTTCCATCTCCTTGCCTTTTGCCTCCCCTTTTCTACATTTCCCCCTATGGGGCCTCCACCAAGTGGCGGGGTTTTCGTGGGACGATAGGAACTTCTTTTCTGCCCCGGTCTATTGGAAGATTCCCGACTCGCCAGTTTCTCCTTCCCCCCCCCCAAATAGTCCTTGTTCGTTGCCCCCACGTCATTTTGTCACACCCTTGATGCCCCACCCTTTTTTCTTGCACCCAGCCACAGCTTTCGTCAGGATGTTTTCATGAAACAAATCCATGGGTGCCACCCCTTTGTTTCCCGTTCACTTGTCCGGGAAAATCCATCCGTTGCCTGTTTCTGGCAGGGGATCTCGCCCCACTCCCAGTGGATTTCTTTCTGGACCTTTGTCTCCTTCTTTTTCCAATCGGGACAAACCCTTTACCCCCCTCACCCCGCACCGTGTCCCCCCTCCGTTCGCGGGCCCAGTAGCAAAGCATTTTCCTTGCATGGGACATTATCTTCCTCCCTCTCCCGTTGTTTTTTTTGCTTCCTCTCTTTATTCTGAAATTAAGCTTGTCGTGGCCCGGCGCGGGGTTTCGTTCCGTTTTGGCAAGGTCGGGTGTTCGTGGGGTAGTTTTTTTTTTCGGATTGTTGACGCGTACACCGAAACTGTTTTTCCCCTTTTGTTCCCTTTAGTCCTCCTGCTGCAGCAGTTTGAGTCCCCCTTTTTCACCGGGCTTCCAACACCCGATTTTTTCTTCATGCCGAACAGGATTGGGGTGACACATCTCAACTTCTTTTTTGCCTACTGTTTGCAAATGGCGTGCCACGCGGCTGGGTTCTTTTTTTCTTGAGGCCTTGATCGCTCGAAGTCCCTTTTTTCAGGCCCGGCTCCGGATCAGTTTTTATCGTCCCCCGGCTACCCTCGGTTTTCCCACCTTTGAGGGCTAGGAGACCCTGATTCCTCAACCTTTTTTTTCTGGCCATATCTTTCTGGTAAATTTGATTCTTCACTTTTTTGGTAACGCCTTGTCCTGTGTTGATTTTCCCCCGCTCCTCTTTGCTTCCTTTTATTCCCGCCCCCGTTTGTTATTCCAGTTTTGCGTCCAGGGAGGGGCTTAGAAAACCCTTTTTTTAGTAGCTTGGCACCAACTTTAAATGTGTTTTTGGGGCCTTTAGGTTCCCCCCCTTTCCCCGTGAAGTGGGTCATCCTCTCTGCCTGCGCTCGCTGCGCCTTATCGCCCCCTCCTATTTTTTTCGCCCTTGGAGCAAGGCGTTGACTGTCCCTGTTCGGTACTTTCCAGAATTTTGTCACCCTTCCCCCTTTTCCGTTGTGCGAATGATGATGCGTCCTCTTCCTTCAAAGGACTGCATGCAACTTATGCGTTATCACGTGGTGTCGATACAAGTTGCAATTTTCTTCCCATTCCTTTGCTCATTGTTTGTTTGAATCTCCCTGGCGTCTGCACTTTCCTTTGGTTGTTCGCGTTGCTCACGCTGGGTCTTTTCCTAGTCCATTTTGATTTTCCTCTCCTTTCGCCCTCTTATACCGCAGCGTTTTTTTTTCGGAGGTGTTACTCCATTCTCCCTTTTTGTTTGCCCCGTCCCCCCCGGTGACCGTTGACCGTGCGGCAAGACGTGTCTCTCCTCCCCCTTCGACGTCATCGAAATTGAGGTCCACTGCTTTCTCCCCGCACCCCTGATGAGGGCTTTTTGCAGTTTTTTCTCGTTTATGGACTCGTCTTTATCCCCTAGTCAAGGTTGCCGTCTAACGCCGGGGTCGCGGGCGGGCGAGACTTTTCAATCTCACTGACGTTGTTGCCGCGTTGCCGTCCTATTTTTCAGGATCCCCCATAATTTGTTCTCCCTGGTAAGTCGAGTGTCTCGTCGCGGCTTTCCTTTCCCCCCCGGCCCCCTCCCTGTGATTTTTCCTTCTCGCCGGACGGACGTTGGTTTTCTTTTCCCCTTGCTTGGTTAGGCTTCGTTGTACGTTTCCCCAGGAGCTTTTACTTTCGTCCAGGTGAGGCGATTTCGTTCTTGACAACTCTTTCATTCATGTCTTCCGCCCGAGTGCGCTTCCGTCTTTTTGTTTTCCCCCCCCTTTTCGCGGACCTTTCGTTTTTTGGTGACAGACGCTATTTCGAGTCCTTCCTTTTTTTTCTGTCTGCCAAATTTTGCGTAAGTGTCCCGTGTACGCTTTTTTTTTTCCCCCTGCTTGTGATGTCCTTTGTACTGGTGAAGGTCGGTGGGTGACAGTTACGTCTAGCGTCCGAACCATTCGCCCCCTGTTGCATTCCCTCATGTAAAAACACTTGCACCCAAATTCCCCCATCCACTCTACCCTCCTCCCCGGCAAAAGGCATTTACTGACCGTTTTTTTGTTTTGTTTTCGAAAATTGTTGGTGAAATTGGGACGTCCCCTACTCTTTTTTTTATAGGACATTTCGAAGGACCCTTGGAGGCCGTGTCCCCACCGTCCCCCCCACCTGGACAGCTTTTGAATGTCCCCCAATCCCAGGATGACTAAGGCTGTTTGATCCTGGAGGGACCCATTTGACTCCGGTACCCCAAATTGTTGCGAATAGTGACCCCCGTCGTGTCCCTTTTTCCCCTTTGTTGATTGGAGTCGGGCTTGGCTTAAGGTATGATGTGTCTGCGCCCAGTGCCCAATTTCCTTCTTTCCTACCTCCCTTCCTCCCGGTTGTTGTGCATCTTTGGGCCTTTTGATTTTGCGACCCCCAAATGACCTTGGTTGATCTTTTTTTCCCCCTGCATCCTCCCTCAGGCCCTTTTTCTGAAGCCATGAGTCGCTTTTTTAGATTTTACACCCCCCCAAACAGCGTGTTTATGGCGGCCTTGATGTTTTGCGGTTTTCCCCGAACCCGCCCTTCTTTATTGGCTCATCAACTCGTTGTCGGGCGACGAGATTTCCTGCTCAAATGGCTATCTGACGTTACGAACCCCCACGCTTTACATGGAGAACCCGGCTTCCTGCGGCCATTCGTCAGGTTAAAGGCCCTTATCGGTGGGAAATGAGGGGATTTTTTAATTGTAGGACTTTGTTTTCATTTAGAGTTGGACAAAGTTCAATCGGTAAATGGGTGTCTGCGATGTTATTGACTACCTTACACTGTCAAACTGTCACTTTTAAACCCAAAAACCCACGTCAAGTCACCCTCCCCCCCCCCGTGCCCCCCATAATGAGAATTCCCTGCAGGGCACAGAGGGTAAGTCCGAGTGGAACTTTCTTGATTTCTTCCCCTCCTCCGAAACTCGGAGAAATTTTGACAAGTTTCCGCGGCGATTCCCATTTGGTTTTCCCCCCCCTGGGAAGGAGGCTTTCCCCCCGTTAACAAGAACTAAGATGACCTTCTGCAGTTAAACAAAGTCTGTCTTGCCCCCCCCCCCCCCCTAAGGAGATTCGGCGACCCCCAAGAGAAAACCCGAGTGCACTCCAGTCTCTTCCCGGTGGAGGGCCCCCCGTCGATGAGCCATTGTCTTTTGTTTGTCTCCAGGTTCAACTTGGTTTCACCCAGACGACGTGCCTGCGTGCAGTTTCCCCAACCTTTTTTCACCTTGGGGACCCTGAAATGCCAGCATGCCAGCTCTCTCTTGCTCCGTTGGCGACCTTCCCGCTGCGGGGGCCCGGTCCCTTTAGCGGCTAGACCTGCTTACGGGACTGAGTGTCGGGTTCGCTTTTTCGCCATTTCTTTTTGGGAGGAAAAGCCTTGTTTACTAGATTTAGAGTTTTTCGAATTTTATTATGTTCCGCCCTTTTGCCTTGTCCGGGCTTTTTCCTTGGTCAAGTCACCCCGCGCGGCTTGATTTTTTTTTTTTTTTTTTTTTTTTTTTTTTAAAACTCCTCCCTCTTGCCGGTGATGAAAGCGTCCCGCAGTTCTTTGCGTTCCCAATTTCCCCTTCTTCCTACGCCCTGTCTGGCCGCAACACGCGTGCCCCGGAACTTGTCCAGAAGCAGGACGCGTTTGGGTATATTAACCCCCATGATCCCTTCGGTCCTTTTATCTTCACCCCCGTGTACAGTAGGGCGTCTTTCATCTTTCTGCACCTCATCCTTTTCCCCCCTTCCAGTTTTCCACACGGTCGCTAACCTCGGTTTTTCCCTGACAGGACTTTTCCCCCCGGCCTTTAAACCGCTGCCGCCCCCGCGCGAAGCATTTCGATCCATTGCTTTTCGGTTTTTGTCAGCGCTGCGTCCATGCGTCACTTTTTTTGACTGTGTCGGCCCTTTTCCCTTTTTTACCCCCCCCCCGGCATCATTTAAATAAAAATACATGCTTTCCAAGCGTCCGAGGGCCAGGGTTTTTTGGAAGGCTTGATCCCCCCGATCCATGTGGTTGCCAAAGTCCTCCGACCCGTAGCGTCCGAACCACACTACAACTTTGCTGTTAAAACCACAATGATCCGTTCATTGTCCTATATTTGGCTTCATAAGTTTTTTCCCCTGGTGCCTCTCAGCAAACTTTCTTGCGGGGCGGGGCCTTCCTTTTGGACGAGTCAGGGGGAACCCCAACAGCTTTATTACGGCCCTTGGTGCCTGGACTATTTCTCCTTTTTTTTTCTCACAAATATCCCCGCCCCCGTCGGTTTGCCGACATTTTGTAGAACCCACCCCACAGGATTGCCCCCATCCCCCCAAATTTGGGAGACTGCACCGCCGCGTTTCTTCCTGACTTTCCCCCGTAAATCGGGCGACGGTTTGCCATCCGCGTGGGGTTCCGTGGAAACTGGCGTCCCAAACTGCCTTGCGGCGGGGTGAGGCAGGGAAGTCCTTTTTTTAATTTCCCCTGTTTTGTTTAAGTTCCCGACGTTCTGACCCTAACTCCTGACTACACCAGGGAACAGACCCTTCCGGGACACCTTTTTCTCCCTCCGCGCGGCCGTTCGTTTGTTTTTTTTTTTTTTTTTTTTTTTACAACTTTGCAGGTCCTATCTCCTCCTTGTGTTGTCCGATTCTCATTCTTTGGCAGCGCTTGTCTCCCCCTTGTGCCTCTGGCTTTGGTTGGGAGTGCCGCATTCTCGGTTGTTTTCGAAGGTTCTTTTCCGGACTGATCCCCGCGTAAAAACGTTGGACAAATTGGACTGGTTTTTTTTTTTTTTCTTTTTTTCCCCCCTTCCCTGCTAGTATTTCCCGTTTTTTTCCCCCACACCCGGCCGATGGGAAACGTCCCCCCCCCTATTTTGCTGGCACTGCAGTTGGGGAGTATGCCCCTCCCCGGATCTGGGCCCCTTTTTTCCCCCAATGGGGACGAATGGGCGAGGCATTTTTTTTCGTGGGGCCTGATGGATCCTCATCGATTCTGTTTCCTCCGGACCGTCTCAGGACCAGTTTCGTTTTCAGCTCCCCAGGATACCCCCCGCGGGACTTTTGCTTTTGGTGCCCCCCGGTAAGTTTTCTTCCCTTTCCCACTTACGCTAGGCTGTTGCTCTATCATGGATTTTTAACGCCGGGTGTTGGGATTCCCCCGCCGCTGCAGCGGATCTTTGACCACGGCACCGGCGTGTATCCGCGTTTTTTTTTTTTGCTGGCGCTGAACCACTGGTCCCGTTCTCTCTTGGACCCAAAGCATTTTTTTGAAATCCTTGTTTTTTGGGCCGCGTTCCCGGCACCACATTCCCACCTTTATTAGTTGGTAGGCTGATGACCTGCCGGCGCGAGCGCCGATGAAAATACGCGCTTCCCAATGGGGCGTTTCCGACTGAGTCTTCGTTTCCTGGATTCCAGGCCGGCCCCCCAAACTGCTCCATGACTGGAGGTGGCGACCTAATGCGGTACTGCCTGGGCTTTTCTTCTTTTCTACAACGGTGTGTCTCCCAGCCCACCTTTTCCTGCGTGAACGATTGATATGTTGCTTCCGTGCTGGAACCCTTTCTTTTCTTTGTTCCCACTGGTTCGGAGTTCTTCGCGTCGCCGTCTTTTTTTTTCCATCCTTCTTGATGAATTAGTTGTTAATCTGATCCCGCGGACCTTGCCTTCAGTTTGACCCGGAGCCATGCGGCCTTTCGTGTTTGCCCCCCTTTTTTTTCCCCCCCTTCGGTATCTCATTCACACTTTTCCCAAAGTTAGGCTACCCCGGATCTTGACGCGTCACCATACGCCTCTCGCGTCCGCTTTCCTCCCCCGCTACAAACCGGGTTTGAAAAAACGGGCGGCGGTGCGTGTCTTTTTCACGCGCAAGTCCTTTGAGGCGCGGCCAGTTTCTGTTCTTTGAATTTGCTTTAGTGAAAAAATTCCTGCTGTAAGGTGCGTGCGGCGTTATTTTTGGCCTTTTACCTGCCCGGGCGCCCCATGTCCGCATCTTTGCCTGATCGTCCTGAACGGGTGGCTTTTGCTTTTCGTTTTTTCACGTTGCTGGGGCGCGACGGGGCAGGCCCGCTCCGGCGTTCACAGCCGAGGCTTGTTTTCCTGTTTCTGGATACTTCCTTCCGGGCCTCAACCGCTCGTGGAGGCTGCGCGCGGAAAAAAGTTGCTTCCCAGTTTTCCCCCTTTTTTCCGCGGACAACGGATATTCGCGCCTTGTTCTTTCAGGGCTGCGGTGTGGGCGCATTCATGTGGTTTGTTGAAAAGCCCCCCGTCCCCTTTTTATTGCCCTGGTAATTTTTTTTTTTAAGAGTCGACATGACCAGTTTAAGATTTCTCCCCCATCCCCAGCGTGGCACTTTCGCTGGGCCAAACTCACCCCTCTAACTTCCAACTCTCAACTTCCCTCCCCATTTCCATTTTCCAACCCTCCCCTGGCACTTTTAACTTGCCCCCCGTCGTTTGTTGAGAGGTTTAAGGTACATACAGCTGCCTTGTCTGGACCATTCCCTTGCGGTCATTTTTTTTCCCATTTTAGCGCCCAGACAAACCATTGGGAAGATATGTGAAAATTCAACCAGTGGATTTGGAGTTCGCTTTTGATACAAAGGCAGACCGTGACCGCCCAGGACAACAACCGGGTTAAACTGTTTTGAAACCCCCCCTAATACGGATATTAGGGGCTTGAGCTTCTTGGAGGGTCTGCTTTTTGCTTCCGTTATGATGGCCTGCTCCCCATTTGACACCCCAATATATATTATCCATTTAATAATTGAAGTTTTGTTTGTGTTGCGAGCGGGACTGTTAGGAGCTCATGACTTGCTTTTCGATTTTGAGCGCCACCTTTTTTTTCCCCTTTTTTGGCCCAGTCAGCTTGAACTTTTTTCGTCCGTTTTCGTCCAACTTTTTTGTTTTACGGTGTTTTTTGACTTTTGGTCTGACGGGTATCACCCAGTGCCCCCCTTTTTTCCTCCTGGGGATTTTCCGCCCATTCAACAAAAAGGCTTCCCATTTTTTTTTCCCCGACTGAACTAGATTCCACATCGTCTCAATCTATTTTTGAACGCTTACTTTTTGGGGGGACCCCCCCGCTTGAAGCTGCACTCGCCCCTGTTTCGTTGCCAAGGTAACGGCCTCTTTTTGAGGGGGGTGGAATTGAGGAAAAAATTTTGTTTTTTAACGTTTGGTTCCAGTAAGTTTTTTTTCCCTTTTTTCCCGAGTTTGGGTCTGCCGATTTCTTCTTGTACTCTCTTTCTTTCTTTCAAACTGTTCTACTCCCACCCATTCCCCACCAGTAACTAGTTAACGTCTTCACCTCAACCCCTGGGCGGCCCCACTTGCATCTGGCCACGGCCTGCCGCGAAATTATTGTCCTCGGAGAATTTTGTAAGAGTTGGTCGTTTTTCCTTTGGGGGCCACGCTCGGTTCAGGCCAGTTCATTCGGATTGTCAGTGTCCGTGAACTAGCCTCCCCTGACTTTTTTTTTTGAAAACGGTTTTGCCCCGCGGATCGGCCCCAGCGGCCTTGCCCCGACCCCACGAGTTCCGTGCTTTAATTCCCCTTTCGATTGACGCAGGTGCGCCGGGGACCGGTACAATTTCTCCTTTTTCCGCCAGGCGTCGCTATTACCCCTTGATTTTTTTCAGAACTTAGGGACGGTTTCGCTCGTTCAAGGGCTGAGCGGGTTTTAGCGCCCCCCTGCGGCCGCGCCCGCGTTTCCACCCCCGGGTTTTTTTTCCTGCTCGGGGTCGTTCGATTACTTTCCTATCGTCGAAATTCCTTTGTTTTTTTTTTTTTTGAGCGGGAGCCTGCTGCCCTCGGACTTTTTATCGCCTCTCATGTTTGGAAGTCCAGGCGTTTTCCCCCCGGGGCCTTCTTTGACGCCCCCTTTTTTCCCCCCAACTGTGGTTCCCATCATCGCTTGCCTCGGTGTACACATCATCCGTCCTGTGATTGTTTTGCACGCGGTCCTTCAGCGGTAAACGCCCCTCCCCCCAGCCAGCTCCTGTTTTTACCGTGGCTGATTTTTTGAAAGTTCCCCCCTCAGAGACGCCGATATTCCATTTTTTTTCAGACGTTTGGCTTAGCGCACCAATCGCAATATTTTTGAGGCTTCGCCCCTCCGCACCGTAACCCTTTCGTTCCAGTTGGAAACCCCGGGTTTGCCGGAAATTCCCCCTGGCGGAAAGAAACCGTCGGCGTACCCCTGGTGCGTAGGCTCACCCAGGTCGAGACGCATTTTGCCAGATCCGTTTCGTAACACTCCTTTTCATGTTTGGCCTTGCCTCTTCCCACCCCCTGATCGTTTTTAAGTCAAGAGAGAGTCCCAGTTGTCCCCCACCGTTGGGCCGTACCTGGGTCCTTTCACAGGGCATCTTTACGGTCGGCCCTCAACGCGTTTAATTTTTCCCATGCTCCATTGTTCCTATACGAATAACGTGGCCCCCTCAGCATACTATGCCGCCAACGGTGTTGGCTGGGGGCCCTCTTTTAGAAAACGTCCAAGTGATCCGGTCCCCGTGGTTTTTACAGGGTCGACGATTTCCCCAAGTTCTTCGAAAACCAACCTCTCCCGCTTTTTTTTTTTCTGTCCCTTTGCCAAGGGTGCCCCCCCCACTCCTTTTCGGATTATCCCGCCAAAGCTGGCATTTTGAAGAAAAACCTAGAAACCTTCCGGCATGCCGGTGTCGGGACAACTGCTGCTTCACTTTGCTTTGCCTGGGGATGACGTCCCCTAATTTCCCCAGCTGGGGACCCAGTTCGACGTGTCCCGGATAAACCCCGGTGACGAACTTCGGACCCCTTGCGGCATTTCACCCCCGCCCTGGAAACTCTTTTTTTTTTTTTTTTTTTTTTTTAAAAAGCATTTTTGGA
>Ga0179593_1427262_pt1 | contig 24347 bp, 26 predicted proteins | sample CZODoug2_1_08_16_FD_185931 | JGI IMG/M metagenome (GOLD analysis project Ga0179593, IMG submission 185931) | Vadose zone soil fungal communities from Angelo Coast Range Reserve, California, USA - CZODoug2_1_08_16fungal (PacBio error correction) | ecosystem: Environmental > Terrestrial > Soil >... | reverse complement strand
TCTTGGTTTGGGTTTTTGTTTCCTTTGTTGTTTCCTTCACATTTCAGTTGCTGATAGTTTTTTTTCCTATGTCTGCTCTCCTGTCTGACACGATTTTTTGTTTGCTGTTATGGTGGGAATGAGTTTGAGGAGGATCTTTGTCTGATGTTCTTTTTATTGTTTGTGTTTTTGGGGGGTTTGTTGAAGGGGGAGCTTGGTTTTTTGTAGGTGGTTTTTTTTTGTGTTGGGGGTTTGGTTTTTTGTTGGTGTTTTGTGTGTGAGGACAGTTCTAGTTTCGTTTTGCTTTCTAGCCCCGTCTGCATGTTTGTGTCATGTCTTTTTTTTTGTTTTTTTTTTTTAACATTTTTTTGTTTTCTATGTCTATTTTTTGAGGACGTTTTTTTTCCGCTCGACGCTTTTAGTTTGACCCCAGTGTGTTGGCTTGTTCTGTGTTTCATTGTTGTCCGCCTCTCGGCTGGCCCCTTTTTTTTTTTTTTTTTTTTGTTTTTGATTTTTAGGATGTTCGTCGATTGTTGGTTTTTCTGTGCCGCTTTGAGTAGGCTTTTCGTTGTGATTTTTCTGCCAGTTGGATTGTGTTAGTCCAGAATGCACTCGTCCTCCGTTTAGTACCGTGTTTGTATTTTTTGTTCTACCTGGGTGTACTTTCCCCTTACGTCACCCTTTTTATTGTTTTTTGGGTCGGCATTCTTGTGTGTGTCTCATGTCGCCCTGGTTTGTCCTCTTTTTGTTGTGCGACTTCGTTCCAGCTTTGTTTTTCTCTACTCGCTTTTCGTGTTACATGTAGCAAGCTGGCCGTCTGTGTTTTTTTATTGGTACCATCAGTCTATGCTGTTTTTTTGGTGGGACCAGCGTTTTCTGGATTTCCCCCCCGGAGCCCCGTTTTGTTCTCATGTTGTCCGGAGTGTTTTGGTGGTTTTAACCTCCCCCCTGATGCTTTCCATACACAAAGTCTCTAGTGTTCCTGCTGGCCCTGTTTGGTTGTGGCATGCACGCACATTGCATGGAGCGTTACGCGTCTATCTGCCCTTGCCTTCTGATTCATCATTTTTTTATACCATTTTAGTCATCTTTTGAACGTTTTTTCTGATTGTTAGTTGCGTGTCTTTTCTGTTTTTTGTTTTTATTTTGGTTTGTGGTCTTTGTTTTTTTTGTTGTGTGAACATGAGGATGTTTGGTTTTGTGTCATTTTACTCCACCCTAGAGCTTTTCGCTCGTGATCTGCGTGGCTCTGGATTTTGCGTTTTTTTTTGGTTCTCTTCATATTTAATGAGCGTTGGGAAGTTCCCCGTACACTGCGTTTGTGTGTTTGTGTTTTTTGATTTGAGTAAAGTTGTCCTCTCAAAAGATCTTGTGTTGTTTGGGTGTGGTGTAGGGTTGTGCCTTCCCTTTATTTGTTCTGTTTTTTTTTTTTTTGATACGTTAGTTTCGGGTTATTTAGATATCTGCTCTCTGAATCGTGGGCTGACCCTTTTTAGTTTTTGTATCTAGGATCGTTTTTGTTGTACTAGTTGAGGTCCTCCTGTGAGGATCATCGTCACAATGTAACTTTTGAGGCCGACTGTGGCCCGTTTTTTTTTTCTTTCTTTCTTTTGTTTTGTTCCATTAGTTTTTGTTTTGGTCATCTGTGTGCCTATGATCTTTTAATTTGCCTACGTGCTGTTTCCAGGAGTGTCTTGCCACTGGTTTTGTTGGTATTTTGGATTGTTTTTTTTTTTGTGTTTCTGTCCTAATTTCGTCAGGCTCGCGTTCTGGGCCTTTAGACACTTGTCTTTGAAGATCTTTGGTCAAAGTTCTTTGTCTATTGTAGGTTGATGCAGATTTTTATGAGCTTGCTGTTGTGTATTTTTATGCTCTCCATGTTTAGAATTGTACTCCTTTCGTAGATTCTGCGTTCGAATTCATCTCTCTTTTTGTTTGTCTCTTCTTTTCTGTTTTGTGTTTTTTCCTTAGAGTCGTGTTTGTGTCGTCCATCGTACTCTTTTGTTAGTTGCCGTAACTGTAAGAATTGTTTAAGTCTGCTTTCCCTGGCCTGTGCTCGGAGCTGACCGACGCCTTTTTCCACTTGTGCGTCCGGGTCTTGAGGCCTCTTTGCCTGGTGTTTTATCTTTTGCCCTCCTCCTGGTGAACCCTTGTTGGTTTTCCCCTTCCCTGCCGAAGAGTCCTGTTGTCCCGAAGTCGTTTCCAGATTGCCGTCCGCTCGTCGCTTTGTGTTTTTTTCTAGCAAGTATTTGTGTCTTCTTTTCCTTCGGGGTTTCTTATTTCCCGACCAATTCGCGCCCTGTGTGTCCAATACGATTCGTCTGGGCCTTTTTCTTGCTTGCCCCGTGTTCGGTCCCGCGGTGTTGTTCCCCTGGTGACGTCGTCTCTTCGTGTTCTTTCCCTCGTTTTGCTGTTGTTTCCTATTTTGTATGGTATTTTTTGGTCTCGGGCTATGTGGTTCTCTATACGTTTGTCCAGTCGTGGCTGTGCCGATGGCAACTCCTGTATGCGCCCTGTTTCCTCCCTGTGCGTGCTCCCTCTTTTCTTTTATTTGTCATCCATGGTGCGGACTTGGAGCCCCCACTGTACATGAAAAGTGGAGTATTTTTTGTGCTTTTTGGTCTTCTCCCCGGGAGCGTGCTCCGGTTTCCCTGCCTTTTTCGTTTCTCGGTCACGAGTTTTTAAACTGCGCACCTTTTTTTTTTTTTTTCTCGAATTGGCCCCGTACGCTTCCAAGCTGTTCTGTACCTTCCCTTGTTGTACCATTTCTTCCTGACCCCTCTCCGGTTTAATCATTTGGCCCCTCCCCCCATGTTTTTCCACCCAGCTAAGGTCTCCCCCTTCCCCCTTTCCTCCCTAGAAGGCGTTCGGTCTGCTGTGAATCCCTGGAGCATAGACTCTTCTTCTTGTTTTTTTCTTCTCCCCTCCTTCCCCTCTTGGCTTCCTTGCGCTGGCACCTTTACCCCCCCACCTCCGGCCAGAAGGTCCATCGTAAGAGCGGATAGGGCCATCAAGTACGCTTCCTGTGGCCCGCGTTTGGCAGTGTTTCTCTGTTTATCATTAATTCCTTTAAGCCGTAGTGTCCGCCTGAGTGAAGGAACTGAACCTTCCTCTTTGCCGAGACCCTGGCCCTCGTCCCGCGCTGTGCCGTGTGCGGTCTTTTTTCTCGAGTCTGTGGTAGGCATTGGCCCTGTCTCTTGCGGCCTAATATCCCCTGTCCGACGACCTTAGTTCAGGGATTTGCTGGTATACGTTGGTTTTCCAAACCTCACCTTCTACGAGCGTTTGTTTTCGTGTTAAGGTTTTTTCGTCCCACGAGAGGAGCGCGACATGTCGCTTTGTCGATTAATTTTCTTTCCTGGGACGCGGCTTTTTTCTTTTGTTTCCTTCCCACGTGTTTTTATTGCACGCCTTTGCCGCTGTCTAGGGTATGCGCATCCGATTTTTTTCTTCGGAAAGAGCGGACGGCTCGACCAGTGTACGATCCTGCCTTTTTGTTTCTTGTGGTTGTAGCCCCCTCTGGCCCTCCGGTTCTGGACCCTTTCTTTCCTTTAGGTCTTTTGTCCTTGACCACCCCCCCTCACGGTGTACAGTTTCCCTTTTATGCTGGTGTCTTTCGCCACCCCACACAACTTGGTAGTTGTGAGCAATTTCACGCGCCCGTGGGGACTTCCCTTTTTCCCCCTGAACAAGGTGTTCGCCTTTTGCCCACGCGACCGCGGGCTGCCCTTAGGTTGCCAGCTGCCTCAACCCCTCACAACTGCCCTTGGCGTAACATCACCCCAGACGGGACTCTTTCATCCCTGAGGGATTCTTCCCGTGCCCCAAGCTGTCCCTGCCAGAGACTTTTCGTGTTTGCCCTTGGTTAAACTGTTGCCGACTGGGTGCCTCTGTTTTTCCTCCTTAAAACCCACCTGGTGCCCTTCACGTTTTCCACCCCCCACTTCGAGCGTGGCTTTGATCTGTGTCCCCTGTCAAACTACCTTCCTCCAATCTTCCTTGTCGACTGTTGGTAACGGTTCTCCCCACTGGTTTCTTTGAAAGAGGACATCTCCCTCTGGCCCAGCCCTTATCCGAGTGTGCCCATTTTTCACTGAGGTTCGATCCCACAGAAGTTCCTCCCCCCCTTCCTGATATCCGTGCACTTTTGGCGAGCTGCTACGAGAGAGTATCCCTCGTGGTCCCGTAAGATCAGGAGATGACCCCTTTTTCGCCATTAACCGTCCCTGTCCCTCGCCTATCCCCCCGGCCTCCTCTTTCGAGGCCAGATTCAAGCCCCCCCCTCTCTCTTCCTTCGTTGTTTAGTTTTTGTCCGAATTTTTCTAGATCTTATGCGAGGGGCTCTTTCGTGTCGGCGGTGGTCAAGAGAGCCGTTTTTTTTTTCCCCTTTTTCTTGTCGTTTCTGTTTCAGCTGGCCAGAATCTCCTTCTTCCCCCTTTTTGTGTGAACCCATTTAGTGTTTTTGTCCTCGCCGCGGCGGCGTGTCTGTCCAATTCCTTTCCAAGATGTTGTTCCCCCTCGGAGTGGTGGAGACCGTTTCGGTTTGTGTCTATACCTTGGTGTCTGTGCTACTTTTTTTTTTATGTGTCTTTCCTCTGGTCTCTTTTGAGGTTTGTTTCTTTTCGAGGCCTTGTCCAGGTTCGGACGTAAGATTGTTCAGCCTCCCCGAGTGGTCAAGCTTTGCGGTCTTCCCCTATTGCTTTTGCTGATTGGTGCGTTAATCTCATCGACCGCCAGCGCTGTGCGAATATGGCGCTTAGTGTTTTTTTTTTTGGAGTTTCGTTTAATATTGCTTAGTGTTTTTTGGTCTTCGGTCCTGGCACGGTCACGTGCAGGCGTCTTTGAGTTTCCTCTTGCTTCACTTTGCACTCTTTCCTAGTTTTTTTTCTGCGTTTTCTCATTTTCCCCTATCCGCTTGCCTGGATATCCCGTCGTTGTCGCGTTTTGATGTTGAGTCCGCTCCCTGCGCCAGAGATGTTGACAAGATGGTTCGACGTTGTATTTTGTTTCTTTGTTACGGACAGACGCGGACCCTCCCTTCCCTTGCGGTTTTCTGTTTTTGTCAACTCGGACAAACCAATGACGTTTCTAAGCGTCAGTCCTCCTTTTTGCGTGGTGGATGTCACCCGGTAGTGTGGGTGTCCCCGTCCTTCAATAAGGTCCATCCTTTTAAATACTGAGGGTCTTGTTGTCTAGCCATGATGTGAGGGATCTTTGCTAGAGGAGTTTTTTGCTATTTCTTTTTTAAATTTTTGTTCAGGTTATCGATTGCACGCCCCCTCTTTATGTGTTCGCCTTAATTTTGCGCTCTTGCCGGGCGTCCCTCCGAGAGTATTGCGAGACTTTAACTCGCCCTCATTTGGCCTTCGTTTTGCGGTTCACTAGATGTTCTCTCCAGGGCTTTTCTTTGGGCACGAAAAAAGCCGCTATGCTTTCCCCCTGTGTCCCCTAGTTTGTTCCCCAATTCCCTGATCCCGGCCACCAGTCTTTTCCCTTCTTCCCAGAGTGTCTGAGTCTTTTTTTTCTGCCCAATGGCCTCGCCTCGCTAAGTGTTAGCTGCGGGGGGCCCGCCCTGTAAAATTTTTTTTAATGAAGTTTTTCGACTATCTTTTTCTAATGGTGAATAGTCTTTTACCCCCCCCTCCTTTCTGCAAACTCAATAATGCAGGGGAGCTTTTCGAAAAGTGCCGTTTTTGACCCCCCAAACCCGCACACTGGGCCCTTTCTAACTTTTTTTCGGTCCTCGCCCCTTCCTCCTCCTGCGAGGCCTGTTTTCTCGAGGTGTTTTTTTTCTGCGCACTTTTCCCCCAGGTTTTTCATACCGATACTACCATCTATGGGCAGGCGTTGGTAGGATATAAATTTCTTAATACACGATCCCGTTTTCTATTGTACGGTTCCTCGGACAGGATTCCCCTTTTTGACCTTTTTTCAGTATGCTGGTCTGCTTCTGGCGTAATAGGCACTTCCTTTTTTTGCCCCCCTGATGGTTGAACGGCCGGGTTCCCTCAGGCTATTGTTATGCCTTTCTGAATTTTCCCTTAGTATGGATGGGACCGTGTCATTCGCTCGAACAATTGGGTGCGACCGAAGAGCCCTTTTCCGAGTTCCCTGCGGGCTGTTCGCCCGCACAATTTCTCCCCTTTTTTTCACTGGTTGCGACCCACTTACGACACCTTGCTGCTACTCCCAGTACCGACGTGTTAGCATAGCTCAACGTTTTTTAGTAGACCTGGGTGTTTTAGTCTGTTGTGAGTTATTCGGGTACCAGCTAAGTTTTGTTCTTTTTCCTACCTAGCCTGAGCTGCCTCTCCTTGGATCAGGTGAAAGCTTTGCTCTCCTCGTCGGGCTCGGCCAGGTTTCGTCCTTTTTTTTTTGTTCGAGTTGGTGGTTCTAGATTAGTCCTTTAGGCGAATTAGTTTTTTTTGTCTTGAGGATGGTATATGCTTTCGCCCTCTCGTCCCCATTTCTGGAAACTCCCCGACGTTGTACCCATTTTTTGGGGCTTGTGCCGCCGCCTTCTTTTTTCCGACGGGTGGCTTTTTGGGTCACCCCACCTCAGGTTTTTTCTTGTTCTTGCCCCTACACCCTTCGAGGTGCAATTCCCCGTGCACTTTTCGTTCTTCTAGTGAAGGCTTTTGATTGCCCAGTTTTTCAGCTTGGTCCATTCCTTGAAGTATGTTAGCTTTCACCTGGTCCGATCGCCCGGAGTCTCCATTTTCCCCTCTTTGCTTCTCTGTTCTTGCGCGCGAGTTTCAGGGCCGAAAGTAACTCCGAGGGGCCCTGGCATCCCTTTCTTTAGTCCTACGTTTTCCCGAGTTTCGTGGGCATTTCTTTCCCTCCTTCTCCGTTGGTGTTAGTTGCCTGACACGCCCCCGGTGCATTCCCCGGCAGGATAGGTAACCCTCTGTTTTTTTCCCGCAGATGCCAGAGTGTGGGACACCATGTTTTTGTTCCCCGGGTTGGGTTGAGGCAGTCATTTTTTTTTCATGTTTCTCTCTCGGGCCAGTCGAGGGCCATTTTTTTTTCCGGTCCCTTTTTTTGGTGATTCGTTTCCCGACGAGGATCTGTTGAGTTTACGCCCTGGAGGGCCGATCCCACCGCTGCGTACGTATTTTGTGGCTATTACCTCTCTTCTTGGACTCTCCTACTCTTGGTAGGCTCTGGAGTTTTCTGACCAGAGCCGATCTTGGTTTCATTTTGTCTTTTGCTGATTGAGACTGGTTCCTGACCCCCATCAGTGCGACCGTTTGTCTGAGAGAATTTGGCCTCTGTTTTGTGTGTCTCACACACCGTACTTTCTTCTGCTCCGAAGTGGTTTTTTTTTTTTTTTTGTCCATCGCGTCCCCACTCGTTACGCTTTTTGTCATGCTCATCGCCCCTCTTTTGCCAACCCCAGACGCTTTTGCTGGTTCTTTCGCCCGCGAGTTCGCTGCCGGAGTCAATGAATTCTGGGACCTCCCCTTTTTTTCCGTTGTTTTGCCCCATACCAAAAGCATGAATTCCCCCAACGGCGGGGTTTATGAGAAAAAAACCTTTCTGAGCAGACGTCGTTCGCCGACGGTCGTCCTTGCTGCCCCCACCCCACATGTCCCCACCTCCTTTTTCTTTTGATGGTCATGTCAGGATGCAAGTTTGCTTGTAAATTTGTAGCACAATGGAGGTTTGGATTTTTTTCCCTCCTGGCTGCATTTATACCGAGGTCAGAATTTTTTTTCTTCCATAGTTTTTCCTTCGCCTCGTATGCCCGCGACCGCTTTCGTCCAGAGAGTTTTGTGGTCCGTGCGACCTTGCATCTATGTTGTTGTATTTTTCCTCTAAGGGCGTTTTTCCCGGCTTTGAGCGGCCCGTTGCCTTCAGAGTTTCTTTCAGGCCATGGTGTTTTTTTTTTTCCAGAGTTATTCTTCTCTTCAAGATTTTTTTAATCAGCCCGTGTTTCAGGTGCCCCGCTGAGCGTTTCTTCGGAATCAGACCCTCCTTTTTTGCTTTGGGACGCCGGCCGACTTGCGCGGGCTCGTGCAGGATCTGCTATTGTTTTTCCCTTTTGCAGTCCTTCCTTTTTACCGTTTTTCCCTTATTTCTCCAGCAGGCCCTCCCTGCTGTGGGCTGCTCCAAAAAAGTCTTCCCTCCGGTCTGGCCAAAAGTGATGATTCTTTGGATTTGCTCTTTACCCCCCCCAACACTACCGGTCCCAGGCCCCAGCGCCACTGGGTTATTACTGATTCTTCTGTCTCTTTTTTAGCAAGGTTTCTTTTTTATGCAAAACGCCGCCGCTGTTTTTTTTCTTTTTTGACCAATTTTACCCGTCGCTGTTTGGGACTCGCGTTGTGGTTTCCCTCACACCGCAACGGCGACAACGTCTCTTCTCTGTTCCCAGGCCTTCCTTTCTCGGGGACTGCGCCAAGCTGCGTCCCCCGTCGGCGGTTTTTTGGTCCGTTATCTCCATCGTGCTGCTAGTTTTACCTTTTTACCTCCTTCATGCTCCTAGTTGCATTCCGACACCCACACTGCCGGGCCGTTCTCTGGGGACCTCTCATCTTTTGATTCGACCGGCTTGGATGACTTCATTCCAAGTTTCTACCTCTGTGTTGATCTGTAGCCTGGCGTTTGTACCGTTCCAGCCGCATATCTTTTATTCCCCCAATGCGGTCTTCCCGCCTGAGTCCTTAGAAACCTCTCGCCCCCCCCCTCGAATGGACCATTTGGCCGCGTTGGCCGAGTCTCGACTTCGTGATTTTATACCCTTTCACCGTCTGTCCAGATTTGCCAAGCTGCGCGCCGCCATGCCAGACACTTTTCGTTTCCGTTCTTTTCACACGCAGAATTCGCCGCGGCTTCCATCCTTCTATCAAGGACTACTGCTCTCTCTATTTCTTTGTCGATTGGTGTTGTTTTTTCTCCTAGGGGCTAGTTTTAGGATGGGTTTTCGTTTTTTTTTTCCCTCTTTCTCCGTCGGTGTGCGTTCTGGCTTTGCGTAGTCTTTTTTTTCCCATTTCTTGTCTTCATTTTCAGCGGGGTGACCCGTTTCCTTGTTATTCTCCTAGAGCTTCTTTTTTTCACCGTTTCCGTTTAGGGTTTTCTTTTTCCTAGGGTGTTGAGCCCTTGTTTGAACTTCCAGATTCTGGGCCTTTTTGAGCCTTCCCCCGCCTTTCGGAAGATGGTTTTCTCTGCCTGTCGTCCGTTGGGGAGGGGCTGATGGCTTGCGGCCTTTTCGACCCTCGCCAGCGTTGCGTGACCATGGTTGTGGTGTGTGTCGAATGTCCCCTTTTTTTGTTACTCGTGCCCTGGCCTCTTTTTTTTGGCGCGGCTCCTCCGGTTTCGTTGCGCGCCTTTCTTCCTCCCGATCCCCTCTCCCAGTAGTAACCCCGGTCCCTCCCCTTTTTGGTTTTCCGCTTGTTGGTTGCGCCCCACCAGCTCTTTTTTGCCCCGTCTGCCAGTTATTGTGTACTCTCTGTAGGTTCGTGCTTGAAGAATCTTGCTTGCTGACCCACCGGGGCTAGTTCTTCCCAGAACCACCGACGGCTAGACTTTTTTTATAAGGTAACCCCCCCCGGTTGTTGCATTTTTGTACTTTGTTAGGCCCGGTTGTGTGTCCCCATACCAGTCCGTCATTAAGATTCCCGTTCTCTTTTCCCTGAAAGGCGGGGTCCTGGCCTAAGCGGGATGCTGGGGCTTTCTCGCGGCGCCTTGAGAAAAGTTTTCTTCCCTTTTCTAAATGTTTTTCAGAAGCTTCCATTTTTCCTCTCAGTCGGACCTGTTCCCATCGCCGGCTTCTGTCCCCTTCCTACTGCTTCCCCCCTCTTTTCGTTTTTACTTTTTGCTCCTCCTCTACCTACCATGCCTGTATATGGGAACGAAAACACCCTTTTCTGCTTCCGCATCGCGGTGTATTCCCAACCTTTCCCCGCTAACGCACAAAGTTTCTGATTCCCCTTATCGTGAGTTTCTTTCTGCTCTGCTCGCCTACTCGTCGGTCTCTCGGGGGCCCCGAGTCTCGTTTTATCCTTTCTTCGCGTCAGCATTTGGTGTGAAGATAGGCTCATTCCACTGTTCACGTTCCTTGCTGACCCCCCTCGCTCTTACTGCTAAGGAAGGCCGCCCCACGCGAGAACACCACGCACACGACTTTTTTCATTTTTTGATAAAATGGGCCGAATGGATTGACGCTCCTGGACCAGTCGTCCGGGCTTTGCCTTTGTTCTTTTTTTTAATGCGGTTTCCCTCTCGATCACCATCTCCTGGGGCTGGTTGTTCTTCCCCTTCCGCGACTTTTGTAGATTGCCTTCCTCGCTCACGAAGATATTTGTCTTTCAGCCGGTTCGTCGGCGGTTCTGTTTGGCTGGTCTGCAAGGGTAGGCACTTTGTCGCAATGGCGTAAGATAGCTTCCCGCTCCGAGCCCGGCTTTGACGTTCCCTCAGTCGCTCACGTTATGCTCCGGACTGACAAGCGCCTTAGACTGAGTGTTGCGAAGGTTCTGCTGCTATCATCTTTGCGAACCTTTCGGGTTCCCGCGCGTCTTTTTTCCCCTCGGACTTTCTGTTCGTTCCCTGGTGAGAGGATTAGTTTTGGATCGGCTTTGACTTCCCCGCTGCCCCTGTCTTGGGCAAGAAGCGCGCGCGCCCGTTCGCGCGACTCGCCCGAGTGCGGGCCCCCGTCGCTCCGGCCCTTTTTTACATTTTTTCACGGTGGTCTTTCCGCACTCCTTATGCCTCCACTTCCCCGCACCGTCTGGTTTTCCCGCCACAGACGGGGTGACCAAAACCCCCCCCCCCCCCCCCCCAAGGGGGAGAGTCTTTGTTAAGGTATGAGGCGCTCGGGGCGCTTTAGTCAATCTCTGAGCTGTCTGAGGCTCGTGTGATCGCCAGCATGCGCGCCGATCCTCGGACTCGGACCTTCCTGTTTCTTAACGATAGGTTTTCTTTTATGTCGGGAGAATTCGTGTGGGCCGGACTCGAGTGATTGGGTATGATTTGACCCTGCATTCCCCCCCCCCCCCTCACGTGTTCTGAACGCCCCCGACCTCCTTGTGACCACAATGACCCGGTGGTTGTGGAAGTGTAGTCCGTGCCTGCCGTTACCCTTCGGGAGTTTTTCACCCCGCGTATGTTTCCCGCGACCCCAGCGGGAGGACACCCAAGTCGCGCGTGCCTTCAGTTTCTTCCCCTTCCTCAAGTGACCATTGTCCATTTTCCTCAGTCAGTATCCCTTTTTTCCTTTTAATTTAGTTCGCCCTCCCCTTTTCCAGGGGACCCAAATTCTTACTCCTTCTCCGTTTTCTGACGAGAGTTTCCCGCGCATCGTTGCATGTTGCGATAACTTCCGCCTCGAAAGGCGAGTTTGTTCCTTGGCCCCTCTCGGCGTGCAGGATGAGTTACTCCTTGCGCTTTAGTGTGCTGCCCATTCAGCCACAGGTGTGTTTCTTCGCCTTCCGTCTGTTTACACTAAGGCACTAGGTGCCCTGGTTCAAGAGTTTTGTTCCTTATTGGTTTTTTCGAGTTTTGCCGAGGAATAGCTTGGGCCAACACGATACGTCATGCGATCCCCAAGACCCGGTACCTTTTTTGGGCCGGGGCCGGATGGTTTCCTGCGGTCCGCGTTGTTTCTTTCTTCTTTCTTGTGCCTCCCCGATCGATGGGACCGAGAGCCACTATGACTCCCGGTTGGCTTCTTGGGCTTTTACGGCACGATTCGTATTTCCTTGGGTGCGTTAAGCAGGTGTCCTTAATGGTGCCCAACAAACTTCCTCCCCTGGTGCGGGACTCTTTTCCCTCATTGGAGCGCGGAGCTTCCAACTGGTCTCGGCGGCTCGCTCCCCTAGTGTGTGTCCCCGGGCCTTATGGTCTCTTTTTCACTCTACCATTTTTCGCCACTCTTTGGCCTCAGCGGTTCTTTGCCGCGCGTGTGTACCTGCGATTTTCTTTACTACTGGCATTCTCTGGACCGCCAGTGCGGCTCCTTCACCCAACCCCCCTGTCCTCCCCATGCCCAACTTTCGGTTAGTCTTTTTTCCCCAGGAGGTAGTTCGCCCTAGCTGTTCTTCGATGTCATTTTGGTCGCGGCCACAACAAACGCCTGAACTTGAGTGGTCCTCCCGTGAGCGGCCCTCTCTTTTCCTCTCCGCCCATTGTTCCTAGTGCACCTCTTTTGGGTGTCGCCTGGCTCATCCCTTCATTTCCCCCGTCTGTTCAGAATTTCCGTTTCGCACGGCCCCTTCCGCCGGACTTGTCCCTCGCGCTGGCTGCCTAGGGTTCCGTCGGCGCCTGCCGTCTTTTTGGTCGTGCATTGACCGGAGCAGGCGTCACGTCATATTGCTGGCGTGCTGATCCTGGCCGTTGTTTGCCACCACCCACCTCTTTTTCTGGCGTCAGCCTCTTTTTGTTTTTTCTTTGCCCCCGAGGTGGAGCCAGCTATTTTGGTATCAAGTAGTTTTCCCAGGCATTCGCATTCGATCGGTGGGGTGTAGGTTCTAGCTCCGTCGTTTGGTCTTTGAGGACGCCGGTGCCTTCCTTTTGATGCACTCCGGGCTCATTGCTCCTACCAGTGTTTCTTCCGTTTTTTCCTAGATTGCAGCACGTCCCCCCCCGCCTGAGGGGCGTAGACCCACGCCCCCCTCCGGTTTGACACTGGTGACTCTTCTGAAGGTCTCGGCGATTCGCCACCCCTCGTTTAACTCCCCCGCGTGCCCCTTTTTTTATGCCTGATACCTTCACTTTCGCACGTCTCGCTGGACTAAAGCCGCCGCTTTTTGTTCTTATTTCCACCAAGAGCCTTCCAGAGTCTGACTTGTTGCGGCCTCCCGCCAGGGCGAAAACACTCCGGGTCTGTTTTTCTTTACGCGGCGTTCCTTGGCGTCCTCTCGTTGGGAAAGTCGGCGTGTCTCCAGCGCCATCGTGATCGAGTTGACTTTCCCTCTGGGACCTGCTCTACGCATACCCACTACGTCATTCAACGAACCACAAACACCCTGCCGGGCGCCTGGCTGTTATTGGTTTCCCCTCTCACAGGATTGGACGATGCTGTCATTGTCGTATTGTCCCGACGGCAAAATGGTCTCCCGCCCCCTTTGGCCCGCCTCTTAGCCCACGCCGGTGAGAGGCCCCACGCCTAGACCACCTTGTTCCCCAATTTTTGGATTTTGCTCGCCCTCTCAAGAGCGAGGATCTCCTAACCGTGGACCCCCAGTTTCCTCTCCTTGATATTTTGTTTCGCCGCCAGGACACGTTATTTTCCCGGTGACCCCCTTTCCCTCCGCCCCATTCGCGAGCTATTACGATTGGACCTCCTTATTCCTCCTCCGTTTTGTTCCGCAGGGCGCGGTCTTCCGTGTGTTCTGTTGTACATGTGCCCTTGATTGATGTGGTCCCTGTGGGGACCCTCTTTTTCTCGCTCAATTGGTTTTTCCTGGTCGCGCCGTTTGGAAGAATCTCCTGATTTTCACGTGGTTCCACGGAGGGTTTTTCCAGCTCGCGCTCGGTTTTTCCACCCTCTTTCCCCCCTTTGGTACTTTGGGGGCTCCACGTCCTGGTCTCGCACCTCGGGGTGTTTTTTTTTTCTTAAGATCCATTTCGGGCTTTTCCGTCAAGGTCGCGTTCGGACACAGTATAGTAGACGCGCATCGTCCCAATCGGTTATTTTTTTTTTCTTCGGGCTTTTTATTCCCCTCCCAGACGGCCAGCGCGGGGCGGCAGTGTTTTTTTGGGTGTCTTGAATTGCCCTGTGCCTTTGTTAGAGCGATAGGCCCCATTCGTGGCACCTTCGCAACTCTCCGACCTTGCCCCTCTTTGAATCGATTTGCCGCGCTTGGATCAGTCCCAACCGAGTGCGGAGAACCATCTTTTTTTTTTTGAGCGCCGTTGCTTGCTGGTTTTAGCGTACAGGCCGCCCATTCCGCTGGTCGTCGGGTATTGAGTCTTTTCCCCTTTCCCTCTTGCCCCAAAAGATTTTTTTGGTTTCGTTCCAAAACTACCGACGTGCTATAATGTCCAGATCTCAGGCCTCCCCAACAAGGGTGCGTTGTCTTCACTTTAGGGGTTCATGCGCCTTTTGATCCTCTCCCTTAAGTACCTCCCTTTTTTCCCCTATTTTTCCTCTTTGTTGTCCATCAGGGGAGCGGGTTCTGAGATATGGGCTTGTCCGCCCTGGCTTTTCCAACAGCCGTGTTTGCCGAGACAGTACGTACTTGTCCCTCCCGTGTGATGCGTTTCCCTAGCGGACCTGCGTTTACGGATCTTTATCGACTTCCCCCCCCCGACATGGCTTTTGCACTTGAAGCGCTGATGCGCCATCCCTCTCGGGTGGTGGAAACAACTTTTACCATTTCCTCGGAACTCCTCGTCTGTCCCTATTCGATGACTTGATCTGCCAATGACGACCCCAGCCGCCTTCTTCTTCGGGAAACGGCATCCCTCGTTTTCGCCAGTCTTTTTGTCTTTCATTTCCTGCGAATTGCCTAGTTCCGCTTGATTATCTTATTACCGATCCTTTAGATTGCAGATGTTGCTGAATGCAAGGTCCCGGCGCCATTGCCCCCTCTTTAAACCCTTCAACTTTGCATGGGATTTCGATCTGGATTGCCTCTCGCGAGCCAGTGTTGGGCGTTGGGCATTTGTGGCCGCTAATTCTTCCCGTTCGGAGAGCTGTTAGGCTATGGGATCATTGGAATGTCCAGAATTCACATTCCTTTTCCGTTTTTGTGGGTTTCTTTTCGCCCCCCACCCGGGGATTGTGGCTTCGCATGGGGAAGGTTTGTGCTTGGCTTTTTTGTTCGTGGCAACTCCTCTCTTTTCCCTGAACACTCGCGGACATTTTCCCTTGTAGATGGAGGGCCGAAGCTATCGGACAATTCTCATTTTCCCCGTAGTGGAGGACCGTGGGACTCGGTCGCCCCCTTTAGAGTCCTTCCTCCTTTTTCTTTTCTTTTTTGTTTTCGCCCCGGGGTGCACCTGCTTTCCCCCCCTTTTTCGACCTCTTTGGCGGTGCGCAGTCCGCACTCGGTGCCCTGCGTCAGAAGAGGGTTTCCTTCTCCCCCCGTCGGTCTGCCCAGGGTATTTGCGGGTCCAGCGATACTTGCTTTCATATCCCCCCGAGTGGAGCTGACCATTGGGCTCCTGGCCCGCAGCGACGCCAGATTTCGTCGGGCACTAGTTCCACTCCACTCTGATTTTTGGGCACGATCGGCGCAGCATGCCCAATTGAAAATTTCGTGTTTGGGCCAGGAGCGTGTTGTTATCATGCCGCAGCTTAATCCATAAGTGTAGGCCTCCCCCCCTTTGGGTCCCACAGCCGGCGGGCGCGGAATATGAGTTCCGACTCTCGTGCTCCGGCGCCGGCGCCCGGGGCTTTTTTGGACCTCCATTCCTTCTCTCTTAGCACTCGGTCCGCCCTCCCGCCGCACTAAGGCGTTTTCCTCCGAAGGTGATGAATCATGTCCCCTTTCTGACTTGTGTTAAGTCGCCCTGGACCGGTCCATCGTTTTTCCCCAGTCTAGGTATTAATTTTTTTTTTTTTTAGATCTATGTTAGAACGCGCGATCTTTCATTTCGATTGCGAAACGTAAATTCCGCAGCGGACAGGCGGAGCTGCATCAGGCGGATACTTCCCCCCTGGGTGGCGGGCCTTGCCCCCAAGTGCGGACGAGGCCGCGGCCTCGTCGCCTTTCCGTGAGTGGCCTGCCCATCGTCCCCTGTTTTTCCCCGTCCCCGACGTCGAGGTTACCACACTCGCGGCGTTTTTTATCCAGAGTCCCCAGCGGCCACTGTGGGCGGCAGCTTAGTGTGCGGGTCTTTTCCTGGAGGCCGATGGACCGGCTGGCCCCCACGCTTCGGTCAATGCCCTTCCTCCCCTCCCCACAGCTTTTTTTCGTTTGTCCTCGGTATTGGCTTCGTTTTGCCTATCAACGCCGTCATTCAGTGCTCCGTCTCTGTGGTTGCATCCCGCTCGTGGGGTACTCCATCTCGGCCCGCCCTCTGCCGTGATCACGAGTGGGTTGTAAGAACCGAGTGAGACTTTTCATGTTTTTTTCTTTCCTTGTTTCTTCACTTGGTTGCCAGATTTTGCGATACGGTGTTCAGACGTGAGCTACGTTTGGCCCGAGGCGCGGTCTCTCGGGGTTCGCGGCGCTCACCGTTCTTTTTGCTTCGCCGGCCGATGTAAACTACATTTCCCCCTCTTTTCTCGTCCCCAGGAAGCATATCTGCTGGCGGCCAGAGTTTATGTATCTGGGTTGCTCCCCCCCCTGCGCGTGTTTTACTCCCAGCGGACGCTTGACCTCTGCGACGTTTATGTCCTCCGTTCGCACATACCACTTTTACATCTTTCCACGCGGATTAGGTATGTGGACCAAATCACTTCTAGCAGCCCCATGTGTTTATTGTCTACCGGGGCCTGTCCCTTTTGTTTAAACAACTTCCCCCCCCCCCTTTCCTCCCTAATTTCTAGGCGGCGATAATCTCCGCCCATGGTAGACATGGACGCTTTTTCTCGGGTGTTTTCTTGCCCTTGTTTACCTACCTATTTTGATTCACCTAATTCTTTTCCCTTCCCCTTAGGTCCAAAGACCCTCGCGTCCGCCGGCGTCCCGCGGAGGGATTAACGGGGTCCCCAGCGAGGCGACCCTTTGGATTCTTGCTTTTTTAGTTGGACAGATATGAGCCGCACAATCTTCCTGCCGGCCGGCTTGCTTTCTTCGTTTCTGGCCCTTTCACCTCAGCGGACGTTATGGTTTAGACCGGGCCTTTTTTTTCGTTCCCGCGAGGAGCAGCCATGCTGGCTGTAAAACCAAACCCCCCCAACACCAACTCCCCGTTCGCCTGGCGGTTTTGCGTGGCGTCTGATCAGATCGTGCGTTGATGGACGCGGCAAATATTGTGCTCCCCTCCTTGCTACACTTGAGACTACGACGCCCCTTCCCCCTGTTTCCAGGATTTTTGTTTTCCCCGGGCCGTGAGGTTGTGCTAGAACCAAGAGTCACAATGTCCTGCACCCCCCCCTTCCCGCTGTCTGGCCACAGGACTCTTTAGTTAAGGATTTTTGACACACCCCCCCCTCCATGTTTTTCAATTCCCGCGCCACCTTGGTGTTCTTGACTCATATGCCATTTCTTTATTTCGAGGAGAAAAGCGCCGCTGTGTGTCATTTTTATCCCCTCCCCTTAACCCCACTTGACAAGTTGTGAGGGCCCTCGCGAGCGGCGTTCACTCCCCCACGGGAGCACCACGACTTGGGTTCTTCCTGCCGCGGTCACCAGCTCGCAAAGGTAGTTTATTTCCTTCTCCACCTCTGTGGTACCCGTACCGGCCCTCGCGTATATACACGTTTTTCATACGAAACCAACCCACCCGGGATCCAGGGCTCCCCCCGCGTGGCTGCTATTATCTATCCCTCCCCCATTAGAGATTTCCTCGGGCATTAGCTACCATCTGCAGAACTACACTGGCCGCGAAAGCTGCTGTCCCCTCCTCATCTCCTTTGATTACGCCCCCCTCTTTGGCTCTGGACACAGACGTTCCCCCCTTTACGGTCCCCGAGTTGGGCCCTGATCCCCGTATCGGCATGTTTTGTCACCGTCTTTTAAGATTCTTCTGGCCCTTTCGCCCGACGCGACTTTTCTAGTCTCCCCTCCTACGCTACACGTCGCGAGCTGACAAGCCCAGTTTTAGCGGCTTACTCCTGTCTGAGCTTCTCCTCCCCGTGCTTCCCCCCTTTTTGTTTTTGACCTCTTGACTACGTTTTTCTCTCTTCCTCGTACGAGGTTGCACTTGAAGCGCTCTGTTTCGTGGCGGTGCTATGTGGGACATTTAGCTTGCGCAAATTCGCTGCACAACTTGGAGCGCTTTCCTGGCGGCGCGCCGCTTGGCCACTATCGTGAGGAGCCTTTGCATTTCTCTGTCATAAGTCGCTCTTTGCTTTTTTTATTCCTTGGCTTTCCTTCCCCCCCCGTCGTGACTTCGTCGGCGGCACACTTGGCGTACTTTCGTTTTGTACCGACCCAGTTCCACGTGCTTGGAGATTTGCGAGATTCCAACGTGCGCGCTGTGTCTTGGCGTATTTCACCTCTGCTGTGCCTGGGGCAATTCGCCTAGATTTGTAGGTTGGTTTCCCTCGCGCTTCTCGACGTGGTTGCGAGGCTCGGACCCGGGCTTCTTGTAGGCACGGACAGGACGGCGTCCTCCGGCCGGGTGGGCATTTGGATGGCTCGGAAGACAAGGTCGTAGCCCCCCATTTTGCTTCATATCCCAGTTGTGCTGTTGTGTGTCGTGAATGCACGTATTTGAGCGCTCTGACATGGGTTGTAACAGTAGACCGATGGCTTTATGTCACATCCCTTCGTTTTGCCAGTTTGGAGACCCCTCCAGAGTGCCGGAGAACCTCGGACGTTTTGCTGAGTCAGCAGAGCGCAGGTTTTTTTACGCTCCCGTCCGCCCACCAGATCGCCGATAATTCTCCCTCGTTTTTGGGTTGTCTTTTTTCTTCCTGACCAGCTGACCCATGCGTTACCAACCGGTGTCTAATTGCAGAGGTCCCCGATAAAAAAGAGGGGGTTCGCGGGCTTAACCGTATGGTTTTTTTATCCGTCTTAAAATATTCCCCCTTTTTTTTCCCCCCAGACACTTTCGGACTCTTGAGACGCACCCCTCCGCGTGGCGCTGGGTGATGATGTGGCTCCTCTGGGCAGGCGTCCTGCTTCTCCTTAGATCCGACCCTTTTGAGCATAGGTCTTATCCGCCATGGCGTACGCGAGGAATTACTCGCCCGAGGCCTTGCGATTTCCCCCGACTTCTCCATCTTTTGCTTCTCTTTTTTTTGCCCTTCAAAAGCCGGCGCCCGCCCCTCCTTTTTTTAAGTGTAGATTGAGGGGGGGGACCCACAACGGGCCGAGCCCGATCCGGCACCTTTAACAGTTCGTCTGGGACCTATTATTGGCCGGTCGGCTCGCCTGGCACGCGACCCCTCCCCCCCCCAGACTTCCTTTTTTTCTCGCTGGCCCCTGCATCGCGGACGGGCGGGCCCGGGCGTTTCGCTATCCTAACTTTGCTAGTTCATTTCACGAAGGAGATGCACAATTGAGGCCCCTTGCGCGTAAAACCTCTCTCACACTCGGTTGCTCATGGGGCGTACATGGATGCGCTCTTGCGTCTCTGACGAACCATTCGGTAAGTTTCCCTTTTTTGGTCGACGAGCCCTGCCCGGCCTCGTATAGGAGCTTCCTGGCTTCCGGTTCTTTCCCCCCATCCCCTATCCCCCCCCCCCGGTTTTTTGCTCCTTTCCCGGTGTGTGATGGGGGATTCCACGGAGGCGGTCTCACCTCTTTCCCTCAATGCTTGTATGGCGCCCCAGACGGCCCCCGCGCGGTTTCCTCCTTGGCCGAGAGGATTTTTCCCTCCTGTCCTCGGCTCATTTACCCCGCCTTTCGTCGTGTACTTCTGCAGATGCCAGCACCAACGTAGTGGAGCAGACGGGCCCGTTCTCCCTTCCTGCGGGCAAAAAGTTCTCCGCACCTTTCCGCACTTTGGCCCGTGCGCCAGTCGTGGCTGCTACACGTAAGTTCCTCCTGTGTCGTAGTCAAGCGTCCCCCCTCCTTGCGAGTATTTTGAGGCGGCCTGCTATTTTTTTTCTTATGAAGAGAAGGGTTTCCCCCCACCCCCCCCCCTGCGTGAGCTCTTCCGCGCATCGCGTACGTCCAGATCATTCGGGCCACTCCTGCACCGCGTCCCCGATAGGGTTGTTGTCTGTCTGGGGCGCAGCATGGCCGTGTGGGCCGGAGCAGTGAGGATTCGGGTAGAATTATTTCGAATTCCCTCCCCCCCCTTCCCCCCAACCATAGCCCCCCGCTAACAAGCCAGAATCGGGCGGCATGTGCGCCGTAGTGTGCTCTGACGGCGGGCGGCGTGTGGGGGGCGGTCCCGGGTCATGTTTACCCCCATTCTGTTTTCGCGCTTTTAATGCTTACCCCCACTCCCCCCTCCCTTTTTTGCCCCTTTTTTGGCCATAAAGGCGCCGGAGGATGCCCCCCTGTCTTATGGCGAATTACGTTTCCGCTGGCGATCCTCCGCAGTTACCTGAACATCTCTCTTTTCCTCATCTTGTTGTCTGTTAATTATTTTTCACCCTCTCCCATTTTCAGGTGGCGTCAACTCCCCTGTACGCCTTTCCCCTTCTTTTTGCATCCCTCCGGCCGGAAGCGCCAAAGCGTTGATGGAAGGAGGAAGCGCTGCAGGGAAGGTCCCTGACATCCCGTCCCCCCACTGGTTGCCCCGCCCCGTAGAGGTAGCGGCGAAGATCGCCCGTGTGTATTGTTGGTGTTTCACGCCCCGTGTGGTTAGGTTTTTCTCTATACCGAATCGCGCCTGGCCCACACAGATTCGCCGGGCATGCTTGCTCCTCTCGTTAACCCGCTCCGCGGTGTGGCCGACGACGAGCTGGCGTACAGCGATCGGGCCGATCCCACGCGGTTCTGGTCTTTTTTTCTTGCTATGACACACTCCCGATTTCCTGCTTTTTATACGATTCCTTCGCGCCGGTCGGACGCGATTGGGTGTACGCACGAGCTTGCGTGTTACTGTGGTTTCATCCCTTTGAGTGCGGCTTGAACCACAGTGCGTCAGTGGTCAGGAGCGCTGTTTGGCCCGCCTTTTTTTGGTTCGCGCCCACCACCTTTGCTGGCTGCTTTCTCGGGCGTTCCTCGGTCTCCGTCTTGCGGGTCACCTGCGAACAGTGCCTTGCCCCGTACGCGGCCAGCTCGTCGAGGCGTGGTTTCCCCTTCCGGGTTTTTAGAAGACCTTCCTCTCCAATCTTGGACATTCTGGTCGCCCCGCCTCGAACCGTCCAAAGTCCTACATCTCCCACCCGGAGGAGTTTCGTTTCTATTGGAGGCCCTCTCCTTGCTGTTCGTAGCTTTTTCCCGCTGTGGGATCTTCTCCTTCCCCCCCTGTCACCTAGTCCCTCGCAAGAGTCCATGTACGCATGGTTTCACTGCCAGATTTGGCTTTGCTTTCGCCGTCTTCTGTCAATATTGCATTTTATTCATACCGCCTGTTATATTTTCCTAATTCTTCTTTCTTCCCTTCCCTCTCCTTTCTGCATTAGAAAAGCCTTTTGCTCGCTGGGATGCCTAAGGGCCCGAGCCTTCAGCACGAGGCGTGAGGCCTTCAGGCGCGCCAAATCTCCTGGTACACGGCTCGGTTTGCGTTTTCACTACTCGGACCAGCGTTATGGCTGCAGCGGCTTTTTTTTTTTCCCCCCCCCCTTCTGATAGAAATGTCCCCTCCTAGTTACCTGTCGCACGTCTCTTTCCGCAACGACCATTTCGTTTTGGCTTGGTATGGTTTCCGGCCGTTCGCGGGCGCTTTTTTGATTATTTTTTCTTTTTTCTTTTTTTTCAAGTTTAGAACATTCTCCTCCCTCCTTATCCTGCAAGATTTGTCAAGCGTCAGGTGCGTGCGACACCCCCCTCCCGGTCGGCCACCGGAGGGAAGGCTGTCCTGGCTCTGGCCCTTATGGAACCGGTGGACCGCGACCCTGGGTATTCTCCTGCCGATTCAGACTTTTTTTCTTTCGAGGCAAGTTCCACCCCCCCGCGCTGTCAGCTTTTCAGACTGGGACCAGAACCCCACGTCGCTTCGGGAGATGGGCCATCGGAGAGTTTTCGCTTTGTCTTCCCCCTAACATAAGTCCTGTTCCCCCACTTATATGTTTTTCACGCGGTACGGGACTTTGAGCCAAGCTAATTCCCTTTTCCCCCGGCCGTTATGGACCGCGTGGTGTAGATGTCCCTTTGACCCTTGGCCCCTCTCCCGCGACCCGGCCCCATTCAGACCACACAACAAGGCGGTCTCCCCGGGCTTGGAGGCTCCTTCCGCAGCCACCCCTGCGCTTGGTTTTGTTTGACGGTTCCTCTTTGCCAAAGCTGTGGCCGAGTACATCGCCCACGAACAAGCGCTGGAAGTCATATCTTTCCCGAAGGCTTTGTTTGACCCCCCCCCCCCGGTCCTACCCTTTGTTCGAGTCCCCTCCTCGCCACATCGGACTGGACCAGTTGGCACCGCGTTTGATCCAGAAAGCGGACTGAATCCTTGGCAAGTTTCCCCTGCTCGTTTTCATTGCCCGCTTGCGCAGGACGTTCCACCTTTCAGCTGCCCCTATTTGCCACTCCCTCGCGACGCTCCACCGCATCTCAAGACACAGTGATATCTCCTTTTCCCATCCTCCCCTTTGGTTTTTTTGAGTTTTACGAGGCGAGGTCTTCTGAGCTGTGGTCTCTGAGGGCGCTTGTTTTTTTTTAAAAGCTATCCCCTCGAATTGTCGGTTGGGCGCATTCTTAGAATCTCTCTTTTCGTAATACGCGGTTAACACGGTAGGGATGATCTTCCTCGCTTCGGCTCGAAACCTCTTCCCATGGTTTTCCCCTTCTCCTTTGTGCTCAGTGTGGTATCGCCTCGGGCCCCCCCCAAATGTTGTCAGGCTTCGGAACCATGCTGCTGGGCCCGCTAAGTGTCGTAAACAGATTTTTCTTTTGTTGCCTGTTGAACTTCTTCCTCATGCGGGGGCTCTTGGCAGCGATCAAGATCCGCTTTGCTCCCACCCCCCCCAGTTTTGTGTTTTGAATTCCCTATGTTTCTCTTCGTTTCGGGTTTCGGGCGTCCGATACTGCTGGCGGTCCCCAGCGTTTCAGTGATCCGACGTTGCTTTTTTTTGCGGGTCACTCTTCCCCCCTCCCGTTTTTTTTAGGAGCCCTAGGCCTGTATTTGTTGTGGCGGGTGTGCTGTCCCCACAGCTCTCGAGTTCATCTCTTGCAGTTTTTTTCTTTTTTTTGTTCCCCCGGAATTGTTTTCAACGGGGAGTTTTTTCCGGCTCCCTCCCCGAGCTAGAATAGAATTCTTTTTTAAGTTGACATCCCCTTTCGTCGTGGGTTGGCCCCCTTAGTTTTTGTGTGGTCCCTAAGTCCCCATTGTGTTTTTTACGGGGTCCAGCATCTGGATTTGTTGTTTCAGTCTTTTTGGTCTTGACATTCTTCCTTTTTTTCCCCCAGTCCGCGTCTGTTCTCTGCTGATATTGTCGTTTCTGCAGCCCGAGCGTTTCCATCCTTCTGCGTATTCTTCTTTTTTTTACGATTTGAAGAGGCCTTTCCTCCCGGTTTTTACCTCGATATACTGGCTTGCCTCTTTGTTACCGAAACCATTGGGCACGCTTCCAGCGCTCTTTTTTTTGGAGGTCGGCACCACTTTATTCTGCAATCTTCGCGGACCCTAAGGGCGAGCTTCCTTCCTCCCTGCCCCTGCCAGCTCGCGTGTTCGCCTCGCGGCCCGTCGTAGCGCGCTTGGACGTTTCGTGGTCGCGTCCGAAGAGGCGCCTTCTTTCTGACACATGATATGAATCCGCTTTCTTCCCTCTTTTTTTAACACCCTCGCCCCCAACCATTGGCTCTACCTGGGGTACATGGATTCTTATTGTTCGAGTGAGCTGTGGACCAGTCTTCAGGGCGGGTGTTCATTTGGCAGCGGCACTCGGTATACTAGCTTCTCCCCTTTCCTTCCTGAGGGGAGGTGATCCCCCTCCCCCTTCTTGCGTCCATTTTCACTCCCGCTGCTTATTTCGCGGTTTGATTGCGACTCGGCGGCCTTTGCCCCTTTTCTTTGTTACAGGCTTTTTTCCTCCGCCAGACGCGCCGTGGCCACACGCGCGGACAGAAATTGGCTTTCCGTACGTGGAGGTTCACTGGGCGCGTTTAGTAGTCTGGACCTCCGGTCTGGACCAGATCTTCCCCCTTCGTTTTTCTAATGCTCCGTTTTCGCAAGTTGTGGTGCGTCCGCGCCTGGGTTAACTCGATCCGCCACCCCGGTAGAAAATGTTTGGTCAATGGTCCTCGCCCATAGAGCTTGCACTAATTCCCATCCTCTTTTTTGCGTGTAGCCACGCGGCACCCGGGCGCCCGAGTAGTCTTTTAGTCTCCCGTCCAATCGATCGGTGCGTTGATAGCCTGAAGACGCTGTTGAGATGGACCTCCTTCGAGTCCTCCCTCCCTCTCGGTTTTCCCATATCGAAACTCCCTCCTGCCTCCTCTCAGGGCGCTTGGTATGTGGACCCGATCTTGGGTCCCGGGTAGCTGATGGGACATGCGTCCGCATTTAACCCACAACGACCTTTTCTGCCCCTAGAGGTTGTCACAATGGGTTATATGAGTGACGCTAGGGTCAAACCCCCCCCTTTTTGAGTCAGGGTGGTTTCCATATTTCTGTCCCCTGCCGGAGGCTTTTTTCCATATTCCCCCCCGCGCGTCTGCCGCCGTCCGCAATTTTTTTTTGTCGGCTCTCCGTTCTTATGCAATGCGCCGCATTTTCCCATCTCAGGTGCCCTGGCGTGCCTTCTATTT
>Ga0179593_1638528_pt1 | contig 24348 bp, 29 predicted proteins | sample CZODoug2_1_08_16_FD_185931 | JGI IMG/M metagenome (GOLD analysis project Ga0179593, IMG submission 185931) | Vadose zone soil fungal communities from Angelo Coast Range Reserve, California, USA - CZODoug2_1_08_16fungal (PacBio error correction) | ecosystem: Environmental > Terrestrial > Soil >... | reverse complement strand
CGTCAGTATACGAGTCATTGAACCACCTCCCAAGTCTTTTTTCTTTGTGATCTGCTTAACCCCCTTCTTCAGGGAGATCTGCGCTGGTTGCCCTTCTGGGCTTGTCATCGCCTTTGTGTTCATGCCCATTTAACTTTGCTGTTCTTTCGATTTCTCCCCTTTTTTCTGGTCGTAATCTTTTCTAAAGTATGTCTCATCTGGTCTTATTTGCTGTTACTGCCGTCCCCCCCTTTTACTTTCTCTTTATCCGCGTCCCGATCTCCTGTGATGGAACCCCGCCGCCTTCGAGGATTGGTCCCCCGACCTCCCCTATCACCCCCACACTATTGCAATCCTGCCGAAGAATGTATTCAGAGAAGGAGACCTCCGGCTTGATCTCGCTACAGCTCACCAATTTTTTGACCTCTTGAGCAGATCCTAGATCCCAGGTCTGCAAGTTTACGGACCTTACTTCCCTCTGCCCTGTAGTCATTACCATGATGACGCCGGGGCTCAGATGCCGTGATTGCTGAGTTGTGGTAAGACGCACCAGCTTCGCTTCCTTTCTTTTCAGGCGCTGGGATCCATTTTTCTGATATATACCCCAAGGAAATAGTTTTAGCTCTCCTCTTTCCCTCCCGACGATTGAAGGATTGCCGTGAGTCAGCGTCATCGTGTCGGCGAAGAATTTTTCTTGTTCAGTTCTTTAAGGCATGAGAACTCATGCTACGAGGCGCCCTTCCCCTTCCCAACCAAGATGTGGCAGAAGTATCTATTCTGGCTTTTTTCTTTTTATTTTCCCTCCGACCCATCGGCTCTGAGATTCTGCGGTTCTAAGGCGGGTGCTTCTCTCCTTAATTGTGTAGGCGCCGTCTGCGGCGCTCCTTTCTATTCCTTGTAAGATTTACCAAATATTCAGCCCCCCATCTCGTGCGGCGTCTTCCTTCCTAAGCGACAGCTTGAGTATATATCTTTTCCGCGGTGGAGCTTCATCCTTTTGCTACGGCTTTGTATTCGTTTCCCACTGTGTGTGGTAATTCTTCTCTGGGGTTCTCCCTCCCGCAGGATAAAAGCTGGTACTCTCCCCTCCTTTTTCCCCTCCTACCTTCCTGAACGGATCATTAAAGAGATTACCAACCGAATTTTTTCCGGTCCCTTGCTTATAACACTTCCCGCTCTTGTTGGATAAGATGAGTCTGGTCCTTTTCCTTGTGGGGTCTTTCCTTTCTTCCCCTTCTCCCTGCCATGTATTGCTCGCAGCTCATCTCTCAAACTTTTTGACACACTTTCCCCACTCAGGCCTCGGTCTTTCCCCTCTTCTATCCATGCTTTGGATGGAGAGGACGGATCTTTTTGCGCTTTTGCGGCCCTGATAGTGTAGTTTTCTCTACCTTTGACCTCCTTCCCCTGTGGCCTTGATGGTTACTTCCTATCAGAAGTGACTGGTACTCGCCCGTCTCCTCTTTCTCGTTTCTTACCAGAGTAGACCTTTTTACTATGATTGCCGTTTTTCGGCCCAACTTTGCGCCTTAATACCTTTATAACTTTCCGTGGATCTTTGAGGTTTGCATTTTCGGGCGCACTGGGTTTCTCCCCATCATTGATTTCCTGTCTGCCTACTTGCGCGTTGTGAGAGGCTCTTTCTCTGATTTTCCTTTTTTTCCGTTTCGATGTTCGAGTTAGCCTTTCAGGCGTCAATCCTGAACGGCTAGCTCGGAACCGGTTCCTTTTTTTTTCTCCTTGTTTTCCGTCTTTCTCCTTTCTCTGTGCTTCAAGTCGTAACTATTATCTGCCTTTGGTTAGTGGTTGCGGGCCTCTTTTCCCCTTCTTCAATCCGATTTTTTTCCCCTCATTTCGGTCGACTGGAAGGAAATTTAAGAGTCTTACTCTTTTTTACTTTCTTCATTTATTGTGATAGCTTCTTCCCTCTTTCGTGTTGACCTTCCCTTTTACGTACTTTGGATTTACGAGGTGCTTACTTTTTTCACCTTTCCCTTTTTTTTCCCTTTCTTTCACAGAAGTGTTCTGAGAATAGTTGATTACTGACCGTTCTCCCGTATATCTTGTAGCAAGATTCGCGGGCTCACACAAAGATGTTGGAGGGAGTTGATGGGTCATCTTCCCTTTTTTTTTTTTCCCCTCTCGGCTGCCGACTGGTGCCTTTCTCAGTTCTTTGTTGGTCTGACTGGAGGTCTGTCACCGTCTTCGCCTATGGGATCCTTTCGTATTTTCAGTCCCTTTTTTCCTCTCTCGCGCAAAACTGGATGGGGGCGGACGAAGGATTGATTGTACCCTTTTCCTCCCTTTCCCCCTGTTCTCTCGGTTTTAGTTTGGTGGGTGTAGGTTGTAATGGAGGAATGTTCGTTTTCTCACGCTCGTCCTTTTCTAGGGTATTTCCTTCGGCGTTCGACCCTTTTTTCCCTCCTCCCCGTTTTTGTGTTCTGCTCTCGACCGCCCGATCGATCGTGATCCCCCCCCCCTCCCGTCCCCCGTCCGTGTCCGACAAAAAAACCAAACGAACATGATTACAGTGGGCAGTCAATCACGTAGTTCCTTTCCCCCCCCCTCCGTTTTTTGCGCTTAGGCCCTTAGCTTGATGTCCTTTTTCTGGGCCCCCACGCCACCTCCTCATCCCCAAGTCCCCTCCCCTGAGAGGGGCACCTTGAAGATCAGTAGATTCCTTTCTCTTCCTGTCCCTCCTCATCCTCAAACATCTGTTGTCGTCCCGTCTGCCTCTTGCTGGCTCGGAAGTGTGGCTTCGGTCATTTTTTTTTTTTTTTTATTTTGTCTGTGTCGGGAATCTCTAGTCCGGGGTCCAGTTTGAGGTAGTGTACGACCCTGTCCCGTTGCTGTCATTTCCCCCGAAATTTTCCCCAAAGCGTTGAACCAGTCAGTTTTACCCTCTTTACCACGCATTTCTTTAAAGCGATAAACTCAGCTCAACAGCGGGAATCTCTCGCGGCTTTTCCTCCTTCTTTTTTTCCCACGCTTTCCCCCTTTTCCCACGATTCATGATAGTACAGCCAACTGCACCCCTTTCCAACCCTGATACTTTGCTCACGGGTCAGTCTCAATTCGGGTAAAGCGTGCGGTCACCCCTTCTTTCTTCCGTTCCTAGCTCTCAGACGTTCGAGTTCGAAAGCTCCCCTTCCTCTCTCGACCCCCTTTCTCCGTCTGCACGCCCGCAGAGAAAAACTTATGGTCCTGAAGGATAAAATTTCCTTTTCCTTCACCGTCCCTCCCCCGGACCCATCAATTATCAGGAAACTTAGAATTCCTTGGGCCTCTCTCCGTCATTTTCTTGGGGCCTACCTGATCGCTTGTCGACCGAGGTTCGCCCTTCCCCCGACCCTTCCTTCTTGAGGAGATTTCAGAAACTATCGTCCCCTTCCCCACTCCATCTCCGGGTCATACAGTTTTAGAGGGTCCAAAGAGCAAGTCTTTCCTCCCCCTTGCGTCCCCTCCCTCATCGATCTGCCCGCGCCGCCTCTTCCCCCTCCCCCCCCCTGAGGTCTCGGTATTGCAAGCAGCTTGCGATGAAGTCCCCCACAAACCCACCCCCCCCCCTTTCACAGGTGGCGAAAATGCCGTGAGATCGTTCTCCTTTGTCGTTCCCGCAGCATTTTCCTCCTTAAACTGTGACAAGAGACGCCGTTCCCTTCTTTGACATGTTTACAGGAACCCCCCCTAGGCTTTCCCCTCCCTCTTCCTGTTTTTGCTTCTTCGTGCATGTTTAGGCCAAGGATGCTTAACCGCGTATCTCCCTTGTTCGCGCTGATTTTTTTCTTCGCGAGACCTTCCCTTTTTTCCACTACGGTGCCGAGAAACGTTAGTCACTTTTCCCCCTTTTTCATTTACCTCCACTTTCCGAGAACGCCCTCCTCTCGAGGGCCTTCTCCCTCTTGCCGGGATGTTTTATGCTCTACCTCGAGGTCGTGTACGCTGATGCGCCTCCTTGAAAATGCATTAAGAATCGGCGAACTCCCCCAATGTCTCTTCTTTTTTTCCTCCGTCGTATTTTCCCTCCTTTCTATCGATTGGCCCTGTCTACCCTCCTCCCTTCCTTCACATAATCGTTCATTCTTACTCTTTGTTTGGGGAGCGTTTCCCTCCTTCCACTTTCGTAGACGCTTACTCTGCAATGTTCTCTCCTTCTTCCTCACGCTTCCTCTGTTCTCTACCTCCTTACTTTCCCGCCGGTGCGAGATCGAGAAACCCACACTTGTTTCTTTGACTCCTTTTTCCGAGCACGTTGCCCCCCGTTCCACTTCTTTCCTCCCCGTTGAGCGTTTTTTCTTCACGAACAGCTATCACGTAATCGAGCCGTCGCGTGTCCTTTTGGCACATTTCGTTCTATTCCCCCCTCCCAGCATGGAAGTCCTCTCGATAGCTCCGAGAATCCCATTTTTTTCGTACAGCGCCCTTGTCCCTACGCGTTACTTACTGCTGTCTCTGCCATTCTTTTTTCCTCCACGTTTTTTTCTGCTGAGGAGCCCCCCTCCGCATCTGATCACCTCGGTTTTACATTCATGTAGATCGATCTAGTAATTTCTTCCCACTTGCCAAGTGCCGCGCGCCAGCAAACTCTACCCGGTCCGTGCAAATACTTCCCCAATTCGCCCCCCTCCCCTCTTCTTGCCTCTGCAAGAAGGACAACGGCATTTCCCTTGCATTACCCCACGTCGGTCTGCCCGCCGGAAAAGTGCAACCGTCGGGCTCCCTCCTACGGTAGTAGCCTCACCCAGCTCAGTACTCTTTTTCTCCTTATGCCCACTTTCCCTCCCCTGCGTCTCTTATGTGCAGACTAATTTGTTTTTTTGTTTAGAGAGCCTCGGCCGGCCCGGTCTAACTCCACCCCCCCTTTTCTTTTTTGGGGAGGTACGCTGCTTTTCTGATTCCTTTTTTCCCCCCCTTTTTCCTTTTCCCCTTTTTCCACACGCGTCTGTGGGGCATGAAGTTAAGCGTGTTCCCTTCTGTCCCCTCTTGCACTTCGTACTGTTTTCGAATTGGCCACTGAGCATGCAGCGTTCGGTCCTTCTCCTTTTTCCTTCCTTTGCATGCCAATGTTGTTTCCTTATTTAGACCGGCTCTACTCGATGGAACCCTGATTTCAATCCTTGAGCGGTTGTATCAGCCCCCCCCTTTCGTCCCTTTCTCCTAAGTATCAGATCAAGAAGTCCTTTAACGTCGGTTGTTGGTTTTCCGAAGAACTGATCCTCGGCGAGACGAGATTGACGGTAAGTACCTTTTTTTTTTTCTCCGCCCCCTTACTCCTTCGAAACGCTTTAGATGGCTCTATGACGTGATTTTCTTTTCGTGACTGAGCCCTCCTGCTCTGTTTTTTTCCCGTTCTTGAAGGAGCGGGTCTACCTTTCTTCGTTATATATTTCCCCTCCTCTTTTTGGTTCCCGATAGCGTCCCGCAGAGGAACTATTTGGCCGCGCCTCCCAGTTAGTGCTCCATGAATGCACTTTTTGCCTTCTATTCCTCCTGCGCGCAAATTTTCTGAACCCCCCACTCTTCCCCCCCTTCGTGTGATCCTTCGCATCGGTAAGGGTGAAGATGGATCGAACCCCCTAGGACTTTTTTCTCTTCAGATGACCTTTTCCCGACAGTATCAGAAGCCGCTTCCATTTTTGTCCTGGTCCTCGATGCGGCGATGATTTCTGATTGCTTTTACCCCTTTCTCCTTTCCCCCCAACCTCCTCTTTTTCTTGAGACTCCTGACGTGGAGGAGTCTAGAGCACCTTGTTTTTTCTTCCACGCGGGGTAGATTTTCTTCCTCGGCTGTTTTCCGCTTCGGTTTTCCTCTCGTCCCCTCTTCAGCGTCTGTCGTTGGAAAAACAGGGTCGCGCCGCCTATCCTCCTCCCTTCCCCCAACCGGTCCTTATCCAACGCGCGGAATCAATGCTTCCCCGGGCAAAGTTGCTTCCTTTCTACTGTCGCTTTGCTTCCTCCTAGTGGTCTTTTTTTTTTCAAATCCGGGAGAGCATGTGTTGTTTTCCATGATAGGCCAAGGGTCTGCGCGCGGAGCCTCTCTCCTTTTCCCACTTTTCCCGCCCCTATCCGGTGTTGAATAGAGGTATAATCGTCTTGGTTCTTTTCTCGCGGATGTGCTTCGCTGCGTTTTTTGCCCCCCTTTTTTTCTCCCCTCTAGTGAGTTGTTTTCCAGAGACAGCCCCTATCCATGTACTGGTCCCTTTTTCTGCATTGCGATCCCGTCCTTGGCTTTCTCTTCTCCGCCCCACCGCGCCGCGGGAGTTTTTTTCACCCCTTTCCCACTCGTCTTCGTCCTCGGAAAAAAAGTGAGCGCTAGGGCCCTCTGAGTCTAATTTTTACAGGCTTTTCGGTTGCTGTTTTCGGGTCTCTTTTTCCCCCCCCTTTGGTCTTGAAGCCCACTTTATGAGAGGAGATGGGGAGGATCTTCTTTTGACGCTCATGTTTGGATAGCTGCTTGAGAGTTTTTCGAGCGACGTGCGATTCCCCCGCGCTCAGGGAAGCAGTTTGTTCTCACCCCCTTTCCTTGTACCTCTCTTTCTTACCCCGTTGATAAAGATTAAGGTCTTTGGTTTCTTTTTCTGATATAGGAATCGCTTTTTCTGGCCCCCTTCTTGTACGGCTCGCTTTTCTAATTCGCGATTTGTGTTCTCTTTTCTCTTATACCTTTCTTTTTCATCTTTTAAAGGACTTTTGGTGAGGGAAACTTCTTTTTTTTTACCTTCCCAATTCAGTTACGTTCTTCTTAACCCCCCTTTCTTGCTCTTTTTCCTCATTTTGGCCCATAATAAATACTGTATGAATGTAGAAAATAGGAGGGTCTTTCAGAGGCGGGAGTCCCTCCCCTCTTTTTCGATCGATTCACCTTTTTGACGGCAGAGGAATCGAAATTCTCAATTTTGAGACAATTTTTCCTCTGTCTTCCCTCCGTCCCCCTTTTTTTGTGGCTACTGGCTGTTCGGGGAACAGTGGGGGCAAGACGGGGAGCTCCTCTTTTTTTTCTGTTCACCGTTTTCCTCTGTTGCGCCTCGCGCGCAACTGGATTTGGCTGTACTAAGGTGATGTTAGTCGTCTACGGGCGTCTTCTTGGTTTGTGTTTCCTTCTTTCGTTGGAGCCCTTTGACTGGGAGCTCGTATCCTTTCTTCTTTTGTTCTCGGAGCGTTCGCTTCCTCTTCCTACGTTTTTTTTTTTTGAGAGTCATCGACCTGCCGCGAAATACCGTTCCGATCCGATTGACAATTCTCATTTTTCCTCCCGTCAACCCCCCCCTCCCCCTCTCTGAACTAGTGGTTCCAGCTAAATAAAGTACTCTTCGTCCCCCCCATCAGTTTTGTCTCTGTCGGCCAACGGGCTGGCATAATCTGCGCTGGGGCTGAGGCGGCAATCCCCTGGCAAGACAGCCAGTGACCTTCAACAACTCCTTCTTCCTTCCCATTCCCTCCTTTTGCAAGCAGACGTGAGTGGCTGCATCAAATATTCCCCCCCTCTTTTTCCCTCCCAACATATGTTTTGACTGGCCTGTCCTGAGCCCTGCTGATTCTGGCCTCTTGTCATACGCGGAGGATTGTCCCCGATTGGGAGACCTTCCCTTTCCCCATTGTCTCTTTCCCGCCCCCTCACCCCTCGGGTACAAATAGAGTAGCCCCACCTTTTAATCTTCCCTCCATTTTTTTCAGCGTACAAGAATGTCCCTCCGAACCCAGATCCTTCTCGCGTTAATTTCCTGCCATTTGAGACGTCCCGGAGGACCTTTTATTCTCCTCTTTTCCCCTCAACCACTCCCCCCCAAAATTTGAATCTTCTTTTTCGTGCTCACGGGACGTTCCGCCTTTCCTTCCCTCTTTCCCTCACAAACAGATCTTCGTGATCCCTTCGCGCTCGCTTTCGTCACTTCTTCGCTCGAAAGCTCTCAATCATGAGTCCTCCTACCTTTCGTATACTCTCCCCGCGCCTTCCCCCCCTATTGAAGGCAGGCTAAATTTTTCTGGCCGCGACCCTACGCGTCCCCCCCCCCACACCTCAATATCCACTAAATTTAGACTCCTTCTTTTCCTCGTCTGAAGTTTTTCCTCAGTCGGCAGAGAAGGAGAAGCCTTCGTCTCTCGTCTTCCCGCTGTCTCCTTTTGGGTTAATTCTCTTCACGTCGCCCCATGACATATACCCCGACAATCCCTTGAGTTCTATTTCAGGTCGCTTGAACCCCGTCCAGCACGACTGTGGGCCGCAATCATCTCCTTTCTTTTCCGCGCATCCCCTCTCGGTACTTCTTTTTTCTTTCCCCTCCTGTATGACCACAGAGGATGCTCTGTCCCATCGTGTGGCTCGTTTAGCTCTTCCTGCGCGCATTTTCGAGATTTCAGCCTTCCTTCCCTTTCCCCAATGTTACCCCCCCTCCCCGCAACCATCTTAAGGAGATCCCAACGAAGTGATTAACTTCTGCAAAGATCCCCTCCTCTTTTTTCCGCTCTTCGGCTGACCGTGGTTACGGTTTTTATGGACCCTTTCGTCCTTTTCCTCCCCCCTTGTTTCGACGTGAATATTCGCCCGCGACCCGCATTCCTCCCATAAACGCGTCAGCTGTTTCGTCGTCACCGCTCTTCCTTTTTGAATAATCAACGAGCCCCCGCCCCCTTCTTTTTCGTTCAGGCTCCTTTCTCCCTTCTTTTGTAGAGTTGACTCCGAGGGAGTGTAAGATAGCATTCCCCCGAAAATTTTTAGCTCCGTCTGCCCGTCCCCACCCCTTTCTTGCTCTGAACTACGTTTTTCTCACTACCCTCTCTTTTTTCTCCATCCTTCCCCCCTCTAACGTGAATGATGAAGATTATCATTGCCATTGACATGATTTTGTGTTTTTCAACTCGGACAGCCTTTGTTACTTGTTAACACATGATCCATCTGGAGCATGCGCCCCGCTGCCCCTTTGGCTTTGGACATCTTCCGGGGGTTCTCCGTCCCTCGTCTCCAATACCCCCCCCCCCCCCTCCTTTCCGATTGATTTATAAAATCTCTTGCTGAAACCTTTCAAAGAAGGTACTCAGCTTCCTTTTGCGTCGTAAGTGAACACTTTCAAGTCATCGTCTGCCGTTTTCTCCTTTTTGACGGAATATCCTGTTACTTTTACACTTTTCTTCCGTTTTTTTGACCTTTCCGATTCAGACGAGGATTATTATTGGCCGATTTAACTCTATTCCGGGCTCTTGGATTTTTTTTCTGCTTCTGTATCTTTATTTTTCCTTTTGGCGGGGCTTTCTCTCCCACAATCATAAGGATACACGGATTTCAATCAATTCTCCCCTCTCTCCGGATAAATATGCACGTCACTTTCCTTTCTGCGCGACCCTCACTCTACGGGCCCTCCATTGGCTGTTACTGGTTTTCACTTTCCTCACGACTTTTCCCTCTTTTCCAGTAAGGTTCAAGTGAAATTGCTTCCCAACGGCGTAGCACCGGGAAAATTTGCAACCCTCTGGCCAGCCCCCGGCAGCTTCGCCCTCACTTCCCGTCAAGCTGTTCAGCCTTTTTTCTCCCCTTTTTTCCCTTTGGAGACAAGAATACTTTTAATAATAATAGTTGTTGTTGTTTTAGCTTCCCTGCGTGGCCCCCTTTTTTCTCACGACTCCCCCTCTTTTTTTGAGCGCTGCGGGAGGATAAGCTTCACGCTGTCTTCCCCCTCTTTTGCGTTTACTCTCCTTTTTTCCCTGCAATTTCCTGCCTGGGAAATTTATTTTCTTCTTCTGCACGTAGCGTTCTGTCCCGACTGTCTCATCCCTGCAGTGGCGCGCCCCGTTTTAGGGCAAAAGGTTTTCCGGCCCTTTCTTTATACCCCCCTTCTATTTTTCCCCTACTTCTTTTCCAAAAGACGATCCTGTCTTTGGGCTCTCCTCCCAGAGCCCAACCCTGTTCCGCCTAAGAACTGCGATATTGACTTTCGCTTTCCGCAGGCTTCCAACTCGTTTTTCTCCTCGGAGTCTCCCAAAATTGTCTCGGCGCGATTGATTTCCCCTTTCCAGTACTTTTCGTTTTTTATATGCATTCCTTCACCCTGTGACGCGTTGGACCTTTACGGTGTTTTTTCTCCCCCTCCACGCTCCTCTTTCCTTCTTTGAGTCGAGGGGGATACGTGCCGTCTTCTTCAACCCTCAACCTTTTCCTTGTGGTATTGCTCGCTCTGAACCCGGCGATTTTATTCCGCGCACTCTCTTTTGCTTCATGCTCCCATGTCCTTTCTTTTAAGTCGAGAGCCTGAGAAGTCACCTTCTCTTTTCGGTGTGCGCTCCTCAAACAATATGGCATGTCGGGACGAATTCGTTTTTTTCTGCATGGCTGGTGTTTTCATTCTTTTTTCAGCCACCTCTTCCCCCCCTTTTTTCATGGAAACGACTTTTCTTTAATAAGCGCTCATGAGGGAAGTGCGTTCGGCGATGATTTCTCTTTGCTATGACATCTCGTTTTCCTCCCCGCTACAATGCCTGTCCTGCCTTCCAAGGTTTTTTCCTCGTCAATTACTTCCCCTTTTTTGGAGAGCTGATTCTCTTGCGTTCCCCGTCTTTGGCCTTCTTCGCCGGGGGTCTCAGCGAACCCCTTCGCGTCGGGACCCAGCCGGGAGGGTCCAGCCTTCTCTACCCGGTCACTCCCCCCCTGTTTGAGAACAGAGACGGGAAAACAGAATGATCTCCTTCCTTGCGGTTCCCTTTCCCACCGTTTGGTCTACTGCCTATGTTTTTATGATTTGTCATTTTTAAACGTTTTTCCTCCTGTGTTTCCCCTTTCTCGGCCCTTCTCGCCCGCTCGTAGATCTACAGCCCCTTTCATCCCCCCACTGATGGACTCCTGTAAAGCGCTTTTTACGCTCATCCCCGAGGGCGGCGCCATTTGGGCACATCTTTTTTTTCTTCCCGCAGGTGAGAAGATTTCTTGCTGGTCGTTTTCAAGCTCCCACTGGAACACATTCCCTTCGGTCCTTTTTTCTCATTGCGCTCGCCGTGCCTGCGGGCGGTATTCTCCGCCGCCGCTTTGAGCGGGTTTCCCGCCGAGAACTCGTTTCCTATTTCGGCCTTTCTTTCCCAATTCTCGCTTTCCCCATCCTGATTTAATTTTTCTTTGAGATGGTTTTTGCCTGTTGCGGGGCCTTTTTTTTCAAGCCATGATCAATGAACATACGTTTTAGAGATTTCTTCTGACCTTTCTGAAGAGCATCTTTGCGGGTTTCCTTCTCTTCGATTCTTTCGTGCGAAAGATCGAGGTATCCGGCTCACTTTTTTTCCGGCACGTCCGAATGCCGTCCTTCCGTTCTCACCTGACTTTCGGTTTGCAAATTTGGTGTGTGGTGGTCCAGACTCCTGACTTCCCTTTGTTCTACTTGCCCCCCTTCCCCCTTCATCCTTCGCCCCCTTTTGCAGGGCTGCATTTTTCTCTTTTCTCTTCTTTTCTTTTTTCTCTTCTTTTTAACGGATTTTTTTTCACGCGATTGTGGACGAGTTGTGCTTCTGTCCATTTTGCCCGTTCGGATTCGAAGTTTCTCGCATCCCCTTCTGTCTACCCTTCGCCTCTCTTTCTTGCCCTTGCTGGTTGAAACAAAGCGTTTTTTGAGATTTTTTTTTTTTTTGATGGAGCCGGTCTTTCCAATTTTTCATCTCTTTTTTTTGTTTCGTTTGGGTTAGTTTTTTTTCTTACTGGATATTTTGATTGAGCCTCGGGATCCTACCTTTTTCCTCTGCAGCCGCTTTTCGTCCTAGCTGCCTTCCCAACGGATGGGGAGGTCCGCCCTAGTTTTTGTATGTCCCTTCCCTCTTCGGTGCGCGAGTTTGGTCTTTCTTTGAGCGTTCCTTCTTTCCGGCTTTGTCTACTTTTTATTTCCGTGGCGAGATCTCTCTTTTCCCTCCTTTTTTATTTGTTGTGAGCTGGCATGAACGCGTGAACTACCCGTTCCAAGCGATCTGGCGTAGGACTACCTCCCGCTCAAGGAAGACTTACCCCCCAACCACCCCCCCTCCCCTTTCCAAGTCCTCTTTCCTTTCAGTAAATCAGTCAGTTTCGTCCCTTTTTTGCTATAGCTCAAGTTGGTCCGAATCTGTTTTCTTCTGATCCCGCTCTCCAATCCAGGGTGGTGGGGGGGGGTGGGGTCTACAATCCCTCCCCCCCCCTTCCCACACGTACCTTCTCTTCCCCGCAGAGACGTGAGCAACCCCTTACGAAGTTTTGCTCTCCATCAACTTCCCTGCCAAACACCTAGTTGTAGCCGCTCCCTCTTCTTCCCTTCTCCCGTGAGTTGGTTGAGGGTCCAGATTTGTTTGCTTTTCCCCTCTTCTGTCATCCCTTCCTTTTCCGCAAGGAATCTCAGCAAGAAATGTGTCCACAATCCTTTCCCACGGTTTAATTTTACGACATCTGCTCCCTTTTTTATCACATTTTTTCCCATCATTTAAATTTCCGTCTCGTTTCTGCCTGCAACTTCTCTTCCTTTCCCGGGCTTTAAAACCATAGATTAATCATCGTACCCGCCCCACTGAACCAATGAAAACGATAATCGTGACGGTTCCTCAGCGCATCGTCCTCCACATCTTTTTTGATCCTTTTTTTTTCTGCCTTTTACGACCGTAGGAGACCCTCTAAACATAGAGCCCCCACATTGCGTAGAATCGCCTCCCAGCGCCGCGCCCCAACCTAATGGCAGTTCTTGATCTTCTTGCCCTTGCCCCTCCCCCTTCCCGCCCCAACCGTAACCATTGAATCCGGATGTGCCCATCGCGAGTTGTGACCTTCCCAAGTCTTGTCTTGATTTCCTTCTGTTTCGCGCCTTTCCCTTCCCCGCTCCGCCCGGAGCTTTTGGAGTTATACGTTCTTCCGGCGTATTGATGCCGTCAATCAAGTTCGCCCCCTTTATAGTCCACTTTTTTTCGTTTTTAGGCTCCTTTGGTTGCACCGTTTTCGCCTCCCCCCTCCGATTGCCCCTTTTAGCGAAAGACTGAGTATAGAGCAGGTTTCTTACCCGAGCGGCTTATGGCCGGTGTTTTGCTGCAACTTCGTCTCGCTTTCTTGCGCTCATGGCTTCATTTTTTTTTTTCCCAGGATCTCCCTTTTGACCCCTGAACCCCCTCTCAAGACACGTGATGATCCCCCTGGGTCGTGCTTACATTTTCACCTCGAGTACGTGCCTAAATCCGGTTTCCGCTCGTTAACGTTTTACTGGGTCTTTTTTCCAGGCGTCTCTTCCGTTTCTCCCTTTGAATAGGGAGAGCGCCGCGTCGATCCAGTTCCTACTTTTAAGTCTCCCCCCCCTCGTGTCAGTCTCTCCCCCCGCGTTGGACTCAAATCATTTGCTTCGTTAGACCGCCCCCCCCCTGCTGTCCTGAGGAAGGCCTCCTTCAATGTCTTTTGTTTTAGCGCGGTCCGTGCCTTCTCATATCGCCAACTTTTGCATCCTTTCTCCCCCCCCTGTTTTCATATCCTCTTTCATCCTTCCTTTTTCCATCAGATTTGTTCGATCCCCTAATACAAGACTAACCTTTGAATTCTGACTAATTCGTACACACCATCTCTTGGTTTGCTCTGCGTGCACCTCGTCCCTCTTTTCGTTTCTTCCCCTCTTTTCAGAGCCCCCTGTCCCCACTCATTGGAGTTAAAACTCTTCCTCTTTCTTTCCCTCTCTGCGGCTTTCGCGACGCTGCCCTACCCACCCGATCCCTATGGGAATATATCAGTTTTCGCGCCCCCCCCCTGATTTAATCCTCCCCCTCCTCTCTTTCTCAAAGCAGCTTCGCATCCCGTCACTTCTCCCGGCGTTCACTAGGTTATTTTTTTCATGCATCGGGCGGTGCACATCAATCGATACTTGTAAGTCAGATCTATCGTCTTTTATCCACTCTCCCCGAATTTCGCAAGAAGAGTTCAGAGTCCTGATGGATCTATCCCAATTCTCGTCCGGATTTGCCAATTGTGTGGCTTTCGGAGGGATAGATCATCCATCCTTCCCCCTCTCGGCGGTCCCCCAGTTCTTCCGAGAGGGTATAAATGACCAGTTCCCCCCCCAGGGCCGCTGTCAAAGCAATATTTTCGGACGTGCAGTTGGGACTATTCGGACCCCCGAGTAAGTTTCAATCTACACCTCCTTACCTGCACGGTCCCTTTCCTTTCATGACCATTGATATCCGCCTTGAACACTCTTGCCCCCCGGGATCAGCAGCCCCCTTCCAATTCTTCACCCATTCAGCACAAGCTTTTTACCCTGCACTCCCTTTTCTGACGTTTCCCTTATATCTTTCTCCTCCTCCTTTTTGTTGTTCTTCAGTCGTAGTTTCTGCAATTGTTCATACACCCGTCTTGGACTGGGAGGCGCCTGTTTCTTCTACGCTGGCGGGTGTCGCCGTGGTTTCCTTTCCATGTTGGTTTAATAAAGATTGGTTGCATTACTGTATTTTCTTGGCATTTTGCTGAATTTTTTCTTTCGACCTTTCCTCTTCCCGGCGAGTAGAAGTAATGCCTTTCCGGCCTCTCCTTTGGCTGTCGCGCTGTTTGACCTTGTCCCCCTCGGCATTTTTCCTTTAGACCGTCTTCTGACTACTTGTGGTCCCCCAGGGACTTTTTTTTTTCTCGTCTTGGGTTCTTTCTTTGCCGCCGTTTCTCAACCCCTAGTGCCCTTCGCCGACTGCCCTCTGACAGATCCCTTGCTTTCGTGTGACCACGCTGCTTTTCGGCTCCCGGACGAACCACTCCCTTCGTCCTTTTCCCTCTTTGTACGATGGGATGATTGTGGCGCAAGGTCTTGTTATCTCACGCTGACGTTTTGCCGAGACGTGAGGGCCCTTTTTTTGACGACTCAACTGTCTCGCGGATTCCGTTTTAAGCTCTTTTTCACTGAGGATCTCCCCCCAGGACCCCATGTGTGGGTAGCTCATCTATCCGAACCCTGCGCGGACGGCTTTTTCCGTGTTTACCGTTTTATAGATTTTTTTTTTTTTTTAGAGTCCTGTTCCTCACGAAACTTAGGCTTTCCCGAGTTTTGACCCCCAACCCTCTTGCAAGGTCCCCTTTTGACTCTTCTTCATTTCTTCTGGCTTTTTTTTTTTCCTTTTGAGGATTTCTTACCCCTAGACGTGAGATTCATTATGAATACGACTCGTCTTCCGCTTTTCATTGTGTTGCCTGTCGCCGATGCGGCTCACTCCTCTGACATTTTAAAGCATCCGATGCGCTACCCCCCCTCCTGACGGATTGAAGGATAATAGTTAGGAGGTTCGTTCAACTCTGGGTAGCGAGTTTTTGACTACTCTTGGTGGTTAGTTCTGAACTTCCTTCCTTTCGAGGGTATGATCAGTTAAGAGGCTGTACCCCCTGCCGGAGAGATTGCTCATACACCGGACCCCTAAACGGTCGCGATAACGCTTTTTTGGGACCCTTCCTCTTTCGTCTCTCTTTTGACGTGGCCTGAAGCGCTTTGTCTCATCCTCTGAGGTATTTCTTTTGTTCCACATTTTTGGTATCCTGTGCTGCAACTGCTCGGCATATTGCTGCCTTTCTCCCTTTCAGTTCGCCCCCCCTTTGTTCCCCGTGACCTTAAGCACGATCCGGATGTGCATACTGAAATGTCCTTAGCCATTTTTTGCTGCGAGGTCGGACTGGGGCCAGATCTTGCTTGCTTTTTGCGGCGTGTTGCCCCTGTTGGCTCGTTGTCCGCTCCACTGACACTTTTTTTTTTCTTTTGTCTTCCCCTTCTCCTCCGTGCTTTGTTCTTTTCCTGCAGCGCCGCGGGAGGCTGTTGCCGCGCTCTTTCATTGCCCTTCCCTTTCTCCCCAAACCGCCGGCCATTTTTTACCCCTTTTTCGTGGTCCGGATTTTTTTCCCTGGTTTCGGGGCCTGTGTGGCTCAAACAACCCTCTTGCCTTTCCTTTTGGTGCGGCTTCTGCCGGTCGACTTGGCTCTGCTCTTTTTTTGAGATTTCGATTACCCTTGAGAAAGGCCGTCCGAAAGCCTTCTCAAGGAGACTTCCTGGTTTTCCCTTTCCGAATCGCTGATAATGTGATCACGTTTTATCTTTTGCAATTTTTTCGTTTTTGGCGGGGTTTCCTCGTTCCCCGATTATTTCTTCGGCATGGTCGGTAGATGTGGCGGCACTTGCCGATTACTTTGTTGCAGGGGCTTTTTATCTTATGTTTTTCCTTTCTTCTGTCTCGTCTTTTCCCGAATGTTTGTCGAATTGATTACGGTATGAACCGGCTCGTGTTTCCGACATCGTTTCATCTCTCCGAGTCTCCACCGTCTTCCTTTTTTTCTCCTTTTCCCAGATTTGAGGGATACACAGTGTTTGGATCTTCCCTTTCGGGCCGGCCTTTCCCTCGGCTACCCTTTGCCTCCAGCTGTGATTGGGGCTGCCTCCTTGTGGATGGTCTTACTGGTTGATGGATTTTTTCCGCCGGGATCCTCCGCGCAGATGCTGCCATTCCCGTTTCCAGCGCGCAAAATGGGGTGACGATGGAAGTGATCCCGTCCACTCCACCTCCTTCTTTCGTGCGTTTTTTTCGTTGTGGTTTTGGTGTCGGCTTTTCGAGGGAATTGTCTTCAAAGAAGTGACCTGGCCTTTTCTGGCGGTCGCGATCTTTTTTCTCTGTTGTTTTGTATTCTATCCCGAAGCCGACGACGCCAAACCGTCCTCGTCTTCTCTCTGACTACCCACACTTTCCGCAACCCCACACCCCAACCCACCGAAACTAGCGCACCGGATTTCCTGTGATTCCCTTTTCGTCCCTCCTTTTTTCCCAGGTCCGGAAAAAAGCTGGTGGCATCTCTTAGGACACTCTTCTCATATTGCCAGAAGTAAGAACCATGCAACCCCCCCTCCCCGAGTCCCCTTGCCCTTCCAAATGCGCCTTCGCCTTCCACCCTATTCCCCTTCCCTAACCCACCATGTTGTAGAACTCGCTGCATAGCCATTGAGTGAAGGTAATACTTTTTCTATTTGCCCCTATGCGCGTTTCACCCTCCGGTTCAGCCCGTTTCACGAAATGTCTGTCATCATTCCCCCGTCGTCCCCTGCGGGATCGCGTAGACAATTCCTCCAAAGACACAAAACATAGGATCCGATACCTTGACTCCTTTTTTGCAACAGCGGGTAATCTTTTGCCTGGAAATGTTGCCAGCAGCTTCATTTTTCAGTTCCCCCATCGATTTGATCGCCCAACAAAGTCCCACCCCATGAAACGCTATCTTCTCCTGGGAATCGCTACATCGTGGAAGCAGTGCCTTCACAACACGGTTGCTCCTTGATCCCTTTTTGTTCGCCCGTCTTTTCCTGCTCCATTCTCATAGAGAGAGTAAACCCAGGCGCGTAGTAGACGCCAGCGCCGAGTCAAAACGTAAGAAGGCAGGATACATGTTGGCGCCCCCCGCGCCCCGAAACCCGGGCCCCCTTCCCACTTTCCACTGCAACACCAACAACTAGAAGGATTTTCCGAGCGCGTCCTTTGGACCCTCCCGGCGTCTTTTTAGCCTCCCTTTTTCCCTCCCCCCTTTATCCCCCAGAAAAGCTTTGTTTGTGAGGACCTGAAAGCCTCTGGGATCTGCTTCTGGCCAACTTCAGGTCTTCTGTACTAGGTTAACCCTCCTCCCGACTGTCTCGGCGCAACGCGCTTTTTCCACTCAGACTCTATTGTCGCCGGCAGAAGACCTCTCGGTTCCTCGTCTGCACCCTTCGCGGATGATAGAGTCTTTGTGTGTACTTGTGCTCTTTTTTTCGTGTCCTAGGGTCATTTGCTTAAAGGACTGCAGTGACCAATGTTAACCTGCAGAAAAGACATCGTTTTTGTCCACACGATTTTTTTGAAAGGGACCTTTGCAATGCCAGTTGATATTCGGTTCCGCGCGTTCTCGTGACCGGTTTAGTTTTTGATTATGCGGGAATTTTCTCTCTTTGGGTGTTTCCGCTTTGAATCTTGATTTTTTTACCAGCCTTGCCTTCCACCTCTTTTCCCCCTTCCTGATTCCAAATCTTATTCCACGCCTCCTCTCTCGGTTCAATAAGTGTTTAACTACACCCGGCTGTCGCGTCTTGCATTTCGTGAACTTCATTTTTTGTATCTTCCTCTGTTCCTTTTGAGATAAGACGACCATCTCGATGTGCCCCCACCCATTCTTCTTGGACCCCCCTCCCTATTATCATGACCCACAGGGGTTTTGAGCCCTCCCTTTTCCCCCTTTAAGAATGCTTATTCGTCCCGAACATTGTCCATCTTTTTGAGCGCAACTCGGCAGTCGTTCTGGCTTATCCCGGCCAATGTCTCTTCCTGTTTTTTTTTTTTTGCCTCATTGACTAGGGTGCGTTTTGACCTTTCCTTCAGGTTTTTTGCTCCTTCCTCCCACACTTCGTTTTGAGTGAATAGATCAGAACTCCCCCCCAGCGCCTTCAAGCCTTTCCAGGAGCGTTGCGTCGTAACGGAAACATTTATAGTGCACTGAGCCCGGCGTCAGCTTTTTACGACTTTTTTATCAAGGCGCTTTCCCCTCCCTTCCTTCCCTCCCGTCACAAGCACGATCGCGACTCTTCTCTCAATTTTTTTTCCGCGCCGATCCAGTGCGCTCCCCGCGTCTCTGGTCCGACTTTTTTTTATTTTTTCCTAATGCACGCGTTTTTGTTTCTCTTTTTTGATTTCAAAGAACTTAAGTTCAACCGTTAAATCCTTGGATCGTCGACTTAATCCTCCCCCTTAAGGTTGCCCCGCCTCAGCAAAGCCTTGCCATTTTTAAGGCTGATCTTTTTTTTCCCCATCGCCTCCTAGTGCGAATCGTAGAACCGAAGAATGAAACGGACCTTGAATTGATGCCCCCCCCCCCCCCCCCCCCCCCCCCCCACCCCCCCCCCCCCCACCCCCACCCCCCCTTCCCTTGTCTGACAGCAGTTCCCTTTTTGTTACCAGCGGGATCAGCCTTCTGCAAGCGTAGCCTACCCACTCGCAGCCCCCCTACTTTTTTTTTTTCGCCACTGCACCCCTCCGTTTTATATCTCTCCTTTGGTTTTGTTTGAGGAGAGCTTAGTCGCTAGCTTGCACTTTTTTCATAACGCTCACCATTCTGGATTGAGGCTAGCTTGTTTTATGAGCCCGCTGGTTTGCCCTCCGGTGGCGGATACGTTTTTTGCAATTTTTTCCTTGGAATTTTCTTTTTTTACGATTTCCCAACGGTAGGAAGGTTTTCGATTTTCCTTTCGTAGACAGCCGGGTTCCGGGCCCCGTCTCTTTTGTTGGTCGCGCGGACTTCCGATTTTATGGGCACTCCCTTTCCTTTTAGCTTTCCTTGATGTTCTGCGCTGGATACGATCGGCCTTTGTTATACGGCACGGCAATTGCATTCCCCTCGAAGAATTGCAGTCCTCAGACCGGTTTCTTTCTGATCGTTTTTCCTTTTTAAGACCCTTTTCCTCCTTCCTCGAGATTGACTTGTAGGGCAAGTTACGGAAACTTGGGCCGCTCCGGATGTCTTTTAACCTGTGGGGCCCCCCGATAGTTTTCGTGTTTCGAGACGCCCCCTCTCGGCTTTTTTCCTGCCGCGGTTTCTTCATTTTCGTTTACTTCACATCCAGACATTGTGTGATAGCGTCGAAGACTTGGAGGATGTCCTTTGCGCCCGAGTTCAGCGTGTCTTTCGGATGTCCATATTTTTGTTTTCTTTATTACTCCTTCCCCCTCCCGCCTCTCTAGAGTTGGATAAGAACCAAGTGCATGGTCCCGGTATTAGGCCCTCATGTGGTGACGTTGAGGATGTTCTCGTCAACACCTTTCCGGTGAGTCCCCCGTTTAAATTAACACTTTTTGGTTTTGGTTCTTTCCTCCCCAGTTGGATTCTTTTCTATGCTTTTCTTACCGACCCTTTGTTTAGCTCCACCATCTTTTTTGCCGATTTTTTCTACGACAGCCGTGGTTTTTTTTCTCCTGGTTTCCACCTTTTCTTTCGTCACCGAGGCTAGGCTCGCCTTTGATAAGTTTTGCTTTTCCCTGTGTGGCCCTGGTCGACAGGAGGGTCGCCTCGAGCATCCCCCTTTTATTAACTTTCTGCCCGATGTTTTTCCTCTCCCCCTACGGAAACGACACCGAGAAGTCGAGCGTTTGGAAAACCTCTTCTTCCCGGCACGTCCCCCCTTTGCGGTTCGTACTTCCCGCGCTTTCTTTTATGCCGCTTTTTTTGTTCCCATTGTAAAGGTCAGTGCCAACATTCTCCTTCCCCACAGGATCGCTCGAGGAAGTAATCTTCACGCATATGACGCCCCCATCTGCGCTTTTTTTTTTTTTGTTCAACTTCTTGCCCAACCCCCTGATTTTGGCTTGCGCGCGTGCAAGGGGCCGATCGTTGTTCCCCCGGCGCTTTTCGCCCTCTTTGCTTTTCGTTTTCCCGCTGACCACTCCCTTCTTTTTAGGGTCCCCCCCTTTCTTTTTCGGAAGAGATCGAGTTCATGCGGGAGTATTCCACAAAGAGCCGATGAGTGTGCGGGACGTCGACCTCGTTTCCCCTCTGCCGTTCCTTTAGGTCCCCCATGCGCTTTTGGAACCCATTTTCCTTCTAAGTGAGATTGTTGATGTTGTCATGTGTGTCCGTGGTTGGCCGCCCCTCCATCTCTTTCGCCATTACGTTGTTCCCTTTTAGCTGTTCCTTTTGCTTCTGATCTGCGTTTTCCCCCGTTTTTTTTAAATGCTCGATCTTTTCTTGCGATACGGGTACCGGCGTGAAATTTCTTTTCCCCGGTCCCCCTGTTTTTTTGTTCTCACGGCTTTCTTCCCCCTCCCCTTGTTCACGATTCTCGGTTGCAATTTGTTTCGTTTTGGCGGGTCCGATAATCGGAATCGTTTTTTCCTTACCGGAATTTAGTTTGGAGACGGTCCTTTCGCGCGCGATAACCGTTTGCTTGTTTTTTTTGATCGCTTCTCCCCTCTTGGTTCCTTTTTTTCCCCTCTTGTCTACTCTTTTTTCCCCCGAGGTTGCTGGATGCAAATCCTTTCAGTTGTTATCCGGTTGACCCGGTCCGACTTTATGTGTTCCGGCATTGGCCCCTAATCTCCGCGTATTTTTGACCGTAGCCGTCCCTCTTCTTGTTCCACTTCTTTTTGATGGCTACCCCCACGATTTGTGCGAGTTGGGGAATTGAGGATGCCGGTTCATTCCCGGCCCCATTTTGCGCATCTCCTTCTTGGTTCGATGGGGCGCAAGCACCCCCCCCACGTGTTGCTTTTTTTTACTGTGCGTCTTGGCCCCGTGTCCTTTTTTTTTTTGATCCTGCTCCTCTTTCCTTCTCCGCTTTGCGCCTTTAGTCGCTTCACACTGGGGAAGGGAAACTTGTGTTTTTTTTACTTTCCCGATACTGGGTCGTTTCCTTTTTTTGGTGGTTTTTTGTTCAGGGTTTTTTTTTCTTTATTGTTGCGTCGGTTTTCGCTTTATATCTTTCCCGGTGTTGTTGTTTCCGGAGCTCGAACGTTTCGACGACAATACAAGGCCATAGTCTTTCTCGTGAGACTCCACACCTTTTCCCTCAAGTAGACCGACCCCCAAAAAACTCCCTAGAACACCTTTTTTTTTTTCCAGCCACGTCCTAGTGAGTAAGTAAATACAGTTTGAGAGATATTGCTTTCCCGGAGGTGGCAGAATCCTTTCCTTATTTTGGAAAAGTCCTGCTCTTCCCCTCCAAACCACCGGTCTTTTTTTCCCCCATTTGACCTGCCGTCTTTTCAAATTGCCTGCATTCGGCAGTTCTCCTTTCAAACTCTTTCAAATCTGTGTCTTTTCTTTGCCCCGCCTTTCTTTTTCCCTTTTTTCCCCAAGCGGAGATTCTGTGCACTTTCGGAACATATTTCCGGGTCATCCAGTGAACGAACTGATTGTTCCAACCGTCCCCCCCCAATCGCGTAGACCCCCCCCAAGTCCCCGTTAAACCCCCCCGAAGGGTTTTTTCTCTTTTTGAAGGTGCCCTCCCCTCCCCCAGGTGTTAACCGCGCTGCTGACCTCACAGAGAGCCTTTAATGCGGGCAGTTTTGAACACGCTCTCGTAATTCCTTTTATACCCTCCCCTGACCACCTTTTTTCAACCGATCGGATCAGCATCCGCTCATTCGTGGTCAGCGTGCCGTTTCACCCCCGGCTTTCTGATCCTTTCTCTCTCGGGTCGCACTGGAGCTCGCTCCTCAATCATCTCGTTCACCATGCGCTTTTCTATTAGCCCTCTCTTGTCCCCGTCAGTCCTTCCCTGATACCTGGCTGCGCCACTTTTGAAAAGCAACCATCAATACAACGGAAAATCAGGATGGTCCTCCGCGAAGTTTTTTTGGACGAACCGTCCGAGCTTTCCTCCACTTTCGCCTCCGTTTTACAAGTCCCGCCCCCCCTTCCTGCCATTTGTTTTTTATCGCTTTTTCCCCCCCCGGCGATCGCCAACCGCCTAATTTCCACCTTTTGAAATTTCTTTCCCCTTGCTGCGTTGCAACGAGCCAGCACTTTTTCTCGTGCGAAACAGGCGCGGAACCCGATTCTCGCCCAGTTTTTGGCCCCCCTCCTCTTATTCCTCTCCGTATTGCACACCGCTCTTGTTCCTCGCGTCCCAGCGTGTTTCACCTTTTTGTTTTAGATTTTGCGTCTCCTTGCCGAGTCATTGAAGGAGCGCCCTTTTTCCCGTGAACCATAGACAAGACTCGTTCCCCCACAGCGCTGGCAGTGAGACAGTTTTCCGCCTTTCATTGCTCCCTAATCCCCCGTTTGTAAGAGTCGTAGGGCTACGAGTTCGTTTGGATGGACACTTCCTCAGCTGTTTTCTTTTCCGCTGCATCTTTTCGCGCGACCGTCGATATTCCCCCTCTTTTCCAACGTAAAAAGCTTAGTCCAAGTTCCCCACCCGCGTTTTCTCACCCTTTGAGACGAAACCTCCGTCTGTCGCGTGGCTACTCTTTCCCAGTATTCTTTGTTCTCGCTCCGAGGTCGTGTATCTGACGAAGCCTCGACACCTAGCCGATACTTCCCCCACAATGAGCGGCTTTTCTTACTATTCTCCTTGTCTTCAACGCGCCAGTTGTCGCATCCCTCCCCCCCTGCTTTTTCCCCCTTTTCCCCTATTCTGCCGAAGTCGTCCAAGTTTCATTCCCTCTTGGTTTCGTTTTTGCGGTAACCCGTACCCGCAGTTCGTCGTTTCCCCTTATTTCCTACACCTTTTTCTTAAATCCTTCTCATGCTCTAGATGAAATCTGTAGCGACCATCCTCTTGTCCGGCGGTCGTCCTTCTAGGCTCCTGTCCGTTGATTTTTTCATTCTTTTTCGAACGTGTCCCCTCCGACTTCAACGACGGGACCTCCCCTCGTTTTTGTTTCGTCCCCTTCCCTCTCATCACTTTGCTCACGGCGGGGAAGGAAGCATATTTCCGTTTTTTTTCGACACACTTCCTTTCGTATTGCAGACGTCACCTCCCGATCTTTTTTCCCTTTTCCTTTTCGCTGCGATTTTGCGCCGCTATGATGGATGAATGACAATTATCGGCGGCCATGCCTGTGGGTGGATGCGGCTTGCTAACAATCCCGCCTTTTTTTCCTTATCCATCGTTCTTTTCCACCCCTTTGTTTTATTGATATCCGTTTTTTCCCCAATTATGGGCCTTTCCCCCCCCCCTATTTTAGACGCGCAGACAAAGACAGGGCCCCGGAACTCTGTTTTGCGTTTCGCGTGACACCTTTCCTCGACGTGTCCCTTAACTCTCAGGTCCTTCCCGTGACATCCTCCCACAATACGGTATGCCTCCGGAAATTTGAGGGTTTGGTGGGGGCCCGTTTCCTAAGCGGCGTGTCCATGCCCAGCGCCAATTAAAAGCGCGTTTAATGATCCGGCTTTTCTTCCGATCTCTCTCTTCCTCCGTGTTCTTTCTTTTTCTTTTTTTTATATTCTTTGATCCGGCTTGCAATGGGCAAACGCTCACAGTCTTGGACTGGTGAGCGCTGTGTCTGTACGCTGCCCCGGTTGCTTAGTTTCCCGTTTTTCAATTTCCTGGCTCTTTAACTCCCTTCTTGTTTTCATCACCATTTAATTGCCGTGGTTGTCTTACCCCTCTCTGACCTGTACTTTTAGACGGTCACGCCCTAGTCTCAGCTGTTTAGAGTGACGGGCCTTTTCTGGCCCGGCCCCCCCTGGTAGGCATACTTTTTGGCTCTCGCTCTCCTTTGTCTTGACGATGGTCCTGAGAGATGGTTTTATACTTCAGCCCGTTCATTCCCGCCGAAGACGTTCCTTCAATTCAGACCATTGCCTCGGACTTTGATTTTTGGACGGCTCCCAAAGGATCTCGGGGTTAGCGCGATTTTTTCCCTTTCGCAAGTGAGGTACTTGATGGTTGCCGCGCCCCCTATGCCCCCCTTTCCTTCCAG